>Ga0308175_100000033_pt1 | contig 113079 bp, 97 predicted proteins | sample PhyCR1_3_FD_203893 | JGI IMG/M metagenome (GOLD analysis project Ga0308175, IMG submission 203893) | Soil microbial communities from UC Gill Tract Community Farm, Albany, California, United States - DLSLS.C.R1 | ecosystem: Environmental > Terrestrial > Soil > Agricultural land | place: USA...
GTTCAGAACGTCGCAAGACAGTTCGGTCCCTATCTGTGGTGGGCGCAAGTAAATTGAGAGGACGTGACCTTAGTACGAGAGGACCGGGTCGCACGTACCGCTGGTGTATCTGTTATGCCGCCAGGTGTAATGCAGAGTAGCTATGTACGGCAAGGATAAACGCTGAAAGCATCTAAGCGTGAAACCTTCCTCAAGATGAGTTTACTTTTAAGGGTCGTCAAAGACGATGACGTTGATAGGCTACAGATGTAAAGCTAGTAATAGCAAAGTCGAGTAGTACTAATTGCCCGTAAGCTTTAATTTTATTTTTGTCTCTTGTCTGACAACTATTTTCCAATATGACATTATTTAGCCGTTTGCTTTAAGCTCTGTTGCTTCAAGCTCACAGCCATCTTTTTATGGTGGTTTTGCCGAGGGTGTTCACCTCTTCCCATACCGAACAGAGAAGTTAAGCCCCTCATGGCCGATGGTACTGCACCAAAATGCGGGAGAGTAGGTAGCTGCCATATTTATTGAAAAAGCCGTTCAGAAATGAGCGGCTTTTTTGTTTTCAAACTTCATTTAGCTCCCGATAAAGCAGTTATCGTTCGGGCTACATCAAATTTGTACATCCTGCCAATCGGTAGTTCATGTTTCAATATTTGAATACAATCGGAATTATAACTTTCAACTTTCTTGATGGCGATGATATAGGATTTATGAATCCGCAAAAACTCATTCGCTGGAAGAACGCCTTCCAATTCTGAAAGCACGTACTTAGTCACAATGTTTTTCGAAGGTGTCACAATCTTGATGTAATCCTTCAAGGCTTCAATAAACAAAATTTCATCAAGGAATATTTTTACCATTTTTCGATCGGCACGGAAATACATAAACGTGTTTGCGGCTTCTTTTTTATCAATGTTTTCGGGCAAAGTCGCAAGTGAAGGTGTTATATTCATTTGCAGCACTTTGTTCACCGCTTTCAAAAAACGGTCAAACGAAATGGGTTTTAATAAATAATCTACCGCATCCAATTCAAATCCTTCTGCTGCATATTTTCGGAAGGCGGTTGTGAAAATTACCTTTGGTGGATTTTTCAGTGAACGAATGAGATCAGTGCCTAAAAGTTCCGGCATTTTTATATCCAGAAAAATCAGACCAACAGTATTAGCCTGAAGAAAGTTGATGGCTTCAACCGCGTCCGAACAGGTAGCGGCCAGCTCCAGGGTATGCACCGAGGTAATGAACTTTTTCAGCACATCAAGCGCCGGCGGTTCATCATCAACGGCAAGGCAAATAATTTTTTTATCGGTCATGCTACCACGGGTTGAAGTTTTGGAATGATTGCGTAGGAAGCATCGCCTGTTGAAACCGGATGAAGTTGAATGCGCAACTGAACCGTATAAACATCGGTCGTTGTTTCTATGTTCAAGAAATAATTTCCGGGATAAAGAAGCTCCAGTCTTTTTTGCACATTTTGTAAGCCAATCCCTTTTTTCATATTTGTACTATCGGCCTCCAAAGGCTTGCTGTTACTAAGCTGGAAAATAAATTCGTTTTCCTTCATGTGTATGTCCAACTTGATCCATTGTTCTCCACGCATGACACTGGCGCCGTGTTTAAAGCAATTCTCCACAAATGGAATTAATAGCAGTGGAGCAACGAAATGATTGGCATAGCTGCCTTCTATTTCTACTTCCATTATAAGACGTTTTCCATAGCGAACTTTTTCCAACCCAATATAATCCTGTATCAACTTAATTTCTTTTTCTAACGGCACCTGCGGTTGTTCGCAGTCATTGACCATGTACTGAAGCATGTTGGAAAGCTTTTTCACCAAAGTGCTTGCCTGCGGCGAGCCGTTCAGTGCAAATGAATAAATATTGTTCAACGTATTAAAAAGGAAATGAGGATGCACCTGCGCTTTTAATAACTGCAACTCGGCACTGGCATTTTCTTTTGCCAGCGTTTCTGTTTTCAATTGTTCCAGGTGCCAGTTCTTTAAAATTTTAAGCGATAATAATAAGCCACAGATAAGAGGGGGATTTCCGAGTGACCGGATGGAACCGGGTATCATTGCAGTCAGTATTTTTTCTGCATTCATGCCAATGGCATGAAAAACCGGGCCGTCAAGAATCAGGTACAGGTGTGCGAAGTTTAGAAGTACAACTAGAATATAAAGGAAGAGAACACCAATGGTAAACAGAACATACTTTTTCTTTTTTAAATAAATGGGGACCAAAAAATAAACAACAGAATAAGAGACGATCATGTTGATAACGACGCCCCAATAGAGCGCCATTTCCAACAGGGAAAGAAATGAACGCATGTTCTTTATTGGCGGAAACATAATGCCAATCCGCAGCATGTGATATAACAGCACGGCAAGCCAGAAAAAGGCATGTCTTTTCCAACGGTAAGAACGGTTGTCAGAGAGAACGATCTTATATAGCGTTTGATACTTCATCCATCAGCGTGTTGGTTTTTACTTTAATTAATTCACTTGCATATAAAGGAAGTTTCAAGTCTATTAAAACCGATCCGGTATCAACGTTTACATCTAACTGATGTAAACCGGCATAATAGCTTTGTAATTGGGTTTGCACCGAAATCAATCTTTCCTTGCGCAAAAAACGATTGGCCTGTTCGTCCGCCGGCCTACTCAAAGACAGGTGGTAATGCAATACATTTTCATGAACACCGATGTGCAATGAAGAAGAAGGCGCCGCCTGTGCGGTTTCGAAAAAATATTCAAAGCTGCTTTCAAGAATGGATAAAAGCAAAAAGGGAGCAACAAGCTTGCCTTCTACATCTCCTGTAAATTCAGTGTTGAAATGGCCGCCTTTTCAAACCCTTTTTCTTCCAGGTTAATGTAGCAACCTATGATCTCCAATTCTTTTTCAAGCGTCACCCATCTTTCGTCTTTTTCATAGAGAATGTAGCTTAACAAATCAGAGAGTTGTACAATCAACGCAGGCGATGTTGGCGAAGCATTTTCAATATACTTTTCAACCGTATGCAACGCATGAAAAAGAAACCGCGGATGAATGGATGTTTTTAAAAGCTGCAATTCAGTGGCCAGCTTTTGTTTGGGCAGTCTTTCGTTTTCCCGCTGTCGCAGAAACCATTTTTTTGAAAGCTTAATACCGGCTGTTATTCCATACAACATCATGGGTAAAAACAGTCCATCTGTTACCGCGTGATATTTATTTGCATTGAAATTAATTCGAGAAAAAGGCAGCGCCGTTGCCTGGTGTAAATACAATAAGCCCGCATAATAGACAGCAGCAAAATTTATCGCAAACAGCAACACGAACGAAGTTGCGAAAGCCAGATGCTTCTTCCTAAAAAAAGTTTTGGAAGAATAACTTCAATAAAGAGATAGGTAAACAACAGGTATATAGGTAGAAAGTATAAAAAGTGAAGACAGCTTTCGGGAAAGGTTCTTGGGTTTTTAGCTTCTCCCGGCCCGCCCACCGTCAGGTTTTGAATGACAAAGTAAGTGATGAATCCTTTCAGCGCTCTGTTGCTTTTGGTAAGGAAGTGGCCAAACGTATTTTCAATTGGTCGTTAACCGACGGCTCTTTGGATACGTACCCAACCTATGTACCGCCGGTTGGTGCTGGTTTATGGGCGCCTACGCCTCCTAACTTTCCAGCCGCTGCCGGCCCTTATTGGAGTAACAACCGTTTGTTTGTGCAGGGAAGTTTGAATGGCGCCCAGCCATCACCACCGCCGCCTTATTCAACTGACCCTGCTTCCCCATATTATGCGATGGTGAAAGAAGTGTATGATGTTTCGCAAACGCTTACTTCCGAACAAACGGCCATTGCACTTTATTACCGTGATAACCCTGGTTATTCGTCAGGGAGTCATTACATCTGCCTATTCGATCAGGTTCTTCAAAAAGCCCAACCTGCATTGGACGTTGCCGCAATCGCCTACGCGAAAACAGGCATCGCCAGTGCCGACGCTTTTATCGGTTGCTGGAAAACAAAATACCTGTACAACGTTGACCGTCCCATCCGCTATATAAGAGAAGTCCTGAATCACCCGAATTGGAGTCCTTTGTTTAATACGCCGGGACATCCCGATTTCCCTTCCGGTCACTCGGCTAACGGAGGCGCAGTAGAAGAAATGCTGACAAGCATATTTGGTAACAACTTTCAGTTTACCAATCATGCTTATGATTATTTAGGCATGGCGCCACGAACCTATAATTCATTTGCCGACATGGCGATTGAAATTGGAAAGTCGAGAGTTTATGCTGGCATTCATTATACCTATTCCTGCGATATGGGAAGACAACAAGGGAAGAAAATAGCACAGAACATCAATAGCAAATTAAAGTTTTTAAAATAAGGTATTCATCGTGGCCTTACCGTCTTGATTTAAGTATTCGGAACATCGCTTTTTCACTTCAAACTGGTGTTATGAAACGCATCAACCTACTAACTGCTTTAAAGATTGTATCGGTTTGCTACATCGTATTTGCCACTTCCTGCACAACACCTTACGGTTACCAAACCTCTAATCGTCCTTTTAATGAAATCATGTTTGAAGATTTAGCATGGGATCCAGACCCTGAAAATTTGGTGGCATCAGTTGACTTACCTGAACTGCGAAATGTTTCTGAAGGCGATATAATATCAGTGAAAGTAAAAGTCCGTGGATATGAATTCAAGGTTTCTGCTAACAGAAAAGTTCTTGGTGCGGAAGGAAGGTATTACTGGTATGAATTTACTCCAAACAACATCAAATTGCTTTGCACCATTACCCAAGGTGAAAACCTGTTGCCACCAACCGTAACGGTTACCCTAAGATGATATAAGCCTTCACTTCCATTTCATATTATTAACTATGAACCAAGTGGTCAAATTTGCATCGTTGATTGTGTTTGCCGGTATTGCAATTTCCTGCAAAAGGGAAATGTCATGTGTGAACTGTCAAAGCAATCAACCTCCGGTTGCCAAAGCGGGGCCGGACGAAAGTATTACGCTACCAACCGATAGCGTGTTGCTGGATGGCAGCAAGTCCAGCGACCCGGATGGAACTATTGTAAAATATCAGTGGTCGAAAATTTCGGGCCCGTCGTCATTCGTCATTGCAAACAGCAATTCTGCAAATACAGTCGTGCGGGCTTTGATACAAGGCTTGTATCAATTTGAACTGAGCGTTACAGATAACGGAGGTCTTTCTGCAAAAGACACAGTGCAAATCATAGTAAATGCTGCAACAAATGGTAACCGCCCTCCCGTTGCTAACGCAGGCCCTGATCAAACGATTACGTTGCCCACGAATACGGTTAACCTTGATGGAAGCAGTTCTTCTGATCCTGATAATAATATTACCACTTACGCATGGAGAAAAATTGCGGGCCCTGCAACATTCACGATTGCCAATGCCAATGCTGTTCAAACACAAGTGAATAACCTTGTGCAAGGCACCTATCAGTTTGAATTGAAAGTAACGGATGCCGGCGGCCTGTTTGCAAAGGATACGGTGCAAATCGTTATAAAAGATCTGTCACCACCGCCGCCCACAATTACTTGCGATCCACTTAACCGAACGTTTATAAATGCCCACCTAACTCCCATCGGAACACTTTCGCAAGCCCGAATAGACGTTGCTGTCGCAACTGCTGGCAATAAGATTTTGATGGCCGGTGGTATATATCAGTCAGGCAATACTTCACGAGTAGATATTTATGATGTGATCACAGGTAATTGGACTACATCTGAATTAAGTGAACGACGTGCAGTCATGCAAGCGATTGGTGATGGGAATAAAGTATATTTTGCCGGTGGCTTTTGGGAAGATGATGCGGGGGGCTGGCATTTGGATTCTCTGGTTGACATTTATGATGTGTCATCCGGCGCCCGGTCTGCCGCCTATTTAAGTACAGCAAGACAAGCACTAACAACAGCGGCCTTGGGAAATAAAGTATTTTTTGCGGGAGGCATAGATGACAATAGCAGTTTAAGTAAAACAGTTGATATCTACGATTTATCATCGAACACTTGGTCCACGGCGCAATTAAGCCAGCCACGATATGGCCTGACAGCGGCCAATGTTGGTAACAAAGTTTATTTTGCTGGTGGCATAAGTGTTATTGGAGGATCATCAACAAATGTTATTGATATTTACGATGGGCAGATGGGGACCTGGTCGGTTTCGTCGATGGCAACGCCAAAAGCATTCCATGCGGCTATTGCCATTCAAAATAAAATATATTGGGCCGGCGGATCGAATGGAACCGCAACAATGTGCGATGTGGAAGTACGAGACTTGAATACACAAACATCGTCTTTCATGAATTTGTTTCAGCCCAATGCTAATATTTTAAATTGGGCCTTTCAAAGGGATAATCAAATCGTTTTCTTTCGTGGGTCAGGATACAATGATTATAACCAGCCTTGCTATTTTGATATTTATGACGTGTCAACCAATACTTGGTCGGTTGGATCGCTAAGCCATGGAGGTTTGGGAGCAGCTATTGCAAAAGATAACATTATATACGTTGTTGCCAATACAGGGAGCAATATTCAACTTTGCAAACTTGAATATTGATTCAAATGTTCAAATAATCTCATCATTCTCAGAAGTAACTGGCGCCTTGAGTCTCCGTCATCCCATGTTGAAATATGTGATGTACAAACTGGAAATTCGATGGATCAAAAGAAGATAGAAGAAGTTTAAGTTTTTTGCTTTACGTATGTGCAGGAGAGCAGGAGAGCAGGGTTGCCGCCATATTTATTTAAGGTAACTACATATGTGTTGGGACTAAGCCAAAAGTGAAGAAATAAAAAAATCCCTTTATTGGTTGAAAGGGATTTTTATCGAAGGTTATACTAACCCCTATTTCTTAATAAAGAATCTTGCAGTGGTCTTACCGCCATTTTGGTCGTAGGCGTCCAAGATTATGTATGTATTAGCGTTAATACCCGTTACTAAATAAGAAAAGCTGTAATTGTTCTTGTTCTTTGCTTCTGACTCATCCACCAAGAAGGGGTTGTTTTGACCTTCTTTTGTGAGGGTTACTTTTTGCAAATTGACCTCAGAAACCAACGTGCCGGTAATTGTGTATTCACCGTTTGCGGTGGCTTGCCCTTCAGTTATATTGTTCGTGAAATTTATTTGTGGGCTTTTGTTGTCTTTGGAGCAAGAAGCGAGGAACAGAAAAGCAGCAAGTGATGCGAGAAATAGTTTCATTTTCATAGGTTTTAATTTAGCGGCCAAGATATATCTCAGCCTCGAGACTTGCAAGGTCGCTGCTCTTTACAGGGCTTTTTCCATTTTTGAGCCATAGAATCTGTTGCTTTATGTTGAACCTGCATAAAAAACGAAGCTCTTGAACGGTGATCTTACCAAAAAAGCAAAGAAGAAAGTTCCACTTTGCGAATAAAGAAACAACGAGACGGTAAAAGTGCCTTTCCTTGATCTTGCTTCCAACAAGGAACCGCACGTAAAATTTAGAAAGTTAAACGGCATTGATTGGACTTATATTGAAATTGTTGATTAACCGTCTTATCCCAACACGTATATAGTTACCTTATTTAATTAAGCCTTTCAGAAATGAAAGGCGTTTCATTTTTCATTTCCTATCTTGTTCGTTCTCACAAAGCCAACACTCATGCTTCCCTTCAAAAACTTACTCGTTTGGATTTTTTGTATCGTTGTTCTGTCAACCTCAGCGCAAACAATTGCTACATTCAATTCTATTCAACCGGCAACGCAAACACAAAACCTTGTTCTACCCACAACGCATACTTTTCAGCGAATCATTCGTTCGGGTAATACACTTTCTTCCGGCGAAACCGTAGGCATTAACCTTGATTTTACGGGTTATGTTCCAATAAGTGGCAGTAGCAGCAACGGCTATCTTTCCATCAGCAGCGAACGCGTATATGCCGGGGCGGCTATACTTTCCGTTTCATTAAACCCTACGACAAAACTTTGGGCTGTAAGCAATGGCGGCAACGTTCCTTTGCCGTTTTCCGATTTAGGTTATGCGAACGCCTTTTGTGCCGGAACCGTTATGCCCAATGGACACGTGATGGTTTGCGAAGAAACAATGGCCGGTGCTGACTACAACGGTGATGGTTACAACGATGACGGCTGGATTATCGAAATTGATCCGGCATCACGTACGGTTATTAATCAAGACGGTGTGGGTGGTGTGGACAAGCTCTGGGCAATGGGACGACAAAAACATGAAGACGTTGTTATGACTCCCGATATGTCCGTCGCTTATTGGAGTGCCGATAACGATACGGCTGGCTATGTGTACAAATTTGTTCCCGCTGTCCCGGGAAATTTTTCTGCGGGTAATTTGTACGTGCTGCAAACGACAGCTTCATTAGGCGGCGGCACCTGGAAACAAATTCCAAATACAACCGCTGCGGAGCAAAACAATACGACGACATCAGCAAAGGATGCCGGTGCTTATAATTTCGTCCGCGTTGAAGGCATTGAACGCGGCCCCGACGGCAAAATTTATTTTGCCGCTACTACATCGGGAAGGATTTACCGCTTTAATGATTTGGGCAACACGGTTGATCAATTGGAAGTATTTGTGGAATCAACGGACTACGATGTTGACGGTGCCGGGCCGTACCCGCCCGTCGCCTGGGGTAATGGAGCAGACAACCTCGCATTTGATGGCGAAGGGAATTTATGGGTGTTGCAAGACGGTGGTAACGATTATATCTGGGTGGTGGCGCCAGATCATACGGCCGCCAATCCAAAAGTCAAGCTCTTTGCCATCATGCCCGGTGGCAGCGAACCAACCGGTATCACCTTCTCACCCGATTACAAGTATTTGTTCATGTCCGTTCAGCACCCGAACAACAGCAATACAAGTTCACAAACCGATGCGGCCGGAAACGCGGTGGTGTTTGATGAGTCAACAGCGATTGTGATTGCCCGGCAAGAAAACCTCGGCGCCAACGTTCCGCTGCCCGTGAATCTTACTTCTTTTGATGCAAGAACTGCAAAGAACACAGTTGAATTGAGTTGGAAAACGGCAAACATCAGCAACGATGAATTCACAATAGAACGATCAATCAACAGTGTACATTTCGACGCAATTGGAACCGTGAAGGAATTAGCTTCTTCGTTTCGTTTTGTTGATGACAAACTTCCGCTTGCAAACAATCTTTATTATCGCCTAAGGCAAAAAGACAAAGACGGAAAGATTGTCTATTCGGAAACAAAAACAATCAATATAGAAAAACAGAACATTCTAAGATTGTTTCCTTCGCCGGTTTCTGATAAACTCATCGTTCGGCTTTCAAACGCACCTGCAGGACAAATTTCCGCAACCATCATAAACGCATCCGGTGTAACCATCAGCCGGTGGGTAAGAAGCGCCGCGAATAATTTTGAGATTCATGTAAAAGAATTGCCTGCGGGCACCTATTACCTGATTGTAGAAACGGCTGAAGGAAGAAGCACAGCATCGTTCACTAAACAATAAAATGCACCGGTAATCAAAAGTGTAAAACTCATACCGACTGCACTCGTGCTTTGTGTTGTTGTCTTTTCCGCATTTGCACAGCAATCTGCACCGCCGCGCAGCTTTGTTTTATTTGGCGATGTGAGAATAACAGTGGACGAACAGGTGCCGTTGAATTCAAAGCACGAAAGCCTCATTATTCTTTATGCACTTCCCAACGGCAGTACCACAGAACAAACAATGGGAAAGAAACTTTCCGCAGGCGACTGGCGTTTCGACATTCAATGCATCAAAGCACAAACAGCCTTCCTGCGCCGGCAATTACCAAAGAAGAATATTGTTGTTGCCTATTTAGAAAACACATACAAAAGCTGGCCGCAGTGGAAAACAAAACATGCAAACTACGTTGACGAAGTACAACACATCGTTGATACAATCTTCAATCTTTTCAGGGGGAGGAAAGCACTTTACCTAAACGGCCATAGCGGCGGCGGCCGTTTTATTTTCAGTTACCTTGACGGCGTTGACGTAATTCCTTCGTTTGTAAAAAACATCAGCTTTTTGGACAGCAATTACGGTTATGATTCAACCTACTTGCCGAAACTTCAAAACTGGTTGCAACAAAATAAGGAAGCAAGGCTGAACGTGTTTGCCTACAACGACAGCGTTGCTTTATTAAATGGAAAACGCTTTGTTTCCGATACCGGCGGCACATGGTACAGGAGTGGCTTAATGCTCCGTCACCTGATGCAAATATTGCCCTTTGAAAAAAGAAGAGACGACAGTTTAATTATTTATAAATCACTGAACAAACAAGTTCGCTTCTTTCTCAAAACAAATCCTGAAAAGAAGATTTACCACACGCAACAGGTTGAACTGAACGGTTTCATTCATTCCATTCTTGCCGGAACAAAACAAGATGAAAAACGTTACAAATATTTTGGTGAGAGAACTTACTCAAGCTTCATCGAATAATCACACTGCGTTTCTTTCACTGTATTGATCAACCTTGTTTATAACGGATGGTAGAAATGCCAGTGAAAGAAAGAGATGTGCGATGAAACACAATAAAATTTACCGCAAAGATTTCCACCAAAAACGAGATTGGTTTGTTTCTTGCTTTCAGCGAGGCAATTGTAAACCCTTAAAAAGCCAACGTATGAAAAGAAACACTTTGCTTGCTCTTGTCGCCCTCGGTTCTTTGATTGTTAGCTGCAAAAAAGAAAACAACAACACATCGAACGGTTCGAATGTCAGCTATCAACTGGTTGCCGCTGATCGGTCTTCTACTCTTGGTGCGGTGAACACTGAAAGTTCCACTTTGCAAACAGCGGCGGCCATTAACTGGACTTCCGGCTTTGCCAACGTAACGGAACTAAAGTTTGAGGCTAAAAACAAGGAGAACGACATTTCTTACCGCTCAGGAACAGACCGGCACATTGATCTCTTCAATCCTATTGCTTCGGCCGGTACAATCCTGATTCCTTCTGGAACTTATGATCGGGTGAAATTCAAACTTGAGTTGGCTCCAACAAACAACGAACCGGCTTTGGAATTGGAAGGAAATTACAACGGCACTCCCGTTATTCTTCGGGTATCGCAACCAATAGAAATTAAGGGAGCACAGCAAAACGTAACAGTCACCGACAACAACGGTTATACCGCTATCACCGATCTGAATCTTTCAACCTTGCTGAACAATGTCTCGGCCAATTCATTGAACAACGCTACCCGCACCAATGGCCAGATTGTTATTTCTTCTTCATCAAACCAAAATCTGTACAACCGGTTGGTGGGCAACTTGCGCGACCACGAGAACGAATGCCGGTGGAAGCGTAACTAAAAAAATGTTTTTGAAAGTCCTGAAATTGTTTCAGGGCTTTTTATTTCAAGCGATTAAGCAGGCATGGCATTATTTTTCCTGTGATATTCCAAGGTTCGGTTCAAGCCTTGTTCATGAACAAAACCGTTGTCAGTCAGGCCTTGCTTCAACTATTGGTTAGAGTGTATAACCGGTCTATCCAATCCTACTATTTTTTCCCCGACGTTATCATTTGCGGACATCATCGCCTGGAGCGGGACGACTTTGAATTCTTGCTGAAAGAAGGCTACATTGTTCCCTATCACACCGACTCATTCGGCAAACTTTATCGCCTTACAAAAAAAGCTGAAGAGGTATTGCACACACAACTGCGTGTGCGTAAGTACCGTTCGCAAAAAGCAAAGGAAGCCGCAAAGCAGGCTGATTTCTCTTTCTCATAAATTCTTTTTCTGATGCCTCTTTCTTACGCCAGGGTTATTGCACATGAGGTTATGGCACTATTTTCTTATCGTAAAAGAAAGAGGCTATGCTAGCGTTTGAGTTTAAGCAGCCGTTGGAAGTAACAACCGCTTATGGCGATGGCTATGTCTGGTACATGATTGACTACGGTCCTCACACCGATACACTTTACACCGTTATCATTAAAGAAACGGGTGAGTGCTGGCAAATGTGCCACAAAAAATTTTGTGTAAAAACAAATACAACCTTGGGTATCCGGAAACATTACGAAAGCCCGCAGAATAAAGCCGTGCCTTCACAAACGCACACAAACGGTACAACGAAGCAATAGCAAGCTGCTTTTAAATGGCACAGTTTTTTGAACCTGCTATAAAAATTTTGAGTTATGCCAAATTGGTTAAGAGCGTTGATAGCCGGCTATGGCGCTAGCAAATTAGGCGGCGGTTGTTTTGGAACAATCGTAGTGTTTGTCATCATTTACATGCTGCTCGGCCATTGCGGCGGAGGGCATTACCATTAATCTTTACACAGCAGTTTCGGAACAGGGAATGCAATACGACGTTCCCTTTTTAATTTTCCGTTATGCAAGCACCGCAAAATTTTAACGGCAAGATCTTTCTCAATCCGGTTTCGACGGAGATGATGAAACCCGGCTCGTTCTTCCGGGTGATGCGAAAATTTCTTCAAAAGCACCCGGAACGGGAACCTGCGTCCCCGCTCGGTCCTTTTAGCGCAAGCGCAGAAGTATTGCAACAACTTCCGTCGCAAACCCTTCGCGTTACCTGGTTGGGACATTCAACGCTTTTGCTTGAAGTGGACGGAAAACGTTTTCTCACCGATCCCGTTTGGTACAACCGTGTTTCGCCTTTTCGATTTCTCGGGCCCAAGCGTTTCTTTAAAAATCCTTTGCCGCTGAACCATCTTCCCGTAATTGATGCCGTACTCTTATCGCACGATCACTACGATCATTTGGATAAACAAACGCTGCTTGCTTTAACCGGTAAAAACATTCCGGTAATAACTATGCTTGGCGTGGGCAAGCGCCTTGTAAACTGGGGCGTTCGAAAAAATTTGATTACAGAATTGAATTGGTGGCAGGAAACAAAAATTGAAGACGACTTTACGATAACGGCAACGCCTTCGCGTCATTTTTCAGGGCGTTGGCTCAACGACCGTTTTAAAACACTGTGGGGCGCTTTTGCTATAAAAGGCCCGGTGCACAATATATTCTTTGGCGCTGATTCGGGTTATTACAACGGCTTTGCCGAAATCGCGGAAAAGCTTGGACCGTTTGATATTTCGATGCTTGAAATTGGCGCTTATAACGAAATGTGGGAAGCCATTCACATGGGGCCGGAAAAGGCGGTACAGGCTACCGTTGATCTGGGCCGGCCCTTACTTCTGCCCATTCATTGGGGAACGTTTAGCCTGGCCATGCATCCCTGGAAAGAACCCGTTGAACGCCTCATAGCAGAAGCCGCAAAGCAAGGCGTGAAGTTGATTTTGCCTGCACCCGGCGAAACCGTCACGGTAAACAAAAAACCGTACAACAGCCAGTGGTGGACGCAGTATCGTTGAGGCCTCACTCAACAGGAACGGGATTTGCGCTTCTTTAAAAAAAGATCATGGAAAATAACAAGCAAAAGAAGAACGAACAGCGGATGGAAGAACCGAATCCAACGGTGAATGCACCCGGCTCGAAGGTGGCCGATTACGGTGATGTGGAAGGCGGGGAAGGCGCCAACGATGAGCGGTCTCACCGCACAACCGACAAGGCCGACCGCAGTAGGATAGAACCCTTGAAAGGAAAAGATGAAACCCTTGGCACACCGTAAGTCAACAACTGATTTTTGAAGAGAAGCAGGTTTCTGCTTCTCTTTTTATTCGGTGGGGTTGTTCATTACCTGCTGGGCAATTTGCTTTTTCAGGTTAATCTCGTTCACATCACCCGAAGCTTTGATTTCGTATAAAGGTGTTACTGTAACACTTGGATTGTGCAATAGAGTAAAATGCGCACCGGTTATCTTTTGCAATTCGGCATCGTCAACAAAAACCGAATACACATTTAAAAAACCCACCGGGGTCATGCTCATGTCAATTGTTTCTACGTCGTAATTGACTTTATAGCCCTTTCCGTTAAACGGTACTTTAATCGTCTTCATGTTACATCGTTGTTTCTGGCTTTGCTAAAAATATTGTACCGCTGTCCCTTTGCGAAAAGACAAATGTGGCAGTGCCTTTGCAGCAGTTCAACAGATAATTGTTGGTTATGAAAAAGAGGATGCTTTTTGGTTTTCTGCTTTGCGCCTTCGCGGTACATTCCTTTGCACAGTCGGCCGGAGTGAAAAAGAAAAATGGCCCGGCAAAAACAGTTGCCAAAAACAAAAGCACAAAAGCTGCAAAAGATTCGGTGGTTACTTTATCAAGCACAGGCCGCTACGATGCGTTTGCGCCGGTAACAAAACTCCGCATTGCCGATCCTACCATTAACAGTCTTAATCAACGAGCAAACGGCGCCGATCTGCGCATCAGCGGATCGGGTATTGTTGGAATGCCCAAGGGATCATACGGTTTTGCCAACGGTCATCTCTTGCTGCGCAATACAACCGCAACGTCTTCCGGTACGGCTTACGGCAGCGGCGCCGTGGGCACGGGCACAAGCATACAGGGCGTTGGCACAAGCGACGCAAGCATTGGTGTGAACGGGAAAAATCCTTATGCTGCTTCGTGGCTTTGGGGCGACCGTCAACCGCATTCTATTCGTAACGATTCGGCAAGAAGACACTAAGAATTACGATTCTTTTATTTCTCTTACCTCGTAACGCGAAGCATAGGGCAGAGGCTTTACAGGCTCGTGCAAATAAGCCGACCACACATACGTAAACGAAGCGCCAAAATACAAGATGAGAGATGAGTAAAACACAAACAACAACACCAAGACAACGCTTGCTGATGCGCCGTACAAATTACTGATGTTGCTGTTGATGAGCAGGAGCCGCAACACGTATTTACCGGCGGTAAAAAGTATGGCCGTTACAAAAGCTCCGCTGAAAGCCACTTTCCACGAAGGCCGGGCATCGGGTAGCAACCGGAAAATAACGCCGAACCAAAGCGTTACAAACAACAGCGAAAGCACATAATTGAACACGCTATTAATGTAAAGTGCCAGTGCCGGAAAAACGGCCGCAATGCTTTTGCCCATCTGTGCTTTTGCCGCTTCGGCAAGTATGCTTACAAGAATTAAAATGCCAGTAGCCAAAATGATAAGAACCGACTGTAAACGGGTGCGCAACTGTTTGGCAACGCTTCTTCCCTCAACCACTTTAATGCGCCAAAGTTGGTTGATGGAACTTTTTATCACCATCAGCATAGTTGTAGCCACCATCAACAAAAAAAGAAAGCCAAAGGCAGTTATCCAAACGTTGTGCGCAAGCTGGCGGAAAGCGATCAACGTATCTACCACTTGCCGAACGCTTTGTTCACCAACGATGCCCGAGAGATCGCGGAACAAGCTGTGCCTTATTTTCAACGGGTCAAGAATCAGCCCCATGAATTGCGTAAGCAAAATCAAAATAAACGGCAATGCAAATGAAGTGAAAAAGGCGGTAGCGCCAGCCATGCGCAACGGATCGTTGTGGATTAAATGCGCAAAGGCCCGTTTAAAAATTGCGGGCAGGTGTGAAAGAGAGAACTTCAGTTTTGTTTGAACAGCGTGCGCCATCCTACAAACTAAATAAAATTCCTTGCCATTTCTGCGCTTCAGTTTTCATAAACTTTGAATTTGCGTTTGTATCAAGGCAATGAACTTTTATAAACACAGCTTCTGTTTTCATGGCGATGCAACGAAAGATTAATGGATAGACGAGCTCTTGGTTTATAAAACTATTTCGCACAGAGCGAAGGGGCAAAGGAGAGGAAACGCTGCGCACAATACGCCAACCACAAACCACTAACGACAGACCACTAACCGTTTAAGGTATGTTTCTTGTTTTTTTACGGCTATGAGCGAAGAACCCGACGTTGATTGTCCTTTGTGCGGCCGGCCGTTGGCGCACCCGTATAACCGCCATCACTTGCTGCCTTTGAGCAAGGGCGGCAAAGGAACAACGACGGTCTTGCTGCACAAAATCTGTCACGATAAAATTCATTCGGTGTTTACCGAAATGGAACTGAAGCGGCATTATAACACCATCGAAAAATTAAAGGCTGACGAAGAGGTCGCTACCTTTTTGAAATGGGTAACGAAGAAGGAGCCACAGTTTTATGATGGGTCGGTGCGCAAGAAAAAAGCCTGATACAATCTTTCACAACGTGGAATGCTTCAGGTTGCACAAAGGGATTTCAAAACCCTTTACGTTGGCATAATTCTTTCGCAACACTCTGTAAATTTTCTTATGAACCGGAACGAAGAGAAAGAACCGCTGCAAAAGCCTGATGGCAAAAACACAGATGAACAATTTGCCGTAGCCAACACGGTTTCTACTATTGAAGAAGACAACGAAAGAAGGCCGTTGGACAAACTAGAAGGTCACATGCGCAACGGTGAGCTGGGCGGCAACATGGAAGAAGAAGGCAATCACAAAAAATAAACGTCATGGACAACCCAAAAAAAAAGTTTGAACAGCAGGATCATCCGCTCAAGAACACCGACAAGGCTTTTGTGCAAGTGGGCAAAAACGGCGAGCCGGTGATGCCCGAACGTACGGAGGAAAGCAACAAAACCGAAAAGCCCGGCGAGAAAAGAAACATTACGTACGACAGGCCTTAAGCAGAAAACCGTTATTACTAAACAAGACAAACGTTTTTATGGAAAACAAAAATTACGGCGATCCAAACAAGGCCTATCGCGAAGAACTGAACGAGAAAGGCAGCACGTTTACCGATACTCATGCAGAGTCGGAAGCAAGAGACAAAGCAAAAATTGAAAAAGCCGCCACGGGACAAAGCCAGAAGATGGACGGCGGAAATCCGCACGCAGATGAGGATACGGTGAGCGATGAGGAGATTAGAAGAGAAACGTTGGAGAAGAAGTGAATTGGTTGATTAATTGGTTGGGTCTTGGTCAACCAATCAACCAGTCAACTACGGCAACTGATTTTTTAAAAAGCTTTCAATAGCACTGCACGGAACCATAAATGGCTTGTCGGTAATGTTTATTTGCAGGCTTTGTTCGCTTACGGTGTAAGCACCCACGATCTTGTTTCCAAAAACAGACACGTTGAAATCGCCGCGGCTTGTATCGCCGTTAAAGTTCCCGCCTTGTCCTTCCACAGCCCGCCGCGCTTTGGCTAAAACGTCTTCGGCATTGCCCGAAAAAGGAAGAGAAAATTCACACGCCATAAAATTGATTTCTGCAAAGAAAAGACCTTGCTGTGAATTGGCAACATGCAATAAGCAATAGACAATGAAGAATACTTAGGCGCAAGTTCATCCGCTTTTTTGCCCGTTGCTCATTCATAACGACCGGAAAGTATCCGGCTGAAACGCTTTACATCCACTTCGGGTGCAAGCGGATAATTGTACACGATGTGCTGCGCCAACTGGTGCGCAAAAAAAGGCGCAAGCGATGTTCCTTTTGTTCCCATTCCGTTTAAAATTCCCACATTTTGAAACAGGGGATGAAAGCCTACAAAAGGCCTGCGTTCAACAGTTGCCGGACGCACCGCTGCTTTGTGTTCAATTACTTTGTACGGCCTTTTTAACCAGCGGTTCAGAGCGTTGGTGGTTGCGGTAAAAAATTGTTCGGATGGTTTGCTGTCTTCAAATTCCCATTGATAATTTGAACCGACCCAAAATGTATTTTTTTGCGGCAGCGGCGCAAGCATCATTCCTCTTTTGAACACATGATCGGCAGGCAAATCTTCACATTCAATCACGAGAGCTTCACCTTTGATAGGTGAAAAAGGCAGGAGCGAAAACCAGGGATTATCTGCTGCAAGAATGCCCTCGCAAAAAACAATTTTTTGTGCCGAAACGTTTCCGTATTGCACGCCGTCTTCTTTTACCTGTAATTCTTCAATCCTGAATTCTTCTTCGTGCAAGGCCTGCATTGCCGCCAGCTTTTTTTGCCACAAAGAGAGAAGGATTTGAAGGCTGACAGAATAGGCCGGGCCGATTTCGCCACAGCCAAAATCATAATGGAAAAATTCATTGAAACGGTTTTGATCGGGATAGGCACGAAGAAAAGTATCGTTTTCCGAGATGCGCTCGATAAAGGCATTGCGCATTTGCGGCGATGGGAAAAAATCAATGATGTTTCGTTGGTAAAGAAGAACGGCGTCGAGATATTGACCCAGTCCGGTATAGGTCGTTTGTGCAAAGCCGGGCAATTCTTCGGCCATCCAGGTACGAACATAACGCCGGCCGGTAACGGGATTGATAATGCCGGCCGCCACTTTCGACGACGAGTTTTCCGCACCGTCGTCAATCACCATAAACGATTTGCCTTCCTTGTGCAGCCACCACGAAAGCAGTGTGCCGCAAATGCCTTGTCCAACAATCAATACATCGGTTTGCATGGCGCGAAGGTAGAAGTGGAGAAATGTAAAATGTAAAATGCAGAATGTAAAACGGCCTCATGACTTTCGTTCAAGATTTTATATTCTACATTTTACATTTCTGCCTAATTTGCCCGTCCATTTCTTTGCTATGAACAAGTATGCAATCATCGTCGCCGGAGGTTCGGGCAAGCGCATGGGCAGCGCCATTCCCAAGCAGTTTTTGTTGTTGCACGGCAAGCCCGTTTTGTATTACACCATCAAAACTTTTTTGGAGGCCTTCGACGACCTTCAGCTTGTTTTGGTCTTGCCCGAAGACTATGCCGACATGGGCCGCGAGATCATTGACGCTTACTTTGATTACGGCCGCATTCAAATAACATCGGGCGGCGAAACGCGATTTCATTCCGTACAAAACGGCTTGCGGTTAATACACAGCGATGCCATCATTTTCGTACACGATGCGGTGCGTTGCCTGGTGACGGTGGATTTGATTCAACGCTGTTACGAACACGCCTTGCGCATGGGCAGCGCCGTGCCGGTAACCATTTCCCGCGACAGCGTTCGCCTGCTCAACGAAGAACTCAACGACAACGAAGTGCTCGACCGTAACAAAGTGGTACTGGTGCAAACGCCGCAAACCTTTCACAGCCGCATTTTGCGCCCCGCTTTTGAAATAGATTTCAAGGAACGCTTTACCGATGAAGCAACCGTTGTGGAAGCTTACGGCTTAAAAATTTCACTGATAGAAGGCGAGGAGAACAATTTAAAAATTACCCGTCCGGTGGATTTGCTGATTGCAGAAAAGTTGTTGGAAGCAAACCTGTCGCCGCAGTCAGTGTGAAGCCACAACAGCCCTCGATTTCGGGAAAAGTTTTGCTGAAGCAGTTTGAGTAATTTTTATGGAACCGGCTGCATTGCTACTCTCATCGTCCGTTGCGTCGCACACTTCATCGTTCAGAACTTTATTCATCATCGTTGAATCATTCTTCAATACTTCAGTTAGTCATTAAAATACAAGCCATAGTTCCCTCGCTGCGCTCGGGATGACAAGAGAAACGTTGTACAATTGCCGTTAGGTTGAGCGATGAAAAGCGTGGTGATGCAATGCTGAATAGCGGACAAAGCGTTGAAGAGTGCGACGCAACAAAAGCCTTATAGCGATACAGCAGCTTGTTACATAAAAAACATCCACAACACCGCCTGCTACTTCAACAAATTCTTTATCTCGTTCAACTTCAACAGAGCTTCAACCGGCGTTAAACGATTAATGTCAATGCCCTCAAGCATCTGGCGAATGTCGTCGAACGTTTGGCTGTGCGCATCAAAAATGCTCAGTTGAAGTTTTGGCGCAGAAAGATTTTTTATGTTTTCAGTTAGCGTTCCGTCCACATGTTTTTCTTCAAGACTTTTTAATACTTCGTTTGCCCGTTGCACAAGGCTTTGCGGCATACCGGCCATCTTTGCCACGTGAATGCCAAAGCTGTGTGTGCTGCCGCCCGGTGCCAACTTGCGCAGAAAAATAATTTTGTTACCCACTTCTTTGTTGGTCACGTGAAAGTTTTTCACCCGCGGCAATTTGTTTTCTAATTCGTTCAGCTCGTGGTAATGCGTGGCAAAAAAAATTTTCGGTTTTTCCGGCGACGAATGCAAATGTTCAACAATGCTCCAGGCAATAGAAATGCCGTCGTAAGTAGATGTGCCGCGTCCGATTTCATCAAGCAGTATCAAACACCGCGACGAAACGTTGTTGATGATAGACGCCGTTTCGTTCATCTCCACCATGAAGGTGCTTTCGCCGGCGCTTAAATTATCTGAAGCACCGACACGGGTAAAAATCTTATCCGTCAGCGAAATTCTTGCTTCACTAGCTGGGACAAAACTGCCTGTGTGTGCCATCAATGTAATCAAGGCGGTTTGCCGCAGCAAAGCCGACTTACCGCTCATGTTCGGACCGGTGAGGATGATGATTTGTTGTTCGTCTTTGTTCAACAGCAAATCATTGCTGATGTACGATTCGCCTTGCGGCAAGCTGCGTTCAATCACCGGGTGACGGCCTTCTTTAATTTCAATCTCGTTGCCTTCGTGTAACACCGGTTTTTTATAATTGTATTGAAGCGCATTGCTGGCAAAACAACAAAGGCAATCCAACGTGGCCGCAATCTGCGCATCGGTTTGCACCGGCTGAATAAAATCGTGCAACTCATTCAGCAAGGCATCGAACAGTTGCAGCTCGATGGCCAAAATCTTTTCTTCGGCGCCGGTAATTTTTTCCTCGTACTCTTTTAATTCGGGTGTGATGTAGCGTTCGGCGTTGGCCAATGTTTGCTTGCGCATCCATTCGGCAGGCACTTTGGCCTTGTGTGCGTTGGTTACTTCGAGATAATAACCAAATACGTTATTATAGGCAATCTTCAGCGACGTGATGCCCGTGGCTTCGCTTTCTTTTTGCTGCAATTGCAAAAGATATTCTTTGCCGTTGTGCGCAATGTTCCGCAGCGCATCCAGATCCACATTTACATCTTTATTAATGAAGCCGCCTTTCGTTGCCAGCGCCGGCGGAGCCTCAACGATGGTTTTAAAAATTTTATCGGCAATGTAGCGGCAGGGATTGATCGCATCACCCAAACGCTTCAGGTAATCGTTGCTGCTTTCGGTGCAAAGCTGTTTGATGCTTTCGATTTGCTTCAGCGATCTTGCCAGTTGCAGCAGCTCACGCGGGTTGATTTTCTTGAGCGGAATTTTTGAAACAAGCCGTTCCATATCACCGCATTGCCGCAAGGCTTGCAGCATTTTGTTGCGAACGTCTGTATTCAAGATAAAATGCTCAACGGTGTTCAATCGCTCGTTTATCTTTTGAATGTCTTTTAACGGAAACACAATCCAGCGCTTGAGCATCCGTGCGCCCATCGGCGTTACCGTTGCGTCTAAAACATCGAGCAAGGTTTTGCTGCCATCGCCGCTCCGGTAAACAAGTTCAAGGTTGCGGATGGTAAAGCGGTCCATCCACAAAAAATCGGTTTGCTCCAACCGATGAACGGACGTGATGTGTTGAAGATTCGGATGCTCGGTTTCTTTTAAGTAGTGAAGTATGGCACCGGCCGCAACCAAGCCCACACCAGCGGCTTCAATGCCAAAGCCTTTCAGCGAATGCGTGTCAAATTGTTTCAACAGGCTTTCTTCGGCGTAAGCCCGACTGAATATCCATTCATCTAATGTGTACGTATAAAATTTGCCGCCGAATTCTTCTTTGAACCGCCGCTGAAAATTGCGTTGGTAAATGACTTCGGCCGGTTTAAAACCACTCAACAATTTATCAGCGTATTCTCTGTCGCCTTCAGCCGTAAAAAATTCGCCGGTGGAAATATCAAGAAAGGCAAGGCCGTATTGTGCATCCGAAAAATGAATGGCTGCTAAAAAATTATTAGTGCTGTAATCAAGCAGTTTGTCGTTTGTGGCCGTTCCAGGCGTCACCATTTCGGTCACGCCGCGTTTTACAATTCCCTTCGCAGCTTTTGGGTCTTCGAGCTGATCACAAATAGCCACGCGGTAACCGGCTTTTACCAACTTGTGCAAATAGGTATCGAGTGCGTGATGCGGAAATCCAGCCAACTCATTCTCTGCTGCGCTGCCGTTGTTTCGCTTTGTTAACGTGATGCCCAGAACTTGTGAAGCAATGACCGCATCCTGTCCGAAGGTTTCGTAAAAGTCACCCACGCGAAAGAGCAAAATGGCATCAGGGTATTTTGCCTTGATGGCTTTGTGCTGCTGCATCAGCGGTGTTTCTGCGGCTTTTGTTTTGCTCATGGTGCGGCGACAAAAATAGCGGTGCAAGCGTGTTTTGCTTGCTTTTTTTATCCACGCGAAAGCTGCGCTTACATTTGCACGCAAAGAAAAAAGATGCGCAAACTGAGCATGGACGAATTGGGCCGCAAGTCCGTGGAGGAATTCCGGCAATCGGAAAAAATACCGGTGATTGCGGTGATGGAAAACATTCGCAGTGCGTACAACGTGGGCTCCATTTTTCGCACAGCCGATGCCTTTCTTTTGGAAGGCGTTTACATCTGCGGTTACACGGCTTATCCGCCGCATAAAGAAATTAAAAAAACGGCGCTGGGCGCGGAGGATACCGTGTCGTGGAAGCATTTTAAAAACATTGCGGAAGCCGTTGACGATTTAAAAGCGCAAGGCTTTAAAGTCTATGCCGTGGAGCAGGCGGTGGACAGTTGGAAACTTGGTTCCTTTGCTGTGGATGATGACAAGGTTGCCGTGATTTTTGGCAACGAAGTCACCGGCGTTGAGCAAAGCACCATCGCACTTTGCGACGGCGTGATTGAGATTCCGCAATTGGGCATGAAGCATTCGTTAAACGTGGCAACGGCAGCGGGGGTGGTGTTGTGGGAATTGGTCAGAACCAAGATTAAGACGGATTAAACTCATTTGCAGGAAATGTTGTTGTTTCTTTGCGCAGGCTCAATTCATATGACAACCGTAAAAAAATACCTCTCTCTTATCAAGTTTTCGCACACCATCTTCGCCATGCCTTTTGCGTTGATTGGGTTCTTTCTGGCAGTTAAATCGGGGATTATTTCTTTTCCAGATTTTTTTACAATAACAAGCGAAGTCACATACAGCACACGTCAATGGAACTTGAACAATGTAATTGAAGACCAAAAAAACATACCAAGCTTTTGGGATGAAAACGGGTTCTGGATTTACAAATTTGTATTGGTGCTTATTTGCATGATCACCGCCCGAAGCGCGGCGATGGCTTTCAACCGTTACCTCGATAGAAAATGGGATGCGCTCAATCCAAGAACAGCGATACGCGAAATTCCCAAAGGCATTATCACGCCGAAGAATGCACTCATCTTAACCATTGTTAGTTGTCTTCTGTTTATCGCTGCAACATTTTTTATCAACCGCATTTGCTTTTTTCTTTCACCGGTTGCACTGGCTGTTGTTTTAGGCTATAGTTATACAAAACGCTTTACCCCGCTTTGTCATTTGATACTTGGTTTGGGATTATCGCTTGCACCCATCGGCGCTTATTTAGCGGTAACCGGAAGATTTAATTGGCTGCCCATCTTGTTTTCGTTTGCCGTTATTTTTTGGGTCAGCGGTTTTGACATTATTTATGCCTTGCAGGACGAAGAGTTTGACAAAACAAACAAACTATATTCTATTCCGGCATGGCTGGGAAAAGCAAAGGCCCTGCGTGTTTCGGAAGGATTGCATTTATTGAGTGCGGCGTCCGTGATTGCAGCCGGAAAACTCGGTGGCTTTGGGCCGTTGTACTGGATCGGTGTAATGGTTTTTGGCGGCATGTTACTTTACCAGCACTCAATCGTAAAACCAAATGATTTGCGCCGCGTAAACCTTGCTTTCATGACGGCGAACGGCATTGCCAGCGTTGTGTTTGCGGTGTTTGCAATCGCGGATTTGTTTCTCCGGTGAGGCCAATCATTAATCATTAAGAATTAAAGTTAATTGGGACGGATTCTCTCCATTGACTACGGAAAAAAACGCACCGGCATTGCTGTAACCGATCCGTTGAAAATTATAGCCACAGGCTTAACAACCGTTGAAACGCCGAAGCTCATGACTTTTTTGAAAGAGTATCTTACAAAAGAAACCGTCGAAGAAGTTATCATTGGCATGCCGACGAACATGGACGATTCCGACACTCATGCCACGCCGTTGGTGCGCCATTTTATACAGGCTTTTCAAAAGCACATTCCCGCGGTTCCAATTAAGGAAGTAGACGAACGCTTTACGTCTAAAATGGCTTCACAGGCTATGATTGACATGGGCCTTAAAAAAAAGCAGCGTCAGAACAAGGCCTTGGTGGATGAGATTGCGGCAACCATTATGCTGCAGGAATACATCCGGAAATTTTAGATTTACGATTGCTGATTGCGGATTTTGATGGCCTACCTTTGGCGATAATCTAAAATCGCAAATCTGAAACCTGCAATCGAATGATTTTTCCAATAATAGCTTACGGCCATCCTGTTTTGCGTGAAGTAGCAAAACATATAACACCAGACTATCCCGGCCTTGACAAACTGATTGAAGACATGTGGGAAACCATGTACGCCAGCAACGGCGTTGGATTGGCCGCGCCACAAATCAATAAATCCATCCGGTTGTTCGTGGTGGACAGTGCGCAGATTTTTGCCAATATGGATGATGATGAAAGAAAAGAAACTGATTATCCTGACGCACCCGGCATCAAGCAGGTTTTTATTAACGCACACATCGTAGAAGAAGCCGGCGAAGACTGGCCTTACAACGAAGGATGTTTGAGCATCCCAAAAATTCGCGAGGACATTTACCGTGCCGAAGAAGTGACTCTGGAATACATGGACGAGAATTTTCAAAAGCATACCAAAACTTTCGACGGCATTACGGGCCGCGTCATTCTGCACGAGTACGATCACATTGACGGCAAGCTTTTCATTGACCATCTCTCGCCCTTGAAACGCAAACTTCTTGGCCGCAAGCTGAACGACATTTCAAAAGGAGCAATTAAAGTGGATTATAAAATGCTGTTTCCGAAAAAATAGTCTGAACCGCGATAGGGTGGGTTATTTGGATTTACAGGAAATAAAGAGTCATTAAGTAGTGAACGACTCTTTCTCTATAAGACTGTTTCTATGTCTTCCTAATCCTTCAAATCCACCCAAATCATGGTTCAGACATTAGCCTTTCGTTTTTGCATAGTCGCGCCACTTCTCAATCACCTTCGCCATGTCATAGGGCAGCTCGCTTTCAAAGAAAACTCCTTTGCCCGTTGCCGGATGAACAAAGCCCAATGTTTTTGCGTGCAAGGCCTGGCGCGGACAAATGGCAAAGCAGTTGTCCACAAACTGTTTGTACTTGCTGAAGATGGTTCCTTTCACAATCTTGTCGCCGCCGTAAAAATCATCGTTAAACAAAGGATGGCCGATGTATTTCATGTGCACGCGAATCTGGTGAGTGCGGCCGGTTTCCAGTATGCATTGTACCAAGGTCACGTAATTAAAACGTTCCACTACTTTGTAGTGCGTAATGGCTTCTTTACCGTGGTCGCCTTCGGGGTAGGCCTCGAACAATTTGCGGAAGCGAAGGTTGCGGCCCACATGTGCGATGATCGTTCCCTCGTCGTTTTGCATATCGCCCCAAACCAACGCAAGGTATCGGCGCTTGACGGTGTGGTCGTAAAATTGTTTGGCAAGTTGCCGCATGGCCTTGTCGGTTTTGGCCAACACCAGCAAGCCGCTCGTGTTTTTGTCAATGCGATGCACAAGGCCAAAGCGTGGCAGTGTTTCTTCGCTGACTGAAGGATTTGTTTGTTGAAGATGATGAGCGATGCCGTTGAGCAGCGTACCGCGGTAATTGCCGCTGCCGGGATGCACAACCAATCCCGCCGGTTTGTTCACAATGATGATGTCTTCGTCTTCGTGAACAATGTTCAGCGGAATGTTTTCGGGAACAACGTCCGTTGATTCGGGATGCAGATCGGAGTAAACAATAATTTGGTCAAAAGCTTTGATTTTGTAATTCTGCTTCACTTCTTTGCCGTTCACCAAAACCAATCCCGTATTGATGGCTTGCTGCAATTTGTTACGGGTAGCGCCTTCAATGCGGTTCATCAAAAACTTGTCAATGCGGTAAGGCTCCTGGCCTTTGTCGGCGTTAAAAACAAACCGCTCGTAAAGTTCATCGCTGCTTTCCGGTTCGTCTGCTTTCGAGTTGATTTCTTCGGCCATAGCCTGCAAAAATAAATAACGTGAGACGTGAAACGTCAAACGTGAGACTGTTGTGAACGATACGGATAAAGACTTTGCTGTTTCAGCACTTTCGTTTCACGTCTTACTTCAATGTAGTTTTGCGCCATGCATGAAAAGCAGATCGTTGAATTCAAGGATTTGGAGCGAATGGATTACAAGGCGGCATGGGATTACCAGGAAGGCTTGTTGCAAAAAAATTTGAGTATAAAAAAAGAAGCGTCCGACTCTATTGCCAACTGCCAACTGCCAACTGCCAACTACTTACTCTTCGTAGAGCATCCGCCCGTTTACACTTTGGGCAAGAGCGGCAAAATAGAAAACGTGTTGATTAACGAAGAAGAAAGAGAAGCCAAGGGCATTGAATTTTATCACACCAATCGTGGCGGCGACATTACTTTTCACGGGCCGCAGCAGATTGTTGGCTATCCCATTTTAGATCTCGAAAAATTTTACACCGACATTGGCCGTTACCTGCGCGAACTGGAAGAAGTCATCATCTTAACGCTTGCTGATTTTGGTATCAACGCCGGCCGCTCAAAGGGCGAAACAGGCGTGTGGATTGACGCTGAAGTAAAAGGCCGCGAACGGAAAATTTGCGCAATGGGTGTTCGGTGCAGCCGCTGGATTACCATGCACGGCTTTGCGTTGAACGTGAATACTGATCTGTCTTATTTCAATCATATCATTCCCTGTGGCATTCAAAACAAAAAGGTGACTTCGATGAAGGAAGAATTGGGAAGTGAAGTGCCCGTTGATGATGTAAAAGAAAGCTTGAAGCGAAATTTCGAAAAAGTGTTTTTTGCGGAGCTAATCCCCTGTCCCCTTAAAGGGGAGGCTTAGGTTTGTCAGGCTTTTAATTTGTTTTTTCTTACAGCAGTGCGTTGCTATGATTGATTTTTTCAATAGCGAACAAAGCGTTGAAGAGTGTCCTTCGACAAGCTCAGGATAAACTCCATAAAAGCTCAATGGACAGACGAGCTCTTGGTTTATAAAGAAGAGAATTTATGCGAAACGCAATGAACAATAAATAAAGTTTCTTCCACCTAAATCTCCCCTTTAGGAGGACAGGGGCTCAGAATTCCTTCGTTAAATAAAACTTGCTTTTCTCCACAAGTTTGTCGTCGTTGTAGAGTTCAAACAAAAACCAGCCGGCGTGCATGAAGTCAGTTTTGTCAAGCGTAAGCCCCGTGCGGTTGATGGTTTTTATCTCAAACAGGGAGCTTCCGTCTTCTTCAAAAAACTTGATGTGGTATTTCTGCCGGTCGGCATCAGGAAGGTTGATGTACACGTAGCCATCCTTGTTGGTGTACACGTAAAAAGAAGGTACAAACGTTGGCTTTTTAATCACCACTTCCGGCTTTTTGATTTCGGGTGTTTCGCGTGGATTTGTACCAATGGGATTGTTGGCACTCCCTGTTGGTCCGGCCGGTAACGCAACTTTCGCGGTATCAAAGCCAGGCTTCTTTGGCGCGGTAAAAAAATAGCTGCCCTCTTTCTTCACAATAAAGAGGCGATAGAACATGTGATCGTTCAGCGCTTTGTTGTCGGCAAAGCCGTTGAACTTTGCGTTCGGGTCGGCAAGTGTAACCAGCGTTGTGTAATTCTTTAAACTGTCGTGCGAACGTTGCACGCTGATTTGCTTTAGCGAGTCGTAAGGATTTACCCAGCCAATGATAATGCGGGCATTGCCTTCGGCGTCCAGGCCCATGTTGCGCACGTTAAATTTGGGTAACGTATCCTGGCTGAACGCGAGTACGGAAAGCGAAACAAAAACCGACAAACTAAAAAAACGCCTCATGCTGATTGATTGTGTCCTCTTCAAAGGGAGTAGCGCAAATATAAAAGTGAGCGTTTTCTTCAGTCGAAAATTAACGTCCCTTTTTTCAGCGAGGCATTTCCCTGCAATCCGCCTGTGTGTATCAGCAGCAACCTGCTGCCCGGCGGGAAATAATTTTTTTTCATCAAGTCGAAGGCAGCAAAGAAAGCCTTGCCGGTGTAAACAAAATCGGTTGGAATTTTTGTTTGTCCGTAAAACTCATTCATAAAATTCAAGAGGTCAGCGGTATATTTTGCGTATCCACCGAAATGATAATCCCACAGCAATTCAAACGCATCGTGTTTTTCTCGGGGTAATAAGTTTTGAATTTCCTGCTGAAGCGAAAAAGCATTTTTTAAAACGGGGATACCGATGATTTTTTGTTGCGGCGAAGCTGCCTTTATCAACCCGGCAAGCGTTGTGCCTGTGCCGACGGCACAAAGGATATGTGTGTAGAAATTTGTTTCGTTCTGGTACAAGATACTGCTTGCGCCCTGTACGCCCAATGCGCCGTAACCGCCTTCGGGAATGGTGCAGATGTCGTTCCTGTTGTGTTTTAAAAAGACCTCTGTGGGAACGGCTTTCCCGCGGTATGCTTCTCTTGAAACAAAACACAATTGCATTCCATAATTTTTTGCCGCAAGCAAAGTGTGAGAAGGCACCTTCGTTTCTTCGCCACGAATAACGCCAACGCTTTTCATCCCGGTTAATTGAGCCGCCGCCGCCGTTGCAACGATGTGATTAGAATACGCGCCGCCAAACGTGAGCAAGGCAGTTTTGCCCTCGGCCTTCGCGGCCTTGATATATTCTTTCAACTTAAACCATTTGTTTCCCGACACGGCGGGATGAAGCAGATCGAGGCGCAAAACATCTACCGTTTGCAGAAAGGAACAGAAGGAAGAAACGGAATCAATGCGGGGTTGTGCAAACAGAGAACTCATGCTTAAGAGGGATAAAATTATGGCCTATTTTCGCAGCAATTTTTTAAAAAACAAATATGAAACCTACGCTCGTTATTATGGCTGCCGGCATGGCATCGCGGTACGGCAGCATGAAGCAGATACAACAGTTTGGTCCCAGTGGCGAAACCATCATGGATTACTCTATTTATGATGCCATCAAGGCCGGCTTTGGGAAAGTGGTGTTCATCATACGGAAAGATTTTGCAGATGACTTTAAGGCCATTTTTGAGCCCAAGCTGAAAGGCAGAATTGAAACCGAATACGTGTACCAGGAACTGGATGCTTTTATGGGTGCAACGCCGATTCCCGCAGACCGGAAGAAACCTTGGGGCACAGCGCATGCCATCTTGTGTGCGCACGATGCGGTAAGCGGTCCGTTCGCGGTTATTAATGCCGATGATTTTTACGGCGAAGATGCTTTTGTGAAAGCCAATAACTTCTTGGTAATGGAATGCCGCGAAGATTTGTACGGCATCATTGCCTATCGTTTGGCAAACACTTTGTCGGATCACGGGACGGTTAGCCGTGGCGTGATTGACGAAGACGCAAACAATGAAATGGTAGGCATTAACGAGCGGCTGAAAGTTTACCGCGACAACGGACAAATGGTGGACGAGCAGGGCGATACCAAACTTCCGATTGCCGAAGAGGCCAAAGCTTCAATGAACTTCTGGTGCTTTCATCCTTCGATATTGCCATACATCCGCGAGGAGTTTGCCGCATTTTTGGGAAGAAGCCTGAACGATCCGAAAGCGGAGTTCTTAATTCCTTTCGTAGCCGATCAATTCATTAAAAGTGGACACGGAAAAATTAAAGTGATTCCAACAAATGCTCCCTGGTTTGGCGTTACCTACAAGGAAGACGCACCAATTGTGCAGCAAAAGCTCAACGGGCTGATTGGAGAGAAAACCTATCCCAACAAATTGTGGTAAGCCGGAGCGGTGATCGGGGATTTGAAGAATTAGAAAGACATAGAAACCGTTTTATAACAAAAGAGTCGTTCATCATTGAACGACTCTTTTGTTACTGTTAGAATCTTTAAAATCCACTCAAATCGTGGTTCAGATTAATTCACCTTCACCATGTACACGTAATCGGAAATCTTCTTTACCTGCTGTGTTCTGTCAGCGCCTTTCAGACTGGAATTTGTTGGCAGCTTGATGTTTTGATAAGCCGTGTCGCTTTTTTGCAATTGCGCCAGGGCATCGTAAATATAGTTTGAGCGTACGGCAAACACTGCGTCTTCTACCAGCGATTGCTTGCCTTTCAAAATACCAATGACTTCACCGTTGCGGTTCAGGATTGGACTACCGCTGTTGCCCGGATTTGCGGTAATGGAAATCTGGCAGGACAGCGTGTCGCCGTTATAACCCGTCTTGGCGGCCAAATAACCTTCGCCGTAAACAATGTCGTTTCTTGGATAACCAAGACTGAAAATAGGCTCGGCAACGTTCGCCGACGACCTCTTGATGGCATAAGGAATGGAGGCCGGTGATTTAAAGGCTGTGTCAATAATTTTTAAAATGGCGAGGTCACGCTTTTCGTCTGTAAAAACGAGTTTCGCTTTCAGGTCCTGGCCGTTGCTTTTTTGCACCGCAATGTACCGGGCATTTTCTACAACGTGTGAGTTGGTAACAATGTATCCTTTGGTATCAATCAGGAAGCCGGTGCCGCCACTGGTATATACTGGCGCAATGCCGGAGCTTTGCGCGGCAACGTCGTTGACCTGCTGCTCTAGCCGGTTTGTTTTCTGACCAATTTTATCAACTTGCTGGGTGATGTTGCTGATGTCGCGCCGCAGGTTAACCACTTCGTTTGGTGAATGACTCTTTGGTGAAAAGGACCAAACAACGGCACTGATGGAAAGCATGAGAATGCCCGCGATAGAAGCTGCAATAGCGGCTGTGCGCTTGTAGCGGTTAAACAGGTAAACCACTTTTGCCCGGCCCTTCAATCGCGGCGATTCAATCTCTCCTCTTTCGGCCAGGTGAATGTGGGTTTCGTCCAGAACGGCCTTGAACTGGCGGGTATTTTCGTAGCGGGCCATTTGCTGCAAAAAGAAAGTATGCTCTACTACCGCCTGGTCTATTTCGGGATTGCTCTTGCGCAAGCTTTCAAAATACACCCGCTCATCTGGCAACATGTCACCGGCGATGTATCGCTCAACGGCATCCAGAATTGTTAAATCATCCATCACGGCGTCACATTTTTATATTGCGTAAAAAATAATTTTTTCAGTCGCATCAGGCATTTGTATTTCTGCGTCTTGGCGTTTTCGGCATTGGTATAGCCAAAGGTGCCGGCAATCTCCTGCATGTTCTTCTTCTGCAAATAAAAAGCCTCCAACAAGCTCTTGCACGGTTCGCCCAAACTGCCCATGGCTTTTTCCATCACGGTAAACTCGTTGTCGCGTTTTTCGTGTTCTTCCATTTCCTCGTCCACCAGTACGAAGTCTTCGGTGTTTTCGTGCAGGCTGTACTTGCTTTGCTGCATCAGCCTTTTTAGCCACAACCGGCGACATACAGAATAGACAAAGGTTTTTAGCTGGCAGTTTAATTCAAAAGAGCCCGACTGCACTTTTTGGTAAAGAACAATCATCGCTTCCTGAAAAATATCCTTTGCGTCCTCGGTGCTGCCGTTGTTGTTCACCACCAGCGCCTGTATCAAATTGAAATTTTCTTTGTAGATGGTTTCAATTGCTTTTCGGTCGTTCCGGGCCAGTCCCTGTAGTAAAGCGATTTGATGCTGCTCTGCTTTCAAGTGCAATCTTCGTTTAATTCGAAAAAGAGAAAAAAGTAACCCAAAGATGCGGGTAAAAAAATTTTTCGAAAAACCGGGTTACCTTTTTTCGCTGCCGGAATTAATCCTGTAAATCCGTTAGAGATGAAGAAGTTTTTGTCGTTCTTTTTTGTGGCTTCACTCGCTGCCTGCGACAATTCCGGAAAAGTAAAAGCAGACGTGGACACCACGGTGAACGACGTGAAAAATTCAAAGATTGTTGATTCGGTGGAAGCGAAGGGAGGACGGATTTTAGACACGATGAGAAACCAGGGACAGGTTTTACTTGATTCGGCCCGGAAAAAAACAGACAGAGCAACGGACAAACTCCTGGAAAAGGCTGAAAAAGGAATTCACGATTTACGGAGAAAAGATTCAGTTCGATAAATTTTTTAAATCTAAAAATCAAACAACAATGAAAAAAGCCCTTTTAGTTTTGGCTGTAGCCGGTTTCTTCGCTTCTTGCAGCAACTCAAGCGACGCCGCTAAAAACACGAAAGACTCAATTGATTCCGTTGCCAAGTTGCAAAAAGAGTCAGTAAGCAACGCTGCTGACACCGCAAAGAAAAACATCGAGCAAATGGCCGACAGCGCAAAAAAGCAAGTTGATTCTACGCACAAAATGGCTGCTGACACTGCGCACAAATAAGGATACCCTTTGTTACCACAAACAAAAGCAAACAACACATGAAAAAAGTATTGGGAATTTTCGCAATCGCCGGTGTATTGACGGCTTGCAGCAACACAGGTGACACGACGACAAACAAAGACAGCGCAACAACTACAACGACGAACACGATGACAGCCGACTCTACTCACGTAGCACCGGCTGCTGGCGACACTGCTCACAAAATGGGCGATACTACCAGCAAAATGTCAACTTCTACAACAACCACTACGAAAGATTCTACAAAGAAGTAATTGTTGGTTGAGCGGTTTTGCAATCTCCTTGTCGGCATTACCGGTATAAATTTTTCTTGGCAAGCAATCGTTAGATGGCTGCCCTGTTTCCAGGGCAGCTTCTTTTTTAACCACGGATGAGCAGAATTATGAAGGGATTGTCAGGATTCTTTTGTGCGTCAAAACTTTGCTATAGGCGCTAACCGCGGAGCGGAAATGGCCTTGTTAATACTGCATCCAATTCCGATAATCCTTTAATAATCCCGCTAATCTGTGGTTTCTTTGCACAAACTTTATTATGGCAACATTTGGTGAACTTGGATTGAACGAAGAGATACTGAAATCCGTCGAAGAGCTGGGCTTTACGCAACCAACACCCATCCAGGAAAAGGCAATCCCGGTACTGCTTTCCGGCACAAAAGATTTAATTGGCCTGGCACAAACCGGCACCGGCAAAACGGCCGCCTTCGGCCTCCCGCTTTTACAATTAATTGATCCGGCAAAAAAATATCCGCAGGCCTTAATCGTATGTCCAACGCGAGAGCTCTGCCTGCAAATTGTAAACGAAGTTGAAAACTTTAAAAAGCATACACGCAACGTTCACCTCGTGGCGGTTTACGGTGGTTCGTCCATTACGCAACAAATTCGCGACATCCGCCGCGGCGTGCATGTTGTGGTGGCCACGCCGGGCCGTTTGATTGATTTGATTGAACGCAAAGCCATCAATCTCGATGAAATCAGCTACGTGGTTTTGGACGAAGCCGACGAGATGCTAAACATGGGCTTTCAGGACGACATTGAATTTATTTTACAGAACACGCCCAAGCGTGAAAGCACCTGGCTTTTCAGCGCCACCATGCCTGCTGAAATTCGCAACGTGAGCAAGCGGTACATGAAAGACCCGTTTGAAATTACCGTCGGTAAAAAAAATACGGCCAATAAAAACGTTGACCATCAGTTTGTGGTAACATCGGCACATAACCGTTATGAAACATTAAAGAGGCTGATAGATTTTAATCCGGGCATGTACGGCATCATCTTCACTCGCACCAAAGCCGATGCGCAGGAGATTGCCGAGAAGCTGACAAGGGAAGGATATGACATTGATGCGCTGCACGGTGATTTAACGCAGCAGCAACGCAACAAAGTGATGGACGAGTTTCGCGAAAAGACTTTGCAATTGCTGATTGCAACAGACGTTGCGGCCCGCGGTATTGACGTCGTCGGTATTACCCACGTTATCAACTACGAGCTGCCCGACGATATTGAAGTTTATACGCACCGCAGCGGCCGTACGGGTCGGGCAGGCAAAACAGGTGTTTGTATCTCCATCGTGCACGTTCGTGAAGCTTACCGAATCCGCGACATTGAACGCATGGTGCAAGTGCCTTTTCACAAGCTGGAAATACCCTCAGGCAAAGAAGTGTGCCGCAAGCAGTTTTTTTATTTCATGGACAAACTGCTCGCGACCGACATAAGCCACGGCGACTATGAATCATACATGCCAATGCTGGCAGAAAAATTTGCCGACATCAGCAAGGAAGAAGTATTGAAGCGTGTGGCGGCACTGGAGTTTGACCGCTTCTTAAAATACTACGAGAATGCCGAAGACCTGAACCTGCGCGAACGCGGACGCGACGATAGAAGAGGCCAGGAAAGCAGGGGCGGCGAACGTTCGGGCGACAAACGCCGTGATACACGAGGCCGTGAGTTCACTGGTGGTGGAAACACAACCCGCTTGTTTGTAAATCTTGGAACGAAAGATGGCTTTTACAAGGCAAGTTTCCTCCAGTTTATTTTGGACATGAGCGATTTGGGCAAAGAGGTTTTGGGCCGCATTGACATGAAAGAAATGAACAGTTGGGTAGAAGTAGAGAAAGGCGCCGCGCAAAAAATGATGCAATCAATTGACGGCAAAAAATACAAAGGCCGGCGCATTCGCATGAACGAAGCAGATAGCGTGAGGCGGTAGACGGCCCATCCCGACCTTCCCGGTGGGAAGGCCGCCAACACACAGACACTTGCTTTTATGCTCAAACAAAAAAACTCAATCAAACTTTGTGATTGAGTTTTTTCTTTTAGTGAAACCAGCAGAAGAATATCTATTAAACTTTCGTTGCGTCGCACTCTTCAACGTTCAGAACATTGCCAGGTAAGTAACGCATCGTGCATAAGCTGGCCTTGTGCGTTGGTGGCCTTCCCACCGGGAAGGTCGGGATGGGCCGCTTGGCCGTCATATAAAGTCCGAAAAAAAATTTTTGCAAAAGATTCCCGTTTTTATATTTGTTGGCAGAATGACAAACAACAAAGCATACGGTTACTTTTATTTTAGCTTCTATTTTACAGGGAGCCGGGAGTGCTTTTGTTGATAAAAAGGATAAGAACCAAATTCAATAAAAGAAGTCCCGGCCAAAAGCCGGGACTTCTCGTTTTATGGCAAACAAAGTATCCATACAAGGTTTCGAAGGCAGCTTTCACCAGATTGCGGCCCGGCAGTTTTTCGGGAAAGAAATCGACATTCTTCCCTGCGCTACTTTTCGCGAAGTGATTGAGACTACCAAAGGCAGTGAGACCGACGCCAGCGTGATGGCGATTGAAAACTCCATTGCGGGCAGCATTCTTCCCAATTACAATTTGCTGCACAAGTCCGGGCTTTCCATCATCGGCGAAGTGTACCTGCCCATTAAGCAACACCTGCTTGTTAATCCCGGCGTGAAGTTCGAAGACATCAAAGAAGTGCATTCGCATCCCATTGCAATTTTGCAGTGCATGGATTATTTAGCACGGCACAACTGGAAGCTGGTAGAAACCGAAGACACGGCCCTGAGCGCAAAGCACATTCACCAACGCAAAAGCAAACACATTGCAGGCGTTGCGGGAAAACTAGCCGCCGAACTTTTTGATCTGGAAATTGCCGTTGAAAACATTCACACCGAAAAGAACAATTACACTCGCTTTTTGGTTCTCCAGAAAAAGGCGGTGGAGAGAGAAGATGCCGACAAAGCTTCGCTTTCCTTTCATACCGATCATTCAAGAGGAAGCCTTGCCAAAGTGCTGACGAAGATTGCCGACGGCGGCATCAACTTAAGCAAGCTGCAAAGCTTTCCCATTCCAAGCAACGCATGGAAATATAATTTTCACGCAGATATTGAGTTTGATTCGATGGAACAATTTCGCACCGTAATGAAAGGGCTTGAGCCGGTAACGGAAGCAATAAAAGTGTACGGTATTTACAAAAACGGAAACAGGAATTCATCCAAATGAAAATAGAACTTGCAAACAGGTTGAACGGCATCGGTGAATATTATTTTTCGCAAAAGCTGCGGGAGATAGATGAATTGAACAAGGCCGGAAAAGTCATTATCAATTTGGGTATCGGCAGTCCCGATATGGCGCCGGATGCTGAAGTGATAAAGACCTTGCAAACAGAAAGCAGCAAGCCGAATGTCCACGGTTACCAAAGCTATAAAGGTGCGGTTGTTCTTCGTGAAGCGATTGCAGCCTGGTATCAAAAGTGGTACGATGTTTCATTGGATGCTGCAACCGAAGTGCTTCCGCTGATTGGATCCAAAGAAGGCATCATGCACATTTGCATGACGTATTTGAATGAAGGCGATGAAGCACTGATTCCAAACCCCGGTTATCCAACCTACAGCAGTGCTGTAAAACTTGCAGATGGCAAACCCGTTTACTACAATTTAAATGAAGAGAATGATTGGGCGCCTGACTTTGATAAACTGGAGAAAACAGATTTATCGAAAGTGAAACTGATTTGGGTGAATTACCCGCAGATGCCCACAGGTCAATTGCCGACAATAGAATTATTCGAGAAGCTTGTTGCTTTTGGAAAAAAGCACAATATTCTTATTTGTCACGACAACCCATACAGTTTTATTCTGAATGAAAATCCGATGAGTCTTTTGTCTGTGCAAGGTGCAAAGGACGTAGTGGTTGAACTGAACTCGCTGAGCAAATCGCATAACATGGCCGGATGGCGTGTGGGCATGCTTTGCGGAGCGAAAGAAAGAATTGACGAAGTGTTGCGTTTTAAAAGCAACATGGACAGCGGCATGTTTTTGCCCATGCAATTGGCCGCAGCTAAAGCGCTTACATTGGATGAAAACTGGCATCGTTCATTGAACGAACAATATAAAAAGCGGCGAGAAAAAGTTTTTGAATTGCTCCACTTATTGGAATGCTCGTATTCAAAAGAACAAGTGGGATTGTTTGTGTGGGCAAAGATTCCTTCAACATACAAAGATGGGTATGCGTTGAGTGATGAAGTGTTGTACAACACAAACGTGTTCATTACACCGGGCGGCATCTTCGGCAGCGAAGGAAACAATTACATCCGTGTAAGCCTTTGCAGCACGGTTGAAAATTTAGAAAAAGCCATCGGCAGAATTAAAACAAGTTTGAACGCAACAATAAAATGACAGTGACTGTTGTCGGCATAGGATTGATCGGCGGTTCGATGGCCTTGGCCTTGAAAGAAAAAGGCATTGCCACAAAACTGATCGGCGTGGAGGCAAACGCAGGACATCAACAAAAGGCGCTGGATTTGGGTTTGGTAGATGAAGTTTTGGATCTGGAAACTGCAGTGAAGGGTTCTGATTTGATCATTCTTTCCGTTCCGGTGAATGCCTTATTGCCGGTTGTGAAAAACGTTTTGGATAACATAGAAAAGCAAGTTGTGATGGACGTGGGTTCGACCAAAAGCGGTGTGTTGGAATCTATCAAAGACCATCCAAAACGTGGACGCTTCGTGGCCACGCATCCAATGTGGGGAACGGAATACAGCGGACCGGAAGCGGCAGTACGCGGCGCTTTCGCAGGCAAGGCAACGGTGATTTGCAACAAAGAAGAAAGCGATGAAGATGCCGTTGTGTTGGTAGAAAGTATTTATCGTCAGTTGGGCATGCACCTCGTGTACATGAACGCTGTTGACCACGATGTGCATGTGGCGTACGTAAGTCATATTTCGCACATCACGTCTTTTGCTTTAGCCAACACGGTGCTCGAAAAAGAAAAAGGAGAAGAAGCCATTTTTGAATTGGCGAGCGGTGGCTTTGAGAGCACGGTGCGGTTGGCAAAAAGCAACCCGGCGATGTGGGTTCCTATTTTCAAAGAGAACCGCGAAAACGTTCTGGATGTTTTGAATGAACATATTAGCCAGTTAAGAAAGTTTAAAGCTTGTTTGGAGAAAGAGAATTATGCGTATTTGCAGGAGTTGATCGAAGATGCAAACAAGATTCGAAGGATAATAAAGTGAGGCCCATCCCCGACAACTATTGTTGATTGTTGTAGACGGTGCTAAAGCCCCTTCCCGGTGAGGAAGGGGATGAACAAACTAAAACCGGACAGAAAACGTTTTGCTTTCATGAAAGTTGAAACAAAAGAGAAAAATAAATAAGCAAGGGCTGTGCAAAGATGGCTTTCCCACCGGGAAGGTCGGGATGGGCCTAATAGAATTACAAAAGCCGATAACATAAAAATTTATACATCATGCAAACAACAATGGAGAACCAAAAACGCAGTGTGCAGGACGCCTGGCAAAAGCGGCCGCTGATCATCTCTGGCCCGTGCAGCGCCGAAACCGAAGAACAGGTTTTGGAAACCGCTACACGTCTTGCAAAAACAGGTAAAGTGGACATGCTTCGCGCAGGCATCTGGAAGCCGCGTACTCGTCCCGGAAGTTTTGAAGGCGTGGGTACAAAAGGATTGCCCTGGCTGCAACAAGCAAGAAAACTTACCGGTCTTCCAACGGCCGTAGAAGTAGCCACCGGCAAGCAAGTGGAAGACGCCTTGCACTTTGACGTGGACGTATTATGGATTGGTGCACGTACTACGGTAAACCCATTCAGCGTGCAGGAAGTGGCCGATGCCTTGCGCGGCGTAAAGGTTCCTGTGCTCATTAAAAATCCAATCAATCCTGATTTGGAATTGTGGATCGGTGCTGTTGAACGTGTTGCCAAAGCCGGCATCGAACAAATTGGTTTGATTCACCGTGGCTTTTCATCGTACGGCAACACGGAGTTTCGAAACGCACCGATGTGGCATCTTGCAATTGAGATGAAGCGCCGCAATCCGAACATGCTTATCGTCAACGATCCTTCGCACATTTGCGGTCGTCGCGACATTTTGCTGGAAGTAGCGCAGGAAGCCATCAACCTTGATTACGATGGATTAATGATTGAAAGCCACATTGATCCGGACAATGCCTGGAGCGATGCAAAACAACAAATCACGCCGGAGCAATTGGCGGCTTTGCTTGGCGAAATCGTTTGGCGCAAAGAAGACATTCCTTCCGAAGAAGTGCACGCCATGCTTGAAAAAATGCGTGCGCAGATTAACCAGCTTGACGACGAGTTGTTGCAGTTGTTAAGCCAGCGCATGAAGATTGCCGACAAGATTGGTCAGTACAAAAAAGAAAACAATCTTACGATTTTGCAAACACGCCGCTGGAACGAGATTTTGGAAAGGGCTTGCAAAAAAGGAGAGAAGATGGGATTGGGCCGCGAGTTCATTACAAAGTATCTCGACGCTGTGCACATGGAAAGTATCAATCACCAGAACAAAATTTTTCACGGCTGATGCACGCCAAAAAAATCCAGTTTAGCCGGCAGGCAACAACGTTTTATTTCGATGCTGCCTTTTCTGGTTTGAAAAAGCTTGTACCGCAAAAAACGTCGGTGCTGGTAACGGATGAACACGTGTTTGCGGCGCACCCAAAATTTTTCAAAGGCTGGAACACGGTTGTGTTGAAAGCCGGCGAAGAATACAAAGTGCAGGCAACGCTTGATTCGCTCTTTGAACAATTACTTGCACTGAAAGCCGACCGAACGTGGACACTTGTTGGCGTGGGCGGCGGTGTGGTTACAGACATGACGGGCTATGCGGCTTCGGTGTATTTGCGCGGCGTAAAATTTGGCTTTGTGCCCACGACAATTTTGGCGATGGTGGACGCGGCCATCGGCGGCAAGAACGGCATTGACGTGGGCCTTTACAAAAACATGATCGGCACCATCAACCAGCCGCATTTTTTGTTGTACGACGCGTCGCTGTTAAAGACTCTTCCGATCTCCGAGTGGAGAAATGGCTTTGCCGAAGTCATTAAACACGCTGCCATTTTGGACGCACCGATGTTTAAGGAACTTGAAGAACGGAACATCCTTTTCTACCAAAAAAACAAGGCCACTTTGCAGAAGCTTTTGCAGCGAAACGCGATGCTGAAATCGAAAGTGGTGAAGGAAGACGAGTTCGAGAAAGACAGGCGGCGCTTGCTGAACTTTGGTCACACATTGGGTCATGCCGTGGAAAAGCAATACGAATTGATGCACGGCGAAGCAGTTGCAATCGGGATGGCTTTTGCTGCCAAACTTTCGGCTGAAATGCTTCATTTTAAAGGCGCCGACAAATTGGTCAGGTTGATAGATCAATACGGTTTGCCGGTGACGGGGAACTACAACAAGCAAAAGGTTTTTGACGTGCTGGTGAGCGATAAAAAACGCGAAGGCGAACAAATGAATTTTATACTGCTCGAAAAAATCGGTAAAGCCGCAATAAAGAAAATTTCACTACAAGAAATTTATAAACTCATTTAATGCAGGCCACTGTTTCTCCCACACAAATAAAAGGAACCATTACCGCACCGGCTTCGAAGAGTGCGATGCAAAGGGCTTGCGCGGCGGCGCTGTTGAAAGGCGGCAAAACAATTTTGCACAACCCCGGGGTTTCAAACGATGACGAAGCTGCACTTGATATTATCAAACAACTTGGCGCAAAGGTCCAACGGTTGAATGATACCGTTGTCATTGAAAGCAACGGTGTAGTGCCAATCTCCAATGAAATTAATTGCGGCGAAAGCGGTTTGTCGGCACGCATGTTTACATCCATTGCAGCTTTGAGTAAAACACCAATTACGATTAACGGCAAAGGCAGTTTGGTGAAGCGGCCTTTTGATTTTTTCACCGAAGTATTGCCGCAATTGGGTGTAAAGGTTGAAAGCAAAGGCGGACTTCTTCCCTTGCACATCACAGGCCCGTTACAACCAAAAAACATTGAGGTGGACGGTTCGCTTTCTTCTCAATTTTTAACGGGTTTATTGTTTGCGTACGCTGCTGCAAATGCAAATAACGTCGCAATCACCGTAAAGAATCTTTCCAGCAAACCGTATATTGATTTGACCTTAAAAGTTATGAAGGATTTTGGCTTGCAGGTCCCGGTTAACAACGATTATCAATCTTTTCAATTTGCCAGTCAACGGCTCAACGGCTCAACGGCTCAACCGTTCAACTACTCCGTTGAAGGCGACTGGAGTGGCGGTGCTTTTCTGTTGGTTTCGGGTGCTGTGGCTGGCGATGTTGTGGTGAAAGGATTGGATGTTTTTTCGACGCAAGCCGACAAAGCGATATTGCAAGCGCTAACACAAGCTGAAGCGGCAATGAGCATTGAAGAAGCTCAGATTCACGTGCGCAAAAGCCGGTTGAAAGCTTTTCATTTCAATGCAACGGATTGCCCCGATTTGTTTCCACCGCTGGTTGCGTTGGCTGCGTATTGTGATGGTGCGTCGGTTATTGAAGGCGTGCATCGTTTAACGCATAAGGAAAGCAACCGGGCTTTAACGCTTCAGGAAGAATTTGGAAAGATGGGCGTGGAGATAAATTTTCAGGATGACCTGATGCTGATTAAAGGTGGTAAGGGTGTAAAAAGAGCTTCCGTTCATTCGCGCCATGATCATCGCATTGCAATGGCCTGCGCCGTGGCGGCCTTGGGCGCAAATGGTGATGTAACAATTGATGAAGCGGAAGCCGTAAACAAATCGTATCCGCAATTTTGGGTGCATCTTGATGGATTGAAAGCAAACGCTGTTTCACATTAAAAAGAAGAAATGAATTCCTTTGGACGATTATTCCGGGTTAACATTTTCGGCGAGTCGCACGGGCCTTCCGTGGGCATCATCATTGACGGATGCCCTGTAGGTTTAGCGCTGAACGAAGATGATTTTACTACCGACCTTGAACGGCGAAAAGGCGGCACGCAAAAAGGAACCACGCCGCGCAAAGAAGACGACAAACCTATTTTTTTAAGCGGCATCTTCAACGGCAAAACCACCGGCGCACCGCTCACCATCATTTTCGAAAACAAAAACACACGCTCATCCGATTACGAGAAGGGCCGCGAAGTTCCGCGTCCGGGTCATGCCGATTTTGTGGCCAATAAAAAGTTCGGGGGCTTTGAAGATTTTCGCGGAGGTGGCCATTTCAGCGGAAGACTCACGGTGTGTTTGGTAGCGGCCGGTGTAGTAGCAAAAAAGATTCTGCAAGGAATGACAGTTGTTTCAACCATCACAGAAATCGGTGGAGAAAAAGACGTCGAAGCTGGTTTGCAAAAAGCGATTGATGCCAAAGATTCCGTTGGCGGTATTGTTGAATGCAAAGTCACCGGTTTGCCTATCGGCTTGGGCGAACCTTTTTTTGATTCGGTTGAATCCGTTTTGGCTCATGCTGTTTTTTCCATTCCTGCTATAAAGGGCATAGAGTTCGGCGCCGGCTTTGCCGCGGCAAAAATGTTCGGCAGTGTTCACAACGATGCGATCGTTGATGAATCGGGAAGAACAAAAACAAATTACGCCGGCGGAATTGTGGGCGGCATCAGCAACGGAAACGATTTAATTTTTCGCGTCGTAGTGAAGCCCACATCCTCCACACCGCTTGAACAGGAAAGCTGGAACTGGCAAACGCAGCAAGTGGAAAAATTCTCCATCAAAGGCCGTCACGACTTGTGCATTGCATTGCGTGTGCCACCTGTGTTAGAAGCAGTGACGGCAATGGTTTTGGCTGACTTCCTTTTACTGGAACAAAAAACAAAACAGGTTCTCTAATGCATCAACATATTATCAACGCATCCATTCAACTTCTGCCGATCGTGGAAGACCGTCATCCCTATGATTGGGTGGACGAAGCCATTGCGGTAATTCAACAATCGGGCATCAAGCACGAAGTTGGACCTTTTGCTACGGTGATTGAAGGTACTTATGCTGAAGTGATGAAGGTGATTCACGACGTCAATGAAAAGTTGTTTGAGCTTGGTTGCAGCGAATGGATTGCGTCGGTGCAAATTCAAATTCGCAGCGGCGGACCAATTACCGGCGACGAGAAGACTGCAAAGTTTCAGTGAGCCAGTTCTTTAAAGTCAATGTCTAAAACATCATAGCGTCCATCGTTCGGAAAACCAAAATGCCACCATTCGGTTGACAAGCCTTTGAATCCGTATTTCTCCATTGTTGTTTGCAAGAACAACCGGTTCTTTAAAACGCTTTCAGGAAGGTTTCTAAAATCACGATGAGCTGTGTCTGTGAAATTATCAAAGCCGGTTCCCATATCAAGTTCTTTTCCATCTTTCATCAATGTCAGGTCAACGGCCAAGCCGCGATTGTGACCGGAGCCTTTCGAAGGGTCGGCCACGTAACGATCATCGTGAATCAATTCCCACATTTTTTTGGTGGCGGAATAAGGCCGGTACGCATCCCAGATTTTTATTGTGTAACCAATGCTTGCAAATCCCTTTGCTGCTTTGCACAACGCTTCTGCCGCAGGCAAACGAAGAAAGGTTTTGCTGCCGCTTTTGTACAGTTTTTCACCGGTAAAATTTTCCTTTGTGGCATAGCGGAGATCATACGCAACGGAGGGTACGAAATGCTTTATCTCTACCATTTTTTGCCGGCTGTCGTTTTGCGCCGAATCTTTGTAGTCGTCGTAACGACTGATGACTTTCAGGTCTTGAGCGTAGGTTTGTTGCAGGAGGGCGAACAAGGCCAAAAAAAGAAAGGAAAAATATTTTATATTGAACTGTAAAACGTGCACGACCGCAACTTATGAAATTTACACCGTTCTGTTTTTTGCGAATGCTCAAGCCTTATTTTTTGATTCCGCTTCTCGCGGTTGTTTTGCTGTGCGGCTGCAATTCGCACGAAGAAAGCGTACAGCAAAAAGTGGTTGTTTCTTCGCCCAGGGAAATCAACGTGCGGGCTGAAGACCTGATTAAAAACACGCTGGAGGAAATTTTGCAAAATCCGGCAAAGCTGCCCGATTCGCTGCGCATAAAGAACGCAGCCATTCTTCACGACCTCTATGCCAAAAAAGATTTTGGCTTGTTCTGGTCTTCGCAAGGCTCGTTTAACAAAGAAGCCGATTCGCTTTTTACCTTAATTGATTCCTGTAAATACTACGGTCTCTTTTCTTTGGATTATTATGCCGATAAATTAAAAAATCTGAAAGCTTCGTTGGTAAAAGACACGTCAAAGAACAATAAACTTGATGCCGCCAAATGGGCTTATGCCGATATGCTTTCCACCAGCGCTTTCGTTCAATTGGTGAAGGACATTAAAGTAGGCCGGCTGTTGCCTGACAGCGTGTTGGCGAAAGACACATCGCTACACAGCGATTTTTTCAGCAAACAGCTACAGGCTTTTGCCTCGCAGTCAATTGGTACGTTTGCAGCGGCATTAGAACCGGCCAACAAAGGCTATCAATCGCTAAAAGAAGCCCTGCGCAATTTTCTGCCAAAGGCTAAGTTTCATAACTACACCTACATCAAAACAAAGGACAGCCTGTTGCTGAAAAAGCTTGTGTACAAGCGCATCAGCGAAGAGGATTCCCTGAAAATTCTGCCAAACAAAAACCCCGATTCAACTGCACTGGCACTGGCCATAAAAAAATATCAACACGCCAAAAAAATAAAAGAAGACGGAAAGATTTCACCGGCACTTGTGATAAGGCTAAACAATTCCGACAAAGAAAAATTTATCCGCGTTGCCATTACGCTGGACAAATACAAGATGTTGCCGCCTTTGCCGGCTCAATACCTTTGGGTAAACCTGCCCGCCTTTTTTTTAGAGCTGCACGACAGCGACAGCGTGGTGCTGCGTTCAAAAATCATCTGCGGCAAACCGGAGACAAAAACCCCGCAACTCACGAGCGCCATTTCAAACATGATCACCTATCCGCAATGGACCATTCCGGAAAGCATCATAAAAAAAGAAGTACTGCCCGGCTTGCAACGAAACTCAGGCTACACGGAAAAGCGCGGCTACAGCATTGTTGACCCGAGCGGCAACGAAGTTGATCCGTACAGCGTAAACTGGGCTAGGTACAAAAAAGGCATTCCGTACAAAGTTGTACAGGGCGGCGGCGATGCCAATGCCTTGGGTGTTTTGAAATTCAACTTCGCCAACGATTACGATGTTTACCTGCACGACACCAACCAACGTTACCTGTTTGAAAAAAGCGGCCGGGCACTGAGCCACGGTTGCGTAAGGGTGCAGCGGTGGCGCGAACTGGCGCTTTATCTTTTGCGCAAGGATAGTCTTGCCGACTCTACAAAATATACGCCTGTAGATTCGCTCCAATCCTGGCTGGCGCAGAAAAAGAAAAAATACATCAGGGTGCATCAGCCCCTGCCCTTGTTCATCCGCTACTTTACCGCCGAAGGCAAAAATGGCAAGCTGCTTTTGCACGAGGATATTTACGAAGAAGACAAACGCCTTCGCGAAAAAATCTTTGCCGCCAAATAAGAGACTGATATTGGGATATTAGGATATTGAGATATTTCGCGTTGCCGCAATAACCCAATATCAGTCTCTCCTCGCCGGGATAAATATTTTTAGGGTTTTACCGGCTTCCGGTTATTTTTGTTTCGTTCAAAACTAAACGACTCATGAAGAAAATTCTGATTGCTCTTTTTTTATTCTTTTCTTTTTGCCAATTGAGTTTTGCACAATCACAACCCGTGCTTGGCAAAACACTCACCATTAATTTTCTCGGGAATGATTTTGCCACGCCGCAAGCCATTCGCAGCACTTCGCTTTCGGCTGTTTTGCGCGACAAGAAGATTGCCAAGTTCAAAGACATGGCACACGGCTTTGGCCTTACGTACACCAGCGGTCTTACACCGCATACCGATGTGGCGGTATCCGTAAACGGAACCTTTGGCAGCCTGCCCATCAGCAATCGCAATGCATCGGGCAACGATAATTTTTTACTTGAAATGGATGCTTCCGGAAACTTTAAAATGTTGGCCGAAGGCGCAACTTTTAATCCTTACCTTATTGCCGGTGTTGGCGCCAGCAAATACACCAGCATTTACGGAGCCTTCATTCCCTTGGGCGGTGGTTTTAAATTCAACATTTTTAACGAGGCACACGTAAACGTACACCTGCAATACCGCATACCGGTTATTACGGATGCAAACGCCTATCACTTCCAGGTTGGCTTTGGCATTGGTGGTTTGCTCAGCGAAAGAAAAGCTGAACCTGTAAAAGAAGTCGCGCCAGCGCCTCCCGCTGATACCGATGGCGATGGCATTAACGACGCCGAAGACGCTTGTCCTACAGTGCCTGGCGTAGCCCGCTACAAGGGTTGCCCTGTGCCCGATACCGATAAAGACGGCATTGACGACGAGCATGACAAATGCCCCACCGTTCCGGGCACGGCTAAATACAACGGATGTCCTGTGCCGGACACAGACGGCGACGGCATCAATGATGATGAAGACAAATGCCCAACCGTAGCGGGTGTGGCTCGTTACAACGGTTGCCCGGTTCCCGATACCGACGGCGATGGTGTGAACGACGAAGAAGACAAGTGCCCGACGGTTCCAGGAACAAAAGCGGCCAACGGCTGTCCCGAAGTGACGAAGGAAATGGAGAAGAAAATGAACTACGCAGCCAAGCGCATTTTCTTTGTTACGGGCAGCGCAAAACTTTCTTCCAGGTCCGACGCGGCCCTGAACGAAGTGATTAAAATTTTGAACGACGACAAGAACGTGAAGCTTTCCATTGAAGGACATACCGACAACGTGGGCAAGACCGATTACAACAAAACGCTCAGCGACAAGCGTGCAAACAGTGTAAAGACTTACCTCGTGAATCACGGTGTTGACGAAAGCCGTTTAACCGCTGAAGGCTTTGGTCTGGAAAGACCCATTGCCAGCAACAAAACCGCGGCCGGCCGTGCACAGAACAGGAGAGTAGAATTGAAGTTGAGTTACTAAGTCTCGTTTGTTTTCGATAAAAAATGCGCCTTCGAAAGAGGCGCATTTTTATTGGCGGCCCGACCTTCCCGGTGGGAAGGCCATCTGCGCACAGGCCCTCGCTTTGCAACGATTCATTTCTTGTTTCAATTATCACGAAAGCAAAACGTTTTCTTTCTGATTTGAGGGTTTTTCTACCCTTCCCACCGGGAAGGGCTTTAGCACCATCTCACTGCTTTCAGAAATAGTAATCAGGGATGGGCCGTTGTTTGGCCGCTCTTTCTACTTCGCAAACGCTCGGCTTACCACTAAATCTTTCGAACCTTGTTGGTAAGTATAAAACCCTTCGGCCGATTTAAGGCCCAGTTTTTTTGCCGTCACCATGTTCACCAAAAGCGGGCAGGGTGCGTATTTTGGATTGCCGAAGCCTTCATACAAAACGTTTAGAATGCTGAGGCAAACGTCCAGGCCAATAAAGTCGGCGAGTTGCAAAGGACCCATCGGGTGCGCCATGCCCAGTTTCATCACCGTATCAATTTCATTCACACCGGCAACGCCTTCGTATAAAGTGTAAACCGCTTCGTTAATCATCGGCATCAAAATGCGGTTGGCCACAAAGCCAGGATAATCGTTCACCACGCAGGGCACTTTTCCCAGTCGTTTGCTTAGTTCAACAATTGCGTTCGTTACTTCCTGTGACGTAGCGTAGCCGTTGATGATTTCCACCAGCTTCATCACCGGCACGGGGTTCATAAAGTGCATGCCGATGACATTTTCTGGGCGCTTTGTGGCCGCGGCAATTTTGGTAATGGAAATAGAAGACGTATTGGTGGCAAGAACGCATCCCGCCGGTGCGTGTTCGTCTATTTGCTGAAAAATTTTGAGCTTGAGTTCTGTGTTTTCAGTAGCGGCTTCCACTACCAAATCTGCGTCGCTTACACCTGTTTCAAGTGAGGTATTCGTTGCAATGTTTTTCAGGGCCGTTTCTTTTACATCAGCGCCAATGCTTCCTTTGGCAATTTGCCGGTCGAAGTTTTTGGAAACGATTTGAAGGGCTTTATCTAATTGCGCTTGCGAAACATCAATGAGCGAAACGGCAAAACCGGTTTGCGCAAACACGTGAGCAATGCCGTTGCCCATGGTGCCCGCGCCAATAACAGCAATCTTTTTCATGGTGAGTTTTTGAAGGCGGTAAAGATAGGAGGGAATGGAGTGGGTGAGGTAACAGTTCGGGTATTGCTGAAGGCAGGCTTGGCATTCCTGAGGTCGAATAAAGTTATGTCGTTGACAGTTTATTCGTCAGCCTCACTTTTAGCAATGCCATCCTATGTTTACAATTCAGTAGTTTCAATCCACAGTTACGGTATCATATTCGAAAGAACAAAAGGCGGAATAAGATGTTAAATGCTCTTAGGCCTTGAAGCCTCTCTAACATGATCATCCCCGCCTTTTTGCTTGACCGATGCTGAACAGTTCAACATGCTTTTTAAAAGCGTGTAGTAGGATCGATAGCACAGCGCAAGCGTGTTCTTCCGATCTTGTTTTTGCTTTTCTAAAGTTAGTTTTTCCTCACCGCAAAACCACAAAACAATGGAACCAACCAAACGCTGTTGCGGAATTGACGTCTCTCACACGACCTTGGATGTGTGTTACCAAAACAACTTGGGTGAGCTCTTTCATCTGCAGGTCGGCAACAACAACAAAGGCTTTGAGAAAATTCGGGAACACACCGGTACGCAGCATCATTTTGTGATGGAGGCAACGGGTGTGTACTACATCCGCCTGGCTTTCATTCTTCACAGCCGCGGTTGCACGCTAAGCGTCGTCAATGCGCTCTCGGTTAAACGTTTTATTCAAATGCACTTGGAGCGAAACAAGAGTGATAAAAAAGACGCTCGTTGGATCTGCTGTTACGCCATTGAACCACAACCGCCGTCATGGGAAATGCCTGACAGTGCTTACTTTGAAGCCAAACAACTTTACAACACAATCCGTGAGTACAGGGAACAAATCAAGCGGTTTAACAATCAGTTACACAGCCTAGGTCTACTTCCAGTTCAAAGCAAGGATGCGATTAAATCACTGGAAAAAATGAAAGGCCAGTTGCAGAAGGAAATGAAAAATTTGGAAGAAAAACTCGAAGCGGTGCTTAAAGCGTGGCAGCCTGAAAAGCTCAAAAATGTAAGCAGCATCAAAGGGCTTGGTAAACGAGCATCGGCAATGCTGATCATCTTCACGCAAGGGTTTAAGAACACCCGAAATCACCGTTAGTTAATCAGCTTCGCAGGCCTAAGTCCCACGCAATATAGTAGCGGAACAAGTATTCAAGGCAAAGCCAAAATCTGCAAACGCGGCGGCAAACAACTGTGTGATGTACTCTACATGTGTGCCATGAATGCAATCAAAACAAACAACGCTTGCAAAGCCCTTTACGAACGACTTCGGGCACGAGGTAAAACCGGAAAGCAGGGACTCATCGCTGTCTGCAACAAACTTCTAAAACAAGCTTTTGCAGTCGTCAAAAACAACACGCTTTATCAACCCAACTATTGCTCACCAAAACCCTAAAATTTATTTGGTTTTTTACACAGTTCATGTTGGCGGTAGTTTAGGGTTTGTCATATTTGAAAAGGTCCCAATTTCGATAGCTTGTCTTTGTTCGGCAATTGTTCTATGTCCGTGTCTATTTCGTGTCCGTCCTTGATAGTTTAAATGCTCTGCAAATTGTCATTTCTCGTCACGGTAATCAAAAATGTGACAGCGTTTGTTAGAGCGTCATAATAAACGTATCTCGTCTTGAAGAAGTTTTGATACTTTGACAGACTGTATTTTTCCTCTTTCGTAGAGATGTCCTGTGTCCACCACTCCCAGGACATTGAAATAAAATACACGTAAGCCCATGCAAAGACGAAAGTCAATGGTGAACCAAATAGGATTACAGATGTGTTTAACCATTTGAGCTTTTTAATACTCTGACGGTCTTTAAGCCGAAGAAAAACCAATAATGCCACTGTCAAAACGGACAACAACACAGACTGAATGAAAAATGTTATGTTGTCATCGTACTCGCTATTGTAAGCTTTATAAAGAAAAAACCAAATCGTAAAAGGTAGCAAGGCTACAATTATCCAAATTATTTTCTTGAAGACGTTCATAAAGAATGGCACGTTGAAGCGCTTTATGAAGGGCGGGGATTCGTTGTTATACCGCTTCATGTTGGCACTTCAGTTGATGATTGTTTTGACGTTGAAAGATAGCTATTGAGCCCGACTTTCTAAAAGCGCATGTTGTACGCATTCAGGCTTGAGCTCCGACCTGCCATCCGTCTAATTTGCAGTCATAGTCATAGCCAATGTCCCACATCCTTTAGTTCCATTTATTCACTGCAACCAAATCCATTTTAATAGGATGCGTAGTGCCTAATAATTCGTACCGGTCGTTATAGGGCTGAACCTTCAAGTCTGTATACCCTGGAAATTCTTCGAATAAATGCAGTCCAAGGTTCTTTAGCTTCCTTTCTTGGTCACTCACATAGAAGAACTCAATAGGGAGACCTGTTTCAGGCGTCACATTGGGACGACTATAAATTCTCGCTAAGACATCGCTATTCACATCTAAGCCAATTTCAGTGTCGTAGACGTCCTTTGTAAAGAAGGTGTTTTCGTTACTCATAAGCATAAGGTCAGTTCAATGATTGCGTACAACGCAGCAGCGCTTTGTGAAGGTGGGGATATTTGGAAATCTGTCGCTTCACTTTTGCACTACTGCTGATTAGTGTTTTATTGCTGAAAATTAGTGCTTCCGCCCCACTTTTACAAAGCGGCCTGTTAGCGGTACTCGGCTTGCACTTTTATCCATTCACTTGTGTCAATAGCATCTGTTCCAATTGGCTTTGTCCAGCGTACATTTCCGATGACATTCCAAGTAAGAACTGTATCTAAATTCATGTTGCTTCTGGTAATACCCGTATAATAGGCTTGTTCAACTATTTTCCGATTTGGATTGCTCTTGTCAACAAACAAAATTCGTTTGTCTTCCTTGACTGCTTTTTCTCCTATTAGCTGAATATAAAACAACAACCAAAAAGCTGCCGTCACCAAATGCCAAATATTCCCAACGTTCTTCCAATCTGACCTGCATAGTCACTCGGCAGCGAAATAGTCAGAACCAAATTGAAAATTGCGAAAAGCGCAAAAGAACCGTGATAAAAGAATTGGTAAGATTGCTCTGAACGAAATTCTAATTTGCCATAAGTCAAAAGATGAAAAATGAAAAAAACAAGAATAGCAACACTTGAAAAAATTGATATAAATCGCTTTGTCATAAGGAAAGTTTCGGTACCGCTAACAGTTGTATTTGCGTACATTCTTGCTCCTAACATACTTCATTTTCAAGCCCCGATGAAGCAAGAACTTCACCTTTCAAACAAGTGATATAAATGAATAAAGCGGAACGGTACCCTTCATCAATCTCAAATTCTAATACGCCCATTTCACCAGCGTCGCACCCCACGTAAATCCGCCGCCAAAAGCCGCTAATACAATGTTGTCGCCTTTGTTTAATTCGTGGCGCCATTCCCACAGGCAAAGCGGAATCGTAGCCGCCGTGGTGTTGCCGTATTTGTGAATGTTCAGCATCACTTTATCGTGCGAAAGCCCCATGCGGTTTGCGGTGGCATCAATGATGCGTTTGTTGGCCTGGTGCGGAACGAGCCAGGCAATGTCATCGCCCGTTAGGCCATTTCTCTCTAAGAGTTCAGCGCTAACGTCGGCCATGCCTTTTACAGCGGCTTTAAACACCGGCTGCCCGTCCTGAAAAATATAGTGTTCTTTGGCTGCAACAGTTTCTGCGCTGGCCGGCTTCAGCGAACCGCCAGCTTTCATGTGTAAAAAGTCTCTTCCCGCGCCGTCGCTTTTTAAAATGCTGTCCAAAACGCCATAACCTTCGGTGTTAGGTTCCAGCAAAACTGCGGCGGCGGCGTCGCCAAACAAAATGCAGGTGGTGCGGTCAGTATAATCAATGATGGCACTCATTTTATCGGCGCCCACAACAACTACTTTTTTATAACGACGGCTTTCGATCAATGAAGCACCAACGGTGAGCGAATACAAAAAGCCCGAACAAGCCGCTTCCAGGTCGAAGCCCCAGCAATTTTTTGCACCAATTTTATCTGCGATGATGTTAGCCGTGGCAGGGAATACCATGTCGGGGGTTACGGTCGCGCAAATGATGCATTCAATTTCTTCGGGAGAGATGCCGCGTTTTTCGCAGAGTTGCAACACGGCCGGGGCAGCCAAATCGGAGGTGCCTTTGCCGGGTTCTTTTAAAATTCGCCGTTCTTCAATTCCGGTGCGGCTGCGTATCCATTCGTCGTTGGTCTCTACCATTTTTTCCAAATCGGCGTTCGTCAGTTTTGTTTCAGGAAAAAAAGCGCCAACGGCGGTAATGGCAGCGGTAATTTTTTGCGTATGCGGCATGGATTGAATTTTTTGAAAAGCAAATATAAACCTCCTGTCTCCCTAAAGGGGAAACTTAGGCTTGAAAAACTTTACAGATTACAGCTTTTCGTTTTTTTCCGCCTTTTATGCAGCAATCTTCTTGAACCGGAAGGGCACACAAAAACACGGAGCTGCACAGAGGCTCCTTATGGTTTTTGAATCCGGCGTGTTGATGTTTTTAGCCAACAGCAATCAGAATGATGAACGTATCGCGAGGTAACAAACGTTCAATGAATGGACAGGCCTCCATTAAAAATGGATTCATAATAAATAGAAAGATTGCCATTGAAAACTTTCTTTCACCTAAGTCTCCCCTTTAGGGAGACAGGGGGGTTATATTTGCGCCCATGATCGCCTTCCTCACCGGCAACTTCGTAAAAAAAACGCCTTCCTACGTTTACGTTGACGTGAACGGCGTGGGCTACGAAGTGCAAATCAGCCTTAACACGTATTCCTCCGTTCAGGACAAAGAAAAGGGCACGCTGCAAACGCACCTGATTGTGCGGGAAGATGCACACATCCTTTTTGGCTTTGCCGATGCGGCCGAGAAAGAAATGTTCCTGCAACTCGTTGCGGTCTCAGGCATCGGCGCTAACACCGCAAGAGTCATGCTTTCATACATGAAGCCCGACGAACTTTCGCGGGCCATCGTGCAAGGCAATGCAAAAGCTTTGGAAGCCATCAAGGGCATTGGCCGCAAAACCGCCGAACGCATTGTGGTGGAGTTGCGTGACAAATTGGCCAAGCAACCTGTTGAAACCGGAACAAATATTTCTCCGTGGAAAAGCAATACTTTGCAAACCGATGCGTTAAATGCTCTTGTGGCCTTAGGCATCAACCGGCAAGCGGCTGATGGTGCGATTCAAAAAGTGCTGAACCAGGACCCAACCGTTGGCGTGGAACTCCTGATTAAAAAAGCGCTTCAACTGCTCTGAGAAAAACGCGATTGATTTACCAATTGTAGAGAAAAAGACTTGCGAACGTATTCTACCCATAAACTGGCCGTTTTGGTTGCAGGCTTCGTGTTTGCTGCCCTCATGCCCGCTTTCGGCCAAACCACTTCTTCAAACAAAGACACCACAAAATATCCCATCACCGACCGGCGCACCGATCCTTATAACGATCCAACGCCGGGGCGCAATCCGTTCAACCTTTCCGATACGTCTTTCGTCAAGCGGAGAATTGAATACGATCCGAAAACGAATCAGTATTACATCGTTGAAAAAATCGGCAGCCAGTATTACCGCACGCCGGCTACTTTTTCAATGAAAGAGTTTTTGTCGGTGCAGGGACAAAAAGACGAGAACGATTATTTCCGCAAACGGGCTGACCTTTTGAGCGATTTAAATCGCCGCTCGTTCAAACCCAAATTTGGCTTTGTAAAAGATTGGGTGAATCGCATTACCGGCGCAGGCAAAGTGGAGATAAGGCCCACAGGTTATGTAGATGTTTCGGCAGGCTACCAGGGACAGAATATTAAAAATCCAACGCTGCCCGAAAGAGCAAGGAAAACCGGCGGCTTTGATTTTAACGAGAACGCACAATTGCAGGTGGATGCCAAGATTGGCGACAAGATAAACCTGCCGATCAACTACAACACACTCGCCAACTTCGATTACGAGAACCAACTCAAATTTGATTACCAGGGAAAGGAAGACGAGATATTAAAATCGTTTCAGGCCGGCACGGTGAATTGGTCATCAAAAGGAACGCTGATACCGAGTGCGCAGTCTTTGTTCGGCATTAAATCGCAATTGCAATTCGGAAAAGTATTCGTCACGGGTGTGCTGGCCAACCAGCGCAGCAACCGGCAGAGCGTAGGCTTGCAGGGTGGTTCGGCCACCAATTCGTTTTCGCTTCGCGCCGATGAATACGAGGAGAACCGTCACTTCTTGCTTTCGCAATATTTCCACGACAATTTCAACAACGCCATGAAGCGTTTACCCGTAGTGCAATCGGCTGTGCAGATTCTTCGGGTGGAAGTATGGGTAACCAACCGCACCGGTGCAACCACCGATACCCGCGACGTGGTGGGCTTTATGGATTTGGGCGAAGGCAAGCCATACCGCACAAGCCTTGGCAGCAGTGGAGCGAACGGCTTGCCAAGCAACGGCACCAACAGTCTCTATGGTTTCCTTACCAATCCCACCAACGGTGACTTCCGCAATTCCAGCAACGTGCAAAGCGCTTTGTCCGCAGCCGGCTTCCAGCCTGTGCAGGATTTTGAAAAAACCTTCGCCCGCAAATTGCAGCCAACGGATTATTATTTCAACCCGCAGATTGGTTTTCTATCGCTCAACCAGCAACTGCAACCCGATGAAGTATTGGGCGTGGCTTTTCAATACACCTATAACGGAAAGGTTTACCAGGTAGGCGAATTTTCGCAGGACGTTCCGCCCGACAGCAGCGGAAACACCACCAAAGTTTTGTTTTTAAAATTGTTGAAGGCCACCTCGCAGCGGCCTAACCTGCCTTTATGGGACCTGATGATGAAGAACGTGTACAGCGTGGGTTTTGGACAATTATCCGCCGATGGTTTTGACTTGCAGGTTAGCTACGAAGAACCAAGCAAAGGCGACAAACGCTACCTGCCCGATGCCGATATTAAAGCCCAATATCAGGGTGTGCCCATTTTGCAATTGGTGAACCTTGACCGCCTGAACAACCAACGCGACCCGCAGCCCGACGGCAAGTTCGACTACATTGAAAACTACACCGTCATTCCTTCGCAAAGCCGCGTGATTTTTCCAGTGCTTGAGCCCTTTGGTCACGACCTCGATTATGTTTATCCCAACGCAACAGCCGCATCAAAATATCTGTTCTATCCGCTTTACGATACAATCAAAGCCATTGCTTCCAACTACGCAAATTTGAACCGCTTTAAAATCGTCGGCCGAAGCAAATCAGCAGTTAGCGGCGATTACCAGTTGGGCTTCAACATTCCCAAAGGTTCGGTAACGGTAACGGCCGGCGGACAAGTGCTGCGCGAAGGAATTGACTACGAAGTGAACTACGATCTGGGCACTTTGCACATCACCAACCAGGCCATCATTGCTGCAGGCTTGCCCGTTCAAATTGGCTACGAAAACAACCAAACTTTTGGACTGCAGCAGAAAAATTTTGTCGGGCTTCGGTTGGATTATTTATACAACAAGCACCTGACCATTGGCGGCCAAATGGTGCGGCTTGGTGAACGCCCGTTCTTTACCAAACAATCTTACGGCGAAGATCCCATACGCAACACGATGTACGGTATGGACTTCGACTACCGCAGCGATTTTCCGCAGATGACCCGCTGGTTGAACAAGCTGCCTTTTTATAACACCAAGGCCATGTCATCCATTACGGCTTACGGTGAAGGTGCGGTGCTCAAGCCCGGCCATGCCAAGGAAGTTGACGGCGGCCAGGGAGGCATTTCTTACATTGACGATTTTGAAGGAACGCGTTCCTCCATTGACTTGCGCTTTCCGCTCATTAGCTGGACGATGGCCTCCGTGCCGCAAAACGCGCCGGACAAAAACGGACAGGTACTTTTTCCCGAAGCCTTGTTGAAGGACGATTTGAGCAGCGGTTACAACCGTGCAAAACTTGCCTGGTACAACATTGAGCCTGTGTTGCAGGAAAAGGGAAACAGCAACAATCCGCTTGGCCGCGATCTGGCGGAATTGTCCAAACCCGAAACCCGCCGTGTGCTTTCGCAGGAGATTTTTCCGCAACGCACAAACGACTTTGGACAAGGCGTCATCAACACTTTCGACCTTGCTTTTTATCCCAAAGAAAAAGGGCCGTATAATTTTCAGTACGACGTGGACCCCGGAACCGGCCGGCTTAAAAATCCCAAAAAAGCCTGGGGCGGTTTGATGCGCAACATTGACCAAACCGATTTTGAAACAAGCAACATCGAGTTCATTGAATTCTGGATGCTTGATCCTTTTATTAAAAAGCCGTCCAGCACTGGTGGTGAATTGTATTTTGATCTGGGCAACATCTCCGAAGATATTTTGCGCGACGGCAAACGCCAGTATGAAAACGGCTTACCCACGCCCACGCAGCCAAACATTCCCGTTGACGAAACGGCTTGGGCCAAAGTGCCGCGCAATCCGATTCAAGTGACCAATGCATTCAGCAACGATCCTGCTGATCGCCCCTTTCAGGATGTTGGCTACGACGGGATGACCGACACGGCTGAACGCCGGCATTTTGCACCTTATCTAAATCAATTGAACGCAGTAGTCGGAACGAATTCCCTGGCTTACCAGGCAGCACAAAATGACCCATCAGCCGATAATTTCAAAGGCTACCGCGATCCGTCGTTCTCCGAACGCAACGGCATTTTGGAACGCTACAAAAACATCAACAATCCGCACGGCAATTCTCCCGTTGCAAATTCTACCGACCAATTCACCAATGCCTTTACGCTTTACCCGGATGCCGAAGAATTAAACCGCGACAACACCTTGAACGAAGTGGAAGAATACTTCCAATACCGCGTTGAGCTAAAGCCCAACATGCAGGCGGGACAAGGCAACTACATTACGGATAAACGTGTGGTAAGTGTGCAACTGGCCGACAACAGCCGCCGTACCGAAACCTGGTACCTGTTTCGCATTCCAGTGAAAGAATACCAAGCCAAGGTGGGCAACATTCCCGACTTTAAATCCATCCGCTTCATCCGCATGTTCATGACTGGTTTTGAGGACACCGCGGTTTTGCGTTTTGCCAAACTGGAACTGGTGCGCAACCAGTGGCGCAAGCTGCAATATCAGGTGGACACAAGCGGCGTGGCCGTGCCGCTGCCCGCAAACGATCCTACTTCGGTGGATGTGCTGGCGGTGAACATTGAAGAAAACGACCGTCGCTCGCCCATTCCTTACCGCCAACCGCCGGGTATTGAACGGCAGCAGCAAATCAGCAACAACAACGTGGAATTGCTTTTGAACGAACAAGCCCTGAGTTTGAAAGTGTGTAACCTGTTTAAAAAAGCTTCACGCGGTGTTTTCAAAAGCATGAGCCTCGACCTGCGGCAGTATGGCAAACTTTCCATGTTTGCGCACCTTGAATCGAGCAACGCACCCGGTACCGATTTGGCTACCGGGGACATGAACGCCGTTATCCGCATCGGCAACGATTACACCACCAATTATTACGAGGTGAAAATTCCATTGAAGCCAACGCCTTGGGGTGCATCGGATTCACTCGCCATCTGGCCCGCGCAAAACAATTTGGATTTTGATTTGAGTGTGCTTACCGCATTGAAATCAAAACGCAACAGCAGCGGCGTTTCGCCTTCGCAATATTATTCGCAATTCATCAACGGCCGGCAGTACGCCATCATCGGCAATCCAAATCTTGGCGAAGTACGAGGAATGTTCCTTGGTGTGGAAAATGTAAACAAAGACGCGGCTTGCGTAGAAGCCTGGTTCAACGAACTGCGTCTTTCAAAGCTGAACGAAAGCGGCGGCTACGCGGCCCTGGGCCGTGTTGATTTACGCCTCGCTGATTTGGGCAATGTAAACTTTAGCGGCAGTGTTCGCAGCATCGGTTTTGGTACACTGGAACAACGTGTGAACGAACGAAGCAAAGAAGATTTTTCTCAGTTCGATTTATCGGCTAATCTTGACTTGGGCAAGTTGTTGCCAAAGAGTGCGGCAATTACCATCCCGATGTACGCGGGCATCAGCAAAACCACGTCCACGCCGGAGTATGATCCCTACGATCTTGACATCAAACTAAAAGACAAATTAAAGGATGCGTCGAGCGACAAGCGGGATTCAATTCGTACCGATGCGATAGACCAACGCACCATCAAAACGCTCAACTTTACTTCAGTAAAAAGAACCAAGCCTTTCGGGCAGAAGCCGCAGCTCTGGGATCTTTCGAACTTCGATATTAATTACAATTACACGCACGACCGGAGAACCAATCCAATCATTGAATACGACGACGTAAAGCGAACCCGCGCAGCGGTAGGCTACAACTTTGCACCGACGCCAACCTATATTGAACCGTTCAAAAAGTTTATCAAAACGAAGTCGCCCTGGTTGGCGCTCTTCCGCGATTTTAATTTCAACTACAAGCCTTCGCTCATCTCGGTTCGTGCCGATCTGCTGCGGCAGTTTGGCGTGTTGCGTAACCGCAACGTGGGCTTTTACAAACCGCTGCCGGAGAACTACGACAAGTTCTTCCTCTTCGACCGCTATTATACCCTGAGTTGGAATTTAACCCGTTCGCTTAATCTTGATTTTAACGCGGTGAACAACGCAAGAGTGGACGAACCTTACGGCCGCTTGGATACGAAAGAAAAACTGGATTCGGTAAAACGGAATTTCTGGAAAGGCGGCCGCAACACGCATTATCATCAGGACATTAATTTGGCTTATAATCTTCCTACGGCAAAAATTCCTTTGCTCGATTGGACGCAGGTGAGGGCTTCGTATAAAGTAAGCTACGACTGGCTTGCGGGTTCGTTGCTGGCAAGAGAATTGGGCAACACATTAAGCGTTGGGCAAACAAGAAATGCCGTCGTTGATTTAGACTTCGATCGTTTGTACAGCAAGTCACGTTTTTTACAAGCCATCAACAGCGACCAACCAGCGCCGCCAAAACAACAGCCGCAACCAAAAGACACACTGGCAAAAAAGAAGAAACTTCCCGGCGGACCGATTTACATTTCACCCTTGCCGAAGTTCTTCCTGCGCATGATTACCTCGGTGAAACGCGTGGGTCTTCAATACACCGAAGATTACGGAACCTTGTTGCCGGGCTACATGGACAGCACCCGCATCTTGGGCATGAATCCGGGCAGCGGTAATCCGGGCTGGAAGTATGCGCTTGGCGGTTATCAGCCCGACACAAACGACATTAATAACCTGGCGGCGAAAGGCATTCTTTCAAGAGATTCTCTTTTCAACGCACTCATTCAACAGCGGTACAGCCAGACCATCAACTTAACGGCGCAGGTGTCGCCCATCCGCGATCTGAACATTGACATCACGCTGACGAAAACCTTCTCGAAGAATTATTCGGAACTGGAAAAAGACACGACGGGGCATTCAGGCATTCAACGCTACAACCCCTATGCGACAGGCTCGTTCAGCATCTCGTATATTTCCTATCAAACTTTGTTTACCAGGTTTGATCCAAACGAAGTCTCCGATCTTTTCAAACAGTTTGAAGCCAACCGTGTTACACTTTCGCAGCGATTGGCCGGCGAAAACCTTTACGCAAAAAATAACCCGACACTGAACGGCGGTTACATTGAAGGATACAACCGTTACGCACAAGATGTTTTGATACCGGCCTTTATCGCGGCTTATACAAAGAAAGATCCGACGACGGTTGCCACGATAAAAAATTCTAACCCTAACCTTAGCTCCAATCCGTTCTCGCGGCTATTGCCCAAGCCCAATTGGAACATCACGTACAACGGCTTAACGCGGTTGCCGGGACTGGAAAAAATCTTTACCAATTTCACCATCCGGCACGGCTACACCAGCACGTTGAGCATGAACAGCTTTACAACTTCGTTGTTGTTCCAAGATCGCTTCCGCATCGGCTATCCTTCGTTTATTGATACCAACAAAAACTACATTCCTTATTTTCTTGTACCGAATGTGACGATCAGTGAGCAATTCAGTCCGCTTATTGCCGCCGACATGACCTTTACCAATCAATTGTCTGCGCGGTTTGAGTACCGCAAATCACGAACGCTGAGCTTGAGTTTGATAGATTATCAATTGGCGGAGAACCGTTCAACGGAAGTAACGATAGGCGCCGATTGGCGTCGCAAAGGTTTTCCTTTCTTAACCAAATTACGCATCGGCAAAAATGCAAAACAGTTGAACAACGACGTGACCTTGCGGCTTGATTTCAGCCTTCGCGACGATGCAACGGCCAACAGCAAGCTTGATCAAAACACGGCCTTTGGTACGTCGGGACAAAAGGTGATACGGCTTGCGCCAAGTGTGGATTACGTGGTGAACCAGCGCATCAACCTGAAGTTTTATTTCGAGCAGAACAAGATCATTCCGAAGATTGCCACCACGGCGCCGGTAACGAATACAAGAGCAGGTGTACAGGTAAGGATTTCGCTGGCGCAATGACGGCCCGGCCCGACCTTCCCGGTGAGAAGGCCACCAAACACAGACCCTTGCCTAAGCACAATTCTTTTCTTGCTCAAGCAAGTTTTGAACGTTGAAGAGTGCGACGCAACGAAAGTTTATAATAGTAATGAGGTTTGGTACATAATAAAAAACTCAATCGCATTGTGATTGAGTTTTTTTATTAGCGTCGAAAAGTGAGGAGCGTGGCGCCGGTGGCCTTCTCACCGGGAAGGTCGGGCCGGGCCGTTAATCGCCAAACAACTGTTCTTTAAACTTTTGATAGAAGAACGAAACGACCAATAACAATACACCCAGCACCAAATACGCAATCACTTTTTGCAGCGTTGAAAAAGTAAGACTGTCCAGTGCGACAAGTTTTAGTAACGTAAAACCCATCAACGCAATGGCGGCCATGCGTGCCGGAATGGATTTGAATTTTATACCGGCAACAAAAATTACAACGGCCGTGAGCAGCCACAAAAGCGTTACGGTAATTCCCTTCCATTGAAAGCCGATGAAGAGAACGAACAAGGCCAGCGCATAAAAGGCCAGTAGCTTGCCTGCGATGTTTTCTTTCCAAAAAAGAAATGCAACCGCCTGCGCTGCGGCAAAAGCAGTAAACAACAAGGAGATAATTGCGATAGTTGAATCAACAAACGAATAGCCAAAAACAAACAAGGCCGCCAGGTAAAAAGCGAGGTTGTTGGTAAGAATTTGGTAAGTGGCGGAAAGCGAGAGCGGCTCTTTGCGAAACAGTTTTACCGAAAGTGCATTCACTGCAAACTGCACAAAAAAAGCAGCCATAAAAACGAGCCCGTAGGTTTTTAGCCGCTCGTCATTTTGCCATACAACCCAACCGATGAACAGCAACCAACTGATGGCCTGCGCCGCACGGCCCACAAAAATCCAGGGCTTCTTTGCACAAAGAAACACAACGCCGATATTAATGATGCTGATGTACAGGAAAAGCATTTCGGGATGACCTCTGTCCGGGCTAATTAAAAATGGAATCCCGTAAGCGCCTACGAGTCCAAGCAAGGCAATCTCCTGGCGGTTGTAACGAAGCGCTTCAACCGTGGTAAAAACAGTCAATGCAATCATTATGACGAACGAGGCCGTGTACGAAAGAAAATGATAATACACACAAGCGCCAAACGAGGTAAAGTAAAGCGAAGCCATGGCGCCACTGAAAAGGATGGCGCTAAAGGCGGCGTATTGTTTTCGCAGCCTTGCCGAAAGAAAATAAAGAAGCAGTCCTGCGGCATAAGCCAGCACAATGCGCAATCCTTCGGAGATGAGGTTTTTATCAATAGCATATTTTACACCCAATGAAAGTCCAATCACCAACACCACAATCCCGATAAGATGAATAAGCCGCAGGCCAATGAGATTTTCGAGCGAAGACGAAGGATGCGAATAAATTGAAGGCTCCTTTTCGTTGACTGTGTCTGCGTTAACTGTCGAACCGGGTTTCAGGCTTTGCAATTCCGCGTGGAGTTGTTGCAACGCACGGTGTTGTTCTTTTATCTGCGCGGACAATTCTTCTATTTGTTTTTCCAATGCCTGAAGCCGGGCCTTCTCATCCATCGCATGCCTTTTGCGAAAAGTACAAATTAACATTCACACTTCGCCTTACACTGCATTCTTCTCTATCTTGCCGCAAACAAAACAACCGTTGAAGAAGGCTGCCTTCCTTTTCTATTTTCTATTTTACATTTTACATTTCTCAGCCGCCCAGGACAGTTGCGGCCTGCGCATCAGTTTACTTACCTGCGCACCCGGCGCGGAGCTTTATTCCACCTTTGGGCACACCGCCGTCCGGGTAAGCGACAAAAGCACGGGCCTTGATGAAGTGTACAACTACGGCACCTTCGAGTTTGACGATGACTTCTACGTAAAATTTGTTCGCGGCAAATTGCTGTATGCGTTGTCGGTAGAAAGCTTTCCCGAGTTCATGTATCAATACCAAATGGAAAGCCGTTCGGTGATTGAACAAGATCTTTCGTTAAGCTGTACGCAAAAACAAGAATTGTATGAGCGTTTGCGAACGAATGCCTTGCCGCAAAATCGCCATTATCGTTATGATTTTTTGTTCGACAACTGCACCACGCGGGCAAGAGACATGATTGACACCGGCGCAAAAGTCGCAGTGAATTTTAAAAATCTTCTGCCACCAAAACCGCTCACCTTTCGCGAGCACATCACGGTTTATTTAAACAAGGCGCACCAGGACTGGAGCAAATTGGGAATTGATCTTTTGCTCGGCGCAAAAATGGATCGAAGCGCATCTAACACAGAAGCCATGTTTCTGCCCGATAATTTGATGACCGCTTTTGACAGTGCAACGGTTGAGGGCAATCCTTTGGTAGCAGCAAAGCAAACCATTCTGTCTGTGCCTTCGCTGGCAACCGAAAGTTTTTTCTTTACGCCAGTCGTAACGTTTGGCCTTTTCTTTTTTATCGTGCTTGCGCTTACGCTGATAAAAAAACAGTGGGCGCAGACAGCGATTAGCATTGTTGATTTTCTTTTGTTTTTCGCTTCGGGTTTAGTAGGCGTCTTGCTTTTGTTCATGTGGTTTGGCACCGATCACAAGTTGTGCGCCAACAATTACAACCTGCTCTGGGCTTTGCCCACGAATCTTGTCGCGGCCTTCCTGGTGCACAAAAGATCGGGCAGGGTGCAACTCTATTTTAAAATTGTATTTTGGCTCACGGTCTTGCTGCTGGTGGCGTGGGCTTTTTTGCCACAGCAGATGAACAACGGTTTTTTGCCGCTGGTGCTCGCCGTTGCCTTGCGAAGCGGGATCATTGCAAACCGAAAAAGAAATGCAGACAAAAGAATTTAACTACAACAGCAAAAAGATTCTCTACCGCACAGCGGGCAAGGGTCCGTTGGTGGTATTGCTGCACGGTTTCGGCGAAGACGGAACGATCTGGAAGAGCCAATTTGATATCTTTCCGAATCATCAATTGCTTGTTCCTGATTTGCCTGGCAGTGGTGGTAGCGAAGAGATTGACGACATGAGTATGGAAGGTTTGGCAGAAGCAATGGAAAAGCTGATTGAAGAAGTGGCCCATCACGACCTTCCCGGTGGGAAGGCCACCAACACACAACCCTCGCTTGGCGGAGAAACACTACACCACACAGTATCGTCTCAAAGCGGGCCGCGAAGCGAGGCGCAGATGGCCTTCCCACCGGGAAGGTCGGGATGGACCGTTCTCATTGGTCACAGCATGGGCGGTTACGTGACGCTGGCCTTTGCCGAAAAATATCCTGAAGCCTTAAGCGCTTTTGGCCTTTTTCATTCGACGGCTTATGCCGACAACGAAGCGAAAAAAGAAGGCAGGCGCAAAGGCATTGCGGCAATGAAAGAACAGGGCGCTGAAGCATTCTTAAAAGCCTTTGTGCCGAATTTGTATGGCCCGGTAACAAAGGAGAAAAACCCGGCTTTGATTGACGAACACCTGAACGCCGTACGCAACTTTTCGGCGGAAAGTCTCGTTAAGTATTTTGAAGCCATGATGCAACGGTTCGATAGAACAGCGGTCTTGGAAAAAAACAGTGTGCCGGTGCTTTTTGTGATGAGTGAACACGATGCGGCCGTGCCGTTGGAAGACGGTTTGAAACAATGCCACCTTCCCCGGTTGTCGTTCGTTCACCTTCTTCAGGCCTCCGGTCACATGGGGATGGTGGAAGAGGCGGAAGAAGCGAATAAAATTTTAATAGCGTTTATAAATGCGGTTGAAACCATAGCCTAATCCTGATGAAAAAATTCCTGCTGTTTTTGTTCGCCTTTGCAAGCCTTCACGCCTTCGCCAATCATCTGAAGGGAGGTTTTTTTACCTATACGTATCTTGGCCCTGGTACAAACGATCCTACCGCTGTACGCTATCACGTTACGCTTACCGTGTACATGGATTGTGCGGCCACGGGAGCGCAAATAAACGATCCGATTAATTTTACTTTTTTCAGAGGCACATCAGATACCATCATCACCAATCCTGCTGTCTCTATTTTGAAACAATACAACCTTTCTAAACTTAGAGACGAGCCTTGTATTACTGGCGATCAGGCCATTTGCTTTTACAAGATTGTGATTTATGATTTGGCCAGCATCGAACTCCCCGCCAGTGCAACCGGTTATACGGTTGCTTACCAACGGTGTTGCCGAATTACGGGCATCAACAATATCGCCGGCAACTCCAATACGGTGGGCAACACATATGCGGCTTTCATTCCCGGAACGAATCTGTTGCCAACGGCTCATAACAGCAGTGCAACCTTCCAGATAAACGACACGGTTGTTATTTGCCGCAACAGTTATTTTCAATATCCTTTCACCGCAACAGACCCGGATCCAGGTGACAGTTTGAGCTATGCTTTTTGTGACGCCTATACAGGTGCCAGCCAGTCCGATCCGGCGCCCAACACGGCTTCTCCTCCCTTTGTCTGGTCATTCGTTCCATACAATTCAGGCTTTAACGGTTCTATTCCTTTGGGAAGCGGTGTCACCATCAATCCGCGTACAGGATTAATCAGCGGTATTGCTCCATCCAGTCCCGGAGAGTACGTGGTTACCGTTTGCGTAAGCGAATACCGCAACGGTGTTTTGCTAACCGTTACCCGGAAAGAATTGCACGTAAAAATTGGCGACTGCAGTTCGATACAAGCCCTGCCCGCCGCCTTCGATTTGAACGGCATTAAAGTGCAGCCCGGCGTGGCCGGTTGTAAAAGCTACACGTACAGCTTTGCCAATGACGTTCCGGCCAACCCGCTCATACAAAGCTATTATTGGGAATTCAGCGACGGCGCAACGTATAACGTTGCCAACCCTTCACACACCTTTGCCGATACCGGCGTTTACACGGTGAAGCTGGTGCTCAACCGTGGACAGGATTGCAGTGACAGCCTGACGACCTCCATCAAAATCTACCCCGGCTTTTTTCCTGGCTTTACCAACGTTGGTGTTTGCGTAAACAAAACGGCGCAGTTTTTTGATACCACCAAAACCATTTACGGCGTTGTCAATTCATGGCGCTGGGACTTTGGCGAAAGCACCGTCAGCAACGATACTTCACACCTGCAAAACCCAACTTATATCTATCCGTCTGCGGGGACAAAAACAGTCATCTTCGTAGTGAAGAACAGCGTAGGCTGCGTGGACACCGTAACAAAAAACATTGATATTTTAACCAAGCCGCCGCTGACGCTTGCGTTTAAAGACACCCTGATTTGCACCGGCGACAGCGTACAACTGCACGCCACCGGCGACGGTAATTTTTCGTGGACGCCTGCATTGAACATCGTCAACGCATCCACCGCCGATCCAATCGTTCACCCGCCTTCAACCACGTCTTATTTTGTCCAACTCGATTACCAAGGTTGTATTGCGAACGATACCGTGCAGGTGAATGTAGTGCCTTTCGTAAGCGTTACGGCCATGGCCGATACCACCATCTGCGCCACCGATACGCTGCAGTTGCGTGCCGCAACAAACGGCTTGAAATATTTGTGGAATAATCCAACAACGTTAAACGATCCAACGCTTCTTCAGCCGACGGCGCATCCCGTTGCCAATCCTACAACTTATACCATCACCTCCAGCATCGGGCATTGTTCGTCAACCGATAACGTGGTGGTAACGCTGGTACCTTATCCTGTGGCAAATGCCGGTAATGATACCATCGTTTGTTACAACACGCCGGCATTGCTCAACGGCAGTACCGACGGTTCTTCCTTTACCTGGTCGCCAACGAATTCGCTGACCAATGCCAATACTTTAATGCCGCTTGCCAAACCAAAGAAAACCACTGTTTATGTCCTCACGGTTTACGATACAAAAGGTTGTCCCAAACCGGGTCGCGACACGGTGTTAGTGGTAGTGAACCCACAGGTTTTCGCCTTTGCGGGACGGGATACCGCTGTTGTTGTTGGACAGGTTTTGCAATTCAACGCTTCGGGTGGCGTGAATTATTCCTGGTCGCCGCCAACGGCTTTGAACAATACGGCCATCCCCAATCCGAAGGCGGTTTACGACGGCAGCTTCGACAGCATTCGTTATGCATTAACGGTAACAGATTCCATTGGCTGCGGCGATGAGGCAACAGTGCTGGTGAAAATATTCAAGACCAATCCGAAAATTTTTGTACCGACGGCCTTTACACCAAACGGCGATGGTAAGAACGAATACGTGGCGCCTATAGCCGTGGGCATTTCAAGGCTTGATTACTTCCGCATTTACAATCGCTGGGGCCAGATGGTGTTTCAAACAACGGTGAACGGACAGGGATGGGACGGAACTATCAGTGGCCAACCGCAAGCCACCGGAACGTATGTTTGGATTGTGCAGGGAACGGACTTCACCGGCAAGGTGGTGTTTGGAAAAGGCACGGTAACGCTGATACGGTAGAGAATTGATGCATAATATTTAATTGCTTCGCGAAGGCGTCAACACGAAAGCAGCAATGAGTAAATACAAACTTCTCACAACCTTTATTCTTACATCATTCATTGCTTCTTCGCAAACAAAGCTTGCGTATCACGACAAGCAATTCTCTTTTGTGCTGCTTGTTGACAGTGCCAAGGGCGAATGTGCCGTGAAATCAATTGCTGTTGCAAGGCGAAGCGGCGACAAACAAATCCAAACCATTTTTCCCGGCGAAAACACGCAGCCATGCACGTTGCCGAAAGAACAAATCTTCATCATCGAAGACATGAATTTCGATGGCTATAACGACATCCGGCTCTTGCAATTTTTGCCCGCTGCGCCCAATCTTCCTTACTATTGTTGGACCTATAATCCAAAGCAAAAAAAATTTGAGCGGCAAAAAGCCCTGGAAGAAATTACATCGCCGGATTTTGATGCGAAGCAAAAACGCATCTTTTCATTTTGGCGCGACGGATGCTGCGATCACGGTATCAGTACTTACAAATACATTGGCGGCAGGCCGGTGCTTATTGAACAAGGTGAAGTAAAAGAAGAAGGGGGAAAAGTCATCACAACACTGGAGAAGCGGATAAACGGAAAACTAAAGCTGGTGAAGAAAACAACAGAGAAGGCAAAAGAGTAAGCGAGCCAAATTCCTACAAATTTTCAAGATTTTTTGTCGTTTCGCGATGATGTAATAGCAGGATTTATTTTACCGCTTCATCAACCAGGGCTTTTAATGCTTTGTATTTTTCTTCACGGCCGCTGTTTTTTAAATTAAACGTCATCAAAAAAGCACAATAGCCTTTTTCATTGTCCACCCACGGAAAAGAGCCAAACAAACCCGGGCTGCTTACGGCTTTCGACGGTCGGTTCTCCGGTGTTGTTTCCATCACCCATTCCCCGTAACCATAGCCCCAGTTTCCGGCTTCGGCAGGAGAGTAGGCGATTCTTACATCTTCATCCACACGGTTGACTTGCATTTGCGTCACGCTGCTTTCTTTTAAAATGCGTTTGCCGTTAAAGCTCCCCTTGTTTAATATCATCGTCAAAAAGTTTAGATAGTCTTCCGGTGTGCTTTGTGCGCCACCGGCGGGCAGGGCAACTTTCCCTTTGCCAAAATCAGTGTTCTTCATGCCGAGCGGTTTGGCTATACGTTCAGTGAAGAGCGTTTCAAAATCTTTACCGCTGATCTTTTCCATCAACGCACCGGCAATTTGTAAACCCACATTACTGTAATGAAATACTTTTCCGGGTTCACCTTCCATGGGTAATGATGCAATCTTTTCAATGGCTTCGTCCATGCTGTTGATGTTCTTCATTTCTTGCAAGCTTTCGCGTAAGGATTCTGCTTTGATTGCCGTGCAATGCGAAAGGCATTCATCAATTGTGATGGCCCCTTTTCCGTGTTGTGAAAGAATCGGCAGCCACTTCCCAACAGTGTCAGTAAGTTTTAATTTTCCTTCATCCACAAAAGTCATCACCAATGCGGCGCTCAACCATTTGCTGCACGAAGCAACGGGTTGTCTTGTTGTCATTGTGTAATCTTCAACATTTGCGTCCTTGCCTTGACGCCGTGCAATGAATTTGCCGATGGCTTTTTGTTTACGGCGTAATTCGTTCACTGCTTTTGTGTGAACAATCTTGCCGTCTTTGTACACCATTAAAATTGCACGACCTCCCAAGTCTTGAATGTTTTCTTCCAGCCAGTCGTCGACTTTTTGAAAGGATTGCGCTTGCGAAGAAAATGAGATGCAGAAGAGAGCAAGAACGGCGATGAAATGTCTTTTCCGGTGTTTTCTTGTTTGCATGTGTTTAAGATGGTTGCTGCAAAGAAAGGTTTAGCGGCGGTTTCACGCAAAGTCGCGAAGAGGCAAAGCCGCAAAGACATTTTATGAATCAAACGTTCGTCTATCCGTTGTGCTCAGCATAAACGCTACAAAAGCGCAATGGATATTCTTTTGCCGGCCACATAAAAGAAAAAGGCTCAATCATTTTTAATGATTGAGCCTTTTTTATCGTTGAAAAGGAAGGGGCTGCTTACATTCCTCTGTTCACATTTTCATAGCCAAACAAATCGTCCACGTTCAGCTTCTTCACTTCACCGTATTTTTTCAAATCATCCACGCTGATTCTTTTTTCCGACGCAATCACCGTGTAGGTGAACGGCTGGTTCTGGAACTGCTGTTGGTGATAGGTTGCCAAATCGGCCAGCGTCAACTTGTTCAAATCACCGTAAACGTTTTTGCGTATGTCTTCGTCCAGGCCTCTCTTTTGCGCACGCAGGTAATTAAAGATGATGTCGTCTTTTGTAATGCGTTGCGTTTCGATGTCCTTCTTTCCGCTCTTGATTGCGTTGGTAAAATTCTGCTCCGTCTTCGGCAGATCTTTCAACAACTCATTCATGCTTGTAATGGCATCGTTCATCTTGTCGGCCTGGCTGCCTACGTAGCCAATGAAGGTATAATCGTCTTCTTTCTTGGCCGGCGTTTGCACCACGGCAAAGGTTGAATAAGCAAGGGCCTTTGATTCGCGAATGGTCTGGAAAACCACAGAGCCCATGCCGCCGCCAAAATAGCTGTTGTAAACGTCAATTTTTGCAGTTTGCTTCGGATCGTACTGACCCAAATCTTTCACCCAATAAATCTCCGATTGTACCGCGTCATAATCGGTAAACAAAACCTGGTTGCTGGTTTGCTTCAACGGTTTAAATACAACGGGTTTCGGCGTTGGCGTCCAGGTTGCGGGCATGGTGTGAAGTTTAGCCACATCGGTGCTCACCTTGGCTACCGGCGAAGGACCATAATACAATACTTCGTGCTTGTAGTTGGGCAAGGAATGCAGAAGAGCAATCAGGTCTTCGGCTTTCAACGACTTGATTTCTTCGTTGGTCAGCACATAGTTGAACGGATTGTTTGAACCGTAAACGGCGTAACTGCGAACGGCTTGCGCAATGGCTTGCTTGTTCATTTTGTTGTTGGCCCTTGATTTCAACATGCGGTCTTTCAATGCGGCCAGCGCGGTTTCATCGGTCTTGCAATTGCGCAGCAGGTTTTCAAACAAGCTCACGGCCTTGTCGAAGTTTTCCTGCAAACCGCTGATGGTGATGGTCGTTTCTTCGTTAGCAGCGTTGGCAGAAAATGAAGCGGCAATATTATAAAACTGCTTGGTGATTTCTTCAGCCGAAACTTTATCGGTGCCGAGGAATTGCAGGTACTGCAAAGCAATCGGCAACAGGCGGTTGTTGAACGCACCCTGGTTAAAATAATAGTGCAGGCGGAACAAACTGTTGTCCTTGTTGGGAACGTAAAGCACATCGGCCGGACCAGCCTTGCCTTTTTGAATGTCCTTGTTGTAATCAACCCAAACCGGTTGCGTTGACGGCAGTGGCGTTGTGGTGATTGCTTTTACAAAAGCCGATTGCTTGCCGCTGTTGGTTTCTACCGGCGTGATCGGCGGCTTGTCCACTTTTACAATGCTCTTGTCTTCGCCTTTGCGCTTGTAAATAACGGCGTAATCGTCATCGGTAAAAAAGCGGTTGGCAAAATCAACGATTTCTTTCTTCGTTACCTTGCCCATCTCGTCCAACTGCGCCACATCTTTGTCCCATTCCAGTCCCTTGTTTTTGATGAACTGATCCACGACTTCTTCTACGCGATTCGTATTGTCTTCCTGCGCTTGCAGTTGCGAAAGCTTGTAGTTGGCCACGATGGATTTGATTAGGGATTCGTCGAACTCACCCTTTTTCAATTTGCCAATCTGCTCCAGCAAAATGTCTTTTACCTGCTCCAGTGTTTGCCCTTGTTTGGGATTGGCCACAAGCTGAAAAATGCCGTAGTCCTTGTACTGGCGAACGCCGGCGCCGGCACCCAAAACTTTTTGTGCTTTGTTTAAGTTCAGGTCAAGCAAACCGGCTTTCCCGTTGGAAAGAATGGACGATGTCAGGTCGGCCAAAAATGCGTCTCTTGAATCAGCAGGACCGGTGCGGTAAACGATGCGCATCGTTTCGGCGGTAGGCCCGTAAATTTCTTTTACGATGGGACCTTTTACTGGTGCTTCGGTGGGGCCTTTGTAACCTTCCACGGGCTTGGGTTGCATGTAAGCAAAAGCCGCGTCAATTTTTTTGATCAGTTCATCGGGATTGAAATCGCCGGCCATCACAATGGCCATGTTATTGGGCACGTAGTATTTGTAATAGTATTCGCGGATGGCTTTGAGCGAAGGATTTTTCAAATGCTCAATGGTGCCGATGGTGGTTTGCTGTCCGTAGTTGTGCGTAGGAAAAAGAAGGGTGTGCATGGCTTCCTGAACCTTCCAGCCGTCGTTGTCCAGCGAACGGTTTTTTTCTTCGTAAACCGCTTCCAACTCTGTGTGGAAAATGCGGAAGATGGGGTTGCGGAAACGCTCCGACTGAATGGCCAAAAACTTGTCAACCGCATTGGAAGGAATGTCTTCCTCGTACACGGTCTCTTCTACCCAGGTATGGGCGTTGGTGCGTTGCGAACCAATGGAGGCCATCATCTTGTCGTACTCGTTGGCAATGGCGTATTTGGCCGCAAGGCCCGATACGCTGTCAATGACGTGGTAAACGACTTTGCGTTGTGCTGGGTCGGTTGTAGAATTGTATTGTTCGTACAGGTTGTCAATCTGGTCGAGGTAGGGCTTTTCCTTGGCCCAATCCAACGAGCCATATTTATCAGTGCCTTTAAACAGCAGGTGTTCGAGATAGTGCGCCAGGCCCGTGTGGTTTTTGGGGTCGGTATTGCTGCCGGCCCGCACCGGAATGCGCACGGCAATGCGCGGCTCTTTTTTGTTGGGCGAAAGCGTCACCGTCAGCCCGTTTTTCAGCGTGTAAAAGCGGGTGTTCGTGGGGTCGTTGGAAACGTACTTGTAGGTGAAGCCCGCGGCTGTAGCGGTCTTCCATTCGTACTTTTTTTGTGCCTGCAGACTGGCGGTAAGCAGCAGCAGGAAGAGCATGTGTGTGAACTTCATACGTGTTTATTTAGTAGAAAGGTTTGACAACGTTGTGTAAGGGTGATGTATTCTGTCCGGCCTGATTCCAATCCCGTCTAAAGAAGCGAGGCGTAAAATAAAGGCATAATCGGGTTTGTGCGGTGCCGTTTATCAAAAAATTAGGGAAGGTTAAAAGAATCCTACCAATTGTTTTTCTGCTCCTCATTAATCCTTTCCGGGGCAATGGGATCTGTGTGTTCCCAATCTTCGTCGTAGCTCACAAAAAACGAAAGCCACAAGGCACGGGAAAACCGCATAAGCCAGGGTTGCAAAAGCAGGAGACCAACGGAATTGACGATGATCCAAACGACAAAGCGGTTGTCCTGAAAGGAAAAGCCGATGAACAAAAACCAGAGCAGGCAACTGACGGCGGAAATGAAAAGCGCAACGAGGTAACTTATGTAACCCGTGCCGTAATAAAAGCCCACTTCAATGTCGGTAGGCTGACCGCAAACCGGGCAGGCAGCAAACATTTCCATGTTGCGTTTAAATCGAAACGTGAGCGGGTGTTTAAACAAGCTTCCTTCGCGGCAGCGCGGGCAGCGGCAGGTAAAGACGGTTTCAAAATAGCCACGGTTGGGCCGTTCAGTTTTCATTACAAATAATTCAGCACTTTTTCCATTTGCATGCTGCGCGAACCTTTGATGAGCAAAAAGGCGTTTTGAAGATTTTGCTTTTGCAGCCATTCGCCGGCTTCTTCGGGTTTGGCAAACGAAAGAAAGCCGTGGTTGCTTTTCAAGAAATCACCGCCAATAAGCAACACATTTTCCCATTGATGTTTTGCAATTTCGTCGACGAGTGTTTTGTGCTCCCCTAAACTTTCTTCACCCAATTCGGCCATGGCGCCCAGCACCAAAAATTTCTTTTCGCCTTCAGCTTTTGCAAAATTTTCAATGGCGGCTTTCATGCTGCTGGGGTTTGCGTTGTAGGCATCCAAGATGATTTTGTTGCTGCCTTTCTGCACCAATTGCGAACGGCTGTTCGACGGCGTATAGTTTTCAATTGCGGTCTTTATTCTTTCATCGTTTACACCAAACTTTTTTCCCGCTGCAACGGCGGCCAATACGTTTGGCAAATTATAACTTCCCACCAACGAGGTTTTAATTTCGCCTTCAAAGCCTTTGCTGAAGCTTACTTTCAGAAATGGATCGCTTTGCGCAAGATTGCCTACTACGTCCGCGTCTTTTGTTCCATAAGTAAAAACATTTGCAATGTCTTTGCTCATGTCGTGCAGATAATCGTAATCGTTCATGCGAAAGATGCTGCCGTTATTTTGGCGAATAAAATCAAACAATTCGCCCTTGCCCTTGCGCACTCCTTCTTCGCCGCCAAAGCCTTCAAGATGCGCTTTGCCCACGTTTGTAATCAGACCGTGTGTGGGCAAAGCAATCTCGCAATACGAAGCAATCTCTTTTTGATGATTGGCGCCCATCTCAATCACGGCCATCTCCGCATCTTTTTTAATCTTCAAAAGCGTCAGCGGTACACCAATGTGGTTGTTCAGATTGCCTTCGGTAGTGTAAGTTTTGAACGAAGTAGAAAGCACCGCATGTATCAACTCTTTCGTGGTTGTTTTTCCGTTGCTGCCTGTAATGGCGAGGAAAGGAATATTAAATTGCTTGCGGTGATGCAAGGCTAACTGTTGAAGCGTTTGCAACACATCACCAACCAAAATTGTTTTGCCTTTTATTGCATAATCGGCTTCATCAATTACGGCATAAGCCGCGCCATACTCAATGGCTTTTTGCACAAAGGCATTGCCGTTGAAATTGGGGCCTTTCAGCGCAAAATACAGGTCGCCTTTTTGCAGCTTGCGGGTATCAGTTTGCACCGGGGGATGTTGTAGGTAAATAGCGTAAAGTTCTGCGATGGTCATGGGGCAAATGTAAGAGGAGTTAATAGGTTAATAGGTTAGTAAGTTAATAAGTTACTGTGTTACAGTATTGAATGCTCTTGCAATCCGTCACGCACCTATTAACTCATTAACGTAGTAACTTATTAACGTAATTGGTACATTCTGTGCAGTAATACTAAAAAACACAATGGCAAGTTTCTCCGAAATACTCAAAGGCGACAAGCCGGTGCTTGTTGATTTTTCCGCCGAATGGTGCGGGCCCTGCAAAATGATGGCGCCCATTTTAAAAGAAGCAAAGACGGCGCTTGGCAACAAGGCCACCATTTTAAAAGTGGACGTGGACAAGAACCACGAGGTGGCCGAACAATTTCGCATTCAGGGCGTGCCTACGCTGATTCTTTTTAAGAAGGGAGAAGTAAAATGGCGGCAGTCGGGAGTGGTGCCGGCGAACACGTTGGTGCAGATTGTCAATCAAAACAGTTAAAGGTTCACGGCTGTAGGACCACGCTCATGGCGTGGCCTGTACTACCGTAATTAATTTCGCATTTTCAGCCCAACGAGTTCTTTGCTGCCGCTTTCAAAAAAGGCATTGTGGGCAAGGAAGAAATGATCTTCAACTCTTGTTGCAGCGAGGACTCGTTGTTTAAAAACGTCAGCACGTCCGTGACTTTGTTTTTTTGAAAAAGCGCACTGAAAATTTCGTTGCCGGGCAGCGTATTGTTTTGCAGAATGTGCAACAACACGCTGTCGTAAAAATGAAAACGCGGCGGCGTTTTGCCTATAAAAGGTTTTTCCGTTTTTACTAAACTTTCCACAAGCGCCTTGCTGTGTTGTTGAATAAAATAGAACGTGTAACCGCTCGAACCTTTTGTTTGTCCGCCCGCCGTGCCGATGTTGATGATCTTGTTTTGCGCTGCTGGAAAACGATAATCCGTCATCGGGATGATGCCAAATTCCGTGTCGCTGATTTCGTAATCATGAATGCCCAAGACGTTTTCAACGTAATGTTTCAATCCTTCGTTATAGTCTTCTTCATTCAATAAGGCCGGCGTGAACAAGGTGTACTCAACAAGAGCTTCGTTCTCCGCAAAAGGCAGCACGTAACAAAAGGCCGTGCCTCGTTGCTGCTCCGTGCGAAAGTCCATTAGCGTGGCGTGGCTTGCATCAAACACCGGATGCTTCGTTTTTATTTGCCAGCCTTTAAAATGTTGCAACAGCCAGTGTTGTTTTTCTGTCAGCAAGGGCTTTTCGAACAAGATGCTGTTGAAAATATATTCTGCGTAAAACGTTTCGCCATTTACAACTACGCCGGTTTTCTCTGACGAAAAAGGCCGTTCAACTTTGCCTTGCAAAAAATGAAAATTTGATTGCGTCTTTAATTGCTCAAAACAATAATTATAGAAGTCAATGCCGCGAATCATTTTATAGCGGTACGGTGCAATGAAAAGCTCTTCGTCAAAGCCTTTGCCGTAAAACCAAAGCTTGTCCCATTGCCGGAACACAATGGGTTCAAACAAGCTTTTTTCTTTTTCCCAAAAGCACCAGGTACGGTCGTTTTTGTTCTTGAGAACTTCATCAACCAGTAAAATTTTTTTGTTGTGGAACTTGCCCGATTGCAACATGTGCAGCGCAAGGCTTAGTCCTGCGCAACCTGTTCCGGCAATGATGTAATCGTACTGCGTTAGCGGCATGAAAGGGTAAACAAAATTGAAGCTGTAAAGTTGCGGCGCGCAGGAGAAACGGCAGAATTATTTTGTTCCCGGCTGCAGCGCTGTTATTGCGCTTCACTTGCGTCGCACTCTTGTACGTTCAGAACAGTGCTGTACTTATTTAATCACAGAGCCGCGGAGCGAAGTGTGTAAAAATGTATTTAAAGAAAGCGCCTATTTCTTTGCAGCGAAATCGCTTTCCTTAAACTGGCGTGTGTCAATGCCCAGCAAGCGGTAAAAAGGGCAAAAGCCGGTAAGGGCTGTCAACAAAAGAACAACCGCAATCAAGAGGAGCACATAATTCCAGGGAGTAGCCAGTGTAGTCTTAAACGAATAAACGATGAGAATAACAGCGGCCACCAGCCGCAAAAAACGATCAAGAATTGCCGTGTTCTTTTTCATACGAAACATTTTGGCTAAACTATCTTGGCTCCGAAAAATATTTTATGACCTTCATCAGTGACCGTTGCGACGAACGCATCAAAACCCTGGCATTTCTCTTTTAGCTTTACGCCGTTATGAACAAGCAAAACATCAACTGGGGCATCATCGGTTGCGGCGACGTAACGGAAGTAAAAAGCGGTCCCGCATTCAACAAAGTGCCGCAATCAACGCTCGTTGCGGTGATGCGGCGCAACGCGGCAAAGGCAAAAGATTACGCAGAGAGACACGGCGTTTCCAAGTGGTACAGCGACGCATCGGCATTGATCAACGATCCCGGTGTGAACGCAATCTACGTGGCCACGCCGCCGCTCAATCACGAAGAATACACCGTTGAAGCCTTGCGTGCAGGCAAACCTGTTTACGTTGAAAAACCGATGGCCTTAAATGCTTCGGCGGCTGAAAGAATGCTGAAGGTTTCGCAAGAAACCGGCGGCAAATTAACCGTTGCGCATTACCGGCGACAGCAACCTTTGTTTTTAAAAATTAAATCCTTTCTCGATGAAAATGTTCTTGGCGATGTACGGTTTGTGAACCTGCAATTCTTTCAGCCGCATAATACAAACGTGGTGGCAAAAACCGAGGAGAACTGGCGCATCAATCCCGCAGTGTCGGGCGGTGGATTGTTTTACGATCTGGCCCCGCATCAACTGGATTTACTGCTTTATTTTTTGGGCGAACCCCTGACGACGAACGGTATGTCTTTGAACGCTTCACAACTGTACACGGCCGACGATACTGTGAGCGGACAAGTTCTTTTCAAAAACAATATTTTGTTCAACGGTGCGTGGGCCTTTACGGTCTCTGAAAAAAAAGATTTGTGCGAGATTGTTGGAACAAAAGGCAGCCTTCGTTTTTCGGTTTTCGATCAGCAACCCCTTGTTCTTATAAAAGAAGGAAAAGAAACGCGGTTTGAATTTGACAAACTGCAACACGTACAACAACCGATGATTCAAAAAGTAGTGGAATATTTTCTTGGTCATTCACCCAATCCCTGTTCGGCAGAAGAAGGCCTTATCGTGATGAAGATGATGGAAGCCATGACGGCTTCGCTGCGCATATAGCGGCAGCGAAATGCTTTTGGATTGCTGACAAGAACTATTTTTACGTACCGAATACGAAACAAGGTTAATCAATTCCCTCCATGCGAAACGAAAACAAGCCCGTGCGGCTGAGGCCCGTCCTCACCTTGCTTTCTTTGCTTGCCGCAATTAACGGTTACACCCAGGTGGTGCTATCGCCAAAAGAATTAAAGAGCCTTCCCATTGAAGACCTCATCAACGTTGAGGTTACCCTGGTTTCCCGTTCGCCAGAAAAACTTTCCGAAGCCGCATCAGCCATTCAGGTCATTACCAACGAAGACATTCGCCGCTCCGGCGCTACCAACGTTGCGGAAGCTTTGCGTCTTGCGCCCAATCTTCAGGTGGCGCAGTTGAGCTCAAGCGTCTGGATCATCAGTGCCCGTGGGTTCAACAACGTTTTTGCTAACAAACTTTTGGTGATGATTGACGGCCGCACGGTTTATACACCGCTTTACGGCGGCGTCTTGTGGGAGCAGCAAAACGTTTTGCTTGAAGATGTGGAGCGCATCGAAGTGGTGAGCGGCCCCGGCGGAACGCTTTGGGGTGCCAACGCAGTAAACGGCATCATCAACATCGTTACCAAAAACACATCGGCAACACAGGGTCTTTACGCATCGGTAGCTGCGGGAACTTTTGTGAAGGACAACGCTGCGCTGCGCTACGGCGGAAAGATTGGCAGCAAGACGAATTTCAAAATCTACGGACAACATTTTGATCGTGACAAAACAGAACTGCCAAACGGCACTAAAAATGCGGATGCGTGGCGGTTAACGCAGGCAGGCTTTCGTACGGACTGGCGGCCTTCGGCCAAAGATGCGTTTACACTGCAAGGCGATTATTATGACGGTACACGAAAAACACCGGTAGCGAATTCGCCCCTGAACGGACAAAATATTTTGAGCCGCTGGACGAGAACTTTTTCCGAAAGTTCGGACCTCGCGTTGCAGGTTTATTTCGACCGTTATTATCGCAATGATGCGCAAACGGCTTCGTACGACAAGATGAATACGGTTGACGCAGATTTTCAACACCGCCTCGGCATTGGCAAAAAACAAAACTTTGTTTGGGGCACAGGCTACCGTTACGTAAAAGACGATGCGAATTTTGCTAGCACGGCCGGGACCGGCATTGTGCCGCGGTTTAAGCGCCTTGATTTGTTCACGGCTTTTGTGCAAGATGAATTTCAACTGACCAACAATCTCCGCCTTGCTGCCGGTACAAAGCTTTTGCACAACGAGTACACAGGCTGGGAATGGCAACCGAGCGTACGCATGGCATGGGTGAAAAGCCGCAACACATTATGGGCCGCCGCTTCGCGGGCCGTGCGCACGCCAAGCCGCTTCGACGTAGATTATTATTTGCCCATGACCTTGCAACCACCAAACGTTCCAAGCGTTGCCGGCGGACCCAATTTTGTTTCGGAAAAATTGTATGCGTATGAACTGGGCTATCGCATTCAGCCAAATCTTTTATCTTCTTTTTCCGTTGCGACGTTTTACAACGAGTACCGCGATGTGTACAGCGTGGAAGCAAAACCCGGAACGTTGACTTATCAAATCCAAAACGGTTCAAGTGCAAAGTCATGGGGTGCTGAGTTGTCGGGCAATTACCAGGTGCACAAGAACTGGCGGTTACGCGGCGGCTATACTTTTTTTGCGAAAGAAATTGGCCCCAAACCGGGGCACAATTTCAATCCGGAATATTTGGGAAACGACGTACGCAACCAGGCGTTGTTGCAATCCATCTTAAACTTGCCGAAACATTTTCAGTTTGATGTGGCCGCACGCTACCTGGATGGTTTGGCAAAAACTTTTGCCACGGCCGATGTTCCGGCGTATTGGACTTTTGATGCGCGGCTGGCCTATGCATACAAAGGTTTTGAACTGGCCGTGGTGGGACAAAATCTTGCCAAAGAAAATCATGCAGAGTTTGGAACCATCAATTTGCCCCGTAGCGTCTATGCAAAAATCAGTACCCGGCTTTGAGTAATTGCCACCGCCATATCAAGCCTTTCGTCTTCCTCCAAAAAGGATGGATGCTCCTGTTGTTTTGTTGCGTGGTTACGTTTGCAAAAGCACAAACGCCTACAACCGCCAACCAGATAAAAGCCGTTTTTCTTTTCAACTTTTCAAAGTTTGTAAACTGGCCGCCCGATGCGCTGAACAATGCACCGTTCGTTATTGGTATTCTCGGCAAAGACCCCTTTGGTCCTTATATTGAACGCGTCGTAGAAGGCGAAAAGGTGAGCGGGCAACCCATCGTTATACAGCGTTATGATGAGGTGAAAGACGTGAAGAACTGCCAGATTCTTTACATCAACAAAAGCAACAGCGCCGAGATTGCTCATTCGCTTTCTGCTCACGGCATGCTTACGGTAAGCGACGGCGAGAATTTTGCAACAAGCGGCGGCATTGTTCGTTTTTATTTGGAGAGCAACAAACTTCACCTGCAGATAAATGTGAAGCAGGCAAGGGCCGCTGACTTGCAAATCAGTTCAAAACTGTTACGCATTGCCGATGTGATTGAATAAAAAACGATGAAGCAAAAAAGCAACTCCATACAAAAGAAACTCGTCCGGCTGATTCTCTCCATCTGCGGATCGGTTTTGTTGTTGACCTGCGCGGCTTTTTTTGTTTACGAATACCTTAGCTATCGCCAGATCACCAAACGCGAATTGGAAACGCTGGGACAAATTACAGCAACCAACGTTACGTCTTCCCTCGCGTTTTTAAGCAAAGACGACGCAACGGAGTTGTTGAAGGCTCTGCATTCGCAAAAGAACATCATCGCCGCTTGCGTGTACGACAGGGAAGGGAAAATCTTTGCCGCCTATCCAAACGAGACGATGGATTTCCCCCCGATTGTACGAGAAGACTATCATTTTAGAGAAGGCTACCTGGAAGGTTTTCAACCCGTGGTACAGGAGGGAACAAGGCTCGGCACTTTGTATCTGCGCTCCGATTTAAAAGCCGTTTACAACCGGTTTGCTCTTTACGGCCTCATCGGGCTTGTTATCGTCGGCGTGCTTTTTTTGTTTGCCTTTGTCCTTTCGCGGCGTTTGCAGGGCACCATTGTCAATCCAATTTTGCAATTGGCCAGTAAAGCAAAAATCGTTTCCGATAAAAGAGATTATTCCGTGCGGGCCGAAAAGAAGAACGATGATGAACTGGGCGTGTTGACCGATGCCTTCAATCACATGCTCACGCAGATTGAAGAACAGAATGCGGAGATTGTGGCCCTGAACGCAAACCTTGAACAAAAGATAGAGCAGCGTACGGCCCAATTGCAGGAAGCCAACCTTGCCCTTCACGAGCAAAATAATTTTATTCAAACCATCATTGATTCGTCCATTGATTTAATCGCGGTCTTCGACAAAGAATTGCGTTTTCTGATGCTGAATAAAAAGGCCGACAAGATCTATCAAAGGCCGCGGGAAGAACTGCTTGGTAAAAATGTTTTGCAGGTTTTTCCCCAGCTCAAAAATTCTCCGTTTATGGTGAGCCTGCAACGGGCTTTTGGGGGCGAGTTCATTCACGAGAGTGCGTACAAATCGCTGGTGTCGTCAAACTATTTTGAAAACTTTTTTATTCCGTTAACCGACGAGAACAAATCGGTTGACCGCGTGTTGGTAATTGGGCACGACATTACCAGCATTATGCAGGCAAACGAAAAGCTAAAGCAGGTCAATGCGGAGCTGGAAAAATCAAACCGCGACCTGGAACAATTTGCTTATGTAGCCTCGCACGATTTGCAGGAACCGCTGCGCAAAATCAAAACCTTTTCGGAGTTGAGCGAACGTAACGCGCAACACCCCGAAATTTTAAAACGGTATTTGAGCAAGATTGGTTCTTCGGCTACACGCATGACGGATTTGATCAAGGCCGTGTTGAATTACAGCCGCCTTTCCCGCACCGAATCGGAGCCGGTAGCTGTTGATCTGAACAACGTCATCCGCCAGGTTATTACCGACCTTGAGTTGTACATTGAAGAAAAGAAGGCCCTTGTTCGCGCAGAACCGTTGCCGGTGGTAAAAGGCATCCCCTTGCAACTGAACCAGCTTTTTTTGAATCTCTTTACCAATGCACTGAAGTTTTCCGAAAAGCAACCGGTGATCACCATTCAACACAGTGTAATACCGCACAAAGCATTTGTGCCAGGCCCTTTGCAAAAAGATGAAAATACTTTTCTGAAAATTTGTTTTGCCGACAACGGCATCGGTTTCGACCAGGAATACGCCGAAAAAGTTTTTTCGATTTTTCAACGTCTTCACCCCATTGATAGATACGCCGGTACCGGCATTGGCCTTGCGCTTTGCAAAAAAATTGTTGAGAACCACGGAGGCTGCATTGATGTGGAAAGCAAGACCGGCGAAGGCACAACCTTTTTTATTTACCTGCCTTACGACGCAAGCCTGCAGGATGTGGCGGCAAAATCAACGAAAGAAACAAACAAGGCTTCCTGATTGTTACGGCGAAGCCTGCCTTATTTCGCGTTTGCATTTTGGTAATAATCCAAAACCTTTTTGCGCAGCACAAAATCATACTTCGCGCTGATTAGATTAATGTTGGCGCGGTCAAGATTATTTTTCGCGATGAGATAATCCACCGATGTTCCTACGCCGGCTGTAAACCTTGCTTCCGCTGCTTTGAAAGAAGTGATGTAGGCCGAAACCTGCTCCAGCAGCGTTTTGTAGCGTTCATAAGCGTTGGTCATGTTCAGGTGCGCATATTCTATTTGCTGTTGCAATTGCAGCTTCGTTCCTTCTTCTACCAGTTCGCTGTTGCGCAATGCAATGCCGGCAAGCTTAATGTTGTTCTTTGCGCGAAAAGAATTAAAAATAGGAATGCGCAAGCCAAGATTAAGGCCCGAAAAAACGTTGTTTGAAATCTGGTCTTTGTACGAAATTTTTCCGCCGGCGTTTTGTGCCGCGCTTGAATAATTGGTTTGTACGCTGCCACCCAAAACCAGCGATGGATACAAAGACCCCCGTGCGGATTTCACCGCGTATTCATAACTCTTCTTGCGCAGTTCAACGGCTTTTACAAGTGAGAATTGTTGCAAAGCTGTTTCATAAATTTCGCTGCTGCTCCTTGCGTAAGCCGTCAAAAAGTCTTCCGCGTTGATGCGCTCAAGATTCATTGCTTCGCTGTACGGAACGTTCATCAGTTGCGCCAGTGTCAGCTTTGATGTTTGAAGGCTATTTCGCAAATTCAAAATGTTCAGTTCGTCATTCATCAATTGTCCTTTTACATCCGAAACCTGCGAAGGAGCGATGGCGCCCTGCTTGTCCAAAATATCAAGGCGTTCCAGTTGCTTTGCACTCAGCTCTTTTTGCTTTGTGGCGGAAGAAACGAGGTCTTCGTTGTTCAGCACTTGCAAATAAGCAAGGATCACATTCAACGTAAGATTGTCTTTGGCTTGTCGCCATTCCATGCGCGATGCGTCGTAAGCGTAAGCGTTTTGCTTCACGCTGTTTTGCAGGCTCATCCCGTTGAACAAAACCACGCCTGAATTAATGCCGTAGTTGGCGTAATTCACCGATTGGTTTACGTAGGCATTGGTAAACGGGTCAATGCTCCGGCCTTCGTTTATACCGTGATTAACGTTTGCGTTTAAGTCGGGGAGAAGGTTGGCCCTTGCCTGGCCTAAATTTACTTCGGCTGTTTCCGCTAGTAAACTGCTTTGCTTTACGGCAATGTTTTTTGCCAATGCTGTGTCAATGCACTGTTGCAAGGTAAAATGTTGCGCCGTTGCGGTCATCTGCAACAAGAAAAAAAAGAAGCTTCCAAAAATTATACGCCGTTTCATAAGCTAAGATTCTCTTTTATGTGTTGCTGAATGCGTCCGTCGAGCAAGTCAATTTTGCGGCTGCCGTACTCGGCGTTCTTTTCCGAATGCGTTACCTGGATGATGGTGATGCCTTCTTCTTCGTTCAGGTTTTTGAACAATTGCATAATCTCTTCGCCCTGCTTAGAATTAAGATTGCCCGTGGGTTCATCAGCCAGCAAAAGTTTTGGCCTGGCAATGAGTGCTCTTGCAATGCCCACAAGCTGTTGCTGTCCGCCCGAAAGCTGTGAGGGAAATAAATCTTTCTTGCCCACGATGTTGAAGCGGTCAAGGGCGTCGGCTACCATCGCTTTGCGTTCAGCCGGTTTGATGTTTTGGTAAAGCAACGGCGTTTCAATGTTTTCGTACACCGTCAGTTCGTCAATCAAGTGATAAGCCTGGAAGATGAAGCCGATGTTTTTTTTGTAAAGCTCCGTGCGGTGTTTTTCTTTTAAATCATACACCGATTGTCCGGCAAATTCATAACGACCTTCGGAGGGCATGTCCAACATGCCGATGATGTTGAGCAAGGTTGATTTACCCGAACCTGAGGGGCCCATCACCGAAAGAAATTCACCCTCGGCAATCGTGAGGTTAATGTCTTTTAGAATAAAGTTCGGTTTGCCGCCTATTGTATACCACTTCGAAATATGTTGCAGTTGAATCATACGGTTTGTTTTTGTACAAAGCTGTACCAATTTCTTTTCTGCCTGAAATACAAGTGCTTTGGCATTTGGCGGCAACGAAGACTGTACGCTTTTGATACAGCTTGTGTGCGATTGTGAAATGAGATAAGATTTCTTGATTATTACTCGGTGCGTAAACTTTTTACGGGATTCTCGTTCGCCGTTTTGGTTGTTTGCAACGCGATGAGAATCGCCGCAACACCAACAATAACCGTAACGGGAACAAGAAACGGAAGCGGCGTTACTGCGATGCGGTAGGCATAATCATTTAACCAGCCTCGCATCAGGTACCACGAAACCGGCATGGCAAGCAGCCCGCCGAGCAACACGACCGGTAAAAAATCAGTAAGAAAAATTGAGATGATGTTGATTGCCGATGCGCCAACAATTTTGCGTACGCCGATTTCTTTTGTGCGTTTTTGAATGCTGATAGAAACCAATCCGGATATTCCCAACAACACAATCACAATCGCCAATATCACTGCCAACTGCACGGCTTTCTTTAATTGAATTTCGGCAGCGTACAACCGTTTCAATGCATCATCCATAAACGTGTAATCGAAAGCGCTGCCGGGCAATAAGTTGCTCCATCTTTTTTCAACTGCAGCAAGATCACGAGGAATATTTCCTGCCCTGAGTTTAAAGGAAAGCAGGCGGTAAATATCGTTGCGGGCAACGTGCATCATTAAAAGCGGGAGGGTAGCTGCTTTCATCGAACCAAAATGAAAATCGTTCACTACGCCAATGATCTGGAACGGAGCGGGTCCGCCCAATCTTACTTCTTGCCCGACGGCCGAAGCCGCATAGCTAAAGCCAAGTGCCTTTACGGCCGTTTCGTTCATCACCACTTTCGATGTATCACTTAGACCGGAGAAAAAGCGACCGGCTTTCAGCGGAATGCGAAACACATCCAGGTAATGTTCGTCGGTGCTGATGGTTTCCATGCCCACAGCCGAACTTGAATCCTTGCCGTTGGTAAATACCGGCGTGCTGCCGCTACTCATGCCGTTGGGCACCGACCACGAAAGCGAAAGTTCTTTTACTTCGGGCATTGAAGCGAGTTCGTTGCGCACCGTCATCATCTGTTGTACACCCTTTGCCGTCCAGTCACGCGGCGTTTGCACCGATACGATGTAGTCTTTATCGTAGCCCAATTTTTTGCTGAAGAAAAGTTCTACCTGTTGCATGATGACAAAGGCGCCTGCAAATACAACGGACGCCACAAAAGCTTGGAAGGCTACCAATGATTTTCGCAACAAAATGTTTGAACCAACGGCCGACTGTTTGCCTTTGACAGATTCCGTTGTTTTTACACGGGCTAACACAAAAGCAGGATAAGAACCCGCTGCAACTCCAATCAGCACGGCAAGCAACAGCGGAAAGAAGATCATCCACAACGGAAAGTTCAAAACCGATGGAAGTTCTTTGTCCAACACATCCGAAAACAAAGGTTGTGCGATTGCATAACCGATCAATCCAACAACCGAAGAAAGAATAGCGAGCAGCGTTGACTCGGTTAAAAACTGTTGCACCAGTTGTCGCTTGCGACTGCCCATCACTTTTCGTACGCCGATTTCTTTTAACCGTGAAGATGCTTGTCCTATAGAAAGATTAATAAAGTTGACAATCGCCATCAGCAAAATAAAAAGCGCAATGGCCGATACAATCCACAGCATCGTTTTAACCAGCCCATTGTTTTGATCGAGGTAAAAGGTTTTTAACGGCGTAATAAAGGGACGCATGTTGGCCGCCACTTGCGGCGGTGCATTCTTGTTCAAAAAATCCTGCATCGGTTTTTGCAAATCCTGCGGCTGAATGCCGGGTTGCAGTTCCACATAAGCCACGCGATAAGGATTATCCCATTCATCAAGTTTGCGGTTAAAGTAAGCAGCAGAAGCAACGGGAATGTAAAACTGGTTATCATTCTCCGGCGTGAGGTGTGTAACGGAATTTTGGCCGGCCATTTTCATCACGCCGGTGATTTTAAAATCATGCTTTGTCCCCGAGAAACTTTCGATGGTCAGCGTTTCACCCACCACATCTTTTCGTCCAAAATATTTTACGGCGCGGTCTTCAGTAATCACTACGCTGAAAGGTTCCGTCAACGCTGTTCTTGCATCGCCCTGTAACAGCGCAAAGCCGTACATCGTAAGCAGTGTGCTGTCGCCAACTTGCAAGCCTTCTCTAAAAATTCTGTCGCCTTTGCTAACGGTTGACGTTATGCCGTCCCAGCGATAATAATTCGCAACCAAATCGGGATACTGTTCTCTTAACGATTTGGCCAACGGGCCAACGGTAGTAAACGGAATGCCCATGTTCGGGTCTTTCCAATTGCTTTGAACAATGTATTGATTGCCGGCATTTTTAAGCGAAAGGTTTACGCTATATTCACGCCACACATAAGCGGCCGTAAGAAAGCAAAACGTAAAGCTTAACGACAAACCCAGTACCGTTACTGCTGTATAAAACCTTGACTTGCTTATGTGCCGAAAGGCAATTTTCAAATAGTTCTTAAACATGGCGTTTATTCTGTTCGTAAACTTTTTACGGGATTAACCAGCGCTGCTTTCAATGCCTGGAATCCCACCGTTAACATAGCAATTGTTATGGCTGTAAGAATTGCAACGGCGGCCATCCACCACTGAAAACTGATGCGGTAGGCGAAGCCCTGCAGCCATTTGTTCATGGCATAATAGCCCAGCGGAACGGCAACAATAGTCCCCAACAAAACCGGTTTTAATAAATCTTTGGAAAGCAGCAGAACTATATTTTGCACCGACGAACCGAGCACTTTTCTCACACCGATTTCTTTTGTTCGTTTAATAGCGGTGTACGAGGCCAAACCAAATAAACCCAAACAAGCAATGAAAATGGCGATGACGGAGAAGATGCTTAATACCGATTGCTGGCGCAATTCAGTTCGGTATGCTTTGTCAAATTGTTCGTCCAGAAAGCTGTATTCAAACGGGTACTTCGATGCCGCCTTTGCATAGGCTTTTTTAATGGCATCAATTGATGATTGAAGTTGTGCTGTGTTTAGCCGGATGAGGGCCAGCCGGTTGTCCCTTCCCGGTGAAATCACCAGCGGTTGAATCTTTTCCTTGAAAGAAGAAAAATGATAGTCTTCCACTACGCCAACAATGGTTCGGCGAAGACTGTCCTTTGAAAGATCGCGAACCCATTTTCCAATGGCCGCTTCCGGCGTGTAGCCAAGCACGTTGGCTGCCGTTCGATTGATCAAAACGGCTTCTGCCGAATCGGTTTTAAAGTCTTCCGACAAATCTCTCCCGGCAATGATTTTCAGGCCGAGTGTTTTGGCAAAGTCAAGGTCTGCAAACTCGGTGCGAAAAAGCAATTTTTCGTCCGGCTTGGCTTCCGATTCAAAACTGTATCCATCGTGAAAGCCGCCCGGTTCTCCCGACATTAACGAGACATTTTGTACAGCCGGAATCTTCTTCAGTTCATTTTTAAAAAGAACCCGTCTTTTTGAAATGTCCATGTTGTCAAACCGCACAATCATGGCTTGCTCTTTATTAAAACCGGGATCGGTATTTCGCATGTAGGCCATCTGGCTCATGATGATGACCACACTGATGATAAGCAACACCGAAATGCCAAATTGAAAAACAACCAACGTCTTGCGAAACACAGAGCCGCTTTTGCCGATTTTGAATTTGCCTTTTAATGATTCGATGGGAGAGAACGATGAGAGCAACAACGCAGGGTAACTTCCCGCTAAAAAGCCAACAATTAAAATAACGCCAAGGAGAAACAAGTAAACGCGGTAGTTGCTCCAAAATGAAGGCAACTTGTATCCCAATAAATTGGCGTATGCCGGCATAAGCAGTTGCACAAAGGCAATGGAAAGCAGGCAACCCACGGTAGCATACAGCACCGACTCCATCATAAACTGGCTAACCAACTGTTTGCGTACGGCGCCCAATACTTTGCGCAGTCCTACTTCTTTTGAACGGTCGGTAGCTCTTGCAGTAGCCAGGTTTATAAAGTTGATGCACGCAATAAGCAAAATGGAAAGGGCGATGCACAGAAAGATGTACACCGTTTTCTTGTTGCCGTGTTTGACATTATCCATTGCGTCCGTTGTAAAATAAACATCACGTAGCGGTTGAATGGTCAGGTCCATTTTAAAACCGGATGCGGCGTAATAAGCACCCAGGTATTTGTCCATAAAGGCGGGAAGGCTTTTTTTCAGTTGCTCGGGATTTACGGCCGGGTTCAACTGTATGTAGGTGAACAACCCATTGTTTGGCCATTGCGTAAACCAATCGGGTTGCATCGGCCGAAGCAATTCCAGTGGAACGACCATCTCAAACTGCAGGTGCGAGTTAACCGGCACGTCTTCGCAAATGCCGGTTACTTTCAATGGCTGGTCTTTGTTAAACTGCACAATCTTGCCAACGGGATCATCGTTGCCAAAATATTTTTTTGCTGATGTTTGGGTAAGCACAATGCTGTTCGGGTCTTTTAAGACCGTAGCTGCCGTCCCTTTCACCAGATGAAAATCAAAAAACGTGAAGAAGTTCGCGTCGGTTAGCAGAATATCTTTTTCATTAAACGAAATGTCTTTGTACGTGATGAGATCGTTGTCACGCATCACCCTTGTTTCCGCTTTCACCGCATCTGGATAATCATTCAGCAGCGCCGGTCCATAAGGCGGCGACAGGTAAGGAATTTGGCGGCGTTCACCGTTGTTGTTTCCTACCCGCATTACGCGGTAAATGTCCTTGCCGTTGCGGTGAAAGTTATCGTAACTCAGTTCGTTCAGGATGAATAGATAGATTAGAAAGCAACAGGTAATGCCAACCGTTAAACCCAGTATGTTGATGACGGAAAATACTTTTTGCTTGCGCAGGTGTTTTACGGCGAGTAACAAATAATTTTTGAACATGCGTAAGGTTTTATTCGGTTCGTAAATTTTTGGTAGGATTGGCAACGGCTGCTTTTACAGCCTGGAAACTCACGGTAATAAAAGCAATAACAAAAGCAATCACACCGGCCAGCGCAAAAACCCACCAGCCAATGCTTACGCGGTAGGCAAAATCTTCCAGCCACTTGTTCATGCCCCACCAGGCCAGCGGCGTGGCAATAACAACGGCAATTATCACCAGCCACATAAACTCTTTCGATACCAGCAGCACAATGTTTGGAACGCTGGCGCCAAGCACTTTGCGGATGCCGATCTCTTTTACCTTTTGCGTAACAATCAAAATGGTCATGGCCAACAAGCCCATGCAGGAAAGCACTACGGCAATCACGGCGCCGCAAATAAATATCTGCCCCAGCTTTTCTTCGCGGCGGTATTGGCGGTCAACGTTGTCGTCAAGAAAAGAGCCTTTGAATTCAGCGTTCGGTAAAATTTGTTTCCAGGTGTTTTTGACGAGCGCCATGCTTTGGGGCAAATTGTCCGGCGCTACTTTTATCAAAGCGTAATGAACGCCAAACGGCCTTTCGATCACAAAAGACATTGGTGTGATTTTCTTGTGCAGCGATTCGTAATTAAAATCTTTCACCACGCCGATCACCGTCATGGGTGTGGCGCTGTCGTGCACCGGCAATTGGGCGCCAATCACGTTTGGTTCTTCCAGTTGTTTTGCCATGGCCTCATTAATCACTATTGCGTTGCTGTCCGTTGGAAATTCTCTTGAAAAATCACGGCCCGCAACGAGGCCCAAATCCAATGTTTTGGCAAAGCCGTAACTCACGCCAATCCATGCCGTTGCCATGCCGCGGTTCTTGTAATCGAAGGTGATGTTTGAATGTCTTGTTGAACCATCCAGCCCGCGGCCAAGGTTGTTGTAAATGCCGCTCACGCTTTCCACCGTTGGATAGCCGGATAATTTTTCGCGAAGCCGTTCCAGCACAAGGTTTGGGTTCTGGTCGCTTTCGATGGGAACCGAGATGACCTGGTTGCGGTTATAGCCCAAGGGTTTTAACCGAAGAAAATTGATTTGTTGCCACGAGATAAACGTGCAGATGAGCAACAACACGGCAATGGAAAATTGCACGATCATAAGTGCGTTACGAAGGCCTTGCGAACGGGCAATGGAAAGTTTTCCTTTCAAAATGTTGACGACGTTCACTCTTGAAATCAGCCATGCGGGATAGCCGCCGGCAATTGCCGTAACGAAAAGAAATCCCGCCAGCACACCGGCCCAAACAAGCGATGAAAGCAACAAGTCACGTTGAATGTTTACGTGGAAGAGTTGCTTGTACGGCGGCAGCAGTATATAGGTCAGTACGCCGCTGACAAGCAGTGCAAAAAAGCAGATCAGCAGCGCTTCAATCCAGAGTTGCGAAACGAGTTGCCAACGCAATGCGCCGAGTGTTTTGCGCAAGCCAATTTCGTGCGAACGGGTAAAGGAGCGGCCAATGGTAAGGTTCACGAAATTGATGCAGGCAATTAGCAAAATAAGGCTGCCAATGGCCAGCAGCAAATACAAATAACTGCGGCCGATGTTGCCGCCTTCCACCATCAATTCCGACTCGGTGTGCATTTCCGAAAGCGGCAACAAACCCAGTTGCATGTACGCTCCATCGGCGTTGGGCTTTGCACCGTCGCGTTTTAAATTTTGAATGTCTTCCGCAAAGTATTGATTGAAAAACCCCGTTGATTTTTTAATCAGCGCCGATAGCGATGCGCCTTCTTTCAACTGGATGTAAGCGCTGTGGTTCCAGTTTTCCCAATTGCCTCTGTTATCGTTGTAAGCCTCGTCGTTTTCGAAGCGGGCAAGGGCGTCAAAACTGATGCTTGAATTCTCGGGAATATTTTTGATGATGCCCGAAACAGTAAAGGGCTTCCATTCATTGCCTACTTGTATTTGCAAGGTCTTGCCCCAAGCTTCTTCTTTTCCAAAAATGGCTTCGGCCGATTTTTGCGTGAGCACAACGCTGTTTAAATCACTCAGCGCTGTTCGCGCAGCGCCTTCGCTAAACGGAAAGCTGAACATTTGAAAAAAATCAGGATCGGTGATGCGCAGGTTTTGACTCAATTGCTTGTCGCCGTAACGGATGTTTCCGTTCTTGGAAATGTAGCGGCTGGCGTACTGAACTTCGGGATAGGCTTCCTTCAGCGTCGGCATCATCGGAACGGGCAATGACGTATTTCGCCGCAGGCCTTCTTTCGCATACACATTGGTGTAAACGTGATAAATCCGCGAGCCGTTCTTGTGAAAATTATCGTACGAAAACTCGAAGTAAACGCTCAGGAAAAGCAGGAGCGCACAGGTAAACGCTACGCAGAGGCCAATAAGATTTATAGCCGTATCGCCTTTGTGTTTTCCAAGGTTTCGCCAGGCAATTTTGAGGTAATTCTTCAGCATGGTATGGGTGAAAAGAGTTAAGAATAAAAAATTAAGAATTAACGACAGCCCGTTGCTATTCGCGATTCACTATTCCGTCCGCAGGTTCTTCACAGGATTTGTGTTTGCTGCCTTTACCGCCTGCAGGCCAATGGTGAAAAAGGCAACCGCTGCGGCAACGATGCCCGCCGCCAAAAACACCCACCATTGCAGGTTGATTCGGTACGCAAAATCCTGCAACCATTTGTACATGGCCCATCCCGCAACGGGAAAAGCAATGAGCGCAGACACGCCGACAAGCAATAGAAAATCTTTGGAAAGAAGGCCCACGATGTTGTTGACGCTTGCCCCCAAAACCTTGCGGATGCCGATCTCTTTCACACGCTGCGAAATGGTGAAAGCCGAAAGACCGAACAAACCAAGACAGGCAACAAAAATGGCGATGAGGGCAAAAACGGTAAAGATGGTTTTTTGTCTTTCCTCCGATTGATAAAGCTTTGCAAAGCGGTCGTCCAAAAATGTGTATTCAAATGGGATCTCGGGCAAAAACTTTTTCCACGTGCTTTCCAAATGCGCAAGGCCACTGTGCACATCGCCGGAGAGTTTCACGGTGAGGCTTCCGTAATTCTTTGGGTTTTTGGGTATGAACATCACCAGCGGCAATATTCGTTGGTGCATGGATTCGAAATGAAAGTCGTTGAACACACCCACAACCTGGCCTTTTCTTCCGCCGTATTGCATTTGTTTTCCCACGGCTTCATCGGGCGCCTTGAAGCCGAGAATTTTTACTGCGGCTTCGTTCAACAAAAACGAAGACGTGTCGGTGCCGTAGGCTTTTGAAAAGCCTCTTCCGGAAACAACCTTTACACCATAAGTAGTCAAATAATCTTCGTCGGCAACAACGAATTTAATATCGGCCTGCGTGGGTGTAAGGCTGTCGCCTTTGTTGATTTGTGTACCCATCGCATCAAGCAATCGTCCGGTGGGAATGCGCGACGAACGGGCCATGTTTTTGACGGAGGCATCGGAGAGGGCTTCGTTCCTGAACGATTCGTATTTGGGCGTAAGGCCACCGTTGTACGAAAGCGTTACGATGCGGTCTTTATCAAAGCCAAGCGATTTGTTTTGCATGTAACGCAACTGCTGAAAAACAACGGCTGTGGCAATGATGAGCACAATGGAAATAGAGAACTGCACGACCACGAGCACTTTGCGAAACGACAAGCCGCCGCTGCCCTGTTTGAGAATGCCCTTCAAAACTTTTATGGGTTGAAAAGACGAAAGAAACAACGCGGGATACAGGCCCGAAAGCACACCCACCACAAAAGGAACAGGCAGTAACGGCAACAGCGTGTGCCAGTTAAACAAGGTGGCGATGCTTAAATTTTGTCCGGATAATTTATTCAGGAAAGGCAGCGTGAGCCAAGTGAGAAAAAAAGCGAGGAGCGTGGCCATCCAGCACATTAAAACCGACTCGGACAGAAATTGTGCAATGAGTTCTTTTTTTCTTGCGCCCACCACTTTTCGAATGCCAATTTCCTTTCCGCGCAATACCGAGCGTGCCGTGGAAAGATTCATGTAATTGATGCAGGCAATGAGCAGGATGACGAGGGCGATGATTGAAAAAATATAAACCCGCTTGATGTCGCCGTTCTCTTCGGCTTCGTCATCCTTGTGCGATTGCAGGTGAATGTCGGTGAGCTTGCGCAACGTGAGCAAGGAATAATCAGAGGCTTTTACCGTGCCGTTGTTGTCGGGAGGAATGTGCCGGTTTTGAAAAGCAGGCAATTGCGCTTCTAATTTTTTCGGATCGTAATTATCGGGCAAAAGCACATAAGTATAAAAGGCGTTGTTGCCGAAATTGTTTACAAAATTTTGTTTGCCGTAAACTGCCGAGTCCATTAGCGTTGGCAGTGAAATCAACAATTCGGGATGAAGATGCGCATTGGACGGAAAGGCTTTGTAAAGACCCGTTACTTTCAAATCAAACTGGTTGTTCATGCGAATGACCTTGTTCACCGGGTCTTCGTTGCCAAAATATTTTTTGGCTGTTTCTTCGGTTAACATTACCGAGAAAGGTTCGGCCAAAGCTTTTGCTGGATTGCCGCGAAGCACCTGCACATCAAAGAGGTCAAACAAATCACCGTCGCCAAAAAACGAATTGTTTTCGCTGAACATTTTCTCTTCGAAACGGAATGGTGTGGGGCCGTTCGGTAAAAGCTGCGACAGTTTTTTTATGTCTTTGAAATCGTTTCGCAACAGTGGTCCAAAAGGCGGCGCAATGGCCGACAGGCTTAAGTTAACGTCTTTGGTTTGCGGATTGAGGAACGTCCGTTCAACGCGGTAAATATTTTTTGCGTTGCGAAAGCGGTCGTAGCTCAACTCATTCAGGATGTAAGCCAATATCAACAGGCAACAGGTCAGGCCAACCGTTAATCCAAAAAGATTAATGGAAGAAATGACCTTGTATTTCCGAAAATTGCGCAGGGCAATTTTCAAATAATTGCGGAACATAAAATTAATTTGAAGTCGTTAGCGTTTCGGCTTGTGCGTTCTTTCTTTCAAACGGTTTACACCATGATGTTCTCCAACACCGTTTGTCCGTCCAACATGCGAATGATGCGGTGACTGTAACGTGCATCGTGTTCGGAGTGCGTCACCATTACAATTGTGGTTCCCTGTTCGTTTAAATCGGTTAAGAGTTGCATCACTTCGTTGCCGTTGCTTGAATCAAGGTTGCCCGTTGGTTCATCGGCAAGAATCAGCTTTGGATTGTTCACCACCGCTCTTGCTACGGCTACGCGTTGTTGTTGCCCGCCCGATAGCTGCTGGGGGTAGTGATTGCGGCGGTGCATAATCTGCATTTTATCCAGCACGTCTTCAACGCGTTTTTTTCTGTCGGCGGAAGAAACGCCGAGATAGATCAATGGCAACTCTACGTTTTCGAAAACGGTCAATTCATCAATGAGATTAAAGCTTTGAAACACGAAGCCGATATTTTTCTTGCGCAGATCGGCACGTTTGCGTTCGTTAAAGCCGGCGACTTCGATGCCGTTAAATTGAAAGCTGCCACCATCAGGGTCATCAAGCAGGCCAAGAATATTAAGCAGCGTGGATTTACCGCAGCCAGAAGGCCCCATTACCGCGACAAACTCGCCTTCTTTTACGTCAATGTCCAATTTGTTCAGGGCTACCGTTTCTACGTCTTCGGTACGGTAGATTTTTTCCATGTTTCGAATCTTTATCATGTTGATGGTTTTGAACTGTAAGCTATCGGCTGTCAGCCATCAGCATTCAGCCGATAGCTGATGGCTGCTCAATAAATGTCAACGATTAAAAAAGAAGGATAGAGTGGCGCCGATGCTTTGTGCACCTTAACGGGCCGTGTAACTTTTTTAACGCTGTCGGTTTTCTTTTTCTCTTGTTGCGGTTGGAGCGGAGCATTGTGCATGCAAAGCAGCGAAAGCAATAGAAGCAATTTCATAATCGTTGGGTTTAGATGGTGAGTAGTGAATGGTCAGTAGTGAGTATTGGTTGCGTAATTGATTGATGCCTGAATGTTTTTGGTTTTGGACTTCGAACGTGCCGGTAATTTATTCCTGTGGAGTGTACATTACTCACCATTCACTACTCACCACTCACTTCTTTATCACCAACTCCTGCATGTTTCCGTAATTCTCATAACTCGATGTTACCACTTTATCGCCCGGTTGCAGGCCGCTCAACACTTCATAGTAGTCGGGATTTTGGCGGCCCAGTTGCACGTCCACTTTGTAAGCCGTGCTGCCGTCGGCACTTAGTTTGTACACCCAATTACCACCGGTTTGCTGAAAGAAGCCGCCTTTGTTCAGCAATAACGCTTGCGTCTCGTCGCCTAGTGCGAGGCGAATCTGCAAGGTTTGTCCGCGGCGGATGCCATCGGGTACTTTTCCGTCAAACAGCATGTCCACCTGGAAGCGGCCGTTGTTCACTTGTGTATAAACCTTCGTAATTTTTAATTTGTAATCCTTTCCGGCAACAGAAGTTTCACCCATCAGGCCAATGAACACACGTGAGATGTAATGCTCGTCCACATCTACGCGAACTTTGTAACCGCTAATGATGTCAATCTGCCCAAGACGTTCGCCCTTGTTTTTGCTCTGGCCAATTTCCACATCCAGTGAAGTCAATTGGCCATCAACCGGTGCACGAACAATCAGGTCGCCTACTTTTTTGCGCATCACGTTCAGCGCATTTTGTGAACCCTTAGCCGATTGGGCTGCTTGCGAAACCTGTTGTGCGTTTGACGAAGCGTCTTGCTTTAAAATATCATCGGTAAGTTTCAAACGTGCAACCTGATAATTAAACGTATTCTCTGCTTGTTTGAATTCCTGCAAGCCAATGGCTTTTTGTTCGTACAAATATTTATTGAGATCGTAAACACGCTTGGCTTCTTTGTACGCATTCTCCACGTCGGTCTTTTGATTAAGTTTTTGCGTGGTGTTTTGCTGCGCTGCGTTCTTTGCGATCTGCATTTGCGTGAGTAGATTATAAACCGCTGTTTGCTGGTTCACCAAACTCAATTCCAAATCGGTATTTGATAAACGAAGAATGGGCTGGTCTTTTTTCACCATGGCACCGTCTTCCACAAATTTTTCTTCCACGCGGCCGCCTTCAACGGCATCCAAATAAATGGTGGTTTGGGGCAGTACCACGCCGTTCACGGGAATGAATTCCTGGAAAGGGCCTTTCTTTACTTCGCTTACCGTAATGCGTTCGGACTCCACGTTCACCTTCGATTTGCCGGAAGTAAAGTAAATGCTGCCGCCAACGAGAATCGCCAGGCCTGTGATACCTGAAAGTGTAAGTATCTTTTTTTTCGACCAGCCTTTTTTTTCAATAACTCTGTCCACAGTGTTTTGTTTTTAACCGTACACTTTGTACACAACGAAGTGCCAAAAAAGCGAAGGTTGGTTTTCAGCAATTTAGCAAAGCGCCAATCTACGAAGGTGTTCGGATGTGAACAAATACTGTCCGCTTTTGATACACAGGGTTTCGCTCATAAAAAAACCGGTCTTCATTTTCAGATTCTTATGTAATGGCATGTTGTTAGATTCGCAGTTGTCCAATTTTGTAAAACAATATGTCGCTAAAGACTGCTTCTGTTCTTGTGATTGACGATGACGTGGACGTACTTACGGCCGTGCGCCTGCTTTTGAAGCCGGAGGTAAAAGAAATCGTAATTGAAAAAAATCCCGAAAACATCCGCAACCTTTTAAGCAAACGCGATTTTGACGTCATCCTGCTCGACATGAATTTCAATGCCTCCATCAACACCGGCAACGAGGGCATTTTCTGGCTGAAAAAAATAAAGGAGTTTAAGTCGAAGGCATCTGTTATTATGATTACGGCTTACGGCGACATTGACCTTGCCATCCGTTCGCTCAAAGAAGGCGCTTATGATTTTATTGTAAAGCCCTGGCACAACGAAAAACTCATCGCCACCATCAAAGAAGCCGTTCGGCAAAAGGAAGCCAAAAGTACTGGCGGTGCGCCAAACACAGCTTCCGTTTTTGAAAAAGAATTACTCGGTGAGTCGGGAGTGATGCAGGATATTTTTTACAAGATTCAAAAGATTGCACCCACTGATGCCAATATTCTAATTCTTGGCGAGAACGGCACGGGCAAGGAACTCATTGCAAAAGCAATTCATCAATTCTCGTTACGTGTAACGAAGCCTTTCATTAAAGTGGATGTGGGTGCGCTGACAGAATCATTGTTTGAAAGTGAATTGTTCGGGCACAAGAAAGGCGCTTTCACCGATGCACGCGAAGACCGCGCCGGACGCTTTGAAGCCGCAAACACGGGCACCTTGTTTCTGGATGAAATCGGAAACATCTCTTTGCATCAACAGGCAAAGCTCTTAAGCGTTTTGCAAAACCGCCAGGTGATCCGGTTGGGCACAAACGAACCTGTTCCAATTGACATTCGGTTGATTTGTGCTACCAACATTCCGCTTGCCGAACTTGCCAACGAAAGCCGCTTTCGCAAAGATTTAATTTATCGCATCAACACCGTAGAGATTGTAGTGCCGCCGCTTCGCAAACGCGGAACTGATGTGCTATTGCTCGCCAATCATTTCATTAAAATGTACCGGTCCAAATACATGAAACCGGAAATGGAACTCGATAAATCGGCAAAAGAAAAGTTGCAGTCTTATCATTTTCCCGGCAACGTTCGCGAATTGCAATACGCCATCGAACGTGCGGTGATTATGGCCGATGGAAATGTGTTATCAGCAAAAGATATTTTGTTCTCGCCCATCGAATCGGCGCTGGTAGAAGTAGAAGACGCGGAACAATCGAACCTAAGTGCCGTGGAGAAAAATACCATTTTAAAAGTGATTGAAAAATACAACGGCAACATTTCAAAAGCGGCGAAAGAACTGGGGATCACAAGAACGGCTTTGTACCGAAGGCTGAGCAAATACGACATTTAAAGGCCCCTCCCGCCTCCCCGGTGGGAAGGAGACCTGAGCACAAGGCCTTGCTTGTCGGAGAAACCGTAAAGAAGGTCGCATCATCGTAAAGCAAGGGTCTGTGAAAAGATGGCCTTCCCACCGGGGAGGTCGGGATGGGCCTCACTCAAACAAACAATCATGATTGCAAAAACATCATACACCGCCATTCTGTTCCGAAGCATTTTGCTTTTTGTGACACTGGCAGCGACCTCGTTTTTTTTGGTGAAGACATGGTTCTTGTGGGCGGCGCTTGCCGCTCCTTTTCTCATTTATCAGATGGTGGAATTTTTTCGTTTCCAGAAAAAGACGCACGAAGAAGTGAACCAGTTTTTAGAGGCCATTCATTACCGCGATTTCTCCCGGCAGTTCGACGTGAAGCACGCCTCGGCCGACATTCAACCCTTGCGGCAAGGCTTCAATGAAATCAATACGACCTTCAAAGTCATCAGCAAGGAGAAAGAAACGCAGTATCAATACCTGCAAAAAATATTGGAGTTGGTGGACACAGGCATTCTTTCTTACGAAGTAGAAAGTGGCGAAGTAATTTGGATGAACGAAACCTTGAAAAGATTGTTGGAACTTCCGTACCTGCGCACCATTCATTCCCTTCAAAAACGAAACGAAGCCTTGTTTGCCGAACTGCAGGCCATTCGTCCTTCCGAAACCCGCATCGTAACGGTTCACCTGGAGAAATCAACCTTTAAAGCTTTGTTGTCGGCATCGGCTTTTCAAATCAACGGCAAGGGTTCAAAGCTTATCGCTTTTCAAAACGTAAACGAAGCGCTGGACGAAACTGAATCAAAAGCCTGGCAAAAATTATTGAGCGTGATGACGCATGAGATCATGAATTCAGTGGCGCCCATTTCTTCGCTGGCTGAAACATTGAAAAACCGTTTGCAAGTTGCCAGCACACAACTTGAAGACGATGCAGTGGAAGATTTAGAGCTGGGCATTGACACCATTAAACGAAGAAGCGAAGGCCTTTTGAAGTTTGCCGAAACCTACCGCAGCCTGAACAAGATCACAACGCTCAATCTCAAGAAAATTTACGTCCGCGAACTCTTTGCGCACTTGCATCAACTGATGCAACCGACGTTTGAGCAAAAAGGCGTTGAGCTGGAAACCATTCTTAAAAATCCAGACCTGCAAATGCAGGCCGACCCGAGCTTGCTGGAGCAGGTCTTCATCAATCTTATTGTAAACGCACTGGAAGCCGTAAAAGAAACAGCGCAACCAAAAATCATTCTTTCCGCCGATGCGACGCTTGATAAAAAGATCATCCTCAAAGTGGGCGACAACGGCAGCGGTATGCCGGAAGAAGTTATGGATAAAATCTTCATCCCGTTTTTTAGTACAAAGAAGAACGGAAGCGGCATTGGCCTCAGTCTTTGCAAACAAATTGTGATGCTCCACAAAGGCACAATACAAGTGCAATCGAAGCAGGGACAGGGAACGGTCTTCGTGATGCAGTTTTCATAAAGAAGCGCATTAAAATTTGGGTTAGTTTTAGCCAACTGAATTTGCTTTTGCCAACAAGCCGCACCTTCTGATTGCTGCGCCATACCCGGTGAAAGTTTTACGTCATTAATAAAACTACCTGTATGAGCAGCATCCCGCAAGAATGGTTGCAACACGCACCCAAGCCCAGAGAATTAAAGAAAGACGAAAACTGGAACGTGTTCTTGTCCTATCGTTCCGTTAACCGCACGTGGGTATTAAACCTTTACGACATCCTGGTTGAATTGGATTACAAAGTTTTCATGGATCAATTTGTATTGAAGCCGGGTGATGTGTTAATTGATCTTTTGGAAGACGCTCTCGGCACAAGCCAGTCCGGCGTGCTCATTTGGTCAAACGCAGCTGAAGATTCGGCTTGGGTTCGCAAAGAATACAACACAATGGAACGAAAGGCTACGACGAACAAGGATTTTAAATTCATTCCCATCAAGCTGGATGCGAACGAGCTGCCGGAGTTTGCGATGAACCGCATCTTCATGGATTTTTCGTCGTACCCAGACGGGCCAAACGGCGGCGAATTGTTGCGTCTTTTGCACGGCATTGTTGGGCAGCCCATGTTGCCGGAAACCGTACGCTTTGCGGCCGAACAAGACGAAGCCGCCAATGAGGCAAATGAAGATGTAAAATCAGCTTTGCGCAACGGTTATCCCGAAGACATAATTGCCCTTTCGGAATCAGACAGTTTGCCTTGGCGAACCACGCCATCTCTTGGATGCAGGGCCGCGGAAAGCCTTATCAAACTCAAAAAGAATGCGGATGCCGTTGCCATCCTGGAAAAGCTTGAGGTGCGTTTCCCCAAAGCCATACGGCCCAAACAACTTCACGCACTGGCCGTTGCCCGCCTTGGCGCCGACACGAAAGACCCATCGGCCTTGAAACAAGCGCAGCGCATCCTGAGCAAATTGTATGACACGGGCGGAGGCGATCCCGAAACGCTTGGTATTTATGCCCGCACCTGGATGGACCGCTACGCACTGTCGAACGACGCAAACGATTTGCAGCAATCAAGAGATTATTATGCAGAAGCGTTTAAACGAGCACCTGATGATTATTACACCGGTGTAAACGCTGCCGCGAAAAGCATTTTCATTGGCACACAAAAGGCAATGGACGAAGGCATGACTTTCGCAAAGCAAGTAGAAGATCTTTTGCAGAAAAGAGCCGAAGCAAGGGCAAACGGGGAAACGAAAGCAAAAGAAGATTATTGGGAACGGGCCACGGCCGGAGAGGTATTGTTGATGCAAAAGAAATACGCCGAAGCCGGTGAAACGTATAAAGATGCAATCAAACTGGCCCGTACCGAAACAGGCTCGCACGAATCAACCTGGAAGCAAGCCTGCCGTCTCATGGAAAAATTAAAACCTTCCGACGAAGAAAAAACGCAAGTGCTTTCTGCTTTTTCGCATTTACCCAATTACGATACATTCAAAGAGTAATGCAGGTTTGAATACTACATTAGAGCGGTCGCAACATGACCTTATTACCTCCATAGAAAAGATGCGTGAAAGTAATAAAATCTTATTGCCTTATTCCTCGTTTAACGTTGCGCTTGAATAAGGTCATGAGGGTGGCTTTTCAACAGCACATTAATCGCTTCTAAGGTTATAAGGTTTTGCTATCCCTTCAATAATCAGCAAACGGGCTTCGCTTCGTGAATTCAGCGAGTAAAGTTCTTTCTCGTTCGTGGCCTACATTTAGCCAATGGCAGACGTGACGATTAAAGAGCGGTTCTCGGCATTGGGCAATTTACCGGCGTTTTTTAAATTGGTGTGGCAAACCAGTCCTTCGCTTACTGTTCTCAACGCCGTGCTCCGTATTGTTCGATCGGCCATTCCCGTTGCGGTTTTGTACGTGGGCAAATTGATCGTTGATTACGTTGTGCAAATCAGTCACGGCGCAGGCGTTGATCACAAGTACTTGTGGGAGTTGGTGGCCGCTGAAGCCGGTCTCGCCATTCTTTCCGATGCTTTGGGAAGAGCAACCGCACTCATAGACAGTTTGCTCGGCGATTTGTTTTCAAACTATACCTCCGTAAAAATTATGGAACACGCCGCCATACTGGATTTGGAGCAGTTTGAAGACACCACCTTTTACGACAAATTAGAAAGGGCAAGACAACAAACCATTGGCCGCACCATCCTGCTTTCGCAAGTGCTCAGCCAGGTACAGGATTTAATCACGATGGGTTTTTTAACGGCAGGATTAGCGGTATTTAACCCTTGGCTTTTGCTCTTGCTTTTTGTGGCTGTTCTTCCATCTTTTATTGGCGAGAGTTATTTCAACGACAAGAATTATTCGCTAAGCCGCCGGCAAACGCCGCAGCGTAGAGAACTTGATTACATCCGCTACATTGGCGCCAGCGATGAAACAGCCAAAGAAGTAAAGATTTTTAGTCTCTCCGGTTTTTTAATTGATCGCTTTCGGCAGTTGTCGGATAAATTTTACACCGACAACAAACAGCTTGCGATCAAGCGTTCGTTGTGGGGAACACTCTTTTCTTTGCTCGGCACAATGGGGTATTACGGCGCCTATGCCTACATCATTTCTAAAACCATTCAAGGCTCCATCTCCATCGGCAGTCTTACGTTTTTAGCGGGATCTTTTCGCCAGTTGCGCAGCTTGCTCGACGGTGTTCTTTCGCGTTTCACGGCTGTCTCACAAGGCGCTATTTACCTCAAAGATTTCTTTGATTTTTTTGAGATTAAACCACAAATAAAACCCACGCCAAACGCAAGGCCTTTTCCCAAAAAAATTGAAGAAGGCTTCCGGTTTGAGAACGTCGGTTTTAAGTATGCGCATTCCGACAAATGGGCCAACCGGCATTTGAATTTTACGCTTCGTGCCGGTGAAAAATTGGCCCTGGTGGGAGAAAACGGCGCGGGCAAAACAACGCTGGTGAAATTACTTGCGCGACTTTACGATCCAACCGAAGGAAGGATTTTACTTGACGGCTACGACCTGCGCGAATACGATCTGCGCGACGTGCGAAAGGCCGTGGGCATCATCTTTCAGGATTACATCCGTTATCAAATGACCGTTGCACAAAATATCGCCGTGGGCAACATTGACGAAAAGGAAAACCGCGAACGCATTGAAGATGCGTCGAAGAAAAGTCTCGCCGATTTATTGGTGCAACGGCTGGAAGGAAAATATGACCAGGCTTTGGGCAAGCGTTTCAATCAAGGTGTAGAACTTTCAGGCGGCGAATGGCAAAAGATTGCCTTGGCAAGAGCGTACATGAAAGAAGCGCAGTTATTGATTTTGGACGAGCCCACATCGGCGCTTGATGCAAGGGCCGAGTACGAAGTTTTTCAACGCTTTGCCGACCTCACCAAAGGCAAAACCGCCGTGCTCATTTCGCACCGTTTTTCTACCGTGCGCATGGCCGATCGCATTCTGGTTTTGGACAAAGGCGAACTGCTGGAAGAAGGCAGTCACCGCGAACTAATCAACAAAGCCGGACGTTATGCCGAACTGTTTCAACTGCAGGCAAGAGGGTATCAATAATTACGGATGAGGTGAAGGAACTAGCGTACAAAATTTTCAAATTGAGAATTGTTTCTCTATCTTTCAGAAAGCACTTTTCCTCACTCCGCAACTACAGATTCGTTTACCCTCGTACCCTTAAAATGAAAACGGATGCGACTTATGGCAAAGGTCAGAATTGTATTTCCGTCGCTGTTTAAGCTCTGGGATTTTAAGCTGAGTTTCCGCGAAAGTGTGGTAAAAACGATATGCACAAAACGCACCCTGATTTGTTGTTGTTCCGAATCGGAAATTGAACTGGCCATTCATGCTTACGAAGCAAAAGTGGAAGCTGCCACCGAGCGGTAAACAACAAGCGCAACTTGTCTCACTGCATTAAATTTCTATTTCGATATCTCCGCCTACCGGGTGCCCGACACAAGTAAGCACCAAACCTTTTCTCAATTCTTCTTCCGTTAATACTTCGTTGTACGAATGCCAGACGTTTCCGCGTAAGCATCTTGCCGCACAGTTACCGCATTGGCCGCTCTCGCAACTGTAAGGCAAGGCAATGCCTTCTTTTTTTGCTGCTTTTAAAATTGAATCAGGATAGCGAACGGTAACGGTGTAAATCTTGTTTCTCGTTTTGATAACAACGGCGTGATCGTTCTTGTCCGGTGGCGCTACGTCTCTTTTGGATGTAGCCGTTAAATAAAAGTTTTCTCTTTTTATGTGAGCCGGTTTTATGCCTGCTTCTTCTAACGTATAAACACACAAACGCATGTAGTTTTCGGGACCGCAAGTGTAAAAAAGCGTTTTGTCTTTTTCCGTTGCGGTATAACGTTCGAGCAAAGAAAGAATCAAACTGCGGTGCAGCCTTGCTTTGGAAAGATCAACCGCGTTGCTGAAAACTAATTCCAGATGAAAGCGTTCCGTAAATTCTTCTGACAGTATTTGCAGGGATCGAAGAAAGATAGTTTTCCCCACTGACGCATTACTGTAAACTAAAACAACCGATAAATGTGGCTGTGTGTAAAGAATTGTTTTGAGCAAGGAATAAACCGGTGTAATGCCGCTGCCGGCCGCGAAAAAGAAAATTTGTTGATAGCGTTGCACGTCATCCGGCAAAACAAAAAAGCCACCGGTGCCTGTAGTTAAAATTTCATCACCGGGTTTTGCGCGGTCAATCAGTATCCGCGAGAAAGCACCGTTTTCTACCCGCTTCACACCAATGGAAAGGAGTTCGTTCAATGCTGATGCAGAGGTGATGGAATAAGAGCGCCGCAATTCTTCGCCGCCTTCAAAACGCACAAGCGTCAGGTATTGTCCGGCCTTGTAGGAAATGCCGTGGCCTTCCTCAAACACGATGGTTTTGAAATCCTTCACTTCCTCCCTGATCTCTTTTACGCGAAGTGTTTTGTAAAGTTCGTTCGGTGTTGCTGCCATAAAATTTGGATCGTCTCTTCACTTGCTTCTGCAAGTTGGATAAAATTAAGAAGGCTTTCCTCTGCGTCGTTTGCAATCCTCTTCACACAAAAATTTTACACCGCTTCATTTCGCTGTCGCTTGGATTTGCTACATTAAGATTTTAAAACGTTGCAATGACAGACAGAAGAAGCTTTCTGAAAAACGCCGTTCTTTCTTCAACCGGCTTGCTGGTGTTACCGCTTCTTTCCTTTGATGAAAAGCGTTTTGAAAACAAGGCAATCAGCGGCATTTTGGAAGAAGGTTTTTTGCATCCGCCCGCAAAGGCGCGGCCGCAAGCTTACTGGATGTGGATGAACGGACACATCACCAAAAGAGGCGTCACGCTTGATTTGCAAACAATGAAAGATATGGGCCTTGCCGGTGCTTTTGTTTACAATACAAACGAAGGCATCCCGCAAGGTCCGGTTGTTTATGGAAGCGAAGAATGGACGGATTTATTGCTGCACGCGACAAGCGAAGCGCAACGTTTGGGGCTAAAACTTTTTATGCATAATTCGCCGGGTTTTTCCAGTACCGGCGGCGCAAAAGTTTCTCCCGAAATGAGCATGCAGGAATTAACCTGGAGCGAAACGATTGTGCAGAGCAACGGTCTTGTCAACGTGCAATTGCCGCAACCGTTTACAAAACTGAATTATTACAAAGATGCTTTTGTGATGGCTTATCCTGCTCTTACGACAGAGATTAATGCAGCGCAAAACAATCTTGTAAGTGTAAGCCTGAACGGGAAAGAAATTAACAAAGGCTTGTTGCGCTCAAAAGATCCGTCAACCTTTATTGAACTTCTGCCAGCGGCGAAAGAAGCCGCTTCGTTGCAACTCGAATTTGCAGCGCCGTTTGAAGCAAAAGCCATCACCGTGAAAAGGCTTGCCGCTTTTTCTCAAGCCGGCTTTAACGCGGAATACAATCACCCGCTTTCTCTTCTTCTGCAATGCTCCAACGACGGCAAAAATTTTGAAACCGTTTGTGCTGTCAACATGCCTTTGTTGCGCTATATGAATGCACCCGGTGCGCAAAGCTTTCCTGCGGTAAAGGCAAAATATTTCCGGTTGCTGAGCAAAGAGGCGGTACGGTTAATTGATGTTGAATTGCATGCAGCGCCGCGATTGCAAGGCTGGCCGGGCAAAATAAATTTCACCGAAACCAATGGGGGAGAAGATGAGCAGACGCTTGCAAAAGAAGGCATCATTGATCCTGCGTCGGTGATAAACATTACGGACAATCTCCAGGCCGATGGCCGCTTGCTTTGGAACGCACCAACAGGCTATTGGACCGTCCTTCGCATTGGGCACACATGTACCGGTGCGCAAACCGTTTCTTCGCCCGACGGCGCAACAGGCCTGGAGATTGACAAGTTCAGCAAAGAAGCGGTTGACGGTTATTTTCAACTTTACCTTAATACGCTGTTGCAAAAGTTGAAGTCGTTTATTCCGCAAACCTTTAGCGGAATTTTCATTGACAGTTGGGAAGTAGGTAAACAAAACTGGTCGGTAAATTTTCCGGCTGAATTTGTACGACGATGCGGCTATGATATCGTGCCTTGGTTGCTTTCATTAACCGGCCGCATTGTTCAAAATACAAACAACACGGAAAAGTTTTTGTGGGACCTGCGTCGCACGCAAGCATCGCTTGTAGCCGATAATTACTACGGCCGTTTTAAAGAACGTTGCGCAGAATACGGCTTGCAACTCTATGCACAGCCCAACGGCGACGGCGTGTTTGATAGTTTAGAGGTGGGCAATAACTTAGAAGAACCGATGGCAGAATTTTGGGTGCGAAACGTGCCCGGCACGTTGAACGTTTGCAAGCAGGCGGTTTCCATTGCACACGGTTACGGAAGAAAGATTGTGGCAGCAGAAGCATACACGGGAATGCCGCAAACATCACGCTGGACGGAATATCCTTATGCCTTAAAAGCGCAGGGGGATTATATTTATTCGCTCGGCATTAATCGTTTTGTCTTTCACGTTTTTGTTCATCAGCCTTATACCACGGGCTTTCCGGGCATGACGATGGGCCCTTACGGCACGCACTTCGACCGGAATTCAACTTGGAACAAACAGGCGAAAGCATGGGTTGCTTATCTCAGCCGCACGCAGCATTTGTTGCAACAAGGTTTACCGGTTGCGGATGTCTGTTATTTCAAAGGCGAAGACGTGTCATCGGGCATACCCGATGTGAATTATGTGAATCCATCTGTTCCCCGAACGCTTGCGGGAGATGTGATTGGCCCGGACGTTTTGTTGAAGCGAATGCGGATTGAAAACGGCAAAATTGTTTTGCCCGATGGCATGAGTTACGGTGTGATGATACTCGCTCCGCTTAAAAAAAATCCAATTAAAATATTACAGCGGTTAAAGGAATTGTTGGAGGCAGGAATGACGCTTGTCGTTTCGGCGAAGCCAGACAACACACCGGGATTGAAAGACGGTAATGCGGCAACAATTATCAATGAATTATGGAACGATCTCGACGGGCAAAGCGTGAAGGAGCGGAGCGTTGGCAAAGGCAAAATTTATTGGAACAAGCCTTTTGAAGAGATACTAAATGAACAAAAAATTTATCCTGATTTTACGTTCACTTCAAAGAACGCGGATGCGGTCATTCATTATACACACCGGAAATTAAGCGAAGGCGATCTTTATTTTATCAGCAATCATCTTCGCAGAACAGAGGGCATTGTTTGCTCTTTTCGTGTGAGCAATAAAACACCCGAAACCTGGAATCCGCAAACAGGAGAAATACAAAAGACGGCCTTGTATTCTTTTAATGAAGAAAGAACGAATGTGCCGCTCGAACTCGAACCCGCCGGCTCTTTGTTTGTTCTCTTTCGCGAGAACGATAAAGGGCCTTCGTTTGATAGCGTTTTGCAAAACGGCGTTGAAATCATTTCAACAAAACCTTTTCCTGCTACTCTGCAAAATCTTTATCAAGCAACGTTCAACAATTTTACAATCACGCTTTGGATAAAACCTGATGTGCCTTCCGAACACCCAAAAGGCGTTTTGATTTTTCCGCCCGAAGGCGAATTGGTTTATGGATTTAATCACGCGGCTTGCGGTTTGTCGGCAGGGCAGAACGGCGTTCGTGTTTACGAAAGAACAAAAGGCCCAAACAGAGATGCAATACCGGTTATTTCACACACACAAGCCATTGAAGGATGGACGCATCTTGCCTTGCTTTATGCCGACGGAAAACCGTCTTTGTTCATCAATGGCAAGTTGGCTGCAGAAGGAAAATCATCAGGTAAAATTGTTCATCCCGGACTTCATACGCCGCCAACCGACGAAGCATTTTCCGCCTATTTTGAAGGTGCTCAAACAAAGGCTGAACTGATTAGTGAAGCATTGTCTGCGAATAGAATTCATGGCTTGTATAAAAGAGGTTTACCGCCGCCTGAAGAGCCTTCCGCTCTGACTGTTTTTCAAACGAAGAAAGAAGAGGTAAAGGCAAGGATTTTTGCAAATGGTTACTATCAAATTAAGAATAGCCAGCAAACAAAATATTTTGAAGTAAAGTACTGCAAGACTGTTGCTATTGAACGTCCGTGGCGGGTGAAATTTCTTTCGGCTTATCCTGCGCCGTCTTCAATCGTTTTAGAAAAACTTATTTCCTTGCACAAGCATTCAAACTTCGACGTACGGCATTTTTCCGGTACGGCTGTCTATCAAACTTCCGTTTCTTTTTTTGAAAAAAACCTTTCCGCGGAACAACGTATCCTTCTTCATCTTGGCCGCGTGGAATGCATCGCCGAAATAAAATTAAACGGAAAAGATTTGGGCATTTTGTGGAAAGAACCATTTGTTGTGGACCTAACAAACGCGATACATTTTGGAACGAATGATTTGGAAGTTGCCGTTACCAATCTCTGGCCCAACCGCATGATTGGTGACGAATACCTTCCGATAGAAAACGATTACGACAACAATGGGTTTATTAAAAGATTTCCCGGTTGGTATTTGCAGAATGACCCCAAGCAAGGCGCACGAAAAACCTTTGCCGCGTGGAAGCCGTTTAAAAAAACCGATCCGCTTTTGGAAGCCGGCTTATTGGGTCCGGTGAAATTGATTACAGGTATAGAATTGCATTTGCTTTGAAGTCGAAAAATCAAGTTCAGTGGCTGCGGTCATAAACGTTGTACACGACATTTTTTATGTGAAATTGTCCGTACACAAATTCGCCGTCCGGGTAATGCCAGATGGCCTCGCCGTAAGACGGCAGGTTGTAGCCGCCGAAGTTTTTGTAATCTTTTACCGGTGTTGAAAACCGGTATCGTTTTTTATCGGCGATGACATAACGGTCATCTGAAATAAAATTCGTCAGTTCGCCTTTTGCATTGAACAGAAGTTGTGCGGTGATGGATTCATCTCCCACGGTGAACGTTGCTTTTGCAGTAGTATCGTTAATCGCTTTCCATTGAATGCGCTTGTCAATCAACGTAGCCGGTGCTAAAATGCACATGTCGTTAAAAATGGTGACGGTTTCCGCTTTATTCGATACGCCGCCGCTTTCGCTTACCACTGGATAAATTCCAAACAGTTTGACGTGCATTCCTGCACGACCATTCTTGTAATCGTGATAACCCGGCACGGTAACGCCAAACATCTTTGCTTTCATAAAAAACAACCGTGTGGGTTGGCCGGTAAAATTGTGTTGCTCCGAGGTAAACGGAAACCAGTTTTTTCCTTTGTCCCTCATTTGACCATCAAACAAAGCTTTGTAGCACCAAACCTTTTGCTTTCCCACAACGCCAACGTACCGCAGGTATTTTTGAACGGCAAGCGGCAAGTGTTGAAGGTCTGCTTCGCTGATAGTATCCGCTTCATTTTTTGTTTTCTGCCATGCGCTGGACACGTCTTGCTTGTAGCTTTTTTCAAAACGCCAGCTTCCGAAAGAAAGAAGGCAAGCCAATAGAATAATACTGTTTGCGATTGTGCCAAACCTGGCTTCTTTCCACACGGAAAAAATCAGGAACTGCGACAGAATCACCGCAGCAATTCCAACCATCCACCACGCATTGCTTTTGGTAAAGAACAGAGCCGTTGCGATAAAAAATAACAACGCCGTAAAAAGCCACAGCAGGCCAACCGGTTTTGCGATGTGTTTTGTTAGTTGTGCAAAATTTTCGTAACCGAAAGCCCTGACAAAGCCCATGCAATGAAGTGCGCCGTGGAAGAAGAGGATAACGAGGAGAAGATAACGTAGCATGAAATATTTTTTAAAACCGCACGAATGCTACAGTGCCTTGTCGCATTCATGAATGGCAGCGCTGTTTTGTTTTATCCATTCATAAAACTTCAAGGCATCCGCTTTTTTAAACAACTGCGTTCCCTTGTTGATGGTGGCTGCCGTGCCGCAGGCAATACCAAATTGAACAGCGTTTTCCAGGCTTTCCCCTTTTTCCAGCATCCACACAATGCCCGCCACCATGCTGTCGCCAGCACCAACAGTTGTTTGCCTTTTTACCGTGGGTGCATTGAATTCTTTTGCGCCGTCTTTCGTTACCAGCATTGCACCCGAAGGCCCCATCGAAATAATGATTGCCTCGCAATTGCTTTGGCGAAAAACAGCTTTTGCGGACGTTGCGATTTCACTTGGCTCCAGATATTCTTTACCGGCTAGCGAACACAACTCCGTCAGGCTTGGCTTTATGAGGTAAGCGCCGTTCTCCATTGCCTTCTTCAACGCAACACCCGATGTATCGGCAATAAATTTGATGCCTTTCTTTTTTGCGGTCAAAGCCAGTTGTCCAAGAAAAGAAGCGTCAACACCGGGTGGTAAACTGCCGCTGCAAACGAGAAAGGAAATTTGCGGCAAGCCCAAAATTGTTTTTCCTATCGTCTTCAATTCGTCCTTGCAAATGGATGGCCCCGGCATTACGAAACGATATTGCCGGGCCGTAGCCGTTTCGTTCACGACAAAATTTTCTCTTGTGTCGCCTTTGATGGGAACGGCTTTTACCGCGATGTCTTTTTCTTTCAGAAGCCGTGTTACTGCTTCGCCGTTAAGGCCACCGGCAAAAAAAACAGCAAGGCTTTCGCCGCCCAGTTCTTTCACCGCTTTGCTTACGTTAATGCCACCACCGCCTGCTTCAATCAGCACGTCGCTGCAGCGCATTTTTTTCTCCGGTACCAGTTGCGATACGTCGGTGCTTTTGTCAAGTGCAGGGTTGAGTGTAAGCGTTACAATCATGGGTTGTATGCAGCGGCTTTGATAAAATTTAATTTGTTGTACACATCATTATAGAAACGGATGGAGCCTTCTGCGGTATGCCACACCGTGCTGTAAAGAACAACAACCGGCAAAGGTTTCTCTGCTTTCACCACAACCGGCACTTGCTGGTTAATGCAGCCTTTCACCGTTAATGTATCAATGGCGATGCGGTTGCTGCCCAATAAATAATGCGCTAAATCTTCGGGCTTTTCTACCCGCATGCAACCGTGACTGTAAAACCGTCTTGAAGAAGAAAACAAAATCTTGCCCGGCGTATCGTGCAGGTAAACCGTGAAGGGATTGGAGAAATTAAACTTGACGAAACCCAGTGCGTTGTCGCAGCCTGTTGATTGGCGAATGACATAAGGAAAATTATTGGCGTTTAACGAACGCCAGTTGATGTGGTAAGGATTAAGTACTCGTCCTTTTTTGTCCAATACTTGGAAATTGCCAAGTTCGAGAAAGCGAATATTTTTTTTGATGCCCGGCAGCAATTCTCTTGTTGCAATTTTATTCGGTACGTTCCAGTAAGGATATAAAATCACTTCGTTGATGGTGCTTGCAAGCGTTGGTGTATGAGTGGAGGGTTTGCCCGCAATAACTCTCGATTCAAGGAGAAGCTTTTCGCCGTCGTAAAGAAAGAAATTAGCGGAAGGAATGTTCACAAAAAGTACCGGCGTCGCGTCTTTCATTACCTCCGTCCAGCGAAACAAGTTGACGGCGGCTTTCAGTTCTTCCATGCGTTGGCTTAACGGAATGTTAAGTGCGGAGAGTGTGGTACTGCGCAGAATTCCATCGCTTAATAAATCAAAAACTGTTTGCGCTTCTTTTATTCTTTTCTGTAATTCATTTTTGGTAATGCTGTTTTCAACCGTATCCGTAAACCCTAACAGGTAAAGTTTGCGAAGCAAGACCTTGTTTGTGCTGTCGGTTTTGGAAGAAACAATTTTGGCTTCATCGAAACCTTTTGCCCGCACTGTTTGCAACAACCGGTTGTAAAGCTGAAGCGCATTTTTATAAGCCGCTGAATGCGGTTGTAAATCATCTGCCAGGCGGTACAATCCGCCTGGCAGCAAATGCACTTGCAGGCCTGAAGCGATTGAAGGAAAAACATTGGGAGAAGGAAGGCCGTTGTAGCCGAGCGAAGGGCTTTTATTGCCAACCTTTAGCTCGGAAAAAAAATGAAGCGCCGCATCGGTAAAACGCAATTCTGTTTCTGTTGAATCAACCCTGCGAAGGGTTAATCGCTCAGGATAAAACCCGCTCATGAATTCCTGCTGGTAATCGCCTTCGTTCAGCGCCAGCAAACCTGACTCGTGCAGTAACGTGAGCAGTTCTTTTTGCAGCGAATCGTGGCCAATCCACGCCGGTTGCCAACCGCGGGCCTCGTAAAATTGTTTGACAACCGAATAATGGGGCCAGTCCTTGTAGGTCTCAAGTTTTTCCGCCGTAAACCATTGGGCGTTTGCTTCTGAAAGCAGACCGCAAAGCATCAATAAACACGCAAGCACCTTCTTCATTTTCTTTTCCTGTTTTGTGTTAACGAGTCCATTGATGTTGCGTCTTCTCCTTTTTCTTTTCTAACGCTTCGTAACGGCCTTTAGCCCGCTGCCTGATGGAACGGTTGCGTTCAATTTTTTTGAATAAAGTATTGGTACAACTTCAGTAACCATTCGGCAATGTGCTGCCGTGCAAACAACAGTCCGAAAATGGCGACAACGCTGGCCGCAATCCAGGCTGCGTATTTGCCCGCGTTGAGCGCATCATTGGAATAAATGAAAGTTGCCATGATCTTTCTTTAAGCGATGAAGTATTTGTTTTCATAACCCTTGTACTCATTCAAACGCCACCTTATTTGTGCGCGACGAAAACCGGCAGTTGATGATCCTGAATTAAATCCGCTACAAAGCTTTTTTTGAAGGTTTCGGAAATGATGGAACGGTGATACGAGCCGCTTACCAAAATGGAAGCTTCTTGCTCGCCAATCCACTCGCGAAAATATTTTTTGGGGTTGATGTCGGCTTTGTAAAGCGTAAGGTTTTTGAAATGCTGTGACGCCAGTTCAATCACCTGGTGCTTTGACGGAAATTCTTTTTCCACGTTTTCATCGGCGTACACCAACAGTGTTTTATTAGCGGCCAGTTCGGGAAACACATAAGCAAACTGCTTCATTGCGTACACCGATTCTTCGCTGCCGTTGTATGCCAGGATGTTGTTTTGCGGGAAGGTGAATTTCTCTGGTACCACCAATACCGGGCATTCTGAATTGTGCAGTACGTTGCGGATGTAGTCGTATTGGTTGGCGCCGATAATGTGTTTGTAAAAAAGTTCGCCGCTCAGTATCATCACGTCGGCAAAGCGGGATTCTTCCTTTAATTCGGGCAGCGCAAAGTCTGAAAAATCCTTGTGTACGCGGTAGGCAATGCCATTGGCCTGGCAAAGCTTTTCAAACCGTGCAATGTTTTTTAAAACGTAAACGTTTTCTTCTTCCTCAATCAGCGGAATAAAAACCGGTGCATTCATGCCCGTTGGCGCATAGCTCCACAGGTTGGCGTAGTCGAGCTGCGGTACAAATACACCGGTCACCATCAACGGTTGCAATTCGTTAAGGCGGCGAATAAATTCGAAGGCGCCGGTAGAAAAGTTAGTGCCGTCAACGGCAAGGATGACCTTTTTCATGATTGTGGTTTTGGCCACAAAGTAGGTAAGCCGCGTAGCGATAAAACTGATGCGGAGTAGCGAGTCTGCTGACAGATGTCAGCATTGCGTCTTGTTTGTCCTTGGGATTCGGGCAATGATTTCTATCAGGAGAAAAGATGGCGACAATCATCGCTGCAAGAAAAATGCGGCGCTATATTCAATAAAAAATTGGTCATGCTTGGCACGCTCAACGCTTCTGAAATCGAAGTGGTTTTAAAATCGGGTCTGATTGGCCGCATCGGCTGCAGCGCCGATGGCGAAACTTATGTGGTTCCCATCAGCTTTGCCTACGATGGCCAATACATTTATTGCCACACCCACGAGGGGATGAAGACGGACATCATGCGCAGAAATCCGCGCATTTGTTTTCAGGTGGATGAGATGCAAAACATGGCCAACTGGCGCAGCGTGATTGTGCAAGGTGTTTACCAGGAGCTGACCAACAGCGGCCTGCGTGCAGCAGCGATGCAAACCTTGCTCAACCGTTACCTGCCCATCATTTCCAGCGCCACCACGCACCTTGGCGATCACTGGCCCTTTCACTCAGAAAACATTGATGCCATCAAGGGCGTCGTATTTCGCATCGCCATCAAAGAAAAAAGCGGACGCTTCGAAAATTCTACACAATCGCCGCACATGGCGGGATAGACAATCGTTTGTGGTTTGTAGTTTATAGTTTGTGGTTAAGCCTGCTCACAACGTTTCATCACACAAGTAGCAAGACTTCCGTTTCAGTTCAGGACGAAGCTTTGCTGTGGGTTA
>Ga0308175_100000034_pt1 | contig 112846 bp, 123 predicted proteins | sample PhyCR1_3_FD_203893 | JGI IMG/M metagenome (GOLD analysis project Ga0308175, IMG submission 203893) | Soil microbial communities from UC Gill Tract Community Farm, Albany, California, United States - DLSLS.C.R1 | ecosystem: Environmental > Terrestrial > Soil > Agricultural land | place: USA...
CGGAGTCACGCAGCGCGAGAAGCGCGTTCCGAGCCTCGCCGCGGCCGTGCTCCGCGACGGCGAGCTCGTGTGGGAGGCGGCCGTCGGCGCCGCCGACGTCGAGGCCGGTGTCGAGGCGACACCCGGGACGCAGTACCGCCTCGGCTCGATCACGAAGACGTTCACGGCGGCCGCGATCATGCAGCTTCGCGACGCGGGCAAGCTCGACCTCGAGGACACGCTCGACCGGCACATCGAGGGTGCGGCGCACCGGCCCACGATCCGCCGGCTGCTCTCACACGCCTCGGGCCTTCAACGCGAGACGCAGGACGACTCCTGGCTGACGATGCGGTTCGCGCGGCCCGACGAGCTGCTCGAGACGCTCGCGGAGGCGGAGCTCGTGCTCCCGTCGGGAGCCCGCTTCCACTACTCCAACCTCGCCTACGCGCTGCTCGGCATCGTCGTCGAGCGCGCCTCGGGCGTGCCCTACATGGACTACGCGCGCGAGCGGCTGTTCGCGCCCGCCGGCCTGACGCGGGTGAGCTTCGAGCCCGAGCCGCCCGCCGCGAAGGGCTATCTCGCCCAGCCGTACGCCGACGGCGTCTGGGACACGGTCGACGTCGAGACGGGCGCCTGGGCGTCCGCCGGCCAGCTCTGGGGGACGGCCGCCGACGTCTGCCGCTGGGGCGCCTTCCTCATGGAGCCGGACGAGGCGGTGCTCGCGAAGAAGACCGCAGAGGAGATGCGGACGGTGCAGGTGATCACCGAGCACGACCGGTGGCTCGCGGGCTACGGGCTCGGGCTCTACCTGCGGCGCGACGGCGAGCAGATCCTCGCCGGGCACACGGGCTCGATGCCCGGCTTCATCGCGGTGCTCCTCTTCTCGCCGAAGGAGAAGGTCGTCGTCACCGCCCTCACGAACGAGAGCGAGGCGGCGACCGTGGAGCTCGGGCTGTCGCTCGTCCGCACGACCGTGGAGGAGTGGCCGGTCGCGCCCGAGCCGTGGCGGATCGGGGAGCCGCCGCCCGACGACGTCGCGCCGGTTCTCGGGATCTGGTTCGTGGAGGCGGCCAGGCTCGTCTTCCGCTGGCGCGAGGGCCGGCTCGAGGCGCGCTACGACGGCCTGCTCGACTGGGAGCCGTCGTCGGTCTTCGAGCGGGAGACGGACGACCGCTGGCGCACGGTCTCCGGGCCGGAGCAGGGCGAGGCGCTGCGGATCGAGCGGGAGCCGGACGGCTCGGTGGCGCGGATGATCTGGGCCGGCTATCCGGTCACGCGCGAACCGGGTCCCTGGCGCGCGCCCGGGGAGTAGCCCCGGTGGAGATCGCCGCCTTCGGCGAGGAGCATCTTGCCGCGGTTCTCCGGCTGTGCGAGGCGGAGGGCTGGCCGACGCTGCCGACCGATCCGGATCGCGCAATGCGAGCCCTGACGGCTCCCGGAGTCGTCTCGCTCGTTGCCGTGGAGGGTGGAGGCGTTGTCGGCTTCGCCTATCTCCTCACGGACGGCGAGATCGAGGCGTATCTCTCGCTGCTCGTCGTCGCCGGCCATGTGCGCCGGCGCGGGATCGGTCGCGCCCTCGTCGACGAGGCGTTCGCGCGCTCGGGAGCGCAGCGGCTCGATCTCCTCTCGGCGGCGGAGAGCGAGGGCTTCTACCGCTCGTACAAACACCGCACCTTCGCCGGCTACCGGATCTACCCGGTCGCCGGCTAGCGCACGAAGGCGAGCGCGAGCTCGCTGTGATGTCGACGAAGCGCGAACTCGGCGCTGCCCGCTTCGAGGCGGCCCGCGAGCCCTTCCTCGATCAGCCGCGCGTCGTCCACGGGCTTACTCGTACTGGAGCGCCTGGAGCACGTTGAGCTTGCCGGCACGGCGGGCCGGGAGGATGGCCGCGAGCAGCCCGGCGAGGATCGCCGCGATCACGAAGACGACGAGCGTGCCGACCGGGATCGTGAAGGCCGGATACTTGATCGCGCGGCCGACCATGAGCGCGAGCACGACGCCGACCGGGATGCCCAGTGCCGCGCCGATGAGTGCCGTGACGATGCTCTCGTGCCGGATCATGCGGCGTACCTGCCGCCGTGTCATCCCGATCGCGCGCAGCATGCCGAGCTCACGCGTCCGCTCGAACACCGTCAGGACGAGCGTGTTCACGATGCCGAAGAGGCTGATCACGATCGAGAGCGAGAGCAGGACGTAGAGGAGGTTCAGGAGGGTGTCGATGCCGGACTCCTGGTTCTTCTTGAACTGGCTCGCAGTCGCGATCTTTGCGTCGGGGAAGTTGCCGAGCGCCTTCGTCAGCTTCGCGGTGTTCGTTGCGGTCACCCCGCCGGCCATGTCCACGAAGGCATAGAGGTTCTGCGGGTTCTGGTACTCCGCGTCGAACCTCTGCGTCGAGATCGTGACGTCGCCGTACGGCGAGCCGCCCTTGGGCGGTGCGAAGATCCCGCGGAGGACGAGGTGCAGCCTCTTCCCGGACGGAACCTCGACTGCGACCGGCGAGCCGACCGAGAGGTGGTGTTTCTTCGCGTAGTCCTTCGACACGAACGCGCCGTCGTTGCGGAGCGCGCCGGGAGTCGCCTGTGAGCCGTCCTGCCATTTGACGACGATGACCTTGGCGATGTCGCCGGAGACCGCCGTGACGTTGATCCTGTGCCCGAACGCCTTGCCGTCGCCGGCGCGGACCCCCGAGACGACGTTGGCTCCCGGAACGTTCTTCAGGGCAGTCGCCGACGCGACGGAGATCGGCGAGAAGTTGTCGGTCGCCGTCAGTGCGTAATCGCCTCTGAAGATCGAGTTGACGGCGTCGGAAAAGGTCGTCTTCAAGCCGGACGCGAGAACCGAGACGAGCGTGACGAGCGCGAGCCCGATCATGAGCGCCGAGGCCGTCGATGCCGTGCGCTGCGGGTTCCGCATGGCGTTGCCGCGCGCGAGCTCGCCGGCAGCTCCGCCGATCTCGGTCGCCGGCCAGCCGAGCACGCGTGCGAGCGGCGGGACGAGCGTCTTGGCGAGCATCGCGACGCCGAGGAACACGGCCGCGGCGCCGACGCCGATCGCGAGCAGGCGCTGCGTCGTCGAGAGCCCGCTGACGAAGAGGCCGACGAGCATCAACGCGACCGATCCCCCGATCGTGAGCAGTGCCGCCTGGGCGCTGAACCTGGCGAATCGCGACACGGGCAGCACCGCGCCCTCGCGCACGGCGGAGATGGGTGGCACGCGGGTCGCACGGATCGCCGGCCGCAGCGCGGCCAGCAGCGTCACGAGGATCCCGACGACGAGCGCGACGACGATCGTCCTGGTCTTGAACACGGTTCCCGCCTGCGGCAGGTTGAGCCCGAAGTGGACAAAGACTGCATTCAGGCCCTTCGCCAGCGCGAGCCCGAGGAAGAGACCGGTGATCGAGGCGACGATCCCGATCACGAGCGCCTCGAGGAGCACGGAGAGGAGGACCTGGCGCCGGTTCGCGCCGAGGGTGCGCAACGTCGCAAGCTCGCGGGTGCGTTGCGCGATCGTGATTCCGAGCGTGTTGGCGATCACGAACGTGCCGACGAACAGCGCGACACCGCCGAACGCGAGCAGGAAGTCGTTGATGATCGAGAGGAAGCCGTTCGTGTCCTTCGTCGCCTGCTTCGCCTGACCCTGCGCGGTCCGCACCTCGGCGGTCGGAGGCAGGAGCGGCTTGATCTCGCTCACGAGCTGCGCCGGGCTCGTGCCGTTCGCGGCTGCAATGTCGATCGAGTCGAGCTTTCCCTCCTTGTGGAAGATCCGTTGCGCGGTCGGGAAGTCGAAGATGGCCATCGTCGCGCCCCCGAGCGACGAGACGCCGCCGATCTTGACGATGCCGGCGATCCGGTACTTCGTCGTCGGGCCGCGCGCGATCACGCCGATCGACTGGCCGACCTCGTAGTGCGCCGTGCTCGCCGTGTGCTCGTCGATGTCGATCTCGTGCGCGCCGACGGGCCACGCGCCGGATACGAGCGTGAGCGGGTTGAAGCGCTGGTCGCCGCCCGAATGGACGCTGAAGGCGAGCGCCGGCGCGCCGTGGCCCGAGATCACCTTCCCGTCGCGCCCGACGAGATGCGCGAGATCACCGATCCCCCCGTCGGCGGCGGCCACGCCCGGGAGGTTGCGCACCTTTCCGAGCAGTGACGCCGAAAACGACGGTGGCAGGTTGTTGCTGTTCGCATTGTTCCCGAACGCGACCTTGCCGGTGACGACGGCATCCGTCTTCGCGTAGACGGTGGTGAAGACCGTGCTGAATGCGGCCTTGATCGTGTCGGTGAGGACGTAGGTACCGCTGATCATCGCGACGCCGAGCACGATCGCCACGGCGGTCAGCACTGCGCGCAGCTTCCGGCCCGCGAGTCCTTTCAGCGCGACGAGAAACATCAGCGCAGGCTGCTCATGACGGCGAGCACGTCCGCCGCGGTGCTTCCCTCGTGGAGCTCCTGGACGATCTCGCCGTCGGCGAGGAAGAGGATCCTGTCGGCGGTCGAGGCGGCGCGAGGCTCGTGCGTGACCATGACCGTCGTCTGGCCGTAGGTGTCGACCGAGTCGCGGATCAGGTCGAGGATCTCGCCGCCCGTCTTCGAGTCGAGATTGCCGGTCGGCTCGTCGGCGAAGAGGATCGTCGGCTTCGAGACGAGCGAGCGCGCGATCGCGACGCGCTGCTGCTCGCCGCCCGAGAGCTCCGCCGGCCGGTGGTCGCGGCGCTTGTCGAGGCCCATCTTTCCGAGCAGCTCGTCGAGCCACGCCTTGTCGGGCTTCTCGCCGGCGATCGACAGCGGGAGGAGGACGTTCTCCTCGGCGTCGAGCATCGGCAGGAGGTTGAAGAACTGGAAGACGAAGCCGATGTGCTTGCGCCGGAGACGGGTCAGGTGCGAGTCGTCGAGCTCCGTGATCTCCGTGCCGGCGATCTTCACCGTCCCGGAGGTCGGCTTGTCGAGGCCCGCGAGGATGTGCATCAGCGTCGACTTGCCGGATCCGGACGGGCCCATGACGGCGACGAGCTCGCCGGAGCGGACGTCGATGTCGACGCCGCGCAGCGCCTCGACGGCGGTCGACCCCTCGCCGTAGCGGCGCACGAGATCGCGCGCCTCGACCGCGGCGTTCGCGGGCACGGCGACGCCGTCCTTCGACTCCTCCCTCACGGCCACGCCCCCAAGGTAGTCGAAGTCCCGCCCGGCCGTAAGGGAGCTAACCGAACCGTCACAGGGCGGCCGGCCGCACCCTCAGCGGCCACCCCCGAGGAGGAACCCGAGGACGGCCGCCGCGTAGGCAGCAACGAGGAACCAGCCCTCTTTCCGCCTCGATCGCCCGTCCCACACGGTGGCCGCGACCACCACCGTGGCGCCTGCCATCGCCACGAGCTCGGTCCAGCGGAACGAGAGCGCGAGGCGGTGCGAGAAGAGGAGCGAGAGAAGTGTCACGACCGGGATGACGAGCAGCGCGACCTGCGCGCTCGACGAGATCGCGATCTCGGTCGCGAGCCGCATCTTCCCGCCGCGGGCGATGAGGATCGCGCCGCCGTGCTCGGCCGCGTTGCCGACGATCGCCACGATCACGACGGCGATGAAGAACTCGCTGAGCCCGACCGCAGCGGCGAAGGCGTGCAGCGAGTGGACGAGGATCTCGCTCACCCACGCCGTCGCTCCGGTCGCCACCGCAAGGGCGCCGAGCGCGACCGACAGCGACCAGGTTCCCTCTCCCGGCTCCGCCCGCTCGCGCTCGCTCTCGCGGTGGCGGCGCAGGTTGCGGCCGACGACGGCGAGGTAGAGCAGCAGCAGCACGATCGCGATCGGGATCGAGGCGACGACCACGGTGTGCCGCTCGGGTGAGCCCGTGTAGCCGAGCGCCACCGGAATCACGAGGGCGACGACCGCGGCGCCGACGAGCCCGAGCTGCGAGAGCAAGGAGCGGCGGTCGATCCGTGCTCCGTCCGGGCCCGCAACCTGCGTGACGCCGTAGACGAGCAGCAGGTTCGAGATGACGCTTCCGGAGAGCGAGCCGCGCACGACGACGGGCAGGTTGGCGCCGATCGCGAACAGTGCGACGATCAGCTCCGGCGCGTTCCCGAAGCTCGCGTTGAGGAATCCGCCGATGCCCGGGCCGGTGTGCTCCGCAGCGTGCTCAGTCGCCTCGCCGATCAACCAGGCGAGGGGGATGAGGGACGCTGCGGCGAGCACGAAGAGCGCGACGTCGCCCGCGCCGGTGAGCTTGTCCACCACGATCGTCGCGGGCGCGAGGACAAGCGACGCCCAAAGCAGGTTCCGGACCACCGACGAAGCCTAAAGAGCCGCCGAGCGGGCATGAGGGCGGGGTGCACGCGCGGGGTTCAGCTCAGCGACCTAGCTCGATTGCGCCGTCCTGTCAAGTCTTGCGCAGCCCTCCATCCGCTCGGACAATGTGACCGTGAGCTCCGAGCAACCTGTCGCGACACTCCCGCTCCACCCGCAGGACGAGGCGGAGTGCAGGCGCTGCGACGTCCATTGCGAGAAGGTCGTCCACCCGGCGTCGTGCCTCGAGCGGTCGTGTCCGTTTGTCTACGCGTACGACGAGCACGGGCACACGTACATGGGCTGCCTGCAGAAGGTGTTCGAGGCGGAGATCGACGTCGAGATGCTCCGCGCCGCCGAGCGGACGCGCGAGGGCTTCGGCGCCGTGCGCGCGCTGCGGCGGCCGCTCCCGATGTGCCACGCCGCAGTGCAGTCGACGTTCTCGCAGCGAAAGAGCGAGCTCGGGTGTGTCAATCCGGAGTTCGGCGAGCTGCCGGCAGGTTCGCCGACGTTCCGCGTGTTCGCGCGGGTCGCGGACCTCTAGCCGTCTCGCTCAGCGGCCGCAGGACGAGGACCCCGAGAGCGGGGCCGAGCGCGGCGAGGACGAACGCGAGCCGCCAGCTGTGCTCCGCGACGGCGGCGACGGCAGGCGGAGCGCCGGCGACAACGACGCCGAGCAGCGTCTGCTGGAAGCCGAGGGCTGCGCCGGTGCGTGCTGGGCCGGCCGTCTCCGCTGCCGCGGCGTAGGCGAGCCCGTTCCACGCCATGCTGAGCAAGCCGGCGACGAGGAACAGCGGGACGAGTACGCCGAGGGGCGCGTCGGTGGCGGCCGCGATGCCGGCCGTGAAGAGAGCGAGCGCGACGCCGATCGTCCGCAACGGCTTGAGGCGGCTCCCGAGCCGGTCGGAGATCCTCCCGGAGGAGACGCGGGCGACGATGGCGAGGACGTTGATCGCCGCGAGCAGGCCCGCCGCGGCGTGGGTCGAGACGCCGCGATGCTCGTGGAGGAAGAGGACCACGAATCCCGTGATGCCGATCTGCGCCGTGAGGTAGAGACCGGTGCCCGTGCCGAGGAGCCACATCCGCGGGTCGCGCACCGGGCCAGAGACGTCGCCGAGCTCGACCTCGGCCTCGGGGTCGGCACTGCCGCGGATGAAGACCGCAGCGACGACGGCTCCCGTCGCGCACGCGCCGGCGAGGAACAGGAAGGCGAGGCGGGTGCCGCCCGAGGAAGCGAGGACCGGCAGGAGCGACGCTCCGACGGCTCCGCCGATCGGGATCGACGTCTGCCTGATCCCGAGCGCCAGCCCGAGCTCGCTGCGCGGGAACCACGCCATGACCGCGCGTCCGCTTGCGGCGTTCACGCTCGCTCCGAGCGCTCCCACGGCGACGAGGACTCCGGTGACGCCGGCGAAGGTGTGTGTCGTGGAAGCGGCAACGAGCCCCCCGGCAGCCGCGGTGAGACCTGCCGCGATCACCCAGCGCTCGTCGACGCGGTCGGCGACGAGGCCCCACGGCAGCAGCGTGAAAAGCATTCCGATCCCGATCGCGGCGAGCACGACTCCCGTCTCTCCGAGCGTCAGGCCGTAGTGCGACTTGAGGGCGGGCCCGAGGGCGGGGAGCCCGACCGAGGAGGCGGAGAAGCTCGCCTGCGCAAGCGTTCCGGCAGCGAGCACGATCCACCGATACCGCATGCCGGACACGTCCCGAACGTACACGTCTCGGTGCCGGGCACCAGGACATGTCCCGTAGGGCGAGGTGCGATTCGACCCGCCCGCCGGCGGTGCGACCTGCCGCGGAGCAATGCCCCTTCGGGCCATGGCCGCGTGCCTGGCACCGGGCCATGTGTCGAACGGCCACGTCCCGGAACCTGGTTCCGGACGCGGCCGGAGGGTCACGTCAGCCAGCGGGCGTGCAGGTCCTTCGTCTTTTGGATCTCGTCCGCGTCCGGGCCGCGGTTTTCCGGGCCGGCGGTCTCGAGGACGGCCGGAAGGCGCTGCAGGCGCGGGTTCGCGAGGAACACTCCGAGCCGCTCGCCGAGCTCGCCCTCGAGGATGTTCGCGTGCCGGTCACGGTTCGACGCGAACGGCGCCGCAGCGTCGTTGACGTGCAGCGCCCGCAGCCGGTCGAGGCCGATCGCGGAGTCGAGCTCGTCGAGGCACGCGTCGAGCGCGGTCGGATCGGTCACGTCCACGCCTGACACCCAGAGGTGGCACGAGTCGAGACAGATGCCCAGGCGCGGATGCCCGCCCAACCGCTCCCAGATCGCCGCGAGCTCCTCGATCGAGCGGCCGATCGTGCCGCCCGCCCCCGCGGAGTTCTCCATCAGGAGCCACATCTCGTCGGTGCAGAGCTCGAGCACCTGCTCGAGGGCCGGCACCACGTGCTCGAGCCCGGCCTCGAACCCGCTCCCGAGATGCGAGCCCACGTGGAAGACGACGCCGTCGGCGCCGATCCCGCGCGCCACCTCGGTCGTGTTCCGCAGCGACGCGACCGAGCGCTCGTAGAGCACGGGATCAGGCGTCGCGAAGTTGCAGAGGTAGACCGCATGGCACAGGACGCCGCCGATCCCCGCCTCCACGCGCTTCTCGCGGAAGCGGGCGAAGCTCGCGGGATCGTGGTTCGTCGGCCGCCACGCGCGCGGGCTCTGCGTGAAGACCTGCACCGACTCGGCGCCGATCTCCACGGCGCGGTCGATCGCCTTGTCGATCCCGCCCGAGGAGGAGACGTGCGCGCCGATCTGCATCGCTGCCTACGCTATCCGCATGCCGGTCCGCGTCCGCATCGCCCCGAGCCCCACCGGGTTCCTCCACATCGGCACCGCCCGTACCGCGCTCTTCAACTGGCTCTACGCGCGCCACGAGGGCGGCGAGTTCCGGCTCCGGATCGAGAACACCGACACGTCCCGCGAGGTCGCCGAGGCCGTCGACCAGATCCAGGAGTCGCTCCGCTGGCTCGGCCTCGACTGGGACGGGCCGCACACCTTCCAGCTCGACCGGATGGACGACTGCCGGCGCCTCGCCGAGCAGCTCCTGGCCGAGGGGAAGGCGTACGAGGACGACGGCGCGATCCGCTTCCGCATGCCGGACGAGGGAGTCACGGCCTGGGAGGACGTCGTCCGGGGCCGCATCGAGTACCCGAACGACAAGCTCCATGACATCGTGCTCGCCCGTTCCGACGGGCGCCCGACCTACAACTTCGCGTCGCCGATGGAGGATGTCTGGGACGGGATCACGCATGTGATCCGCGGCGACGACCACATCCCGAACACGCCGGCGCAGATCAACATCGTCCGCGCGGTCGGCGCCGAGGTCCCGGTCTACGCGCACGTTCCGATGATCTTCGGGATGGACGGGAAGAAGCTCTCGAAGCGCCACGGCGCGCAGGCGGTCGAGGAGTTCCGCGATGCGGGCTACCTGCCCGAGACGATGCTCAACTTCCTCGCCCTGCTCGGCTGGGCGCCCGACGGCGAGACGACGATCATGAACCGCGACGAGCTCGTGTCGCGGTTCGACCTGACGCGTGTCAGCTCGAGCCCGTCCCAGTTCGACTACCAGAAGCTCGACTGGATGAACGGCGTCTACATCCGCGAGCTGCCGTCGGAGGAGTTCGCGCACCGGCTCGTCCTCTGGCTCGGCGAGCACGGGTACGACTGGGACGCCGAGCTGGTGTCGCGCGCCGCGCCGCTCGTCCAGGAGAAGATCGCGCGGCTCGCCGAGTTCCCCGGCTTCGCAGGCTTTTTCTTCCACGAGGTCGAGCCCGATGCGGCCGACCTCGACGGTGGAGGCCCGATGCTCGCGGCAGCCGACGACGCGCTCGCCGGGCTCCAGCCGTTCGAGGCTCCCGAGATCGAGACGGCGCTGCGTGCGACGGCCGACCGACTCGAGCTGAAGCCGCGGCAGGCGTTCCAGCCGATCCGTGTCGCGGTCACCGGCTCGAAGATCTCTCCGGGCCTGTTCGAGAGCATCGAGCTGCTCGGCCGCGAGAAGACGCTCAGCCGCCTGCGCGCGGCAGTCGACGCGATGTGATCGCGGATACGGGCAGCGGCTTCGGCCGCGCGAGAGGATCTAGCGCGCGCTGGAACAAGCGCCAGGCCCGGCGCCGGAAGCGCTGGGTCGGCTGAGGTAGGCCGGCGAGATCGGCGCTCTGGACGCCGCGCCCGCCGCGACCGGGCTGCGGAAAGTCCTGTGCCACTTCAGAGTGGTAAACGGGCGCCGCGGAGCCGCGGGTACGGACAGACCCTCGTCCCCGTTAGACTCGGCCGCGATGAGCGATACCGGGGGCTCTGCGGCGGCCCGGGTCCTCGTGGTCGACGACGAGCCGTCGATCCGACTTCTTTGCCGGGTCAACCTCGAGCTCGACGGCCACGAGGTGCTCGAGGCCGACTCGCTTGCTACGGCGCGGGCAGCGCTGGAAGACGAGGACATCGACGTCATCCTCCTCGACGTCCACCTGCACGGCGAGCGCAGCGACGCGCTCATCGCCGAGTGCCACGCGCAACGCCCTCCGATCCCGGTCCTGCTCGTCACGGGCTCGGCGGATGTGACGCAGGACGGCCTGACCGACGCGGACGCGGTTCTGCCGAAGCCCTTCGAGCTCGACGCGCTTCTCGCTACCGTGCGCAGCCTGGCCAGCGTCCACGCACACGGTTGAGCACCACCGCGATCCGCAGCTCGCAGGAGTACGAGGACGCCTACCGGGCGTACTACGTCGAGGCGGCGGAGGAGTTCCGGGCGGTTCGCGTCGGCGAGAAGGAGACGTCGGAGCAGGCCGCGATCGTCGCTCGCCACGCCGATCTCTTCACGCGGGAGCAGGTCGAGGCGCTCCGTGCGGCCGAGGCCGGCGCGTCCGATCCCGACGAGCGGGAGCGCCTCTACCGGCTACGCAGGACCTGCGAGGCGGGAATCGTCGACGCGGAGCTCGCGCAGCGCGAGGACGAGCTCGCGAACGCGCTCCTCGCGGCGCGGCTCACGTTCGACGGCGCGGAGGTGCCGTTGCGGGCGGCCGAGGCGCAGCTCGCCGTCCTTCCCGACTACGCGAAGCGCGAGGAGCTGGGCGAGCTCGTCCGCGCCCTCGACTCGAGCTTCAACGGGCAGCGGCGGGAGCTGCTCGACGCACGCGACGATCTCGAGACGGCGATCTCCGGCGAGAGACAGGCCGTGGCGAGGAACGAGGCCGAGAAGCAGATCTCGCTGCGGGAGCTCGAGACGGTGCTGCGGAGCGCATCCGACGCAGTCACCGAGGAGTACCGCCGACTGTCCGGGCGCTGGTTCGAGCGGCTGCTCGGCCCCGAGTGCGAAGAGGTGCCCACGAACGCGCACGTCCGCTGGATCCGACGCCTCTCGCCGCTCGAGTCGACGTATCCGAAGGAGCGCTCCGTCGAGGTGTGCGTCGAGACCGTCCGCGCGCTCGGCTTCGAGCTCGAGGCGATTCCGAACATCCGGCTCGACCTCGAGGACAGGCCGCAGAAGAGCCCGCGCGCCTGCGTGATCGCCGCCGACCCGCCCGAGGTCGTCCACCTCATCACGCGCGCGCAGGGCGGGGTGTCCGACTACCAGGCGTTCCTCCACGAAGCCGGGCACGCGCTGCACTACGCGGGTTGCGACCCGCGGCTGCCCTGGACGTTCCGCGCGCTCTCGCGCGACCACGCGCTGACGGAGATCTACTCGTACATCGTCGAGGCCGTTTCGCGGGAGCCGGGCTGGCATGCGCTGCATTTCGGGCTCTCCGACGCGGAGGCCGAGGAGAACGCCGACGCGACGCGGTTCCTCGAGGCTCTGCTCTTCCGCCGCTATGCGGCGAAGCTCCGGTACGAGCTCGGCTTCTGGGACGCGTTCCCGAAGGAGCGCGGAGACGCCTCACGCGACTACGAGACGCTGCTCACCACCGCGACGGGCCTGCGCTACGACAGCCGGGGCTACCTCGCGGACATGGACGCCGGCTTCTACTCCGCCGACTACCTGCGCGCCTGGATCCGCGCGGCGCAGCTCAGCTCGTACCTGCGGAGCGAGGTGGGGGAGGACTGGTGGCGGGACAGCCGGACGGGAGAGATCCTGCGTGCGCTGTTCGCCGAGGGAACACGGCCGTCGAGCGAGGACGTCGCGGGCCGGATCGGCTTCGATCCGCTCGACACCGGGCCGCTCGTCGCCGAGCTGACCCGCGCCTAGCCGCCTGCCGGCTCGGCCGGCTTGACGACGAGCGCGTGGATCTCGCGCGTGAGCTTCGCGACCTGCTCCGTCAGGTCCTTGTCCTGTGACGTGAGCTTCGTGTTCGACTCGAGCAGCTCGAGCAGGCGTTCCGTCTCGCTCTTCATCTGGTGCTCGACCCGGTTGTGCCGCCGCTCGGTCTTCTCCTCGGTGAACTTGTCGCGGTCGGCCTGCCGTGTCTGGGCGAGCAGGATCAGCGGCGCGGCGTAGGCGGCCTGGGTCGAGAAGACGAGGTTGAGCAGGATGAACGGCTCGGGGTCGAAGCGGACGAGGCCGCCCAGCGCGGCTGTGTTGAACGCGATCCAGCAGAGGACGACGATCGTCTGGCCGAGGATGTACTGAGGTGTGCCGAAGAAGCGGGCGACACGCTCCGCGAACTGCCCGAAGGAGTCCGACCCGAACGCGCCGTGATGCGACTCCGCGGCGGCTGGCACCGCGGCTGAGCCTACGAGCCGCCCCGGATGACGCCTGACCACGAGAGGCAGAGCCGGACGATCGCCCTGAAGCTACGCCGCGCGCTAGTGGACGGTGCCGCCGGCGATGCCCTGCTGCGCGAGCTGCGTCGCGTCGAAGACGTCGCTGCTCGGCGGCGCCGCGATCGTGACGTCGGCACCGTAGTCGGAGATGTCCAGCGTCATGTCCAGCTGCACCGGGGCGTTGCTCTGCCCCTGGCCGGCCGAGACCTCGATCCGGTGCACGAGGCCGTCCTTCCCGATCCAGACGTCCGCCGGAATCGTCGGCATCTGCGCGACCATCGCGCCGAGCATCGGGTTCGCCAGGCCCTTCGACTCCAGCGCCTTCGCGACGTCGATCGTGACGCGGTAGTGCGTCGTCGCGGCGCCGTCGACGGTCGCCGGCCCGAGGTTGCTGATCTTGGCGCCGCTCGCCTTGAGCATCGCGAGGAGGTCGCCCGGCTGGAGCTGGCTCCCGGAGAGCAGCGTCCCGAGGTCGAAGCCCGCCGACTTGCCGAGCTTCGAGAGGTCGACCTCGATCCACGGCTTGTTGCCCGGGAGGTGGGCGCTGAGGGCTGCGAGCTGGAGGTACGCGACGTAGTCGCCGCCCTGCTCGAGTGAGATCTCCTTGATCGACTGCGGGCCGACTGTGAAGGTCAGCTCGCTGCTCGTGCCGTCGACCGCGCCGGCTCCGCGCACGTGGACGGTCTTGCCTCCCGGAAGCTGCGAGCTGCTGAAGGAGAGCGCGAAGCGGACGTGCGCCGCCCCTGCCTGCTGCGTCTTCGTCGCGGCTGCCGCCACCGGGTCGAACGAGAGCGCGTCACTGGTCCCGCCGCCGCAGCCGGCCGTCGCGACCGTGGTTGCGGCGATCACGAGCGCAGCTGCGATGGCTGTCCAGCGACCCCTGCGCATGACCTCAGTGTAGACACGGCCCCCACCCCGGAAGGGTGATCTCCCGGACGAGGGGTGGGGGCGGCCGCAATGGCCGTGGCAGCCGCCCCCTGCGAGGAGCGGGACGGCCGTTGTGAGGACTGGTGGCCGCCCCTGTCGGAGAGCACGGCCGGCGTCAGGTGGCCGGCTCTGTCGGTGCTTCCTCTACTACTCGTGGACGGGGCGTTTGGATCTCGTAAATCTCGCAACCTCGCCGCACGATCTTTCGAACCAGTTGCGCGTGCCGTACGTCTAAGTCTTCGAGGGGCGGGCCCCGGAGAAGGGGGCCGCGACCGAGGCCCGCCCCGTACGAGGTTACGCCCGTCCGCCGGATTCGAAAAGAGGTCTCCCCGAGACAGGGTGCTTTCCGCCGGATGGATGCTCGCCTCGCGCTGCCGGCGGTCCCTGACGTTTGGGGCCGTTTGGGGCACGCCGACCTACCTCCAGACGACGGGCGCGATCTCCGGCACCGCGTTGAACTTGGGAGACTTCGCGTGAGCCCGCCGAGGTGGCGACGCTCAGGGAAGCGTCAGCGCCAGAACCCGGCCGTGGCCGTGCACGTTGACGGCCCACGCGACCCGCTTGCCGGCGACCGATAGCCCGATCGGCGCCCTTGGCGAGACGGCGAGCACCTGCTGCCCCCCGGTATTCGCGTCAATGGCCTCGATCTTCCCCCCGCCGACCGAGAAGACGAGCGTGTCGCCGCTCACGGAAATCGAGTTGTCCGCCGCCACGCCGGTGGTCGTTCCGGTCAGGGCTCCCGTGGCTGGGTCGTAGCGCTCGATGTTCCTGGACCCGTCGCTGAGTTCGTCTACCACGGCGACGACCGAGCCGGACAGCGCGAGCGCGCGCACGGTCCCCGGCGGCGTGAGCTGCGCAATGAGGCTCCCCGTGGTCGCGTCGCGGATTTCGACAGGCGTGCCGGGCGCTGCCGGTGGCGGGGCTGAGGGGTTGGAGAGCTGTGTCGCGGCGACCTGCTGGGGCGCAGGCAACAGTGCGATCCGGTTCCCCGAGACGGCGAGCTTGGTCGCCCCCGGCACGACGACCGGCAATTGCGTGATCCCGGTGGTGCCCTTGACGCGGAACACTCCGTTCGACGGAGAGGGCTGTTCCGCCAGCTCAGAGCAGTCGTTCAGGTCAACGCATTGGTAGTCGACGTCCGTGTACGCGAGCGTCGAGCCGGCCCCCACGATCGGACCGAAGAAACCGCCTGGCCCGCCATCCCTGAGCGCCGCCGCGAGGAAGACCATCTTGGGAGCGGGCCGAGCCCCGGTTTTCCGGACCCAGACGCTCGTCTCGAGGAAGTTACCGCCGCCATGACGGGTCCAGAGAACGCGCGCTCCGGCGAGCGCGAGCTGCGAGGGCACGCCGCCGTTCCCCGGGTAGGGGTGCGCAGTGCCGACGAGGAGGGTCTTCGGCCGGTGTCCCGTCCGGCGCACCTCAACGTGCCATTTCGCGCCGATCCACGCGATTCGGCCAGAGTCCTGCGCGAACGCACGGATCGGCCCCCTCGTCGCCAGCAGTGCGCGAGGCGTCTTCGCCTCCCGCGCACCCGCGGCCTGGACCAGCACGCATGTGCCGAGCACGACCGCGACGACGGCGGAAACTCGGGCAACCATGGGACGACCGTAGCCGAGCGAGATGCGGAACCTGTGAAGAGATCGAGGCGGCCCCGAACAAGCCGGCTGACCTCGGCCTAAGGAGAGGTTTTCGGGCCGATCGTCGCTTTCGCAGCGGCGACCGGGCTGCGCCCGCAGGAATGGATCGCGCTCGTCCGCGCCGATGTATTCCGCGATGAGCGGATCGTGAAGGTGCATGGGACAAAGACCCGAGGCTCGGTGCGAGACGTGCCGCTCAGTCGGCGCGCGCTGGAAGCTCTCAACCGGAGCCCGGCTCGGCTTAGTCGCATCCTGTTCGCGGACGAGCGCGGCGAACGGATCGACCTCTACAACTTCCGCCGCCGCGTCTGGAGTCCCGCCGTCGAGTCGGCGGGGATCGAGAAGCCCTACGGCGCCCTTATCGGCGGCGCTCACGCAGGGATCGTCGGCTGTCTCCGGCTTGAGCGCCTCGCGATCTAGGGCGCTGCGATGTTCGCTGCGTCTCTGCTTGTGGCGCTCCGCCCAGGCGCTGGGATCCCTGAACGGACAAATCCATTGACTGAACGGTCAATCCGTTTACACCTCGGGGGACATGTGGCAGATTGAACTACGTACTGCGGCCGCAGGTGTCGTGCGTCGCAGAAAAGGTGGTCTCGCCCAGCGGTTGTGTCGCCGGGCGAGACCGGCACGACCTCGCTGACCGCTCCCGGAGGGGCTCGGAAAGGAGGTGTGCGTCTTCCCAATTTAGTCAGGTTCGGCCAGGTGTAAACGGCTGGCCTGGCAGTTCGTTCGGAATCTCTCGTCGTGTCGTTCGCGGCCGGCGGGGCGCGGCTGGACGCGATCCGGCCGCGACTAGGGGAAGGAAGGCAGCAATGCTCAAGCCATTCCTGCAACGGCGGACGATCTTGACCGCCGCCATGCTCGGTGTGGTGGCAGCGCTGGCGATTCCGTTTGCGGTCGCTGGCAGTCCGCACTTCATTGGGACACCGACCTGCACAAAGAACGCTGACTTCTCGCTCACGTGCTCAGGCAAGGCGGCCGGACTCGGGAATTCGCCAACCGGCGCGTTCCTGACCTCGACCGATGTGAGCGGAACGATTCAGTGCCAGAACAACGGTGGGAACTTCCCGCCGCCGAAGCGGTTCGACTTCGGGCCGCTCACGGGCCCGACGCAGCAGATCACGGTGCATAACGGCCAGATCACGTTCTCCCCCACGATCGGGCCGCCGCCTCTGCCAACCGCAAGCGACTTCTGCCCAAGCGGAAAGACGTGGCGAGTCGTCGTCTTGTCGCTCACATACGAAGGCGTCGTACTGCACATCCAGCAGGGCGGCACAGACCTTCTCACCTTCGACTTCGGGACCATCGATCCGTAGGCGGATGTTCTCTTGGGGAGAGCCGCTCAGGCGGCTCTCCCCGAATGCCCGCGTTGGGAGCAATGAGTGGATGATCCGTAGAGCTGCGATCGCCTACCGCGACGGGGAGTTGGAAGCTTACGAGCAGGGTGATCTGTGGATGGTGCGCCTCGCGAACCTTGAAGTGCGCGCCTACTACCTCGACCTCGCGCTCGCCGAGCTACTCGGGAACGCCCCAGAAGCTCACCGAGTCGCTGCGCGACTGCTCGCGGCACAAACCGAAGTCAAGGAGCTACAAGCGGCTCGAACCTTCGATCCGGCGCCAATCGCGCGACGACGTGGATTACGTGCGACCCGCCGACAGCGACTGGCGAAACCGCTGGTGGTCAGTCTTCGTGTCCTTCTGTTCGCGACCGTCTCCACCGCAGCCTTCATGCTGACAACCTGGCTGACCGCACTGCGCTAAAGAAAAGCTCCAACTCGTAGAAGCCCAGATGATCCATCCGGACGAGGAGATCATCGCCGGCGCGAACCCAACGATTCCACGTCCTGGATGTGCTGCCGTTCGACGACGAGGACGAGTCGCCGTTCGTCGGGCTGCTACACGTGGAGTCTGCTTAGGCGGGCAGGGCCGGCTCGCGACCTGTAGCCGAAGCAAGCGTCGTAGCGACGTACTGGTTGAGACTAACGCCCTCTTCCTCTGCTCGACGCGCCAGCTCGGCGTGAAGCGAACGTGGGATGCGTAGAAGGAATCGCCCGCTGAACGAGTCGGGATCTCGCGGCTCTGGGATCTCGACGCCATCCTCCAACGCAATGCTGATCCAACCGGCCATTGCATCCCGCACCTGAGCAGCGGCCTCTTCGATCGAGTCGCCTTGACTGAAGCAGCCCGGCAGCTCTCGGACCTCGGCCACATATCCCTCGTTTCCGTCGTCGTCGCGGTCGTGGACGATCGAGATCGTGTAGGGAAGATCGAGATATTCGTCAATCGTTCTCATCTGCTGCGAGCACCTCCTCGATCGCGCGGATGGCCTTCGATACGTAAGCGGGTAACAGGGGTTTGCGGGGATCAATCGTCAACGGAAACTGCCTCTTCGGGTGCGTGTAGACCCAGTGGTCGCCCTTCCCGTAGCGCCGCTCGAAACCAGCCTCCGACAGCAAGGCGTGCATTTCGTCGGGCTCTACGCTGGCGGCGCCGTTTCTTGAGGGAGGCGAGCTCCTGGGGTAGTCCCATCGCTGCGCATGATACTGCGGGTGATATCGCTCGTCAAGACGATCGGGGCATCCCCGGCGGAGTGAAATCAAACGCTCAATGGCTATGCGGAGCGGCCCTCACGCTCGAGCCGCCGCTCCAACTGATCTAGCCGCTCCTCAATGCGCGCGATTCGTTCTGCGTAATTCAGGCGTTCCTCGATGCGGGCCACCACGTCGAGCGCTTCGCGGACAGCCGTGAGATACGGGGCGTTAAAAGGCGGTCATCGTTTCCGCCATCATCTTCTGGAGCTCCTCTTCGTCGATCTTCACGGCCCGAAGCCTATGTGGCTTCCGAGGACAGCACCGAGGACAGCACGCCACGGTCAATGAGGACAGTCGTGGCAAGTGTGGGGCGCATGGTTGAGCGAAACAGCCCTAGCCATGCAGCCCTGTAAGGCGCATACGGGATTCGAACCCGTGCCGCCGCCGTGAGAGGGCGGTGTCCTAGGCCACTAGACGAATGCGCCCGGCGGGGCTCAGTGTAGCGAGGCCCCGACCCCGTTCTGGGCCGTGTGGAGCGAGCGAGTCTTGCTAGTTCGAGCGCGGAGTCGGCGTCTCTTCCGCTACCCGGCGCCGGCGGCGGAAGACGAACGCTCCGGCCGAGATGCCGACGACCACGACTGCGCCCGAGACCCCGCCGCCCAGCCACGGCGTCATGCTCGCGGGGGAGGAGACGTGCTCCGCCGTCGCCTCGACCGCCGTCACCGGCAGTCTCGAGACGACGCCCGAGGCTTCGAGGCTCGGCGGGTTCGGGAACGGCCCGCGGACCACGCCGGCGCCCGCGAGTCCCTTCGGGGGCAGCAGATGCCGGGCCGCGAGCAGCTCGTGCCAGACCACGGTCGCCTCCTGCGTCGGCGTGCCGACCGGTGCCTTCAGCGTCGCCGGGTTCGGCATCTCCTTCGCCGGCACGTGGACGACGCGCCACTTCTGCAGGTAGGCGGTGGGATCGACAGCCCCGTCGTAGCCGAGGTCGAGGTACTGCTGCGGGTGGATCTCGAAATGGAGGTGCGGATCCGTGGTGAAGGCGTCTCCCGTGCGGCCGAGGAAGCCGACCACCTGTCCCGCTCTCACGTGCGGGTGCTTGAGGATCCAGCGCGAGTACCCGGCGAGGTGGGCGTAATAGAAGGAGTTCCCGTCGCCGTCCGTGAGCCACAGCCGCCAGCCGCCGAGCTTGTTCCAGCCGACGAGGCTGAGCGTGCCGTTTGCGACCGCGACGATCGGGGTTCCGAGCGACGCGAACAGGTCGTCGCCGTGGTGCCAGCCGTCGTAGATGTCGTTGCGGGTCCCGCCGTACGTGTCTCCGTAGTCGGCGCCGCCGTTGACCGGGAAGACGTAGTGGGACGGCCGGAAGCCGAGCGGCGGCGTCGTCGTGAGCGGCTTCCGCATCCGCTTCTTGTGCTTGTGCTTCTTCGTGGTCGCGGGTTGGGCGTGCGTCTTCGAGCCTGACGCCGCCGTCGTGTCGCCCGGTTGCGTGCTCGTGGACGACGAGGAGTGGTGCGTCGTCTGTGGGCGGGCGACCGGCTCCGGGGCGGCGGTGAAGCCGACGAGGACCATTGTCCCGGCCGGCAGCGCCCAGTGCCGTTTGAGAAGGAGCACGACGAGGGGTGCCCTGAGGCGCCCGACCGTCCGGCCCAGCGTGAGCTGTCCCCAGTAGCCGAGGAGCGCCGAGTCGCCGGGCGCCACCGACACGGGCGAGCCGTCGATCACGAGACCGCTGACCGAGCCGTGGCCGTGCGTCGCCGTCACGCTGCTCGCCTGGACGAAGCCACCGAACAGCGAGACCGACTCGAGGGTGACCGACGCGGTCTCGCACGTCGAGCCGCCCACCGAGGAGGAGCTGAACGCGACGATCGGCGACGTCGACGGATAGGCGGAAGGGCCGAGTCCCGAGGCCGGCGTCCCGAGCGTGAGCACCTTGCCGTCAGGGGGCGCGATCGCGGCGGCGCCTGCGCCGATGCAGGTCCGCGGCAGGTACGACGCGCGCAGTGGCGCGTACGGCGGCGCAGCCGTCGTCGTGGTCGTGCCGGCGGTCGTCGTCGTGTCCGTTCCGTCAGCCCGGGCGGACGACGCCGCGGCCGCCGCAGCGAGCACAACGAGAACGAGGAGCCAGACCCCACGCCGCATCGACGCAGTGTGCCGAACCTGTCCACGAATTGGGGAAATCGACCGGAATGCCGCTTGCCTGGCGGCGTTCGGCCACCGCGGCCCTGGTCAGAACGGCGGAAGGCGGCTTTCGCCGCCCTCCGGGAACAAGCTCGTGCGGGTTCAGGTCAGCGTACGGTGAGCTGCAGGTGGTTGTCGTCGGACTCCTGGCGGACCATCGTGATCACGTAGTGCCCGCGGCGGACCAGGATCGACTTGCCGACCGGGATGCGCTGCGTGCCGTGACTCGAGGCGACCTTCAGGGTGTCCTCGTCGAGATTCCTGAGCCGGACGCTGCCCGTGACGGTGGCGGTCTTCGTGTACTTCCCCTTCACCAGGAACCAGTGGCAGCCGGGATCGTGCATGGCGATCGTCAGCGTCTTCGTGGAGGCCTGGCTCGTCGTCGTGGCGAGGGCCCGGCCGGTGCCGAAGGCGCCGGCGCAGATGGTCGCGGCGGCTGCGAGTGCGATCAGTGAGAGCTTCATCGTTGCTCCTCCGGTAATCGGTGGCATTGGCCGCATGATCGGCCTCCGGGTCGCCGCCGGAATCCGGGCGAACCGATACTGCCGTCGGTAGTTCTCCGTAGATCTCGTGCGGCGTCAGACAGCGACGGCCGCCGAGACGAGCACCCGCTGCGCGAGTTCGCCGAGCCGGTTCGAGTAGCCCCACTCGTTGTCATACCAGGCGATCACCTTCACCTGTGTCCCGTCGATCACGGCGGTCAGGCCTGCGTCGAAGATCGCGGAGTACGACGACTTGACGATGTCCGACGAGACGAGCGGCTCCTCGCTGTAGGCGAGGATGCCCTCGAGCGCGCCGGCGTCGGCTTCGGCGGCGAACAGCTCGTTGACCTCCGCGACGCTCGTCGGGTGCTCGACCTCGACGGTCAGATCGACGAGCGAGCCCGTCGGGACGGGAACGCGCACCGCGTAGCCGTGCAGCTTTCCCTCCAGCTCCGGGACGACCAGGCCGAGAGCCTTGGCGGCGCCGGTCGTGGTGGGAACGAGGTTGCACGCAGCAGCGCGGGCGCGGCGATGATCCTTGTGCGGCGCGTCGAGCAGCTGCTGATCGCCGGTGTAGGCGTGGACGGTCGTCATCAGCCCGTGCCGGATGCCGAAGCGCTCGTGCAGGAGCTTCGCCACCGGGGCGAGACAGTTTGTCGTGCAGGACGCATTCGAGATGATGCGGTGCTTCGCCGGGTCGTACGCGTCGTCGAAGTTGACGCCGAGCGCCACCGTGACGTCGGGCTCCTTCGCCGGCGCGGAGACGATCACCTTCGCTGCGCCGGCATGGAGGTGTTGCTCCGCGTCTGCGCGCGCACGGAACCGGCCGGTCGACTCGATCACGACCTCGGCGCCGAGGTCGCGCCACGGCAGCCGGCTCGGATCGGTCTCGCCCGGTACGACGATCGGCTTTCCGTCGACCACGATCGCGCCGTCTCCTGCTTCGACGCTGCCTGGAAACCGTCCGTAGACGGTGTCGTGCTTGAGCAACTGCGCGAGCATCGCCGGTTCTGCAACGTCATTGATCGCTACCCACTCGATGTCGGCCTCGCGCTCGTAGGCAGCCCGAAAGGCGGCCCGGCCGGTGCGCCCGAAGCCGTTGATGGCGACCTGAACAGCCATGATTTCCTCCGTTTCCGAATCGTTCAGAGTGAACGTAGGCGCGCCGCTGCCGGCGGGCATCGGCGAAGTCCCTGACCCGCGTGCGCGAAAGCCGCACGTGACATGCGCCGGAGCGGACTTTCGCCCGTTACCAGCTCTTCGCGCGGTGCGGCCGCGACCGCTCCGCCACCCGCACCCGTGCGTCGACCGCCACGCAGCCGTCGCTCATCGCGAGCACCGGGTTCAGGTCGAGCTCGGCGATCTCCGGCAGGTCGTCGGCGAGGAGGGAGAGGCGCAGGAGGAGGTCGACGAGCGCCGCCTCGTCGGCGGGTGGGGCGCCTCGGAAGCCGGCGACGAGCCGGCCTGCCTTGCCCCCCCGGACGAGTTCCAGCGCGTCGAGATCCGTGAGCGGGGCGAGCCTGAACTGGGCCTCGCCGATCAGCTCGGCGAGCACGCCGCCCGGCCCGAAGGCGACGAGCGGGCCGAAGACCGGATCCTGCACGGCGCCGGCGAGCAGCTCCGTCCCGCCGCGGAGGAACGGCTGCACGAGCAGCGGCGCGCCGATGCGCTCCGCCGCGTCCAGGACGGCTCCTTCGTCTCCGAGATCGAGAGCGATGCCGCCCTGCTCGGTCTTGTGCGCGCCGGGCGCGGCCGTCTTGAGGACGACCGGGAAGCCGAGCTCCTCCGCCGCCTCGACCGCCGCGCCCGTCGTCGCCGCGAGACGCTCCGGCACGAGCGGCACGCCGTACGCGTCGAACAGGCGGCGCGTCTGAGCCGCGTCGAGCCAGTCGCTGCCCGCTTCGAGAGCCTCACGCACGACCGCCTGGCCCTCTGTGCGGTCGCACTCGAGCTCCGGCACCGTGCCTGCCGGCCTTCGGAGCCACTCTCCACGCTCGGCCGCGCGGCCGAGGGCGCGCGCCGCTGCTTCGGGATAGCCGAAGCCCGGGACGTTGGCGGAGCCCCGGAGGCTCGGCGGCGCTCCCTTCGCGCTGACGAAGACGCAAAGGACGGGCTTGTCCACGCCTGCTGCGGCCTCGCTGATCGCCGCTCCGACGGCCTGCTCGTTGCTCCCGACCGTGGGGACGAAGAGGACGATCGCGGCGTCGAACGCCGGATCCGCAAGGATCGGCGGCAACGCTGAGGCGAAGCTCTCGGCGGTCGCGCCGCCGAGCAGGTCGATCGGGTTCGCACTGCTTCCCTCGGCAGGCATCACCTCTGCGAGCGCCGTGCGGGTCTTCGCGCCGGGCGGAGCCACCCCGAGACCGGCCGCCTCGCAGGCGTCTGCGGCGAGGATTCCAAGACCGCCCGCGTTCGTGACGAGTGCGACCCGACGGCCGCGGGGGACGGGCTGCGCGGAGAGCAGCGTCGCCACGTCGATCAGCTCCTCGAGCGTTCGCGCCCGGATGACTCCCGCCTGGCGGAAGAGCGCGTCGACGGCGACGTCCGAGCCGGCGAGGGCGGCCGTGTGAGAGCCCGCGGCGCGGCTGCCGGCTCCGGTGCTCCCGCCCTTCAGGGCGAGGATCGGCTTGCGGCGCGCGACCCGCCGGGCGATACGCGAGAAGGCGCGCGGATTACCGAACGACTCGAGGTACTGGACGACCATCTCGGTCTCGTCGTCGTCCTCCCACCACTCGAGCAGGTCGTTCGACGAGACGTCGGCCTTGTTGCCGATCGACACGAAGGAGGTGACGCCGAGGCCGGTCGACTCCGCCCGCTCGAGCAGCGCGAGGCCGAGTGCGCCGCTCTGGGACGAGAAGCCGATCTTTCCGGCGGGAAAGCTCCGCGGCGCGAACGTCGCGTTGAGATGGACCGGGGAGGAGGCGATGCCGAGGCAGTTCGGGCCGAGGAGGCGCGCCCCGCGGTCGCGGACGAGCCCGAGGAGCTGCTCCTGCCGCTCCGTTCCGTCGTTGCCCGTCTCGGCGAACCCCGCGGAGATGACGACGAGCGCCCGGACCCCGGCGGCGAGCGCGTCTTCTGCCGCTGCGAGCACCTGCTCGCCGGGGACGCAGATGACCGCGAGGTCGATGGTCTCCTCGACGTCGGTCACGGACCGGTAGCCGTGGACCCCGGCGACGGGATCTCCCTTCCGGTTCACCGGGTAGACGGACCCCGCGAAGTCGCCGGTGAGGATGTTGCGGAAGAGCTCCCCGCCGATCGAGCCGCGGCGCCGGGAGGCCCCGATCACCGCGACCGAGCGCGGCAGGAAGAACGGCTCGAGCGAAGCGCGCACCGCGACGTGGTCGCGGCTTGCGACGTGCTCCCGGTAGCCGTGCGTCGGAGCGATCGGGAACCGGATTTCGAGCTCCCCGCCTTCGGCCGCGCGGGTCACGGCGAAGCCGGCGTCGCGGAAGACCCCGTGCATCGCGGCGTTCTCGTGCAGCACCTCCGCAACGAACTCCTCGATCCCGGCCTCCGCCGCCCGCGCCGCGAGGCGCTCTAGCAGGCGCGTGCCGATGCCCCGCCGCTGGAAGTCGTCGCCGACGGCGAACGCGACCTCGGCGGCGTGGGGGTCGCGGAGCTTGACCCAGTTCGCGAGCGCGACGATGCGGCCGTCGAGCGATCCGAGCAGCGCGCCGCGCTCGTCCCAGTCGGGATCGAGCACCGTCTCCACGAGCTTCGGCACGAGCGCGGGGAAGCCGTGGAAGCGGAGGTAGCGGCTCTGATCGGAGAGGGCGGAGAAGAACTCGACGAGCGCGGCGGCATCCTCCGCGGCGGGGGGCCTGAGCCGAAGCGTCGACCCGTCGCGGAGGATGACGTCCGTCGTCGCGGAGGCGTCCGTCGCGGTGGCGCTCACGCGGCCGCTGCGTGGTCGGCTGTCTGCTCCTTCGAGCGGACGACGAGTACCGGGCACGGAGCAGAGTGCACGAGCCCTGTCGAGACGCTCCCGGAGAGGAGCCGACGTGCGGCGCCCCAGCCGTGGGAGCCGACGACGATCAGCTGCGCGTCACGCTCACCTGCGATGCGGCAGATCTCGTCGACTGCAAGTCCGTCAGCGGCGATGGTGGTGCACCTCAGGCCGGCAGCGCACGCGGTGGCCGCGATCGTGGCCAGGACCTTCTCCACGCGGTGCCGTTCCGCTTGGGTCAGCTCGGCGACGATGTCGGAGTACCCGTAGGCGGCGTAGCCGAGAGTGGGGAGCACGGCGTGCGCGACGGAGAGGACGAGAAGCGGAGCCTCGAGGTGCTGCGCTAGCTGGAACGCTTCGCGCTGGGCCCCCGCCGCGGAGGGCGAGCCGTCGGTCGCAAACAAGATCGGTCTCGTGTCGTTCATCTCAGGACTCCTTCTCGAGGATCATGGAAACAGTGTTCGTGCAGGCGAATGCGGCTGCATCCGGGCGAGGCCGAGGCGTGCTGCGGGAAACCACGGATCCGGCTTCGGTGCGCCTTCCGATGCCGGAGGCGTGGCGGAAAACGACGATTTCCCTGTCGAAGGAAAGGACAGAGACCATGTTCGAGACGATCGTGTGGGCAACCGACGGCTCGGATCTCGCCGACGGCGCGCTCGAGCACGTTCGCAGGCTCGCCGAGGTTCACGGGTCCCGCATCGTCGCCGTGCACGCCAACGAGCTGCTGCAGGGCCGGTTCGGCGGCGCGTCGCTGCTCGCGGACGAGCCCGACATCCGGGAGAAGCTCGAGAGCCAGCTGGGCGAGCTTCGCAACGACGGGTTCGACGCGAGCCTGGAGATCCGCACGGGCAGTCAGGACGCCGCGACGCTCGTGGAAGGGGCCGCGCAGGACTATGAGGCCGAACTGATCGTGGTCGGCACGCACGGCCGCGGCGGAGTTGCCGCCGCCCTCATGGGCAGCGTGGCCCGCTCGCTCTGCCACACGGCGCAGCGGCCGGTTCTCGTCGTGCCGCCGGCAAGCCGGGTCGAGCAGCCCGCAAAGCTGACGACCGCGTAGCACGCAGTAGGAGAGGGCGGCACCCTTCGGTAGGCGCCGCCCTCTTTCGTGCTGCTAGGCGGTGACGGGTACCGCGTGCTGCTCGAGTAGCTCGTGCCCGACCTTCTCGGCCTCGAGCACGACCTTGAGTGCGCCGGTCTCGGCTGCTGCCCCGAAGACGTCGTACGCCTGCTCCGCGTCGCCGAGGGCGAAGCGATGCGTGGCGAACGGCGTCGGGTCGAGGCGTCCCGTCTCGATCAGCTTGAGGAGCTTCGGCGTCGTCGTCGTGTCGACGAGGCCCGTCGTGATCAGGACGTCGCGGATCCACAGCTTCTCGAGGTGGAGCGTCGCGGAGTGGCCGTGCACGCCGACGTTCGCGACGCGGCCGCCCGGGCGGATCAGCTCGGTGCAGAGCTCGAACGTCTCCGGCACGCCGACCGCCTCGATGGCGACGTCCGCTCCGAGACCGTCCGTGAGCTCCATCACCTTCGTGATGGCATCCTCCCGGCCGTTGTCGATCACGACGTCGGCGCCGAACTCGAGCGCCTTCTCGAGTCTCGACGCGTCGAGGTCGATCGCCACGATACGGCCCGGCGAGTGGAGCTGTGCGGTCATGATCACCGCGAGCCCGATTGGTCCTGCGCCGACCACCGCAACCGTGTCGCCCGGCTCGACGCCGCCGTTGAGGACGCCGACCTCGTACGCGGTCGGGAGGATGTCGGCCAGGAAGAGCACCTGCTCGTCCGAAAGCACCTCCGGCACCTTGTAGACCGAGGTGTCGGCGAACGGCACGCGTGCGTACTCGGCCTGGAGCCCGTCGATGAGGTGGCCGAAGATCCAGCCCCCTCCTCCGGTGCAGAGCCCGTAGTGCCCCTCCTTGCAGAAGCGACAGCGACCGCACGAGGTGATGCAGGAGACCAGGACGCGGTCCCCCGGTTCGAGCGTCGTGACGGCATTTCCGGTCTCGACCACGGTGCCGACCGCCTCGTGACCGAGGATCGTGCCCGGCTGGACCTCCGGGACGTCACCCTTGAGGATGTGGAGGTCGGTGCCGCAGATCGTGGACGAATCGATCTTGACGATGGCGTCCGTCGGCGCCTGAATGGTCGGGTCGGGAACGTCCTCCCAGGCTCGCTGGCCCGGCCCGTGATACACGAGCGCTTTCATATTGCGCCTCCTTTCCGTCCCAGTCTCATCGCCTGTTGCGCCTGCGGCATCGGCGCTCTCCCGGAGTCGAGGTGCGGGCTTTTCCCGACAGTCGCCAGAGGTTAGGGTGAGCGCGTATGGACGCGCTGTCCGTCAGCGAAGGGCGGCTGCGCGCGCTGTTCGCAGCGGGCCTCGCAGTCACTTCGGAGCTGTCGCTGGAGGCCCTCCTCCACCGGCTGGTGCAGACCGCTGCGGAGCTCACGGGCGCTCGCTACGCGGCCCTCGGCGTGATCGACGCGGGCGGCGCGGAGCTCGAGCAGTTCGTCACGCACGGCATGGATGCAGAGGTCCACGCCGAGATCGGCTCGCTGCCGCGCGGCCGCGGCATCCTCGGCGTGCTGATCCGCGAGACGACGCCGCTGCGGCTGCACGACCTGTCCGAGGATCCGCGCTCGGTCGGCTTTCCCCCGGGGCATCCGCCCATGCACAGCTTCCTCGGCGTCCCGATCCTGCTGCGCGGCGTGGCGTACGGGAACCTCTACCTGACCGAGAAGCAGGGCGGCGAGAACTTCACCGAGGAGGACGAGGAGCTCGTCACGCTGCTCGCCGGCCAGGCCGCGGTGGCGATCGAGAACGCCCGCCTCTACGAGGCCTCGACCCGCTGGTCGCGCCAGTTGCAGTCGCTCGAGGAGGTCGGGAACGCGCTCGCCACCGAGACGGATCTCGAGCGCCTCCTGGACCTCGTCGTCCGGCGGCTCCGCGAGCTGCTCGGCGCCCGGGTCGTCGCGCTCGCGCTGCCGAGCGGCGAGGACCACCTCCGGTTCGCCGCGGTGGCGGGAGACGAGGCTCGGGACCTGCTCGGCGAGACGATCCCGAGCCTGGACTCGAAGAGCGGCCGCGTCCTCGCGCGGCGGCGCAGCGAGCGGATCGACTCCGTGATCGACGACCCCGAGGTGCATCAGGAGGTAACGAGACGGCTCGCCGCGCGCACCGGCATGTGGGTGCCGCTCATCGTGCGCGACCGGGTGATCGGCGTCCTCGAGATCCACGACAAGGAAGGCGCCGACGCCCGCTTCACGGACGACGACCTCCGCCTGGCCGAGACCTTCGCCGCCCGCGCCGCGGTCGCAGTCGAGCTGTCCCAGCGCGTAGTGCGCGACGTCGTTCGCCGCGTGGTCGAGGCGCAGGAGCTCGAGCGCCGGCGGCTCGCGCGCGAGCTCCACGACGAGACCGGGCAGGCCCTGACGTCGATCCTGCTCGGACTGAAGCCGCTGGAGGAGGCGCTGGCGGATCACCCGGCCCGCGCAAGCCTCATTGAGTTGCGGGAGCACGTCGTGAACGCCCTCCAGGATGTCCGGCGGCTCGCCGTCGAGCTCCGTCCTGCAGTGCTCGACGACTTCGGTCTCGTGCCGGCCCTGGAGCGTCTGGCCGACTCGTTCGCCGAACAGGCCGAGATTCGCGTGGACTTCCATTCGGCGCTCGGAGCGGCGAGACTGCCGACCGACGTCGAATCCACTCTTTACCGGGTCGTGCAGGAGTCCCTCACAAACATCGTCAAGCACGCGCAGGCGCAGAACGTGAGCGTCTCGATCTCGCGTAGGGACTCCGCCGTCGTCGCGGTGATCGAGGACGACGGAGCGGGATTCGATCCGAGGGGCGTGCGCGAGGACGGGTTCGGCTTTCTCGGCATGCGCGAGCGGCTGGCATTGCTCGACGGCAGGCTGGAGATCGAGTCGCGGCCAGGCGCCGGAACGACGATCGTGGCGGAGGTGCCACTCCCATGAGCATCCGCGTTCTCGTCGTCGACGACCATGCCGTCGTCCGCAGCGGCCTGAGGCTTCTCCTCGACGCGGAGGACGACATAGAGCCGGTAGGCGAGGCGGGCAACGGTCGCGATGCCGTGTTCCAGGCCCGTGCCCTGACGCCGGACGTGATCCTCCTCGACGTGGTCATGCCCGACCAGACCGGTCTCGAGGTGCTGCCGCAGCTCAAGCACGAGAACCCGGAGGTCAACGTGCTCATCCTCTCGATGCAGGACGAGCCGCGCTACGTCCGCGAGGCGTTCGCGGCGGGTGCGAGCGGATACGTCCTCAAGGAGGCAGCCGACACCGAGGTGGTGGCCGCGGTGCGGGAGGTCGCAGGCGGCGGTCGCTACGTGAATCCCGAACTCGGCGCGCGCCTCGTCGCCGCCGACGCCGAGGCGGCCAAGCGCGCGGAGCAGGACCCGCTCTCGGACCGGGAGCGGGAGGTGCTGCGGCTCCTCGCCCTCGGCCATACGAACCAGGAGATCGCGAAACAGCTGTACATCTCGGTGCGCACGGCTGAGACGCACCGGGCGCACATCATGCAGAAGCTTCGGCTGCAGACCCGGGCCGACCTCGTCGCGTACGCGCTCGAGCGAGGCGTCCTCGAGGCCGACTGAGTCGGCCTATTCGGACGCGTCGTTGAGCAGCTGGTTGTAGAGCCTGCGCAGCGCGTCCGGATCCGCGGCCGAGCCGGCCGCCTCCAGCCGTTCGCGGATCTCGAGCAGCCAGGCCGCGAGTGGAACGTCCCTTGTGACGTCCACCTGCTCGAACGCGCAACGCCCTTCGAGCACTGCACCGCCGGCTTCCCAGAACGGGCACACGTCCTCGGGGCAGGCCGTCGGCTCGCCGACCGCTGCTTCGAGGGAGCAGAGCCGGGGTGGTTCCGCGTGCGTGACCATGACAGTCATCCTCGCCGCGTGCGGGCGGACGCGCGTCGTGCCGGTCACGGATCCTGGCTGCGGAATTCCCCGTAGCGCCGGCAAAGCGTGAGGGCCGCCTCTCGGCGGCCCTCACTGTCCAGCGGTGGAGTCGGGCGCTTATGCCACCGGCACCGCAGGAGTCTTGATGCTCGACCGCCGGAGGAACGAGAGGGCGGTCTGAGGATTGCGGAGGGCTCCGCCGATCGCGAGGATCCCGAATCCGAATCCCGAGAGCAGGAGAGCGATCCCGACCACGACCCCGAACAGCCCGAGCTGGCTTGCCATGTAGCTCGTGTTGAGGGCGGTCGTGAGCGCGGTCTCGGTGACCCAGACCTGGCGGGCGCCGTTCGACACCGGCTGCTTGGTGGTCGGGTCGATTGCAGCAAAGGCCGCGTTGTCCGTGCCGCCGCCCGGCATCAGCTCTGCCTTCGGCGTTCCGGGCTTGGCCGTCCAGATGCCCATCTGCGCGTACGTGAAGCCGTGGGTGGACTCCAGCGCGTGGATGTGCATGTACTGCGCCATCAGACGCGCCCTGTCGCCCGTGTCGATCTTCTGGTTGGCGACGCTCTTGGTCGGCCATTCCTTGACCGCCGACGCGATGCCTGCCTTCTGCGCCTCGGCCCTGATGGCCGTCGGCGTCATGTCGCCCGAGCCGACGATGAACTCGTTCGCCAGGCTCTTGTTGACCGTATCCCGGCCGGAGAAGCCCATCGTGACGGCAACGACGCCGAACGCGATGAGGACGGCTGCCGCGACGAGCCCTCCGATCTCGAATAGCTTGCGCATGTCCCGACTCCTTTCAGAACTGTGGTGGTGCATTGCGCTCAGTGTCGGGCGATGCCGTCGCAGCGCCATCCGGGCGGCTTCTGAACTCGAGTGGCGGACTTCCCCGGCCTCCGTTGCGGGAAATCCCTGATGGTTTGGGCGCGGGTTCAGCCGGCGGCGAGGAACACCGGTGCCGCGTCGACGAACAGCATGCGGCCCGCCCCAACGCGAGTGTCGGGGGCGGCTGCCGAGCCAAATCAGCGCGACGGCCAGCGCGAGCCCGCCCGCGAGGTACGATTCCAGCGACGATCACAGCGGCAGCTCCGAAGCACGCCCGCAACCAGGTGCGGGGTACGCGCAGAGGTCCGAGGCCGCAACCGCATGTGTCGCACGCTCGTCGTCGAAAGCCGAGCCGCATACCGCAAGACACCGCCGTGACCTTCAGTACGAACCCGCACCTGACTCTCGGCAGGTCTGGGCAGCACCGCTCGTCACGGAGCCACGACCGCCTCGGGCGGCCAGCGCCATTCCGACACCTCGGGCGCGTCTTCACCGTGCTCGCGGGCGTACGCGCGCGCCTGCAGCCGTGCGTCCTCCATTTCCTGGCGCAGGTGGCCGGCGCGGTCGACGAGTCCCGGCACGCGGTCAATCACGTCGATGACCAGGTGATAGCGGTCGAGATCGTTGAGCATGACCATGTCGAACGGGGTCGTGGTCGTGCCCTCCTCCTTGTAGCCGCGGACGTGAAGGTTCGCGTGGTTCGTGCGCCGGTAGGTGAGGCGATGGATGAGCCATGGGTAGCCGTGGTAGGCGAAGACGACGGGCCGGCTGGACGTGAACAGAGAGTTGAACTCGTGATCGGGGAGCCCGTGCGGATGCTCGAGCTCCGGTTGCAGCCGCATCAGGTCGACCACGTTCACGACCCGGACCTTGAGCTCGGGCAGCCGCCCGCGGAGAATCGCCGCCGCGGCGAGCGTCTCGAGCGTCGGCACGTCCCCGCAGCAGGCGAGCACGACGTCGGGCTCGCCGCTTGTGTCGTTCGAGGCCCAATCCCAGATCCCGATCCCACGCGTGCAGTGCAGGATCGCCGCGTCCATCGGCAGGAACTGCAGCGCGGGTTGCTTGCCCGCGACGATCACGTTCACGTAGTGGCGGCTGCGTAGGCAGTGGTCGGCGACGGAGAGGAGGCAGTTTGCGTCGGGCGGGAGGTAGACGCGGATGATCTCGGCCTTCTTGTTCACGACGTGGTCGATGAAGCCGGGATCCTGATGCGAGAAGCCGTTGTGGTCCTGCCGCCAGACGTGCGAGCTGAGGAGATAGTTGAGCGAGGCGAGCGGGCGCCGCCACGGGATCCCGCGGGTGACCTTCAACCACTTCGCGTGCTGGTTGAACATCGAGTCGACGATGTGGATGAATGCCTCGTAGCAGTTGAAGAGCCCGTGGCGGCCGGTGAGGAGGTAACCCTCGAGCCAGCCCTGGCACTGGTGCTCCGACAGCATCTCGACGACCCGGCCGGTCGTTGCGAGGTGCTCGTCGACGGGTTCGATGCGGGCGTCCCACTGCTTGTCCGTCACCTCGTAGACGGCGTCGAGCCGGTTCGACGCGGTCTCGTCGGGGCCGAAGATACGGAAGTTCTCGGGGTTCGAGCGCACCACCTGCGTCAGCCACTGCGCGAGGACGCGTGTCGCCTCCGCGGTCACGGTTCCAGGCTCGTCGACCGGAACGGCGAAGCGGCGAAAGTCCGGTAGCTCGAGGTCTCGCAGCACGAGGCCGCCGTTCGTCTTCGGGTTTCCGCTCATGCGGCGCTCGCCCCCCGGCGCGAGGCCGGCGAGCGTCTCCTTCAGCGCGCCGTCTGCATCGAAGAGCTCCTCCGGCCGGTAGCTGCGCATCCACTCTTCGAGCTGACGGAGGTGCTCTGCGTTCGTCCGCACCTGGGCGAGAGGAACCTGATGCGCGCGCCACGTCCCTTCGACCGGCAGTCCGTCCACCTCCCGCGGGCCGGTCCAGCCCTTGGGAGAGCGGAAGACGATCATCGCCCGCCGATCGTCGAGCCCCAGGTCGAGGAGCTCCGCGAACCGGCGGTGCGTGTCGAGATGGTCGTCGCCCGTGTCGAAGAAGAGCGGTTCGTACCCATAGCCGCGTAGAAGGGAGGCGAGCTCGTCTTCGGGGATGCGTGCGAGCACGGTTGGGTTCGCGATCTTGTAGCCGTTGAGGTGGAGGATGGGGAGGACGCGGCCGTCCCGTTCGCGGTCCGCGAACTTGTTCGAGTGCCAGCTCGTTGCGAGCGGGCCCGTCTCCGCTTCGCCGTCTCCGACGACGCAGGCGACCGTCAGGCCGGGATCGTCGAAGGCCGCACCGTACGCGTGAGAGAGGGCGTAGCCGAGCTCGCCGCCCTCGTGGATCGAGCCCGGAGTCTCGGGTGCGGCGTGGCTCGGGATCCCGCCGGGGAACGAGAATTGTCGGAAGAGCGCCTGCAGTCCGCTCTCGTCACCCGTGATGTGCGGATAGAGCTCGGTGTACGTCCCCTCGAGGTACGAGTGCGCGACGACCGCCGGTCCGCCGTGTCCGGGGCCACACACGAAGATCGCATCGAGGTCGCGCTCGCGAATGGCGCGGTTGAGATGGGTGTAGAGGAAGTTCAGGCCCGGAGTCGTTCCCCAGTGTCCGAGCAGCCTCGGCTTCACGTGCTCCGGCCGCAGCGGCTCGCGGAGCAGGGGGTTGTCGAGCAGGTAGATCTGCCCGACCGAGAGGTAGTTCGCAGCCCGCCAGTACGCGTCGAGCTCGCGTAGCTCGTCATCGGTCACGAGAATCTCCTTCCATCGACATCCTGGTCGTCAACGCGGGCTCCACGAGCCTCAAGCTTCACCTCGTACACGGTGACGAATCGCGATCGGTCGAGGGCTTCGTCCCGGCCGACGCCGTGGGCCACCGCGTCGTCCACGGCGGACGCCGCTTCGACCGGCCGGCGCTGATCGACGATGCGGTCGAGCGGGCGATCGAGGAGCTCTCGGGGCTGGCTCCGCTCCACAACCGCCGTGCGCTGGAGGAGATCCGCCGTGCGCGGCAGGCGTTGCCGGACGTGCCGCAGGTCGCGGTGTTCGACACCGCGTTTCACCGCACGATGCCTCCGGCGGCGTCCACGTATGCGATCCCGGCGCGATGGCGCGAGGACTGGGACGTGCATCGCTACGGATTCCATGGCATTTCCGTGCAGTGGGTTGCCTCGCAGGTCGAGGCCCGGCGACTCGTCGTCTGCCACCTGGGCGGCGGCTGCTCGGTGACTGCAGTTCGGGACGGACGATCCGTCGACACGACGATGGGATTCTCGCCGCTCGAGGGCGTCCCGATGGCGACACGGTCCGGCTCGCTCGACCCGGGTGCGGTCCTCTACCTGCTGCGGGCGGGGCTCCTCACGGAGGAGGAGATCGAGCACGCACTCGAGCACGAGTCGGGGCTCGCAGGGCTTTCGGGCGGCGGCTCCGGGGACGTGCGGGAGGCCTCGCCGCTCGGGCTCGACGTGTTCGTCCACCGCGTCGCGGCCGCAGTGGCCGCGATGGCGACGGCCTGCGGCGGCATCGACGTGCTCGCGTTCACCGGGGGGATCGGCGAGCACGCCGACGACGTACGAGCGCGGGTCGTCGAGCGCGTCGGCTTCCTCGGCGCGTTCCGCGTCGAGGTCGTCGCCGCGCGCGAGGAGCTCGTGATCGCCGCCGAGACGCGTAGGTTGCTCGGCCCCTGAGCCGACGCTCAGGCGGACGCGAACGTCTCGCGAGGGCCGTGACCGGCCGCCACCGACCGTGCGATGTCGAGCGTGGAGATCACGCCGATCGGCTCGCCGGAGTCGGGATCGGTGACCGCGAGATGCGCGATCCCGTAGGCGCCCATCAAGCCGCCGGCCTCGGCGATCGGACGATCCGCCGGGACGCTGACGAGCGGGGTGACCGCAGTCGCGCCGGCCGTGAGTGTGTCGAGGTCGAGCGGTGTCGCGGCGACGAGGTCGAGGTCTGAGACGACCGCCCAGAGATGGGGAGTCTCACACTCGTCCTCGGCGCGGTCGAAGACGAAGACCGCGTGGACGCTGAACGTCGCCATCATCCTCGCGACGGTCCGGAGCGGCGTCTCCGGCGGGCAGCTGATGACGCCACGGCTCATCGCGTCTCCGACCGTGGCCGTCTCGAACGGGACCGGCAGCTTCTCGTCGCGATGGTCCGTGCAGGTCATGGCCGGATCGTCACGGCACGTCCGGCGGGCCGCATCCGCACGAACTACGGAACCCGCCGCGACCGCTACGGATCCGAAGTCCGGGCTACCAGACGACGACCGAGACTCCGCCGACCTCGTCGAGAGCGACGGTGTTCGCCCCCGGGGCGATCACGATGCGGTCGGTGGTTCCGGCTGCGGGCAGCGTCCCGGTGACCGGCGAGCCGACCGCGTCGTCGGCGCGGTCGACGAACGTCACGGAGATGTTCTTGCCCAGGCAGGCCGAGGGGATGTCCGACAGGTCGATGCCGTCGATCGCGTAACCGGAGACGGCTCCGTAGAAGCTTGTCGAGTAGCTCATGGACATTCCGGTGCCGCAGGCCGTGACCAGCTCGCTGCCGGCTCCGAGACCTGCGGAGGCGGTGCCGAGCGACGCCGCAAAGCCCTGAATCGCGGCGAAGACAACGACGGCCGCGAGGGCAGCGACACCGAGTCGTGTCCTCGACGCGGCCCTGCGGAACCACGTCTGGACTCTCATGACGCCGTGCCCGTCGCTTCGCACCCGCTGTACGCGTTCACGGCTCCGGGGGAGCCGATGCAGACGTCGCCGGAGCCGGCGCCGCCCTGCAGCGTGTTCGTCGTTCCCGCGCCGCCGCCGGCGACGATGCAGTCGTTCCCGTTGCCGCCGCTGAGGGGTTGCGACCCTGCCGCGCTGCGCCCGAGAATCAGATCGTTCTGCGAGGTGCCGGAGTTCGAGGAGGTCGTCGCGACGACGAGGTTGGCCGGATTGACGCCGGCGCAGAGCGCCGGGGCGATCTGCGTGAGCGTTCTGGCGAACGAGGATCGTCCCGCATACGAGGCAGGCACGACGTTGCCGGCCGTGAACGTCGCCGCCGAGACGGCGACGACGAGGGTGAGCGCGACCACGAAGCCGACCACGGTCGGGACCCGGCGAGGGAGCGGCGGGGGCGGGGGAAGGCGGAGCCGGGTTCCCCGGCGCGGAGCCGGTACGGCTGGACGGGCCGGCTCGGCGGGCTCCGGGAGCTTCGTCAGCTCGAAGCGGTAGAGGCGCGGCGGGTCGTCGACGACGAAGACGGTGACGTTCTCGTTCACGTGGCGCAGGATCGGGCGCTCGGCCTGGCGCGCGATCCCGGTGAGGCTCTCGAGATCCGGGACCGGCGTGACGGCGGTGTTCGGCGGAGCGGGAAGGTCGGAGACGTCGAACATGTCGCGCCCGTAGCGGTGGGCGATCCGCCGTTCCGTCGACCAGATCTGCCGCCGACGGCGGAATTGGCCGGTGCCCACAGCCCATGCCCCTCCGAGGATGAGCATCGCGCCCAGGATCTCGAGTGCCGCACCGGTGAACTGCGATCGTCCGACAGCCACGGTGTTGGTCACGCTGCGCGGCAGCGTCCCCGTCTGGGACGGGTGGAGCGCCGCAAGCAACACCGAGGCCGTGGACGGCGCCGCATACGTTGCTCCCGGGCCGTGGCAGGCGTTGAGACCGTGTAGCCGGACACGGTGCCGCTGCCGGAGCCGGCGTTCGTGGCCGGGACCGTGTTCGCGGCGGTGAAGGCGCACGCACCGCCGGCCACGACGGCCGCGACGACGGCCACGAGGACGATCCGCAGGGGCGAAAAGAACCGCATTGAGCTTTCTCCTTGGGTTAGGCGCAGGGGTATCTGTCTCGTTTTCGGTGGGTTCGGGGCACCAGGCTTCCGGGGTTCTGCGGTTCGGAGGGGAGTAGTTCGTACCGAGGCGGTTCCACCAAAGTGGTGAGTCAGGCGTGAGAGTGCGCGTCTTCGGGTACTGAACGCGCATGCCCTGGATGGTCATGAAGTCGTCGTTCCGCGAGGCGGAGCGACTTCAGCAGGAGGAGCCCGAGCGCTTCGACGCGATCGTGTCCGAGGGGGTCGTGGCCGAGCCGGACCTGGCGAACCGCGACGCGCTGAGCCTCGTGACGCTGTACCTCTACGACCAGCGCGTCAACAGCGCCTAAGCCCGTCCGTCAGGTCAGAACGAGAGCGTCCAGGCGGCGCTCGCCGACACCTCGAAGGTGTAGGTGCCCGGCGGGATGAAGCTCGTGCCGCTCGTCGTGCTGTCGCCGTTGTCGAACTCGATGAAATTCTCGTCGTTCGGGGTCGAGGAGACCGAGAAGTCGTTGAAGCCGTCGGAGTCCGGCTGCGACGTCCACGTCACCGTGACGCCGTGGGAGAGCGTCATCGGGGCGAGGGTCTCGTCGCCGTTGCCGCTGAACGTCTGGCCGACCGGGGACGGCGCGACCGTGACCATGACCGTGCGCGTGGTGGTGCGGGGCTTGACGGCGCGGGCGCAGACCTTCGTCCCGTGCACCTTCGTGCAGTGCCCCGGCCGGAGGAAGATCGTGTGGAGCGCATAGGCGCTCGCGCCGCCCGCGGCAGCGAGTGCCAGCACCGCCGCGACCACGAGAGCACGCTTCCGCACACACTGATTATTCGCGCCCGGCCGGACGAGTCAACGGGCCGGAGAGCGCTGCGAAAGTCGAGCGCCCAACTTCGTCCGCCTCACTAGCCAGTAGCCGGGCTCTGGTCTACATAGGTATACGGGCGGGTTGCGCCAGCGAGATCATCTCCACCGTGCCTCCAGTCAGACCTCGCTACGACCTTTCGGCGCAACCCGCTCTGGGCCTCGAGTAACCGCAAGCCGCGAGGATCCCCGCTAGCGGCCGGCGAATCCGTGGAGCTCGTAGACGGACTGCCGGGCGGGCGGCGGCGCGTCTCCGGCCATCTGCTCGACCAGAGGTTCGATCCGCTCCCGCATGAACCGCTCGCTCTGCTCCTGCGTCTCCCACACCTCGAAGATGCGGAAGACGCCCGCGTCGTCGTCGAAGCCGGCGCTGTGGAAGATGGCGCCGTCCGGCCAGTCGTTCGCGAGGCCGAGAGCCTCGCTGATGGCGTCGTAGTTCGTGGTGCTGCGATCCTCGATGGGGAATTCCTGGATGAACGCGACGGTCATGGCCGCCTCCTTGTCGAAGGAGTCGGGAGCCTACAAGCGGGAGGCGTTCGCTACTAGCTGCGGGGCAGGGATTCGAACCCCAACTTCCTGATCCAGAGTCAGGCGTCCTACCATTAGACGACCCCGCAACGGGCCGGCGCCCAGTGTAGCCGGGTGTCGGACGAGGTCAGCCTGCCGCACGCACGGCGTCCGCCAGCACCGCGACCGCTCGCCGCAGCGACGGCTCCGGGGCCACCGCATAGCCGAGGAGAAGCGCCGGATCGCGCACGGCTTCGGCGCAGTGTTCGCTCATCCCCGCAAGCCCGACGCCTCGAGCTCGGGCTTCGGCGAGGACGCGTTCCTCGTTCAGCATGTGAGGCAGCACGGCCTCCAGGTAGAGCCCCGCCGCGAGCCCGCGCACCTCGAGCTCGGGGAGCTGCCGCGCCAGCTCCCGCACGAGGGCGTCGCGCCGCCGCCGGTAGCGAAGGCGCATCCGGCGCAGGTGGCGGTCGAGCTCGCCGCGGAGCAGGAAATCCGCGAACGCAAGCTGCTCGAGCCGCGGCGGGGAGATGACGGTGTACAGGACCTCGTCGACGAGCGGCCGGACGAGCTCTCCCGGCGCGACGATCCAGCCGAGCCGCAGCGTCGGCGCGAGCGTCTTGCTCGCCGTCCCGCAGTAGACGACCCGTTCCGGCATCAAGCCCTGAAGCGAGCCGACGGGAGGACGGTCGTAGCGGTACTCGGAGTCGAAGTCGTCCTCGACCACGACGGCGCCCGTCTTCTCCGCCCAGGCAAGGAGCCGGGCGCGACGCTCGGGCGCAAGTACGACGCCGGTGGGGAACTGGTGCGCCGGCGTCACGAGCGCGGCGTCCGGAGACGCGGCGGCGAGCGCCTCCACGTCGATCCCGTCGCTGTCCACCGGAATCGCGATCGTCTCGAGGCCGGTCCTCGCCGCTACCGCGCGAATCACGACGTGGCTGGGATCCTCGACCGCGATCCGTCTCCGCCCGGAGCGCACGAGGACGCCGCCGATCAGGCTGAGCGCCTGTGCGAAGCCCGAGCAGACGAAGGTGTGCTCGGGCTCGCCCACCACGCCTCGCACCCGGCCGAGGTAGGCGGCGAGCGCTTCACGAAGTTCTGCCGACCCGCGGACGTCGCCGTAGGCGAGCGCGGCGTTCGGAGCCCTCCGGAGCGCGGCGCGGTACGACTTCAGCCACTCGGCGCGGGGAAACGCGCCGTAGTCGGGTAGATCGGGCCGCAGGTTGTGCGGCCACTCGGGGTCGGCAGCGAGGGTCCTGGCCTCCGCCGCCACGCCGATGCCCTGCGCGACGATCGGCGGGGCATTGCGACCGAGCCTGAGATAACCCTCGGCGCCGAGCTGGGAGTAGGCGGCGACGACGAGCCCGCGCGAGACTCCGAGCTCGGCCGCAAGCGCTCGCGTCGAGGGCAGACGCGTGCCCGGCCGGAGGGCTCCGCTCCGGACACCGTCGCGCAGCGCTCGCTCGAGCTGGAGCGACAGGGGCTCGTCTGCGCTCCGGTCGAGCTCGACGAGCACCTCCGGCGCCCGGCTTCTCCTCGTCGACTGGTCCACCAAATCGGCCCTGAAGTGGACCTTAACACCGGTCCGCCGAGCCTCTAGCTTTGACCTCGTGACCCTGCGCACCCTCCTTCTCGGCGCGGTCGTCGTCCTCGTCGCTGCCGCCACCGCGGCGGCGGCGACCGGGACACCTCATGTCGTGGCCCGCATCCAGACCGGGAGCAGGCCCTGCTCCGAAGCGGGCGGCTTCGGCGCGGTCTGGGTCGGCAACAACGGCAGCGGGACGCTCGCCCGGATCGATCCGGGCAAGAACAAGGTCACGGGAACGGTGCGCGTCGGGGCGGGCCCGTGCGGCGTCGCGATCGGCGCCGGGAGTGTCTGGGTCGACGGCTACACGTCTGCGTCGGTCGTCCGCGTCGATCCCAGGCGGATGAAGGTCGTGAAGCGGATCGCCTTGCCCGACCAGATCTGGGACGTCACCTTCGGTGCGGGCTCCGTCTGGGCGACGGAGTCGAGCCTCGGTTACGTCGTCCGGATCAGCGCGAGGACGAACCGAGTGCAACGTCGCTTCCGGCTGCGTGGCACGCACCCGAGGAACCTGCGCTACGGCGCGGGAGCCGTCTGGGTCGGGCAGCAGTACGGAGACCGCGTCTTCCGCATCGACGTGCGCACCAACCGCGTGAGCTCGGTGCGTGTCGGACAGGGCCCGCGCTCGATCGCCGTCTCGCCGACGGCCGTCTGGGTCTCGAACTCGATCGACGGCACGGTCTCGCGGATCGATCCGGCGACGCTCAGGGTCGTCGCGACGATCCCGGTCGGGACGCAGCCCGAGAACGCCGCGACCGCCGGAGACGGATCGGTGTTCGTCCCGAGCGTCACCGCAGGCACGGTCTCACGGATCGATCCGGCGACGAACCAGGTCGTCGACACGATCCCGGTCGGCAAGAGCCCGTTCCCGGCCGCGTTCGCGTTCGGCGACATCTGGGTGCCGATCTACGGCGGGCGGTACGTCGCCCGCATCCACGTCGACTAGGACGCTACGACCGCGTGAGGTCACCGTCGGGGTGACGGTCGAGCCCCGTCGGCGCAGCCCGACTAGATCTCGAGGCGGTACATCGGCACGAGGCGCTGCTCGGTCTCGGTGTCGATGTGTGCGACGACCTCGACGTACGGCTCGAGGCCGCTGCCCCGTAGCTTCGCCTTCAGGAGCCCGTCCACCTGGAAGATGCCGGAGCTGTTGTTCATCCGGATCTCGATCTTGATCGGGCGCTCCTCGCCGTCCGAGATCGTGACGTCCTCGATCGCCGCGGCCGAGAGCGAGTGCATCGAGACGCTGCCCTTCTCGAACGGGATCCGCGAGCGGCCCTTCGCCATGTCGAGCGCATCGGCAACGCGGACGATGCCGGCGTCCACGGTGAGCGGCTCCCCGTCGGCGCGGTGGCTGATGATCGCCTGCAACACCTCGGACACGATCACCGTCAGGTTCGGCTCCTCGTAGAGGCCGTCGAGCAGCTGCCGTATCTTCGGTGCGGCGAGGAAGAGCGAGAAGTCCTCGTGGCCGTGCCGGTGGATCGACATCCCGACGCAGTGGAGGAGCGCGGCGAGCACCACGACGATCTCCGCGTCGTCCTGCTCGAGCCCGAAGTCGCGCACGAGGCCGGGCTCCACGCCGTGCTTCGTGAGCTGGCGCAGGAGCTTTAGCGCGATGTTCGTGACGATCTGGATGTGCACCCAGGAGTGGTCGTTGATAGCCATCCGTGAGACCGCGTTCACGTTCGAGACGTGCCACCAGCCCTTGAGCTGGCCGTCGGCGTTGACGCGCTCGATCAGCGTGCGGAGCGTGCGGTTGCCGCGAACCGGGACGTTGATTCGCATCCGCTCGGCCGCCTCGGCGGGCGTGAGCCGGGTCTCGTGCTCGGCCTCCGCGTCGACCGGCTGCTCGATGCGGTCGGCGGTCTCCGGGTCGAGTTCCGCGTCGTCCATGCCTGGGCGCAGTCTGACGGATGGCGTATGAATGGGTACGTGCACGAGCCGCATCCGGTGCGCCTGGTGGTGGAGGACGACCTCGAGCGAAATCGCCTCACCGTCTTCCTGCGGCTGATCCTCGCGATCCCGCATCTCATCTGGATCGCGATCTGGACGATCTGGATCGTTCTCGTCGTCTTCGTCAACTGGTTCGTGACGCTGGCGACGGGCCGCCCGGCAAAGAGGCTTCACGGGTGGACGTGCTCGTATGTGCGCTACGGAACGCACCTCAACGCCTACCTGTATCTCGTCGGCAACCCGTACCCCGGCTTCATGGGGGAGGAGGGCGAATATCCGATCGACCTGCGCCTGCCGGGAGTCGAGCGCCAGCGAAGGTGGAAGACGCTGTTCCGGATCTTCCTCGCGATCCCGGGGCTGCTGCTCGCGTCTGCGCTTGGCGGCGGGTTCAGCTCCACGAGCTTCTCGCGCAGCGGGAATTCGGCGTACTCGGCGGCCGGAGGCCGTGGGGCGCTCTCGTTGACGTGTGCGGTGCTCGGCTGGTTCGCGAGCATCGCGCGGGGACGAATGCCGAAGGGGTTGCGCGACGCCTCCGCCTACGGGATCGGATACGGCGCCCAGACGGCGGCGTACGTGCTGCTCATCACCGACCGCTATCCCGATGCCGACCCGCGGGCGATGCTCGACGCGCTCGATCGTCCGCCCGAGCACGTGGTCCGGCTCGTCGGCGACGCCGACGACCTCCGCTTCTCGCGCCTGACCGTCTTCTTCCGTCTGCCGCTCGCGGTCCCGCATCTCATCTGGCTCCTCCTGTGGGGAGTCGCTGCATTCTTTGCCGCCATCGCGAACTGGTTCGTCACGCTGTTCCGCGGGACGCCGGCGCGCCGCCTCCACGCCTTCCTCGCCCGCTTCGTGCGCTACCAGCTTCACGTGTACGCCTTCCTCTACCTCGTGGGCAATCCGTTCCCCGGCTTCGACGGCGCCGCCGGGCGCTACCCCATCGATCTCGTTCTCCCGGGACCCGAGAGGCAGAGCCGGTGGAAGACGGGCTTTCGCCTCTTCCTCGCGATTCCCGCGCTCCTCGTCGGTACGGCGCTCGGGTACGGGCTCGGCGTCGCTGCCCTCCTCACGTGGTTCGTCGCGCTCATCCGCGGTGCGGCGCCGTGGGGTCTGCGTAACTACTCCGCGTACTCGCTTCGCTACCAGGCGCAGGCGAACGCGTACCTCGCGCTGCTGACCGACGCGTACCCCCACGCGAGCCCGCTCGAAGGGGCGCCTGAGCCGCAGCACGAGTTCGCCGAAGCCGCCATGGCGTGACACACCGCCGGGGGGCGCTCCTTCTCGTCTTCGTCGGCGTCTGGGCGGTCGCGGCCTGGCTGCTCTGGCGCTCGTCGCTGCCGGCGTATCACCTGCCGCACCTCGACGAGCACGCCCTCTTCGCCGCGAGCGTGCTGGACCGGGCGCAGCACTACAGCGGCGTGGAGCGCCTTTTCTGGGTCGGAGCGACGGTGACGCAGCTCGTGGTGCTCGGTCTCTTCGCCCGCTACGGCGTGCGCTGGACGCGCGAGTCTGCGGCGGGCCCGATCGGCACCGGGATGCTGCTGGGGATGATCGGCTTCGCGCTCGTCTGGGCGGCGGAGCTCCCGTTCTCGGTGCTGAACGTCTGGTGGCGTCACCATTACGGCCTTTCCGGGAGCTACGTGCAGGCGACGGTCGGGAACTGGTTCGCCCTCGGCGCGCGTTTCGTCCTGCTCTGCTCCGCGCTCGCGATCGTCATGGGGCTCGCCCGGGTGCGGTGGGTCGGCGATCGCTGGTGGCTCCCGGCCGCGCCGGTCTTCGTCGGCTTGCAGACGCTGCTCGCGTTCGTGACGCCGTGGCTGCTCGGCGGCAGCTCCTTCAGGGCGCCCTACGTCGCGGCGCTCCAGCGGGCGGAGCACGTCCACGTCCCCGTGCGGGTGCTGAGCGGCTTCAGCGAGCCGAACGCGTTCGCGACCGGGCTCGGTGCCAGCCGCCGCGTCTTCCTCTGGAAACCGATCGTCCAGCCGCCGTTCACGCCGCGCATGGACCGCTTCGTGCTGGCGCACGAGCTCGGCCATCTCGCACACAACCACATCTGGAAGTCGATCGGCTGGTACGCGCTTGTCGCCTTCCCGCTGGCCTATCTACTCTCGTTGGCCGCGAGGCGGCGCGGCGGCATGGGCGTCGCTGCGGCGGTTCCGCTCGCGATCTTCGCCTACGTCGTGCTGCAGCTCGTGGCGCTGCCCGTGCAGAGCCTCGTGACGCGCCACCTCGAGGCCGAGGCGGACTGGTCCGCCCTCCGCGCGACGCGCGACCCCGTGGCGGGGCGGCAGCTGTTCAGCCTATTCGCGTCGGAGACGCTCGACGACCCGAGCCCGCCCTGGTGGGACTACGTCTTCCTCGAGAACCACCCGACGCTGCTGCAGCGGATCGAGATGACGGACTACTACGCGGCCTACGTCCGACGGCGCGGTCATCGTTGACGCATGGAGGCGGGTGCGCACGGAGGGACGAGCGTGTACGGCGGCGCCCGCGCGGGATTCTGGCGCCGCTTCGCGGCAGCCTTCATCGACGGGGTCTTCGTCGGGATCGCCAGCGGGCTCCTCCGGGCGATCCTCGGGACCGGCGCCGGCTCCGCTCTCGGGATCGTCGTCTCGGTCGTCTATTTCACCGCGTTCGTCGGCGCCGAGCGGGGCCAGACTCTCGGGCAGATGGCGCTCGGCATCCGCGTGCTCGGCCTCGACAACGGGGCCTCGATCGGCTACGGGCGCGCCTTCCTCCGCTGGCTCGTGAGCATCGTCTCGGCCATCGTGATCCTGCTCGGCTACCTCTGGATGCTCTGGGACAAGGAGAAGCAGTGCTGGCACGACAAGGCCGCGAACGACGTCGTCGTGCCGGTGCGCGCCTACCCGCTGCGCTGAGCGCCGGCTAGGCCGCCGCCCAGTCGCCGTAGAGGCTCGTGTAGAGCCCGCGCTTCGCGAGGAGCTCCTCGTGCGAGCCCTGCTCGATCACGCGGCCGTGTTCGAGGACGACGATGAGGTCGGCGTCGCGGATCGTCGAGAGCCGGTGCGCGATGACGAACGACGTCCGGTCGGCGAGGAGCGTTCGCAAGGCCTGCTCGATCGTCCGCTCGGTGCCGATGTCGACCGAGGACGTCGCCTCGTCGAGGACGAGGATCCGCGGGTCGGCGAGCAGCGCCCGCGCAAAGGCGACGAGCTGGCGCTGGCCGAGCGAGAGCCGTGAGCCGCGCTCGCCGAGCTGCGTCTCGTAGCCGTCCTCGAGCCGGAGGATGAAGTCGTGCGCGCCGACCGTCTGTGCCGCGCGGACGATCTCCTCCGGGCGCGCGTCCGGACGGCCGAAGGCGATGTTCTCCGCGACCGTGCCGGCGAAGAGGAAGCCCTCCTGCGGGACGATGCCGAGCTGGCGGCGGAGCGAGTCCTGCGTGACGTCGTTCAGGTCGACGCCGTCGATCGTGATCCGGCCGCTCGTCGGCTCGTAGAAGCGGGCGAGGAGCTTCGCGATCGTCGACTTGCCGGCGCCGGTGTGGCCGACGAGTGCGACCGTCGTGCCGGCCGGGACGTCGAGGTCGATCCCGTGCAGCACCTCCTCGCCCTTCTCGCCGCCGCGGAGGCCGTACGCGAAGCGGACCTGCTCGAAATGGACGCGTCCCTCGATGTGCGCGAGCGGCTGTGCAGCCGGCCGGTCGACGACCTCCGGCTGCTCGTCGAGCACGCCGATGATCTTGTCCAGCGCGGCCGTCGCCGAGAGGAACGTGCTGTAGAGCTGCGAGAGCTGCTGGATCGGGTCGAAGAAGTTGTTGACGTAGAGCATGAAGGCGAAGAGCGTCCCGATCGCGATCTCGTGGCGGAAGTAGAGGTGGCCGCCGTAGCCGAGGACGACGGCGAGCGCGAGGGTCGCGAGGAAGCTGACGAACGGGAAGTAGAGGGCGTTGAGGACGACCGTCTGCATGTTCGCGTCGCGGTAGCGGCGCGCGACGACGCGGAAGTTCTCCGTCGCCAGCTGCTCGCGGGTGAACGCCTGCACCATCCGCATCCCGGCGATGTCCTCGGCGAGCGTCGCCGTCACGAGGCCGAGCCGCTCGCGCACCTCGCCGTACGCGCGCGCCGAGCGAGAGCGGAAGAGCAGGCTGGCGATGCTCATGAACGGGATCACCGCGAGCGTGGCGAGGGCGAGCCGCCAGTCGAGGACGAGCAGGAGGACGGCCGTGCCGCCGAGCAGGAGCGTGCTCTGGGCGAGCGTCGTGACGCCGTCGGTGACGAGCTGGTCGATCGCCTCGACGTCGTTCGTCATCCGGCTGATGAGCACGCCGGCGCGGTTCCGCTCGTAGAAGCCGAGCGAGAGCCGCTGCAGGTGGCCGAAGAGCTGCGTGCGCAGGTCGGCGAGGATCCGCTCCCCGACCCAGCCGGTCATGTACGTCTCCACGTACGTCATGCCCCAGTTCGCGAGGCCCGCGGCGACGAAGATCACGATGACGACGACGAGCACGGTGCCGGTCTTGTGCTTGACCGCGTCGTCGAGCGCTGCCTTCGCGAGGAGCGGCGGAGCGAGCGCCGCCCCCGTCGCCGTGAGGAGTGAGAAGAGAGAGAAGAACGTCCGCGCGCGGTAGCGCCTCGCGAGCCGCCAAAGCACGGCGAGCCGGCGGCGCGTCGTGCTCCACGACCAGTCGTCGACCTCTGCGCCGCGCTCGCGCATGAGATGCCCGCCGGGCTGGTGAACCCTCACGACACGCCTCCTTCAAACACGTCCGGAACCAGGTTCCGGCCATGTCCGTTCGAGCCATCCGCTTCGCGGAACCGTCCGGCCTCCGGCCGAGAGCCATGTCCCCGCGGGCCACCGTCCGGTACCAGGTACCGGACGTGTCCGGCGAGGACGTGGCTCACGCGGTGGGTCACGCCACTTCCTCCACGTCGCCGCGGGCTTCCACGGCGTCCGCGAACTGCCGCTCGAGGAGACCGTGCTCGTAGATCTCGCGGTAGACGGCGCTCGTCTCGAGGAGCTCCTCGTGCGTGCCGCGCGCCGCGATGCGTCCGCTGTCGAGCACGACGATCTCGTCGGCGAGGGCGATCGTCGACAGCCGGTGCGCGATGATCAGCGTCGTCCGGCCGCGCATCACCTCGCGCAGGCCGGCGCGGATCTGCGCCTCCGTCGTCGCGTCGACCGACGCGGTCGCGTCGTCGAGGATGAGGATCCGCGGGTCGAGCGCGAGCGCCCGCGCGATCGCGATCCGCTGCCGCTGTCCGCCCGAGAGCGTGATGCCGCGCTCGCCGATGACCGTGTCGTACCCCTGCGGCAGCCGCTCGACGAACTCGTGCGCCTGCGCGAGCCGCGCCACGCGCTCGACCTCCTCGTCGCTCAGATCGGCGCGCCCGAAGGCGATGTTCTCGCGCACCGTGGTCGAGAAGAGGAATGGATCCTGGGGGATGACCCCGATCTCGCGCCGAAGCGACGCGAGCGTCACGTCCCGCACGTCGACTCCGTCCACGAGGACGCGCCCCGTGTCGATGTCGTAGAACCGCGGCACGAGCGAGGCGAGCGTCGTCTTGCCCGAGCCGGTGTGCCCGATCAGCGCGAGCGTCGTGCCGGCGTCGAGCGCGAGCTCGAGGTGCTCGAGCACCGGGCGGTCACGCAGGTAGGAGAACGAGACGTCATCGAAGCGGATCGCGCCGTCGCCGGGCGGCAGGTCGGGCGCGCCGGGCCGGTCCACGACGTCCTCCGGCTCGTCGAGGACCTGGAAGATCCGCTCCCCGGACGCGGTCGCCCGCTGTGCCTGACCGACCCACATGCCAAGCGACCGCAGCGGCGTGACGAGCAACCCGAGGTAGAGGTTGAAGGCGACGAAGGAGCCGACCGAGAGGGAGTGATGCGCAACCATCCGCGCGCCGACGAGGAGGACGGCCGCCTGCGCGAGCAACGGCAAGAAGGAGAGGAGCGGCACGTACGTCGCGCGCTGCCGGTTCGCGTGGATCGTCTGCGCGAAGAGCGCGTCGTTGCGGCGCGCGAACTTCTCCTCCTCCGCCGGCTCCTGCGCGAACGCCTTCACGACGTGGACGCCGACGATGTTCTCCTCTGCCACCGTCGCGACGTCCGCGAGCTTCTGCTGCACGTCGCGCAGTGTCGGATGCGCGACGTGGCTGTACCGGTAGGCCAGGGCGACGAGGAACGGTGTGACGGCGAGCACGACGAACGCGAGGCGCCACTCGAAGAAGAAGAGCACCACGGTCACCGAGGCGACAGTGAGCGCGTTCTGGAAGAAGAAGATCAGCCCGTAGCCGAGGAAGAAGCGGACGCCCTGGAGATCGACCGTCGCGCGCGACATGAGCTGGCCGGTCTGATGGCGGTCGTAGAAGCCGAACGAGAGCCGCACGAGGTGGGCGTAGAGGCCTTGCCGCATGTCCATCTCGACGTCGAGCGCCTGCTTCCCCGAGATGAGCCGCCGGCCGAGCATGAACGCCGCCGAGACGAAGCCGAGCCCGGCGATCAGCCAGACGTAGAGCCAGAGACGGTGTGCGTCGTGGTCGACGAGCGCGTGGTCGATGACGTCGCGGCCTGTCACCCAGATGAGCGCGATCTGCGCGGCCTGGGAGCCGACGGCGAGCACGGTGGAGATCGCGACCCCGCGCTTGTACGGCCGCAGGAACGAGAGCAGCCGGGTGAACGTACGGCGATACGGAACGGCGCTCATCGGCTTTGAGCGTACCGCCGGAGTCCTATGCACCTGCGTGTCAGCGCAGTCGCGCGAGCTCCCGCTTGACGAGGTCTGTCCCAGCGGCGAGCCGCTCGCGGTTCGCCGGGTCGTTGAGCCATCCGCTCGCGCCGGACGGGTGGGGGAGCGGCACGACCGGCGTTCCGTCCAGCTCGTACCGCTCACCGACGCAGGTGGTGAGGGACGGAAGACCGAGCAGCCGCCGCAGCGCGAGGCCACCGACGGTCACGATGAGGCGCGGCCGCAGCAGCTCGAGCTCCCACTCGCGCCAGAAGAAGCAGAGCTCCTGCTCGCGCGGCGTCGGCGTCCGGTCGCCGCGACCCGACGGCGCACGGCCCGGATAGCAACGCGTCACCGACGCGCAGTAGAACGTCGCGTAGAACACGTCCTCCTCGAGCTCGAGCCAGCTTCGGAGCGTGCGGCCGGCGCGCCCGCGCCAGGGGAGTCGCTCCTCCCCCTCGACCACTCCCGGAGCCTGGCCGAAGAGGTACGCGCGCTGGCCCGAACCCGGCACCCGCACCGGGAGCGATTCCAGTGGGTAGCCGGCCTCCAAGCAGGCGCGGCAGCGCGAGAGGTCGCGCTGGAGGGAGGCGAGCGAGCGGTAGGACGACTTCCGAACCGTCATCGCGCCGGAGCGTAGGCTCAGCGCCGATGTTGCCGCTGGAGGCCGTGCCGAACTTCTCTGAGGGCCGCGACGGCGCCACGATCGCGGCGATCGGGGATGCGCTCGCCGGGCACGCCCGTCTGCTCGACGTTCACAGCGATCCGGACCACAACCGGTCGGTGTACACGCTCGTCGGGAATGACGAGGAACTCGTCGACGCCCTACTCGCCGGAATCGGCTGCGCCCGCGAGCTGATCGACCTCCGCAGCCACGAGGGGGCGCATCCCCGCATCGGCGCGGCCGACGTCGTCCCGCTCGTGCCGATCCGCGACACCGACGCGGAACGCGCCCGCGCCGCGGCACTCGAGCTCGCACGGCGCGTCGGGGAGGAGCTCGCGCTGCCGGTCTTCCTCTACGCGGACCTTGCGCCGGGCCGCGGGCCGGCCTTCTTTCGGCAAGGCGGCCCCGCCGAGCTGCAGCGGAGGATCGAGCTCGGCGAGCTCGCGCCGGACTTCGGCCCGGCACGCCTCGACGAGCGCGCCGGCGGGGTGATCGTCGGCTCTCGGTCGCCGCTGATCGCCTTCAACGTCAACGTCGCCGGCGACGACCTCGAAGGGGTGCGCGAGCTCGCGCGCGCCGTGCGCGAGCGCGACGGCGGCTTCCCCGGCGTGCGGGCGCTCGGACTCCGCCTCCCGCGGGCCGGCCACGTCCAGGTGAGCCTCAACGTCGAGGATTGGCGCGCGTCGCCGCTGCACGAGGTCGTCGCCGCAGTGGAGCGGGAAGCCGGGGCGAGAGGCCTCGAGGTCCTCGGAGCGGAGCTCGTCGGCCTCCTTCCCGCGGGGGCCGCGGTGGCGGCGGCCGGCTCCCTCCTGCGCGTGGCCGGTCTCGACTCCTCGCACGTCCTGGAGCTGCGGCTCCTCGACGAGTAGCCCGCGTAGAAAGCCGGCGCAAACCCGCGACAGACGCGTGATCCGTACCGGGCTACGGTGTCCGCAGGGGGTTGCGACACCCCCCGGGGGCATGTAGGCCAACGTGCGGAGGGAGCTGCGTCCTAGACTCGCGCTGTGGCGCAGCGGACGGCCATCGGCCTCACCGGCGACGACCTCACCGTGGACGACGTCTGGGCCGTCGCCGTCGAGGGAGTCGGCGCCGCGCTCTCCGACAGCGCGCGCGAGCGGGTACACCGTGCCCGCGAGCTCGTGGAGCGCGCCGCGCACGGCAGCCGCGAGCACACGTACGGCGTCAACACCGGCTTCGGCCGCTTCGTCGCCGTCGCGATTCCTGCGGAACAGACGGCCGAGCTCCAGCTCAGGCTGCTCCGCTCACATGCCTGCGGCGTCGGGGAGCCGTACCCCCCGGAGATCATCCGGGCGGCGATGCTCCTGCGAGCAAACGCCCTGGCCAAGGGCAACTCGGGGGCACGCGTCGAGACCGTGGAGCTCCTGCTAGCGCTCCTCGACCGAGGCGTCCTTCCCGTGGTTCCGAGCCGCGGCTCCGTCGGAGCGTCGGGCGATCTCGCGCCGCTCGCGCATCTCGCCCTGCCGCTCGTGGGCGAGGGCGAGGCGTGGATCGACGGCGAGCGGCTCGCGGGTGCGGCCGCACTCGCGCGGGCCGGTCTGGAGCCGGTCGAGCTCGCAGCGAAGGAGGGACTCTCGCTCGTCAACGGGACGCAGTTCATGGCGGCCGCGCTCGCCCTCGGCTTCGTGCGAGCGCGACGGCTGGCGCAGGCCGCGGACGTTGCCTGCGCGCTCTCCGTCGAGGCGCTCCAGGGGTCGCGTACCTCGTTCCTGCCGCAGATCCACGCGCTTCGTCCGCTGCGCGGCCAGACCGCCGCGGCGGCGAACATCCTCCGTCTGCTCGACGGCTCCGCCATCATCGAGGCGCACCGCTGGTGCGACAAGGTTCAGGACGCGTACTCGCTCCGGTGCGCGCCCCAGGTCCACGGCGCGTGCCGCGACCTCCTCGAGTACGCCGAGTACACCGTGAGCGTCGAGCTGAACGCCGCCACCGACAATCCGCTGGTGCTCGTGGACGAAGAGGAGCTGGTGTCGAACGGCAACTTCCACGGCCAGCCGCTCGCGTTCGCGCTCGATGCGCTCGCGATGGCCGTCGCGGAGCTCGCCAGCATCTCCGAGCGCCGAGTCGAGCGCCTCGTCAACCCCAACCTCTCGGACGGGCTTCCGGCGTTCCTCACCACCGACGGCGGCCTCAACAGCGGCTTCATGATCCCGCAGTACGTGGCTGCGTCGCTCGTCTCGGAGAACAAGGTGCTCTGCCATCCGGCGTCCGTCGACTCGATCCCGACGAGTGCGGGGCAGGAGGATCACGTCTCGATGGGGAACGCGGCCGGCCTCAAAGCCTGGCAGGTGCTGGCGAACTCCGAGCGGGCGGTCGCGATCGAGCTGCTCGCGGGCGCGCAGGCGGTCGAGTTTCATGCGCCGCTCGAGCCGGGAGTGGGGGGCAAGGCAGCCCGGGCGGCCGTTCGGGAGCTGTCTCCGAGGCTGCGTGACGACCGGCCGCTCGCGAACGACATCGAGGCTGTCGCCACGTCGATTCGCGACGGCTCCTTCCTCGCTGCGGTCGGGGCCGAGTCAGGCGAGCTCCAGTGAGCGCGACGGCGAGCCTCGCGGGACGCGTCGAGTCGCTCGTCGGCGACCTCACGTCGATCCGCGCGCCTCGAGGAACGGAGCTCAACGCGCGCCAGTGGTCGACGGAGGCGCCGCTGCGGATGCTGCTTAACAACCTCGACGCCGAGGTTGCCGAGCGGCCCGAGGACCTCGTCGTCTACGGCGGCTCGGGGAAGGCCGCGCGGAACCACGACGCGCTGCGGGCGATCGTCGCCGCGTTGCTCGAGCTCGGTCCCGACGAGACGCTTCTCGTGCAGAGCGGTAAGCCCGTCGGCGTCTTCACGACGCACGAGGGGGCGCCGCGCGTGCTCATCGCGAACTCGCTGCTCGTCCCGAAGTGGGCCACCTGGGACGAGTTCCGGCGGCTCGAAGCCGAGGGGCTGACGATGTTCGGCCAGATGACCGCCGGCTCGTGGATCTACATCGGCAGCCAGGGGATCCTGCAGGGGACGTACCAGACCTTCGCGGCGGCAGGCGAGAAGCACTTCGGCTCGCCCGATCTGCGCGGGCGGACGATCCTCACGGCGGGGCTCGGCGGCATGGGCGGCGCCCAGCCGCTGGCCGGCACGATGTCGGGCGCGGCAATCCTCTGCATCGAGGTGGATCCGCACCGGATCGAGCGCCGGCTCGAGACGCACTATCTCGACGAAGCGGCGGAGTCGATCGACGACGCGCTCGAGCGGATCCGGGCGGCGGCTGCCGAGCGCCGGCCGCTCTCGGTGGGCCTCTTGGGAAACGCCGCCGACGTCGTGCCGGAGCTCGTCGCCCGCGGCGAGGAGTTCGACCTCATCACCGACCAGACCGCTGCGCACGACCCGCTGAACGGATACGTGCCGCGCGGCTACTCGGTCGACGAAGCGGCCGCCCTGCGCACGTCCGATCCGGACGAGTACCTGCGCCTTGCCCGCGAGTCGATCGTCCGCCACGTCGAGGCGCTGCTCGAGTACGTCCGACGCGGCGCGTATGTTTTCGATTATGGCAACAACCTGCGAGGTGAGGCGCGTGAAGGTGGCGTAGAGGAAGCGTTCACATACCCGGGCTTCGTCCCGGCCTATATCCGGCCGCTCTTCTGCCGCGGAGTCGGTCCGTTCCGATGGGCAGTGCTGTCCGGCGACCCGGCCGACATCGCCGCAATCGACGACCGGCTGCGCCACCTGTTCTCGGACGACCCGCTGCTGCAGCGATGGCTCGAGCTGGCGCCCGATCGGGTGGCGTTCCAGGGGCTACCCGCCCGGATCTGCTGGCTCGGGTATGGCGACCGCGCGAAGGCGGGGCTCGCGATCAACGAGCTCGTCCGGAGCGGCGAGGTCAAGGCGCCTGTCGTGATCGGGCGGGATCACCTCGACGCAGGCTCCGTCGCCTCCCCCTATCGCGAGACCGAGTCGATGCGCGACGGGTCGGATGCGATTGCCGACTGGCCGATCCTGAACGCGCTCGTCAACGTCGCCGCGGGAGCGACGTGGGTGAGCGTGCACCACGGCGGCGGCGTGGGGATCGGCAACGCGATCCACGCGGGCATGGTCGTCATGGCGGACGGCAGTGACGCGCAAGCGGAACGGCTCGAGCGCGTGCTGACGACCGACCCGGGCACGGGCGTGATGCGGCACGTCGACGCGGGGTACCCGGAGGCGATTGAGGCCGCCGAGGCCGGCGGCCTGCAGATTCCCCGGTAGTGCTGCTCCTCCGCGACCTCACCCAGCTCGCGACGCCCGCCGGGATCGATGCTCCGCTGCGCGGCTCGGCGCTCGGCGAGGTCGAGGTGATCGAGGATGCATTCGTCCTCTGCGAGGGCGCGGCCATCGCGGCGGTCGGGCGGATGCGCGACCTTCCGGCGCTCGACGGCGACGTCCACGAGGTCGACGGATCGGGGATGTGCGCGGTCCCGGGCCTCGTGGACTGCCACACGCATGCGGCGTTCGGCGGGAATCGTGTCGATGAGTTCTCGCTGCGCGCCGGCGGCGCGAGCTACGAGGAGCTGCACGCGGCGGGCGGCGGCATCCTCTCCACCGTCCGTGCGACGCGTGAGGCGGGCGACGACGGCCTGCGGGCGGCGGTCGAGCGGCATCGCTCGTGGATGCTCCGCGCGGGGACGACGACGTTCGAGGCGAAGTCCGGCTACGGGCTCGACCGCGACATCGAGCTCTCGTCCCTCCGGGCGATCCGCGAGGCCGGCGGCATCCCGACGTGGCTCGGCGCCCACGCGGTGCCACCGGAGTTCGCCGACGCCGACACGTACCTCGACTTCGCTCTCGCCGATGTCCTGCCGGAGGCTGCAACGCTCGCGGAGGCGGCCGACGTCTTCCTCGAGCGGGGAGCCTTCGATGCCACGCAGGCTAGGCGGTACCTCGAGGCGTGCCGAGACGCCGGCCTCGCGCTACGCCTCCACGGCGACCAGTTCACGGAGAGCGGAGCGATCCCGCTCGCGGTCGAGCTGTCCGCCCGCTCGGTCGATCACCTCGAGGCAACCAGGGAGGATGGGATCCGGACGCTCGCCTCGAGCGACGTCGTCGGCGTGCTCCTGCCTGCGAGCGCGCTCTTCCTCGACCGGCCGATGCCGCCCGCCCGCGCGCTCGTCGATGCCGGCGCGGCCGTCGCGCTCGCGACCGACTTCAACCCGGGCAGCGCCTTCTGCCAAAGCCTGCCGCTCGTCTGCTCGCTCGCCGCGACGCAGGTCCACCTCTCGCCGGCGGAGGCGCTCGCCGCCTGCACCGTGAACGCGGCCCACGTCCTCGGTCGCGCGGACCGGATCGGCCGTCTCGCACCCGGCTACCGGGCCGACATCACGCTTCTCGACGCGCCCGACTGGCGCTATCTCGCGTACCACCTCGGCGGTCGCGTCGTCGCCGGGGTGGTCGCGGGAGGCGAGCTACGCTAGCCGTCCATGCCGACGAAGAAGCAACGGCGCCGGATGCAGAAGGAGCGCCGGCACGAATACGAGACCGTCTGGGTCGACGAGGAGGGGAACGAGCTCGACGAACCGCCGGAGGAGCTCGTCACCGCGCCCCGGAAGAGCGAGGCGGCCAGCTCGAAGCCGAAGGCCAAGGGATCACCGCAGCGCGGCGGCTCCGGCAGATCGATCCGCGTCCCCCCGCCTCCGTCGTGGGAGCGTGCTGCGAAGCGCTCGCTCATCCTCGGCGGTGCGATCTTCGCGCTCTTCTACATCCTCGGCTCGAAGAACGGCGGCCACAGCCTCGGCACCGCGCTGGCGCTCGCCGGCGTGTACACCCTCCTCTTCATCCCGTTCACCTACGCCATCGACCGCTTCTCGCACAACCGCTGGCAGCGGCGCGCCGACCAGCAGGGACAGCAGCGGCAGGCTAGGAAGCGCTGACGCCGGACTCTCGCGCCGCGTCACCGCGGTAGTGGCCCTCGCCCGGCCACGGGGCGAGCAGCAGCAGGAGCCGGGCGCCGGAAGCGCTCGTCACGGAGTGCCGCTCGTCCGGCGCGAAGTGGAAGAGCGTCCCGGCCTCGGCGTCGACCGACTCGTCCGCGGCCTCGACGCGCACCGTGCCGTCGATGATGACGAGAAGCGCGGACTCCTTCACGCCGTGGTCACCGAGCGCCTCGCCGGCTCGTAACTCGATGAGCACGGCGCGCCCGGCGCCGTCCCTCGAATGGAGGACCACAGGCGACCGGGCGCCCTGTGGTGTCTCGACCTCGCGCAGCCGCCAGTGGCGCATGGACGGCCCTTTCCCGCACCCGGAGGCAGGCTAACCAGGGTCCACTAGACTCGCCGCGATGCCGCTTGCCGTCGACAGATACGAGCTCGGTCCGCTCCAGACGAACTGCTACGTCGTGCGGCACGCGCGCGGCGCGCCGGAGTGCGCGGTCATCGACCCCGGCGGCGACGCCGCGGGCCTGCGGCTCGAGCTGGCGCGGCTCGGTACCGCCTGCGCCGCGATCCTCGTGACACACGGCCACTTCGACCATCTCGGCGGCGTCGCCGATCTCGCCGAGGGAACCGGCGCCGAGGTCTGGATGCCGGAGGGAGAGCGGGAGCGGCTCGAGCGGTACCCGGAGTTCGCTCCGGTGGGCGTTCCCGGACGACCGCACGCGCCAGAGCACCTGCTCAGTGGGGGCGAGACCGTCGAGGTCGCGGGCGTCTCGTTCGAGTGCCTCGCCGTGCCCGGCCACTCTCCCGCGCACATCGCCTTCCACGCCGAGGGAGAGCTCTTCAGCGGCGACCTCCTCTTCGCGGGCTCGGTGGGCCGTGTCGACCTGCCCGGCGCCGACTGGGACACGCTTCTCGCCTCGGTGCGGATGCTCTCCGAGCGGCTCCCGCCGGAGACAGTCATCCATCCCGGCCACGGCCACGAGACGACGCTCGGCGTCGAGCTCGCCCGCAACCCCTTCCTCGCAGAGCTCCGCGCGCCGACGTCGTGAAGATCGAGCGGCCGCGGGGGACGCACGACATCCTCCCGTCCGAGCAGCCGCTCTGGCGGAAGGTGACGGCGGAGATGGAGCGGCTTTGCGCGCTCTACGGCTACCGGCGAATCCAGACGCCGGTCTTCGAGGACGTCGCGCTCTTCCAGCGAACTGCCGGCGAGGGCTCGGACATCGTGCAGAAGGAGATGTACGTCTTCGACGATCGTGGCGGCCGGACGCTTGCTCTCCGTCCGGAGGCAACGGCGCCGATCTGCAGGGCGTACATCGAGCACGGGATGCAGCAGGAGCCGCAGCCGGTGAAGCTCTACACGCTCGCGACGTACTACCGGTACGACAAGCCGCAGCGGGGCCGTTACCGCGAGCACAGCCAGCTCTCGGTGGAGTGCATCGGCTCGGCCGATCCCGCCGTGGACGCCGAGGTCATCGGGCTTTACGACACGCTGCTCCACAACCTCGGGATCACGCGCTACGAGCTCCATCTGAACTCGATCGGCGACCGCGAGTGCCGCCCCGCGTATCTCGACCGCCTCAACGCATGGCTCGACGAGCACCCCGACCTGCTGGACGACGACGCGCGGCAGAAGCGCACGACCAGCCCGCTGCGCGTGTTCGACGTCAAGAGCCCGGCGGTGCTCGCCGCGCTCGAAGACGCACCGAAGATCGGCGAGTCGCTCTGTCCGGCGTGCCAGCAGCACTTCGCCGCCGTCCGCGAGGCGCTCGACGCCGCCGGCGTCCGCTACGTCCTCGACCCGACGCTCGTGCGCGGTCTCGACTACTACTCGCGTACCACGTGGGAGTTCCTCGGGCCCCACGAGTCGACACAGGCCTCGTCCATCTCGGGCGGCGGGCGCTACGACTACCTGATCGAGCAGATCGGCGGGCCCTCGACCCCAGGCGTTGGATTCGGCGCGGGAATCGAGCGGCTCCTCCTCTCGCTCGAGCTCGAGGGGATATCCGCCGAGGAGGAGCTACTCGACGTGTTCGTCGCCGCCGAGCCGGACCAGTCCGTCGGCGCGCTCGTGGGTCGTCTCCGAACGGCGGGGATCTCGGCCGACGCCGACTACGCTGGCCGCTCGATGAAGGGCCAGATCGGCTACGGCCAGAAGCGCGCTCGCTCGACCCTCGTCGTCACGGACGGCGGCATGACACTGCGCCGCAGGGGAGAGCCCGACGTCGAGGTGGATGAGGCGAGCCTCCTGCAGGAGCTGCAGCCGTGAGCTGGCGCGACGAGATGTGCGGCGAGCTGCGAGCCCACGATGCCGGCCGCCGCGTCACGGTCGCCGGCTGGGCCGACACGCGCCGCGACCACGGCGGGCTCGTCTTCGTCGACCTCCGCGACCACACCGGCAAGGTCCAGCTCGTCATCAACCCGGAGCACTCAGCGACCGCGGCGGCGATTGCGCACGAGATCCGGAACGAGTTCGTCCTCCAGGCGACCGGCGAGGTCGTGGCGCGAGCGCCCGAGCTCGTCAACCCGAACCTGCCGACGGGCCAGATCGAGGTACTCGTCGACGAGTTGCGCATCCTCTCGCGCTCGACGCCCCTGCCGTTCCAGCTGGACGAGGAGAACGTCGACGAGACGCTTCGCCTCCGCTATCGCTGGCTCGACATGCGCACCGACCGCATGCAGCGGAACCTGCGCCTCAACCACACCGCGATCGCGGCGATCCGCCGGGTCATGGACGAACGTGGCTTCGTCGACGTCTGGACGCCGAGCATGACGCGCGGCACGCCGGAGGGAGCGCGCGACTTCCTCACGCCGGTGCGCCTGCAGCCCGGGAAGTTCTTCGCGCTCGCCCAGTCGCCGCAGCTGTTCAAGCAGCTCTGCATGGTGGGCGGGATCGACCGCTACTACCAGATCGCCACCTGCTGGCGGGACGAGGATCTGCGGGCCGACCGCCAGTTCGAGTTTCGCCAGCTCGACTTCGAGATGGCGTTCGTCGAGCGCGAGGACGTGCTCGACGTCATGGAGGCGTGCGTCGTGGGAGCGTTCGAGGCCGCCGGCGTCGAGCCCCCGCAGCGGCCGTTCCCGCAGCTCTCGTATGCCGACGCGATGCTGCGTTATGGCTCCGACAAGCCGGACCTCCGCTTCGGCATGGAGATCCAGGAGGCGACGGAGGTCACGCGGGAGTCGGAGTTCGGCGTCTTCAAGAGCGCCTCCTGCGTCCGCTACGTGGTCGTGCCGAGGACGTTCTCCAGGAGCGAGCAGGCACGGCTGGAGGAGCTCGCGAAGGAATGGGGGGCCAAGGGCCTCGCGAACCTCACGCAGATCTCGAAGTTCCTCAGCGAGCGGGAGCTGCAGGCGTTCGGGGTCGAGGAAGGCTCGACGGCCCTCTTCGTCGCCGACGAGGAGGCCGTCGCGGCGCGTGTGCTGGGGCTGCTCAGGCTACACCTCGCGCGAGAGCTCGACCTGATCGACGCGGGCCTCGACGTGTTCCACTGGATCCTCGACTTCCCGCTCTTCGAGCGCAGCGAGGAGTTCGGCGGCTGGACGTTCATGCACCATCCGTTCACCGCCCCGGTGGCGGGAGAGGAAGCGCAGGTCGAATCGGCCCCCGAGCATGCTCGGGGCCAGCACTACGACCTGATCTGGAACGGCTGGGAGCTCGGCTCGGGCTCGATCCGGATCCACGAGGCGGAGGTCCAGCAGGCCGTGTTCCGGGTGATGGGAATCGACGAGGAGGAGCAGCGCGACAAGTTCGGCTTCCTTCTCGAAGCGCTGCAGATGGGAGCGCCGCCGCACGGCGGCTTCGCGATGGGCATCGACCGCTTCATCGCCCTGCTCGCGCGGGAGCCCGACATCCGGCAGGTGACCGCGTTTCCGAAGATCGCGAGCGGGGCGGATCCGCTCACCGGGGCGCCGACGCCGTATCCGGACAGCGCGCTGCGGGAACTCGGTGTCCGCCTGCTCGAGCCGCCGGCCCAGACGTAGGCGCCGCCGCTACAGTCCCCGTGCTCGGCCCCGCGCGCCGAATCGGGCGTACATGTAGATCCAACGCTACGTGACAAGGGAGCCGGCGTCCCGACCTAGGCATTGCCGAAAGCGGGCACGGCACCCACCTGGGAGACCAGGATCACATAGCTCGGTTCGACCGCCGGGGCCGGGCGCTCGTCTACCGTGACCGCATGCCGGAGGTCTTCGGAGACTCGAGTCGCAACGGCGAGTGGGCGGCCGCCCGCCTGCGCGTCGACGGCGACCGCATCGTCGAGGCGGACGCGCCCGGGCTCGAACGCGACGTTGCGGGCCTGACGTTCCTCGAGGCGGCGGCCGTCGGAGGAGAGACACTCGCGGTCGACGCACTCGCGAACGCGCTCGGCCCGGTCTTCCGTGCGGCGCCCTCGCCGGGACGCGTCGCCGTGGCCATGAGCGGTGGCGTGGACAGCGCTGTCGCCCTCCTCCGCTCGCTGCCGAACGCCGTCGGCGTGACGCTGCGGCTCTGGCTCGATCCTGCCGGCCCGGACTCGGAGCGCGCCTGCTGCTCGCCGGAGAGCGTGATCGCGGCGCGCGAGACCTGTCACCGGCTCGGAGTCCCGCACGTGACGCTCGACCTCCGCGAGGACTTCCGGCGCGCCGTGGTCGCTCCGTTCGTGCGCGGCTACGAGCGCGGGGAGACGCCGAACCCGTGCACGCGCTGCAACGGCGGCTTCCGCTTCGCGGAGCTGCTGGCTTTCACGCGGCGGGCCGGAGCCGAGCGCCTGGCGACCGGCCACTACGCGCGTATTGTCGAGCGCGACGGCAGGCTGCTGCTCGCCCGCGGCGACGATCCCACGAAGGACCAGAGCTACATGCTCGCCTCGCTCGACCCACGCCGGCTCGCGCGCGTCTCCTTCCCGCTCGGAGAGCAGGACAAGGCCGCGACGCGCGCCGAGGCGGAGCGGGCGGGCCTCTCCGCGGCCAGGCGTCCCGAGAGCCAGGAGGCGTGCTTCCTCGCCGGTGACGACTACCGCGCGTTCCTCGTCCGGGAGGGGCTCGACCCGCGGGAGGGCGCGATCGTCGGCGAGGACGGCACCGAGCTCGGCCGGCACGACGGCTACTGGCGGTTCACCGCCGGCCAGCGCCGCGGTCTCGGGCTCGCCGCGCGGGAGCCGCTCTACGTTCTCGGCACGCGTCCGTCCGCCAACGCGGTCGTCGTCGGCCCGCGCGAGTCGCTCGCGCGCACGCGTGTCACCGCTCGTGGACGCCTTTACGCCGGCGCGGAGCGGGTCGAGGCGAAGCTCCGCTACCGCTCTCCGGCGGCTCCGGCGCGAGTCGAGCAGGCGTCCCGCGGCTTCCGGCTGGAGCTCGACGAGCCGGCGTACGGTGTTGCACCCGGCCAGGCGGCGGTGCTCTACGACGGGGACGCCGTCGTCGGGTATGGGCTGATCACTCGGGCTCAGTAACATCGCAGGAAGGTGGCCGGAACCGCGCCGTGCGTTTCCGCGTTCATCCCGGGAACGGAGGATTCCGTCCTCCGGGCGATTGGCTAGGTCGGAGGCGATGTGGACCGCGTGAATGGGCAGCTCGACAAGGTTGGCGCGTGACGAGGGAAGAGGTCAGGCTCGTCATCCCGGCGGAGGAGGACTTCCGCCCGATCGCGCACCTCGTGACCGGCGGCCTCGCCGCGCGGCTCGACGTGACGTACGACGACCTCGACGACCTCCAGGTCGGGATCGAGGCCCTGTTGGCGCTCCGCGACGACATGGACGAGCTCGTCGTCTCGCTCTTCGCCGACGACGGCGTCCTGCACGCGTCGCTCGGGCCGTTCCCGCCGGAGAAGGTGCTCGCCGGGGAGTCGGACGGCGGTCTCGACCTGCGGCGCGTCCTCGAGACCGTCTGCGACACACACGAGGTCGAGGAGCGCGACGGCGGCGCCTGGGTCGAGTTGTCGAAGCGCGTGGCGACTGCGGAGGCGCGTGGATGACGCGGATCGACGACAAGATCCTGCTTCGCCGCTATCACGAGGACGGCGACCTCCGGGCGCGCGAGCAGCTGATCGAGCAGTACATGTCGCTCGTGCGCTCGCTCGCGCGGCGCTACTCGTACCGCGGCGAGCAGCTCGAGGATCTCGTCCAGATCGGCGCGATCGGGCTGATCAAGGCGATCGACCGTTTCGACCTCGAGCGCGGCGTCGAGCTGACGACGTACGCGACGCCGAACATCATCGGCGAGATCAAGCGGCACTTCCGCGACAAGGGCTGGTCGGTGCGCGTGCCGCGCGGTTTGCAGGAGCTCAACGTCCAGCTCTCCCGGCTCGTCGAGCAGCTCACCGTGCAGCTCGCACGCTCACCGACGATCCCGGAGCTCGCGAAGGCCGCGGGAGTCGAGGAGGAGCAGGTGCTCGAGGCGCTCGAGTCCGGCCGCGCGTACACGTCGCTGTCACTGTCGGTCGGCGGCGGCGGGGGAGGGGACGACGACGACCTCGACCCCCTCGAGTCGCTAGGCACGGAGGAGCACCAGTACGAGGTCTCGGAGGACCGAGCCGTCCTCGCGCCCGGGTTCAAGGCCCTCGACGATCGTGAGCGGAAGATCCTCCAGCTCCGCTTCTTCGAGGGGCTGACGCAGTCCCAGATCGCGCAGCAGGTTGGGATCTCCCAGATGCACGTCTCCCGGCTGATCCGGCGCTCGCTGGAGAAGATCCGCGAGACGATCGCCGAAGACGAAGAGTCGCTGACCCGCTAGCGCTCAGGCGTTAAGGACGCTCGCCCAGACGAGCGTGTGCAAGACGCTCGGCGTGAAGAGAGCGGGCGGCTTGGTAACCGCCGCGCTCTCCTCGCGATGCCTCCTATCCGATCGGCTGCGTGCCCCAGTCGACGTTGTCCACCCCAGGGGAATGCGTGACCTGGAACAAGCCCGTGCCGTCGAGGTTCACGGTGTAGGCCTCGCCGTCGGTGTCGTTGTTGAATGACCTCACGAAGGCGATCTTCGTCCCGTCGGGCGACCACACTGGATGGTTGCAGCCTTGGGCGGTGGGGTCGGCGTTCGCGCCCCCGCACGCCGAAGCTGGCTGGACGTTGATCTGGTGCAGGCCGGTGCCGTCGGTGTGCACGACCCAGATCGAGCTGTGCACGTCAGGCGTCAGATGGACGGAGAAGACGATCTCGTTTCCTTGCGGAGACCAGCTCCCAGACGAACTCAGATCCTCGAAGCCCATAGGCGTGATCTGTTTCAGCCCAGTCCCGCTGGTGTTGACGACGAACAAACCCTCAGAGTTGAAATTCGAGTCAAACCGCTGAAAAACGATCCGCTTCCCGTTCGGCGACCAGTCGCCGGGTATGTCGTCGCTGCCGGGGTTGGACGTGATCTGCGTAAGTCCCCCGCCATCGGAGGAGCGGATCATGTGAATGCCGTTCTGGCTTCCGTCCTCGCTGAACGTCTCGCAGAGCAGCAACGCCCCGTCGGGCGACGGGGTTCCACAGGGGTTGAACAGATTCGGGTCCTGGCCGCCAACGTCGCGCCACGTTCCGTCGGCCGTATTGATGATCCGCGAGCCGCCGAACGGCCGGTCGAAAGCCCCACCGGTCGCAACATGAATCCCGTCCGGGAACCACATCGGGCTCTCTCCTATGTCCGTGGGTGCCTGGACGAGCCGCTGGCCCGTGCCGTCTGAATTGACGACGTACACCTGCTGGTCCTGAAGCAGCGGGTTGAAGCGCCCGAAGGCGAGCTGGCCGTTCACTCCGCGTGGCCTCGCGCCTGCCGGAAGAGCGAACACAGCTGCAACCGCGACAAACAATGCGAAAAACGCCAGAGCGACCGCCGCCCGCGCGACTCCCCGCCGACTCGAGAACACTAGATGGGTCTGCATCCCCACCTCCGATCTCCCCCCAAGTCTGTCCCTTGCGGCAGAGTCTTCTACTGGTAAGTGCCGAGCGCAACGAAGTATCGCAGTCCGACTTCACCCGTGCCGAGCTCAGGGGTCATTCCGGAACACTGGCCCAGGCGAGCGTTCCGAGTGTGTGTCGGGCGGCGCAGAACGGTAGATATGCGCGGCTGATCGTCGAGCAAGAAGGCGCGTTCGCGAGCGTCCCTGAACGGCGCCTGGCGTGGCACGTTCGACCAACGTCGAGGAGGATTGGTTCGCCAGGCGGACCCTTCGTCGGGTGCGCTGGTGGGCCATTCCCATGACCGGAGTCGAAGCCTCGACCTCTTCCCCCGCCTTGCCGCGCTGGTTCGGACCTAGAGCCAGCCCAGATGATCCGGCCGTCTCGGCCCTGATCGACCGCGTCGCGCGCGGGGCCGGATGGACAGACATCGGCGGTGGGTTCAACCTCAACCTGCGGATAGACGCTGAGCCGCCGGTTGTCCTCCGGGTTCACAGGCCCTGGGTCCGCCGCGGGCGGGTCGCGGGAGTGCGGCGCTTGCGGGAACGGCTCCAGCGAACGCAAGTCCGCGTCGCTCGGCCGATTCCGATTTCCGGCCGCGACGTCCTGAGGGTCGCTGATCGTTGGGTTGAGCTTGAGGAGTTCATCGATCACGTGCAGCCACGGGCGGACGCGGTCTCCTACGTCCGCTTGTTCGAGGAGCTCGGACGCGTTCACGCTGCGCTCAAAGCAGTCTGGGAGCCCGGTCCGCCCGAACCCCTCGACGACCACAGAACCTTCGGCCAACTGCGTTACTCGGTCGGCTTCACACGCCGCAGGCTCGGAACCCGCAGCGAGCCGGTCGTGCATCGGATGCGCCAGCTGACTGGCGAGCTCTCCAAGCTCCGGAAGGAGGTCGAACTGCCATGCGCTCCGATTCATGGGGACTACAAATTGGGCAACGCGGGAGAACTGTCAGACGGCTCGTGGGTCACCTTCGACCTGGATTTCGTAAGGGTGAGGGAGCGGCTGTACGACATCGCTGCCAGCCTGCACCATGTCGCACCGAGCGGCGAGTTGCTGGAGCCGCGGCGACTGCTCGAGGCCTACGAAAGCACGGCTCCGGAACCGTTGACTCGCGACGAGTACCGATGGCTCCCCGGGGCTCTAGCCCTTGTACCCCTGCACTGGGCTGCCACCGCAGGGCTCGTGGGCGACGGCATCCGCGAGGCCGAGCGCGCGATGACCGCCGCCGAGGCCTGGTGGTCGCGCCGGGCTGAGCTCTCGTCGTAGTCCGGCGGCCGCGCTCGGCTCAGGGGTCATTCCGGAACACCGGCCCAGGCAAGGGCCCGGCGTTAGTATCGCCCCATGCCGGCGCCGAGCCGCGAACTGATTCGCGGGGTTCCGTTCTTCGCGGAAACCGACGAGACGTTTCTCGACCGGCTGGCCGAGGAGTTCAACCCGCGCACGTACGCGGCGGGCGAGCTGATGGCCGAGGAAGGCGAGCGCGGCCGTACATTCTTCGTGATCGAAAGCGGCGAGGCCGCGGTGCTCGTGGACGGCAACGAGGTGCGACGGCTGGGCCCGGGCGATTCGTTCGGCGAAATGGCCTTGATCGACAAGTCCGCCCGTAGCGCCACGGTCAGGGCCGAGACCGAGGTTCGCGGCTATCAGTTGCCCGTCTTCAGCTTCAGGCCGATCGTCGAGAGCCATCCGGAGATGACCTGGGCGCTGCTCGAGGCGTTGGCGCGGCGCGTTCGCGAGGCGGAGTCGCGTACCTAGACGCTCCCGCTCTCCCAGGCGAACTGCGCGTCGAGATCGTCGTCCGTGAAGGTCCGAAGAGTTACTGCCGTACGGCCTAACGGGCGGGTTCAGGTTGATGCGCCGACGGCGCAGAGGGCAACACCTGCTCCAGTCCCGGCGGGTCGGGAAGGAGCTCGCGGACCTCTTGCGCGCAGCGGCAGGCCACCGCGATCTTGGCCGCCCATTCCAGCGCCTCCTCGCGTGAGGACACATCGACCACCGAGAACCCGCCGATGACCTCCTTGGTCTCCGGGAACGGGCCGTCGGTGACCATTCCGTCGGTGCCGACGATGCTCGCCTTCTCGCCTTTCCGGCCGGCGCCGTAGACCCACACGCCGGCATCCATGGCCTCTCGGACCACCGCCACCGATGCATCGGCCACGGCGGGCATGTCCTCCTCGGGGATGTGATCCATCGCTTGAGCGCCGAACGAGATCAGGTACCGCGTCATCCCGTGCCTTCCTTTCCTTCCGGCGGCCTCTTCCGGCCGTCTCTCACGCTCTAGACGAACGGCTCCGTCCGGATTCGACAGGATTGCACCGTGCCGTTCGCGCTGAAGAACATCAAGAGGGACCTCGAGAACATCGGAGCGCAGTTCGACGGGCCTCCCGACCTGGAGTTTCGCGCGGCGGGCGCGGCACTCGGGCTCGAGCGATCCGGTCTGAGCTACCAGCGCGTCCCGCCCGGCTGTCGCTTTCCGTACGGCCATACGCACAAGACGCAGGAGGAGGTCTACGTCGTCGTGCGCGGGAGCGGGCGGATGAAGCTCGACGACGAGATCGTCGAGCTCGCGGAATGGGACGCAGTGCGCGTCCCGCCCGGGACGTGGCGGGGCTACGAGGCGGGGCCGGACGGTCTCGAGATCCTCGTCATCGCGGCACCGAGCGTGGCCCAGCGCGAAGACGTCGAGGGCGAGCGCGACTGGTGGGCCGGGGAGTAGAGCTCGAACGGATCGGGCCGGACCACGGCGAAGGTGGCCTTCGCCACCTCCGCCGTGTCTGAGTGCCCGCCCACAAGGAGCATGGCTTTACGATATTTATCGTCTTCCGTTGTAAAAGCCTGTCACTCGTTCGAGGGAGATCTTCAGCAGAGGGGCGCGGTTTCCCGCGCCCCTCTTGCATCACTTCGGTCAGATGCCTACGCGCAGTCCGCGAAGCCCGTCGCGTTGTCCTGGATGACGGTGCCGCCGGGGCCGTTGACGACGGCGGAGTGGCCGCCGACGGTCGCCTCGATGCAGTAGCCGGCGCCGCTGTTCTCGGGCTTGACCACGCCGCCGTTGGCCGGGTCGAGGGCCGAGCTGAGGCCGTTGTCGTAGTTCGTCTTCAGCGAGGTGTAGTCCATTCCGGTGTACGTGTTGTTGTCCGAGTAGAACCCCTCGGCGGACGGGATCGCCTCGCGGACGTCCGCCGCGGCGGCAGTCCGGTTCGCCTTGTCCCTGAAGCCGAGATACGACGGAACCGCGATCGCGAGCAGGATTCCGATGATGATCAGGACGACGAGAAGCTCGATGAGCGTGAAGCCGCTCTCGCCCTTGAGCGCGTCGCGGCGCTCGTGAAGTTTGGCCAGCATGTAGTGCTCCTTCCTCGGATGTGAGCGTCGCCCGATATACATCGGACAACGAAATGACCACGGTCCGCTACATCGGGCGAAGGGGCCGGCCGGCTCTACCCCCGTGTGAGTGATTCCCAGGGAGCCGGCATCCCCCGAAGTGGGGCAGACGAGGTACGTTCAACGCCATGCAGGCCACCGCCGAAGTCCTCGACGAACACGGCGAGCGCGCCGCCGTCTGCCTGCTCCAGCTCCGGTCGTTCGGGCGCGCGGCCTTCTCCGGCCGGGTCGCCACCGTGCGCTGCTTCGAGGACAACGTCCTCCTTCGCAGCTGCCTCGACGAACCCGGCGAGGGACGGGTTCTCGTCGTGGACGGCGGCGGCTCGCTTCGCTGCGCGCTCCTCGGCGACAACATCGCGGAGCTCGCGCTCGGCAACGGGTGGGCGGGAGTCGTCATCAACGGGTGCGTCCGCGACTCCGCGGCTCTCGACTCGCTGGACGTGGGGGTGAAGGCGCTCGGCACGAACCCGCGGCCGAGCCGCAAGGACGGCGCCGGCGCGGTGGGAGTAGCGCTCGAGTTCGGGGGCGTCGTCTTCGAGCCCGGGGCGATGCTCTACGCCGACGAGGACGGCGTCGTGCTGGTCGCCGGTTAGCGCTCTAGCGCTCGCCGTCCCAGTAGTCGAGGTGCTCGCTGCGGCGAAGCATGTAGTGGGCGTCGCCGGCCCAGACGCCGACCTTGTCGCTGTCGGGGTACTCGGCAATCCCGAACTCGGCCTTCGTCGAGAGCAGCGCAACGCGCACAGGATCCTTCGACGCGTTCCGGACGGAGTGCCCTCCGCTTGGGCCGGCCGGGAAGCACGTGACGTCACCGGCTGAGAGAACCGTCTCTCCCTCCGGCGTGCGCACGGTCGGAGAGCCCGCGACGACGATCAGCCACTCCTCGTCGGTCCACTCGAAGTGGTAGGGACAGATCGCCTCGCCGGGAGGGAGGTCGTAGATGCTCATGCCGAGCAGGGAAGCACCGAGCTTCGGACCGAGCCGGACTGCGTGGGCGAGGTAGCCCGGCGGCTCCGTGCCGTCCGGGCCGGTGTCGGTCGCGCCCTCGAAGATGTTGAAGGTCTCCATGGCCGGAGTATCCCCCGGGTCAGCCGCGCCTGCGGGCGCTGCGCCGTCGCCGCTCCGTGCGGCGGAGCGTGTCGAGCTCCTCGAGGGCTGCGCCCGCGCCGCGTGCGACCGACGTCAGCGGATCGTCGTCCTGGCCGACCGGAAGCCCGGTCTCGCTGCGGATGAGCTCGAGGAATCCCGGCAGCAGCGTGCCTCCGCCGACGAGCGTGACGCCGCGATCCGCGATGTCCGAGGCCAGCTGGGCCGGGGTCTGCTCGAGCAGCTCCTTGAGCCCCGAGACGATCCGGTTCAGCGGCCGTTCGAGCGCCCGGCGGACCTCGTCCTCGCCGAGGCTGATGCGGGCGAGCATGCCGGTCGACATGTAGCGGCCGGCGACCTCGGCCTCGGCCACCCGCGCGTGTCCCTCGAGCGCGCTGCCGACCTCGAGTTTCACGCGCTCGGCCTGCTCGTGGCCGACGAGCAGCCGGTGCTCCTCCTGGACGAAGCGAACGATGGCGTCGTCGAGGTCGTAGCCGCCGACCGGGAGGGAGGTCGACACGACGATCCCGCCGAGTGCGATCACGGCCATCTCGCTCGTGCCGCCGCCGACGTCGACGACGAGCGAGGCGACCGCATCCTCGACGGGGAGGCCGGCGCCGATCGCGCCCGCCATCGCCTCCTCGATCAGGTGCGCCTCGCGGGCGCCGGCCGCGAGCGCCGCCTCGACGACGGCGTCGCGCTCGACCTGCGTCAGGCCGCTCGGGACGCAGACGATCACCGCACGCCGGTGCCGGCTCCCGCCGACGCGGCGGATGAAATGCCCGAGCATCTGCTCGGTCGTCTCGAAGTCCGCGATCACGCCGTGGCGCAGCGGCCGCGTCGCGACGATCGTCGCCGGCGTGCGGCCGAGCATCCTGCGCGCCTTCTCGCCGACGGCGTAGACCTGTCCCGTCTCCTGGTCCATCGCCACGACCGACGGCTCGAAGAGGACGATGCCCTCGCCCCGGCGGAAGACGACCGTGTTCGCCGTCCCGAGATCGACGGCCAGATCGGTCCCGGCTGCGAGCGACGGCAATCTCATGCGCATTTCTCCACGTCGACCCCGCAACGCCGGTACGAGGCGCCGCGGCTCGACACGGTAGCCGCGTCAGAAGAGGAGCCGGTTGTCCTTCAGCCAGGCGCGCTCCACCGGCAACCGCGCGAGCGCCCGGTTCCAGCCGTTGCGCCGGCAGCGCGCCTCCACGCGCTCGTACTCCTCGGCGAGGATCGCCGGCACGTCGAAGTCGCGGCCGTAGGCGTCGAGCGCGAGGCGCGTCCGCCGAACGAGCTCCCGCGGCTCCGCCTCCGCGAAGCCGTAGCTCACGAAGGCGCGTAACGCGTACGCGACGTCCTCGGAGGCGTCGCCGTGCCGCACGTCGTCGAAGTCGATGAGGCCGACCGGCAGCCCGTCCCGCCAGACGATGTTCCACGGCCCGAAGTCGCCGTGGCAGACGAGATGGGTCTCGAACGCGTCGTGGTAGCGGCGCAGGAGGCGGAAGACCGCGGCGAGCTGGACGTCGGTGAAGTTGACCTTCAGTGAGGGATCGCCGACGAACGGGTGCAGCCGGCTGCGCTCCGTGAAGGTCTCGCCTTCGAGCCAGCTCAGGATGTCGCGGCCGTCGTCATCCACGCCGAGCCAGCGCGGCGCGGCGTCGAAGCCGACGTGCTCGAGGTGGACGAGGACGTCGCGGGCGAGTTGAGGATTTGGGCCCGGGGGGCGCCGCACGGTGTGGCCGATGCGGACGACGCCCTCGCGCGTCGCGCCGCCGGCGAGCCTGGACTCCTCCTCAGGCGTGGCTGAAGCCGAGGTTGAGGAGCCGCCGCGCGTCGGCGTAGATGTTCGGCGAGTCGAGGACGACTGCGATCAGCTTCCTGCCGTGCCGTGTCGCGGTCGCGACGAGGCACCAGCCGGACTCGTGCGTGTAGCCCGTCTTGACGCCGTTGGCGCCGCGATACGCGTGGAGGAGGTAGTTGTTGTTGAGGTAGATCTTCGAGTTCGTGGGCGCGGCCCAGCGCACCTCGATCCGCCTCGTGTCCACGAGTTGGCGGAAGCGCGGGTTCCGGAGGGCGTAGCGGGTGAGCGCGGCGAGATCCCAAGGCGTCGAGTAGTTCCCCTTGTCGATCACGCCGCTCGGCGTCGTGTAGTGCGTGTCGCGCAGCCCGAGCTGCCGGGCCTCGGCGTTCATCTGGTCGAGGAAGCCGTGGATCGACCCCGCGGACGAGATGGCGAGCTGCGCGGCGTCGTCGTTCCCGGAGAAGAGAAGGAGCGAGTAGAAGAGCTTCCACGCCTTGACGCGCTCGCCGGTGCGCAGGCCCTCCTTCACGAGCGGCACCTTCGGCACCCGCTCGTCCACGGTGACGGTGCTCTGCCACGGCACCTCGCGCAACGCCAGGGTCGCGGTCATGATCTTCGTCAGCGACGCGATCTTCCGCGGCTCGTGTGCACGCCGGGCCCAGAGGACGCGGCCGGTATGGGCGTCGACGAGGATCGCGGCGGGAGCGCGGACGAGCACGTGCACGCGGCCCTCGAGGAGGGGCGCGCCGACGCTCAGGAGGCGGGACGGCGGCTGCGCGGTGGCGGGCTGGGACGTCGTCGGCGTCACCCGCGCCGTCTGCGGCCGCGGCGGCGTCGCGGAGTGGTGCGCCGGCGATGCGGCGCGCCGTCCGAACCAGACGCCTGCGGCGCCGGCGAGGAGCACGACGAGCACGAACAGGAGGACCCTCCCCGCGCGGTAACGGCGCCTCCGCCGCCGTGGTGCGACCGGCGTCAGAACGTCGAGCGACACGCTTCGATGCTAGCCAGGTGAGCGGCGGGCCTCCGGGATCTCACTCCTAGAATGGCCTCCATGCGCACGACGGCCGAGCTGCGGGAGGGGTTCCAGGCGTTCTTCGAGGAGAAGGGGCACCTGCGCTGCCCGTCGGCGTCGCTGATCCCGCGGGCCGACGACCGCTCGACACTCCTCATCTCGGCGGGGATGCAGCCTCAGATGCCGTTCTTCCTCGGCCGCGAGGCGCCTCCGGCTCCGCTGACGACGATCTGCCAGAAGGTCTTCCGCACGGTCGACATCGACACCGTCGGGCTCGACACGTATCACCTCACGTTCTTCGAGATGCTCGGCAACTTCTCGTTCGGGCAGTACTTCAAGGAAGGCGCGATCGAGTACGCGACCGAGTACATGCAGGAGCGCCTGAAGCTCGACTGGGACCGCGTGTGGGTGAGCGTGCACGCCGGTGACCCCGGCCTGAAGCTCGGCCCCGACGAGGAGGCGATCGGCCTCTGGGAGCGGATCGGGATGCCGGCGGAGCGGATCGTCCCGCTGCCGTCGTCCGAGAACTTCTGGTCGGTCGGCGGCCCGGGGCCGTGCGGGCCGGACTCCGAGATGTACTGGGACTGGGGAGAGGAGACCGGCTGCGGCGCCGACGACTGCCTGCCGGGTTGCACGCGCTGCGAGCGGTTCCTCGAGATCGGGAACCTCGTCTTCATGTCGTACGAGCTGCACCCCGACGGCACGCTCACCGACCTCCCGAGCAAGAACATCGACACCGGCTGGGGGCTCGAACGGGTTGCGCGAGTCGTGCAGGACGTCGCGTCCGTGTACGACACCGACGGCTACCAGCTGATCATGGACTGGGTCGCCGAGCAGTCGGGCGTCGCGTACGGCGGCTCCCAGGACGCCACGAAGGCGCATCGCGTGCTCGCCGACCACGGACGCGGGATGACGTTCATCGCCGCGGAGGGTGTGACGCCCACCAACGAGGGGCGCGGCTACGTCCTGCGCCGCATCGTCCGGCGTGCGGCGCAGCACGGGCTGCGGATCGGCATGAAGCCGCCGTTCCTGCCCGGCCTTGCCGACGTCGTGATCGAGCAGATGGGGCCGGCGTATCCGGAGCTCGTCGAGCACCGCGACGAGATCCACCGCGTGCTCGCGGCCGAGGAGGTGCGCTTCGGCGAGACGCTCGAGCGCGGGATGGCGATCTTCGAGGAGGCGACGGCCAAGGGCGAGATCACCGGCGACGACGCCTTCGAGCTCCAGGCGACGTACGGCTTCCCGATCGAGCTTACGCAGGAGCTCGCGCGCGAGCGCGGCCTCGCCGTGAACGAGGAGGAGTACGACCGGCTGATGGAGCAGCACCGCGTCGTGTCGCGCCAGGGAGGCACGGCGCGCTACGAGCCCCGTTTCACCGGCGCGCCCCGGACGGAGTTCGTGGGCTACGAGCAGCTCGACGTCCGGACCGCGATCACGGCGTACGCCGACCTCGCCGACGGCTACTTCCAGGTCAAGCTCGCCGAGTCGCCGTTCTATCCGGAGGGCGGCGGCCAGGTCACCGACGCCGGCCGGCTCGAGAAGGACGACGGCTCGCATGCCGACCTCGTCGACGCGCTGCGACTCGAGAACGACCAGGAGCTCGTGTTTGTGGGCGAGGGCTTCGCGGACGGGGACCGCGTCCGTGCCGTCGTGCCGTGGAACGTCCGCTATCCGACGATGGCGAACCACACGGCAACGCACCTCCTCCACAAGGTGCTGCAGGAGGTGCTGGGCGACCACGTCCGCCAGGCGGGATCGGCGGTGCGGCCCGACAAGCTCCGCTTCGACTTCACGCATCCCTCTGCGCTCTCCCCGGAGGAGCGCGCCGACGTCGAGCGGCGCGTGAACGAGCACGTCTTCGCGAACCGGCCGGTGCGAATCTTCGAGACGCCGCTGTCGGAGGCGCGGAACCTCGGCGCGATGATGCTCTTCGGCGAGAAGTACGGCGACGTCGTGCGCGTCGTCGACGTCGACGGCTGGTCGGTCGAGCTCTGCGGCGGCACGCACGTGGGATCGACCGCGCAGATCGGGCCGTTCGCGATCACGCGCGAGCAGGCGGTCGGCGCCGGCTCGCGCCGCATCGAGGCCGTCACCGCTGGTGAGGCGTTCGCGCTGCTGCACGAGCGGGCACGGGAGGCGGATGCGCTGCGCGGCGAGCTCGAGCAGGCGAGGAAGGAAACGAAGCGGCCGCAGCAGGCCGAGCAGACGGAGATCGTCTCCCAGGACAAGGAGGGCGACGTCCTGCTCGTCGAGGTGAAGAGCCTCAAGGGCGGCCCGTTGCGGGACTTCTCGGACCGGATTCGCCAGCGGGAGAAGGCCGGCGGCGCGATCGTCGCGTCGCGCGACGACGGGCGTGTGTTCCTCGTCGTCAACTTCGACGAGTCGCTCGTCGCGCGCGGCCTCGACGCCGTGCAGGTGGTGCGCGAGCTGGGCAGGCACATCGGCGGCGGTGGGGGAGGCAAGCCGACGCTCGCGGAGGCCGGGGGGAAGAACCCGGACGGGATCGCCGACGCGTTCGCTGCCGCGAAGACCCTCGTCGCCCCGTGAAGATGCCCGCGTGAAGGTGCTGGCGCTCGACTACGGCTCCGCTCGCACCGGGGTCGCGGTCTCCGACCCGACCGGCACGCTTGCCCGCCCCGTCGGCATCGTCGAGAAGGCGGGAAGCGAGCCCGGTCTCGCCGAGCTCGCCCGGCTCGCGCGCGAGGCGGAGGCCGAGCGTGTCGTCGTGGGTCTTCCGCTGACGATGCGCGGCGTGCGCGGCGAGCAGGCCGCCGAGACCGAGCGGTTCGTCGAGGCGCTTCGCCGTGTCGTCGACGTTCCCGTCGAGCTATTCGACGAGCGCTTCACGACGGACCTGGCCCAGCAGATCGGTGGGGCGGCGCCGGAGGATGCGCTCGCCGCGGCACATCTCCTGTCGACGTATCTCGAGTGGTGCGCGGCGCGGTCGTAGGAGCCTGCGCCGTTCTCCTCGCGGCCGCGGTCGCGGGCTGTGGCGGGGGCGAGGCGGCGAACCCGCCCACGACGACGATCCGGCAGCTGCGGCAGTTCAGGATCGTCTTCCCGGAGGGCTACACGCGCGCGAAGATGGCCGACCGCGTCGGCGTGGTGGTGAAGATCGCCGAGCACGAGTCGCACCGCAAGGTGAAGCTCTCCCAGAAGGCGTACCTCGCGGCGACCGCGAAGCCGCGGCTCGTCGACGGCTTCGGAGCCAAACGGCTGCCGCTCGAGGGGTTCCTCTTCCCGGACACGTACGACTTCGACCGCGCCTCGACGTCCGGACAGCTCGTGACCGGGCAGCTCCAGGAGTTCGCCTCGAAGTGGGGGGCGCTGAACCTGTCGTACGCGCGGAGCAAGAACCTCACGCCGTACGACGTCCTCACGATCGCGTCGATGGTCGAGGGCGAGGCGCAGGTGCCGAAGGAGCGCCCGCTCGTCGCCGCGGTCATCTACAACCGCCTCCACGCCCACATGCCGCTCGGGATCGACGCGACGCTTCGCTACGGGCTGCACATCCCGCCGACGCAGTCGCTCACCCAGTCGGAGCTGCACAACCAGACGCCGTACAACACGCGGGTGCACGACGGCCTTCCGCCGACGCCGATCAACAACCCGGGCCTCGCGGCGATCGACGCCGCGGCGCATCCGGCGCACGTCGACTACCTCTACTTCGTCCGCAAGCCCGATCACCGCCATCACTACTTCACGGCGAGCTACCAGGATTTCCTCCAGCACGAGGCTGCTTACGGGTATTGAGGTCGCGCTGCTCGGCCATCCGGTGGCGCACTCGCTGTCGCCCCGGATGCAGAACGCGGCGTTCGCCGCGGCCGGGCTCGACTGGGAGTACGTCCTGCGCGACGTCTCGCCGGAGGAGCTCGAGGCCGCTGTGCTGGCGGTGGAGTACGCCAACGTCACGGCTCCGTACAAGCTCGACGCGGCGCGGATCCTCCGCAGCGAGCTGCCGTCGGTGAACACGATCGTCCGCGGGGAGGGCGCCTCGACGGACGCGGCGATCCTCGAGCACGTCGGGGATGTGGGCGTCGCGGCGATCGTCGGCGACGGTGGCGCGGCGGCGGCGTTCCGGCACGTGTTGCCCGGGGCACGTGTCTTCTCCCGTCGCGGCGAGTGGCCGCCGGACGTTCGCGACGCCGATCTCGTGATCCACGCGACACCGGTACGGGACGAGGTGCTGTTCGAGCTAGGGAAGGGGCAGACGCTCGTCGACCTCCCGTATCCGCGCACGGCGACGGCGGAGGCGGCCGCCGCGGTAGGGGCGCGAGTCCTCGACGGGCTCGAGGTGCTCGTCGCGCAGGGCGCCGCGAGCTTCGAGCTCTGGACCGGCCGCGAGCCGCCTGTCGCCGCGATGCGCCGCGCACTCGGCTTGACCTGAGGCCACGACGGGCATAGAACCACCACGATGCGCCGCTGCCACGCATGCGGGGGAGGAGTGCAGGACGAGTTCCGCTTCTGTCCGCACTGCGGCAAGTCGCAGCGGACGAAGATCGTCGAGTACTTCCGCGGACATCCGGACCTGGGCGACGGCGGGCTTCGCGTCTCGGTCTACCTGACGGAGCCGCGACACGCGCGCCTCAGCGTCTGGCGCGGCGACGAGGCGCAGGCCGCGATCTCGCTGGACCCGCGCGAGTCGGGCCGGCTCGGCCGCTTCCTCCTCTCCTCGACGCCGCACGGGCACGAGAGCCTGGCATCGCGGGTGTCGAGAGCGCTCTCGCGCCTGTAGGCGCACTACGCTCTCCGCCATGACGCTCGAGCTGGCAACGGCCGGCGAGTCGCACGGGCCTGCGCTCGTCGCGATCGTCTCCGGGCTGCCTGCGGGTCTCGTTCTGGAGAAGGACGCGATCGACGCCGACCTGCGCCGCCGGCAACAGGGATACGGCCGCTCTCCGCGGCAGCAGATCGAGACGGACGAGGTCGAGGTGCTTGCGGGCCTCCGGCACGGCCGCACGCTCGGCACGCCGCTCGCGCTCGTCGTCCGCAACCGCGACCACAAGAACTGGGCGTGGGGAATGAGTCCCTGGCCGCCCGAGGGGGAGCCGGAGGGAAAGGGCACCAAGCCGGTCACGCTGCCGCGCCCGGGTCACGCCGACCTCGCCGGCGCGCAGAAGTACGGTCTCGCAGACGTCCGCGACGCCCTCGAGCGTGCGTCGGCGCGGCACACGGCGGCCCACGTCGCGGCTGGAGCCGTGGCGAAGGCGCTCCTCCGCGAGATCGGGGTCGAAGTGGCCGGCCTGGCGCTGGCGGAGGCGGGAGCGGATCCCGCGGCCGTGCACGAGGCGCGGAAGGATCGCGACACCCTCGGCGGGCGCGTCGAGGTGCGGGCGCGGGGCGTTCCACCGGGCCTCGGCTCGTACGCGCGGCGCGAGGACCGGCTCGACGCGCGACTGGCGGCGGCGCTCGTGGGCATCCAGGCGGTGAAGGGCGTCGAGATCGGCGACGGCTTCGCGCTCACGGGCCTGCGCGGCTCGGAGGCGCACGACGAGATCGTTCGCGACGAGCGCGGGCTCTACCGGGAGACGAACCGGGCCGGCGGGATCGAGGGCGGGGTCTCGAACGGGGAGGAGATCGTCGTCCGCGCCGGGATGAAGCCGCTGCCGACGCTGATGCGCCCGCTTCGCTCCGTCGACCTCGACAGCGGCGAGGCGGGCGAGGCGCTCGTCGAACGGAGCGACGTCTCGGCCGTCGAGGCCCTCGCGGTCGTCGCGGAGGCAGCGGTTGCGTGGGAGCTGGCGCGCGCGGCGCGGGAGAAGTTCGGCGGCGACGCAGTCGGCGACTTCGTCGCGGCGTTGCGCGCCTACGTGGAGCGGATCGACTGGGCACCCCGCTAGACAAGCGCGTCGCGCTCGTCGGCTTCATGGGCGCCGGGAAGACGACTGTCGCTCGGGAGCTGGGCCTGCCCGCGGTCGACTCCGACGACCTCGTCGAGGCCTCCTCCGGGAAGCCGATTCCCGAGATCTTCGGCGAGGAGGGCGAGGTCGCGTTCCGCGCGCTCGAAGAGCAGGCGATCGTGCTCGCACTCGGCGGCGGCGCCGTGACCTCCGCGGGGGTTCGCGACGCGCTCGGCGACACGCTGACCGTCTGGCTCGACGTCGACGTCGACACGTGCTGGGAGCGCGTGCGCGACAGCGGGCGCCCGCTTGCGCAGGACGAGGCCGAGTTCCGCCGCCTGTTCGAGGAGCGGCGCAGCCTCTACGCGGAGGTCGCGGACGTCGTCGCGCGCGACGTCCACGACGTCGTCCTCGCCGTCGCCGGCGTCCATGTCGAGCGCGGAGCGGTGAAGCGGCTCGGCGAGCTCGTCCCCGGAGACGGCGCCGTCGCGCTCGTCTCGGATCCGCAGGTCGCGGGCATCCACGGCATGGACGCGCAGCTCGCGCTCGGGACGCGCCTCGCGGAGACGCACGAGCTGCCTCCCGGCGAGGAGGCGAAAACCCTCGCTGCGGCAGACCGGCTCTGGCAGGAGCTCCGCCTCGACCGGAGCGGGACGATCGTCGCGCTGGGCGGCGGCTGCACGACGGACGCTGCCGGCTTCGTCGCCGCGACCTACCTCCGCGGCGTCGAGTGGACGCCCGTGCCGACGAGCCTCGTCGCGCAGGTCGACGCGGCGATCGGCGGCAAGACCGCGATCGACCTTCCGCAGGGCAAGAACCTCGTCGGCGCCTTCCACTGGCCGGCGCGAACGGTCGTTGACCCGGCGCTGCTCGAGACGCTGCCCGAGCAGCAGCGACTCGAGGGGATGGCGGAGGTCGTCAAGGCCGGCCTCCTCGCAGGCGAGTCGTTCTGGGAGATGCCCGACGACGAGCTCGTGCGCCGCTCGATCGCCTTCAAGGCAGCGATCTGCCTGCGCGATCCCGACGAGCGCGGTGAGCGGACGCTGCTCAACCTCGGCCACACGTTCGCGCATGCGCTCGAAGCCGCGGCGGGCTACGAGGGGCTCACGCACGGACGGGCCGTCGCGCTCGGGCTCCTTGCAGCGTTGCGCCTGTCGGGCCGCGACACGGGCGTGGTCGAGGAGGTGCTGCGTCCCGAGCCGGCCCGCGTCGACCGCGAGCGCGCCTGGGAGGCGATGAAGCGGGACAAGAAGGCGCGCGGAGGTGTCCCGCGCCTCGTCCTCCTCGGCGCGGACGGGCCGGAGGCGGGCGTCGAGTTGCCGGAGGCGGAAATCCGTCGGGAACTCGATAGGTTGATCGCGTGAGGATCTCCGTCCTCAACGGCGTGAATCTCAACATTCTCGGCCGTCGCGATCCGAGCCTCTACGGCGGGTTGTCGATCGCCGAGCTCGAGAGCCGCATCTACGGATGGGCGCGCGAGCTCGAGCTGACCGTCCAGTGCCGCCAGTCGAACGACGAAGGCGAGTACGTCAAGTGGTGTCACGACGCCTACGACACCGTCGACGGGGTCGTCGTCAACCCCGCAGCCTGGACGCACTACGCGTGGGCGATCCACGACGCGCTCGAGTCGCTCACGATTCCGATCGTGGAGGTGCATCTCTCGAACGTCGACGAGCGTGACGAGTGGCGGCGAAAGTCCGTCGTCACCGATCTCGTCGCCGCCCGCTTCGTCGGCCACGGACCGGACGGCTACAAGATGGCCCTCGAGTATCTGAAGGAGCATTCGAAATGAACGATCGCATCGCCCGCCTGCGCAACCTCCTCGAGGAGCCGCTGCTCGTCACGAACCCGGTGAACGTCCTCTACCTGACCGGCCTCGATAGCTCGAACGTCGCGCTCCTCGTCGAGCCGGATCGCGCGCGGCTCTTCACCGACTTCCGCTACATCGAGAGCGCGCGGGCGATCGAAGGTGTCGAGGCGGTGCAGACGATGCGCTCGCTCATCGGCTGGCTCGCCGAGGAGCTGAACGGCCGGTTCGGTTTCGAGGCGAGCGTCCTCCCGTGGACGTTCGCCGAGCAGCTGCGGGAGGGCGGCCTCGATCTCGTCCCGCGCACGGGGCTCGTCGAGCAGTTGCGCGCCGTCAAGGACGAGGGGGAGCTGGAGGCGTTCCGGCGCGCGTGCGCCATCACGGACCGGATGTTCGAACGGCTCGTGAGCGAGGTGAAGTTCGTCGGGCGGCGGGAGCGCGACGTCGCGTGGGACATCACGCGGCTCTACCACGAGGAGGGCGCCGACGAGCCGGCCTTCGAGTCGATCGTCGGCTCGGGCCCGACCGGAGCGCTGCCCCATGCGCGCGCCGGCGACCGCGTCATCGAATCCGGTGAGCTGGTGGTGGTCGACACCGGTTGCCGCGTCGGCGGGTACGTCTCCGACTACACGCGGACGCTGGCCACCGGGGAGCTGGACGCCGAGCTGAGCGAGGCGTACGAGGTCGTGCTCGCGGCGCAGCAGGCGGGTCTCGAAGCGATTCGCGCGGGCGTGACGGGCAAGGACGCGGACGCGACTGCCCGGGCGGTCATCGACGGGAGCCCGTTCGCGGGGGCGTTCGGCCACGGTCTCGGTCACGGCCTCGGACTGGACGTCCACGAGGCGCCGCGGCTCTCGACGGAGAGCTCGGACACGTTCGCCGCCGGCAACGTCGTGACGGTGGAGCCGGGCGTCTACCTCCCGGGCCGCTTCGGCATCCGGATCGAGGACGACGTGGTCGTGACCGACGACGGCATCGAGAACCCGGTCCGGTTCACGAAAGAGCTCGTCGCCGTCTCCTAGCTACCATCCGCCGCCGTGGCCGAGACGGTCGACACGAACAGTTTCAAGAACGGGATGCACATCGAGCTCGACGGCAAGGTGTGGCGCATCGTCGAGTTCCAGCACGTGAAGCCGGGCAAGGGCGGCGCGTTCGTCCGGACGAAGCTGAAGAGCCTGGACGCGGGCGCGGTCGTCGACCGCACGTTCCGGGCCGGCGAGAAGTTCCCGCGCGTGCACACGGAGACGAAGAGCGTCCAGTACCTCTACGACGACGGCTCCGACGTGCACTTCATGGACGCGGAGACGTACGAGCAGTTCGCGCTCCCGCACGCCGACCTCACGGACGAGCTGCCGTACATGCAGCCGAACGCGTCGGTGCAGGTGCTCAGCGTCAACGGGAAGCCGTCGAACCTGCAGCTCCCGGCGTCCGTCGAGCTCGCAGTGGTGGAGACCGAGCCGGGCGTCAAGGGCGACACCGTCTCGAACGTGACGAAGCCGGCGACGCTGGAGACGGGCGCCGTCGTCCAGGTGCCGCTCTTCGTCAACGTGGGCGATCGCCTGAAGGTCGATCCCCGCGAGGGGCGCTACATCTCGCGCGCGTAGGGCGTCCCGAGGGGACGGGAGCGCGCGGTCGTGGGCGATAAGGTCTGGCCGTGCCGTCGCTCGCCGACACGACGATCCGGCTGCTCGGGCAGGAACCGCTCTCGGGGCGGGTGCCGGCGGCCGAGCAGCTCCGGCTCGCGGAGATCCTCGACAAGGCCGGCTTCGCGTACCTCGAGGTGTCGGGTGGCGGATGCTTCGACGCCGCCGTCAAGCGTGGGGTCGAGAGCCCGTGGGAGCGGATCCGCGCGCTCAAGGCTCGCGTCGAGACGCCGCTCGGGCTCGCGCTTCGCGGCAGGTTCCTCGTGGGCTCGCGCCCGGTCGACGCCGACTTCTCCCGCCGCTTCGTAGCCTCGGCAGCCGCGAACGGCATCGACGTCTTCCGGCTCCACGACCCGCTGAACGACGTCTCGAACCTGCGCGAGGCGGCGGAGGCGATCGTGGCAGCGGAACGCGACTTCGAAGCGGGGCTCGTCTACAGCCCGGGACGCACCGGCGAGATCGAGACGCTGATCGAGCGCGCCAAGATGCTGCCCGAGCTGGGCGCGGTGCGCGTCCTGCTCCACGACCCGACCGGCTCGCTGCAACCCCATACGGCGGAGGAGCTCGTGCCCGCGCTCGCCGAGGCGAGCGGGCTCCCGGTCGGGATCTACGCGCAGGGAGCGGGAGGTAGCGCGCTCGCCGCGGCTCTCGCCGCATCGCGGGCGGGCGCACAGCTCATCGCCTGCGCCATCTACCCGCTCGCGCTGACCCTCCACCGCGTCTCGGGGGAGGCGCTCGCCGAGGCGCTCGACGGAGCCGGCCTCGGCCCCGGCGTGGACGTCGACGCGCTGTGGGAGGCCACCGACCTTCTCGACGAGCACATCGGAGACGAGCTCGTGACGCCGCTCGTCCCCCGCATCGCGGTGCTCGCGGCGCGGCACGACCTGCCCGCCAGCGTCGTCGCGGGCATCGACCACTCGCTCCGGCAGGAGGCCGCAGCCGACCGGCTCGACGACGTCCTCGAAGAGCTCGACCGGATCCGCGCCGAGACGGGCTGGCCGCCGCTCGCGTCACCCATCGGCCAGGTGCTCGCCTCCCAGGCGATCATCAACGTCCTCTCCGCGAGCCGCTATCTCGTCGTCGTCGACGAGCTCCGCAGCCTCGTCGCGGGCGCTTTCGGCACGCCGCCTGCGCCGATCGACCCCGCGCTCGAGCGCGTCGTCCAGCTCACGACCGACCCCGAGAGCGAGGAGGACGTCACGCCCCCGCTCGACGAGGTGCGCGAGCGCGCGGGCGACGTCGCGACGAGCGAGGAGGAGCTGCTGCTGCTCGGGCTGTTCGGCGAGGACGCCGAGCGGCTCTTGCGCGGGATCCGCGGCCGAGGCCGGCGCGACAGCGACGCCGCGGGGGCGATGGACGAGAGCCGGACGCGCCGCATCGCGGAGGTCGTGCGGATCGTCCAGGAATCGGGGATCGGCGAGTTGACGATCGAGGAGGACGGCATGCGGATCTCCGTCCGCTCGACGCCGGATCTTCCCGCAGCCGCCGCGTCAGCAGAATCGCCGCTCGTGCTGCAAGAGCCGGGAGAGTTGGCCGCCGCGCCCGTCAGCGGGACGCTCGTCCGGGTCGAGTCGCCGATGGTCGGCACCTTCTACCGCGCCCCGCAGCCGGGGTCCCCGCCGTTCGTGGAGATCGGCGACGTCGTGGCGCCGGGACAGACGCTCTGCATCCTCGAGGCGATGAAGCTCATGAACGAGGTGAAGGCGGACGTCGAGGGCGTCGTGCGCGGGATCCACGCCGACAACGCCGCGCCGGTGGAGTTCGGCCAGCTCCTGTTCGAGCTCGAGCCGCTCCAGGGCCGGCCCGCGCTCTAGCCGCTACTCGAGCCAGCCGCGGAAGCGCACGGAGCGGCGCGGCGGAAAACGGGAATACGCCTCGTTCTGCGGCGTCCCCGGCTCGATGCCCGCGCCGTGACGAATGGCCGTCTCGTTGACGGTGTACTCGCTCTCACCCTCCTTGCCGCGGCGCTCACCGTCGGGCCCGATCTCGGTGTGGCGCTCGCGACTGCCGACGCCGAGCACGACGCATCCCTCCGGGCCGCCGACGATCGTGTGCTCCGTGTAGGGAGGACAGTGGACGAAGTCCCACTGCCGCAGCTCGCGCTCCTGGCCCTCGACGATCAGGGTCGCCGTGCCCGCGAGGACGAGGAAGTCCTCCTCGTCGCTCTCCCAGTGGTACATCGACATCGGCTCGCCCGGCGGGAGCACGTCGATGCCGATGCCGATCTGGTCGAAGAGCGTGTCGCCGCCGAAGTTGGTGCCGCGGCCGCAGCCCTCCGACTCGCGCCAGCGGACCTCCTCGGCGTTGACGACGAACCAGCCGCCGCCCTTGTAGACGAGTCCGTGCTCGGTCTCCTCGAGCTGCGCCTCCGGGACGTCCATGGCCGGACCATAGACTCTGGCCCGTGTTCAACCGGGTGCTCGTAGCGAACCGAGGCGAGATCGCCGTCCGCGTGATCCGCGCCCTCCACGAGCTCGGTGTCGAGGCCGTCGCCGTCCACTCGACCGCCGACGAGGATTCGCTCCACGTCCGGCTCGCCGACCGCTCGGTCCGGATCGGGCCGCCGGCCGCCGCCGAGAGCTACCTCAATGCGCAGGCGCTCGTCGCGGCCGCCGAGACGACCGGCTGCGAGGCCGTCCATCCCGGTTACGGCTTCCTCTCCGAGAACGCCGACTTCGTCCGCGCCTGCGAGGAGAACGATCTCGTCTTCATCGGGCCGCCCGCGGACGTGATGGAGCGGATGGGGGACAAGGCCCGGGCGAAGGCCGAGATGCGTGCCGCGGGCGTCCCGCTCGTGCCCGGGACCGAAGGCACCGCGAGCATCGACGAGGCGCGCGCAGCGGCCGACGACCTCGGCTTTCCCGTCCTCCTCAAGGCCGCCGCGGGAGGCGGCGGGAAGGGCATGCGGATCGTGACCGAGCCGGAGACCCTCCACGAGTCGTACGAGCGCGCCGCCGCCGAGGCGCAGGCCGCGTTCGGCGACGGGACGCTCTACGTCGAGAAGGTGATCACGCCGGCGCGGCACGTCGAGATCCAGGTTCTCTGCGACCAGCACGGCAACGTCCTCACCTGTGGCGAACGTGAGTGCTCGATCCAGCGCCGCCACCAGAAGCTGATCGAGGAGTCGCCCTCGCCCGCGCTCGACGACGAGCTGCGGGAGGAGATGGAGGCCGCGGCCGAGCGCGCCTGTCACCACATCGGCTACCGCAATGCGGGCACGTTCGAGTTCCTCATCGGCCCCGACGGCTCGTTCTCCTTCATCGAGCTGAACGCCCGTCTCCAGGTCGAGCACCCGGTAACCGAGCTCGTCACCGGGCTCGACATCGTCCGGGAGCAAATCCGGATCGCTGCCGGAGAGCGTCTCGCCCACGGCGGCCGCGCCGGGCCGCGCAGCGGTCACGCGATCGAGCTGCGGATCAACGCCGAGGATCCGGCGCGCGGCTTCGCTCCGGCGCCGGGACGGATCGAGCGGTTCCGGCCGCCACTCGGGCCGGGCGTCCGCGTCGACACCTTCGTCGAGGAGGGCACCACGATCACGCCGTACTACGACTCCCTGATCGCGAAGCTCATCGTGGTGGACGCCAGCCGGCCCCTGGCGATCGAGCGGGCGCGCCGCGCGCTGCGCGAGCTCGAGCTGGAAGGCGTGGCGACGACGCGTGACGTGCTGCACGACATCCTCGACAGCGACGAGTTCCGGAGCGGCGAGTACTTCACGTCCTTCCTCGAGGAGGCCGGCGCGCGGCTGCCGGCGCTGGCCGGCGCTTGAGCCGCGTGCTCGTCGAGGCGGAGGGGGGCTCGGTCCGCGTGAGCGAGGCCGCGCTGACCGACATCGTGCGGCGGGCGGTCTCGTCCGTCGACGGCGCCCGCCTGCGCAAGGGACGGCGGCGTCTCGGCGTCGAGCTCGAGAACGGACACGCCCGCGCCGAGCTGCAGCTCTCGGTCGTCTACGGGCTCGTCCTCCCGGAGGTCTCGTCCGCCGTGCAGGAGCGGGTCGCGGACGCGCTCGCGCGCATGTGCGACGTCGAGGTCGACTCGGTCGACGTGACGGTGGAGGAGCTCGACCGTGCCCGCTAGCGGGATCAGCCGTCGCGAGGCAAGGCGGGCCGCCGTCTTCATGCTCTTCCAGTGGGACGTCACCGGCAGGCCGCTCGGCTCGCTGTACGAGGGCGAGGTCGACGAGTACACACGACAGCTCGCCGAGGCCGTGACCGAGCATGCCGGGGAGCTCGACGCGCGGATCACGTCCGCCTCCGACGACTGGACGGCCGATCGCCTCGGCGCGGTCGAGCGGAACGTCCTGCGCGTCGCGCTCGAGGAGCTCGACGATGGCGAGGTGCCGCTCGAGGTCGTCCTCGACGAGGCGGTGACGCTTGCGAAGCGCTATGCATCCGAGGATGCTGCGAGGCTGGTGAACGGGATCCTGGGCAAGCTCGTGCGGGAGGAAAACGGGAATTGAGCAGCGACGAGTCGTTGACGCGGGCGGAGGAGCTGCTGGCGCGGGTCGAGGCCGTGCGCGTCGAGCTGGAGCAGCTCTCGGAGGGAGAGGGCGGCTCGCCGGAGCGCGCGATCGAGCTGTTGGGCGAGCTGTCGGAGCTCGCGAAGGCGGTCGAGGACGAGCTCACGCGCGCGCAGCGCGCGGCCGAGGCGGATGCACAGTCCTGACGAGCTGAAGATCCTCGTCGAGGAGGCGCTCGAGCGGCTCGACCTCTGGCCCGAGCTGCACGGCCAGGCGGCCTCGGTCCGCTACTCGCTCGAGGTCGGCGGCAAGCGCGTCCGGCCGGTGATCGCGCTCGCCGTCGGCGAGTCTCTCGGCGCACCGGTCGCGCAGGTGATGCCGGCGGGGCTCGCGATCGAGCTCGTCCACACGTTCTCGCTCGTCCACGACGACCTGCCTGCGATGGACGGCGACGAGGAGCGGCGCGGCAGTCCGTCGACGTGGAAGAAGTTCGGCGAAGGCGTCGGCGTCCTCGCAGGCGACGCCTTGCTCGCGGAGGCCTTCCGGCTCGCGGCACGCTACGAGTCGTCGGCCGTCGCGCGCGAGCTCGCGGAGGCGACGCTCGGGATGATCGGGGGCCAGTACCTCGACACGATGGTCGAGGGGTACGACCTCGCCGCGGTACACCGGCTGAAGACGGGACGGCTCTTCTACGCCTCCGTGACGATGGCGCTCTGGGCGGCCGAGCTGCCCCTGGAGAAGCAGGAGCCGTGGCGCGCGTTCGCCGAGGAGCTCGGGCTCCTCTTCCAGATCGTCGACGACATCCTCGACGAGGACGGCTACGTCCGCGAGCACGGCGCCGAGGGTGCCAGGCGCTACGCGGACGAGGCCGCGGAGCGGGCCCGGGAGCGGCTCGTCGCGGTCGACGCGGACACGTCCGCGCTGGGCGACATCGTCGACGGTCTCGCCGTCCGCACGGCGTGACCCTTCCGTCCGGCGAGCAGTTCGAGCTCGCGGGGGGAGGGCATCGCGTGGTGGTCGTCGAGGTCGGCGGCGGGATCCGCGCGTGGGACGGCGTCCTCCTCGGCTACGGCGCGTACGAGATGTGCACTGCCGGTCGCGGCCAGGTTCTCGCCCCGTGGCCGAACCGCCTGGCCGAGGGGCGCTACGAATGGGACGGCGCGGAGCTGCAGCTGCCGGTGAACGAGGTGTCGAACGGGAGCGCGATCCACGGCCTCGTGCGCTGGGCGAGCTGGCGCGCGGTCGAGCAGGAGCCGTCGCGCGTCGTCCTCGAGCACGTCCTCCATCCGCAGCCCGGCTACCCGTTCGCGCTTCGGCTGCGCGTCGAGTACCGGCTCGCGGAGAGCGGCCTTGCCGTGCGGACCGAGGCGGAGAACCTCGGCAACCGGGCCGCGCCGTTCGGCGCCGGACACCACCCGTACGTCATCGTGGCGACGGGCCGGGTCGACGACCTCCTCCTCGGCGGAGAGCCCATCGGGGAGCGTCAGGTCGACGAGACGCGGCACGTTCCGGGCGGGTGGCGCGTCGGAGTGGGGGACGTGACGGTCTGGGCGGACGAGGCGTGGCCGTGGCAGCAGGTCTTCACCGGCGACCTGCCGGACATCGGCCGGCGTGGCCTGGCCGTCGAACCGATGACGTGTCCGCCGCAGGCGTTCCGCACTGGAGAGGGCGTGATCCGGCTCGAGCCAGGCGAGAGCTGGAGCGGCGGATGGGGGATCGAGACGGCGTGAGCGGCTGGTATCCGGACGAGCGGGACCACGCCGGCCCGGAGCATCTCGACGCGGGATACGCGGCGGGCTACGACGCGAAGACCGGGCTCGATGTGGAGAGCGCGCTCGTGCACCTGCGCCGGCACGGGCTCGGACCCGAGACGACATTCGTCGACGTCGGCTGCGGAACCGGCCTGCTCGCCGCCGCCGCTGCGGCCGAGGCCCGGCGTGTGGTCGGAGTCGACGTCTCGCCGGCCATGCTCGAGATCGCGCGCGGCCGGAGCGAGGCGGTCGAGTGGGTCGAGGCGGGATTCCTCACCTACGAGCACCAGGGCGATCCGCCGCAGCTCGTCCACTCCCGCAACGCCCTCCATCATCTCCGCGACTTCTGGAAGGGCGTGGCGCTCGCGAGAATCCACGACCTGCTGGCGCCCGGCGGCGTGCTCGTCCTCCGCGATCTCGTCTACGACTTCGAGCCTCTGGAGGCGGACAGCCGGATCGAGGAGTGGCTCGCGGGCGCGGCGCCCACTCCTGCGGAGGGCTGGACGCGCGGCGCGCTCGAGGCGCACGTGCGGGACGAGCATTCGACCTTCGCGTGGCTGCTCGAGCCGCTGCTGGTGCATGCCGGACTCGAGATCGTGGAGCGCGAGGTGGGGCGCGGGATCTACGCGACGTACGTCTGCACGCGGCGGTGAAGAAGCGGCTCGATGTCCTCCTCGTCGAGCGCGGGCTCGCCGAGTCACGCGCGCAGGCGCAGGCGCTCGTGCTCGCCGGGCTCGTGCGCGGCTATGACAAGCCGGGCCAGCAGGTGGAGGAGGACACCGCGCTCGACGTCGAGCGTCCGCCGCCGTACGTCTCGCGCGGGGGAGAGAAGCTCGCACACGGGCTCAACGGGCTCGGCGTCGATCCGGCCGGCCTCGACTGCGTCGACGTCGGCGCCTCGACGGGCGGCTTCACGGACGTCCTCCTCCAGCGAGGCGCCGCGCGCGTGATCGCCGTCGACGTCGGCTACGGGCAGCTCCATCCGCGCCTCCGCTCCGACCCGCGCGTCACCGTGCTCGAGCGCACGAACGCGCGGAAGCTCACCGAGCTCCCGTTCGCACCGCAGCTCGTGGTGTGCGACGTCTCGTTCATCTCGGTGCGGCTCGCGCTCCCGCCTGTACTCCGTCTCTGCGCGGCGGGCTGGGAGGCGGTCGTGCTCGTGAAGCCACAGTTCGAGGCAGGGCGCGCCGACGTCGGCAAGGGAGGGGTCGTCCGCGATCCCGAGGTGAGGCGGCGGGTCGTCCGCGAAGTCGCGGAGGCCGCGCTGTCGTGGGGTGCGAGCGTCCGCGGCGTCGTAGACTCCGGGCTCCCGGGGCCGAAGGGGAACCGGGAGATGTTCCTGCATCTCGTGGATTCCGAGCACCCGACGCTTCCCGATGACCTCGACGAGCGAATCGAGCACGCACTCGCCGGTTGAGTCCGCGGCGGTCGTCGTGCACGGCCGCATCGACGTCCAGGACGCGGTCAGACGGGTGGGCGCGGTGGCGGAGCGGGCGGGCGTCGAGCTCGTGGACGAGCCGGAGCGTGCGCAGCTCGCGATCGCCGTCGGCGGCGACGGGACGATCCTCCGCGCGCTCGCGCGGCTGCTCGGCACCCAGGTCCCGGTGATCGGCATCAACTTCGGGCGGGTCGGCTTCCTCGCCTCGATCGCACCGGAGCGGCTCGAGGACGATCTCGCGCGCGTGCTCGCCGGCGAGTACCGGACGATCGAGCAGCCGACGCTCGACGCGCGGCTCGGCGGCGAGTCGTTCGTCGCCGTCAACGACGTCGTCGCCACGAGCTCGACGCTCGGCCGGATGATCGAGCTCGGCTGGGAGATCGCGGGCGAGGATCTCGGCGTCGTCTCGTGCGACGGGATGATCTGCTCGACGCCCTCGGGCTCGACGGCGTACAACCTCTCGAACGGCGGACCCGTGCTCGTACGCGGCCTGGACGCGATGGCGATCACGTTCATCGCGCCGCATTCGCTCCACGCGCGCCCGCTCGTCGTCCCCCGGGGCGCGGAGCTGACTGTTCGCAACGCGTCGCGGGACGTCGGCGCAACCGTGCTCGCCGACGGGCATCGGAGCGGAGACCTCGCACCCGACAGCGCGCTGTCGATCCGGCTCGGCGACGAGCGGAGCCTCCTCGCGACGCTGCCGGAGACCACCTTCTTCGGCCGCTACCGCGAGACGTTCACGAGCTACTAGTAGCGGGCGTTGCCGAAGCGCTCGCGGAGGTCGGCCTGTGCCTCTGCGACCTTCTCCGCAAGGGGCGAACGGGCGTCTATCCCGTCGTGGCCCAGCCAGCCTGCGAGGTGAGACAGCACACTCGCCCGCTCGGGATACGTCGCCACCCTGAGCCCCTGCTGCAGTCCGTCGAGATACGCGAGCCAGTGCTCCTGCGAGCGCTCAGTCCAGCCGTACTCGCGCTCTTCTCCGCTGAGCGGCTGTGTCAGGGCCTGGATTGCAGCGGCGAGCGCGTCGATGGCGCGAGTGTATGACCGAAAGAGTCAATGGGCAGCGTCGTGCGGCGGGTCTACGATCGGCTGCGTGCTCCGGCGGCTTCGCATCGAGAACCTCGTCCTCATCCGCGAGGCCGAGCTCGAGCTCGCTCCCGGGCTGAACGCGATCACGGGGGAGACCGGCGCCGGCAAGACGATCCTCGCCCAGGCGCTCGGCCTCCTGCTCGGCGCGAAGGGCGACGACTCGTACGTCGGCGCGGCCGGCGACGAGGCGTACGTCGAGGCGGAGGTCGACCTCCCGGACGAGCTCGAGACGCTCGACGAGCTGCGGCCGGAGGACGAGGACGCGCTCGTCGTCTCCCGCCGGGTCTTCGCCGACGGACGCACGCGCGCCTACGCGTGGGGGCGCGCCGCAGCGCGCGAGGACGTCGCCGCGGCTGTCGAGCGCGTGGTCGCGATGTCGGGTCAGTTCGAGCAGCGCCGCCTCGCGCGGCCGTCGTACCAGCTCGAGGTGCTCGACCGCTTCTGCAGCGAGGAGCAGCTCGCCCGCCGCGCCGCTGCGCGTGTCGCGTGGCGCGACCTCCAGGCCGCGCGGCGCCGTCACGACGAGCTGACGGCGAACGCCGCGTCCGCCGAGGCGCGGCTCGCGGAGCTCCGCGCCGTCGTCGACGACACCGACGGCATGGAGCCCGGGGACGAGGAGCGGTTGCGCGCCGAGCGCGAGCGGCACCGGCACGTCGCCGATCTTGCAGCCGGCGCCTCGTCGGCCGCGGCCGCGCTCGCTCCGGACGAGGGAGAGGGCGCGACCGGCCACATCGCGCTCGCCGAGCGCTCGATTGCGCCCCTCGAACGGCTTGCCCCGGAGCTGCAACGCGCCGGAGACGAGCTGCGCGACGTCGAGCTGCGGCTCCGCGAGACCGCCTCCGATCTCAATGCGTTCCTCGCATCCCTCGAGGGGGATCCAGGCCGGCTCGAGCAGCTCGAGACCGAGCTCGACCGGATCGCGGACGCGAAGCGCCGGTTCGGCTGCGCGACCTACGACGAGCTGCTCGCGCGCCGCGAGGAGGCGCAAGCGGAGCTCGCCGCCGTCGAGGATGGATCCGACCCCGCCGAGGTCGCGGCGCGCGAGCTCGCCGAGGCCGAGGAACACGTCCACCGCCTGACGCTCGAGCTTCGGGCCGAGAGGAACGCAGCGGCTCCCGCGTTCGCCGACGCCGTCGCGGCCGAGCTGCGCGGCGTCGGCATGGGGGACGGCGAGTTCATCTGTGAGCTGCGCGAGCGCACCGAGCCCGGGTCGACGGGCGCCGACGACGCCGCCTTCCTCGTCCGGCCGAACGCCGGTCTCCCGTTCGCCCCGGTCGCGGAGACCGCGTCGGGAGGTGAGCTGTCGCGGATCGCGCTCGCGATCGCGGCCGTGGCCGGAGGGGACACGCTCGTCTTCGACGAGATCGACGCCGGAATCGGCGGCGAGACCGCGCACGCGGTCGGAGGATTGCTGCAGCGCCTCGCCGAGCACGCTCAGGTCGTGACGATCACCCATCTCCCCCAGATCGCGGCGCTCGCCGACCGGCATTTCCGCGTCGAGAAGACACCCGGCGATCCGACGCACACGCGGATCGAGCAGCTCGGCGACGAGGAGCGGAAAGCAGAGCTGGAGCGGATGCTCGGCGGACAGGAGTTCCTTGCCGCGGTACGCGGCTAGCCGCGTCCTCCCGGCGACCGTCGACGCGGTGTGGGCGGTGCTCGGCGAGCCGGAGAGCTTCGCCGACTGGTGGCCCGGGGTCGAGCGCGTCGAGCCGACGGTGCGGTGTGCGTTTGCCCCTGGCGCGCTCTGGCACGTCGAAGGAGCGACGAGCAGCAAGCCGAGCGTCCGGCGACGGCCCCAGATGATGGGAGACCTGCTCGTGATCGACGTCGAGCCTTCCTCGCGGGTCACCTTCCAGCTCGTGTCCGAGCGGATCGACGCCGAGCTCCGGCTCGAGCCCACCGAGGACGGCGACGCGGCCGCGACGCTCACCGTCGAGGCGCCGAGGTTCGCCGGCGTAGGTCGCGCGTTCCCGTCCGACGCGCTGTCGAAGCTCGCCGCGCTCGTGCGGCCGCCGACGGGTTAGGGGGTCAGCCGCATGGGCTGCTACTCTGAAATCCCGTGAGCGCACGGGCCCCGAAGTACGTCTTCGTCACCGGGGGAGTTGTCTCCGCGCTCGGGAAGGGCATCGTCGCAGCGTCGCTCGGCCGGCTCCTCAAGGCACGAGGCCTGCGCGTCCAGCTCCAGAAGTTCGACCCGTACCTCAACGTCGACCCCGGGACGATGAGCCCGTTCCAGCACGGCGAGGTCTTCGTGACCGAGGACGGCGCCGAGACCGATCTCGACATCGGCCACTACGAGCGCTTCGTCGACGAGAACTTCCTCGGCAGCGCGAGCCACAGCGCCGGCGCGATCTGGGACACGGTGCTCCGCAAGGAACGCAAGGGCGACTTCCTCGGCGCGACCGTCCAGGTGATCCCGCACATCACGAACGAGATCAAGACGCGCATCCGCCGCGCCGCCGAGTCGAGCCCGACGGACGTCGTCATCTCGGAGATCGGCGGGACGGTCGGCGACATCGAGTCGCTGCCGTTCCTCGAGGCCATCCGCCAGTTCCGGCGCGAGGTCGGCACGGAGAACGTCGTGTACGTCCACGTGACGCTCGTCCCGTTCATCGAAGCCGCCGGCGAGCTGAAGACGAAGCCGACGCAGCACTCCGTGAACGAGCTGCGCCGGATCGGCATCCATCCCGACGTCGTCGTCTGCCGCTCGCACGAGGAGCTCTCGCGCGACATCCGGGACAAGATCGCCCTCTTCGCCGACGTCGACCCCAAGGCCGTCGTCGCGAGCCCGGACGTGCCCGACGTGTACGAGGTCCCGCGCGTCCTCGAGAGCGAGGGGCTCGACCGGCTCGTCGGCGAGCGGCTCGGTCTCGAGCTCGCCCGGCCGGACCTCTCCGACTGGGACGAGCTGCTCGAGCGGATGCACAGCCGGCGCGACGTCGTCGAGATCGCGCTCGTCGGCAAGTACGTGAAGCTCCAGGACGCCTATCTCTCCGTCCACGAGGCGCTCAAGCACGCGGGACTGGAGCACGGCTGCGCCGTTCGCGTGCGCTGGGTGGACGCAGAGGACATGTCCTACGACGAGACGGCCGAGCTGCTCGACACCGTCGACGGCGTGCTCGTGCCCGGCGGTTTCGGCTCGCGCGGCTGGGAGGGGAAGATCCTCGCCTGCCAGGTCGCGCGCGAGCGCCGCATCCCGTACCTCGGGATCTGCCTCGGCATGCACGTCGCCGTGTCCGAGTTCGCGCGGCACGTGGTCGGCCTCGAGGGCGCGAACTCGACCGAGATGGATCCGGAGACGCCGTATCCGGTCATCGACCTGCTGCCGGAGCAGAAGGGAATCGAGGATCTCGGCGGCACGATGCGGCTCGGCGCGCAGGCGGTGGAGGTGGCCGACGGGACGCGGACGCGCGAGCTGTACGGCGACTCGACGATCCACGAGCGGCACAGGCACCGGTACGAGGTCAACAACGCGTATCGCGACCGCCTCGTCGAGAGCGGCCTCGTGGTGAGCGGGACGTTCCAGGAGGGGCGGCTGGTCGAGATCGTCGAGCTGCAGGACCACCCGTGGTTCGTCGCGAGCCAGTTCCATCCCGAGTTCAAGTCCCGCCCGACGCGAGCGGCGCCGCTTTTCCGCGGCTTCGTCGGTGCAGCGCTCGACCGCGCACGTACGCGTGCGGGCGAGCGCGTCGCGGTCTAGCTCTTCGTCCGTAGGATCGGCACGTGTCCGAGGCCGTCGACCTCTTCCTCGAGCTTGCGGCCATTTCGAGCCCGCCGGGCGAGGAAGACGCCGTGGCGGCCGTCGTCGTCCGCTACCTACGTGGGCTCGGGCTAGAGCCCGAGGAGGACGGCTTCGGCAACGTCTACGTGCGGCTCGAGCCGACTGCGGACGGGACGCCGCTCTTCTTCTGCGCCCATCTCGACACGGTGCCGCCGTCCGGCGAGCTTCGTCCCGTCGTCGAGGACGGCGTGATCCGGAACGCCGGCGGCACGATCCTCGGCGGCGACAACAAGGCGGCCGTGGTGCAGATGCTCGAGGCTGCGCGCCATGTCCTCGCCGGGAACGTCCCGCATGCCGGGATCGAGCTGCTGTTCACGCGGCAGGAGGAGATCGGGCTGTACGGCGCCGCGGCGTTCGACCACACGCGGCTGCGCGCCCGTCTCGGCTTCGTCTACGACCAGGAGGGGGCGATCGGCACGGTCATCCTCGGCGCGCCGTTCGCGCAAGGGCTCGAGATCGCCTTTCACGGACAGGCCGCGCACGCCGGGATGGCGCCCGAAGAAGGACGGTCGGCGATCCAGGCGGCGGCGAAGGCGATCGCCGACTTCCGCCTCGGCCGCGTCGACGAGGTGACGACGGCGAACGTCGGGATCATCCGCGGCGGCACGGCGGGCAACATCGTCCCCGACTCCTGCTCCTTCGTCGCCGAAGCCCGCTCGCATGACGAAGGCAAGCTCGGCGATCTCGTGCAGGAGATGCTCGACTCGTGCGCGTTCGCGGCCAGCGAGACCGAGTGCGAGTTGCAGAGCGAGCTGCGCAAGAGCTACCGGGGCTACCGCTTCGCCAAGAGCGACGACGTGATCCGGCTCGCCGCTGCCGCGCTCACGAGCTGTGGCCACGAGGTCCGGTACGCCCTCTCCGGCGGGGCGGCCGACGCCAACGTCTTCAACGAGCGAGGTCTTGCGTGCGTCAACCTCACGAGCGGCGTGCACGACTTCCACAGCCCCAACGAGCGGATCGCGGTCGAGGATCTCGAGGCGATGGTGGACGTGACCGTTGCGCTCGTGGAGGCCGCGCGGGAGTGACCTTCGAGCCCGACTCGGCGCGACGCGTGTACGAAGGAGCGTTGCTCGGCCTCACGGTCGAGCAGTGGGGCGAGCACGCGCGTGAGATCGTCGAGCATCCAGGCGCGGTGGCGGTCGTGGCGGTTGACGCCGAGGGGTTCGTCACGCTGGTGCGGCAGTTGCGCGAGCCGGCTCGGAAGCGCTTGCTCGAGCTGCCGGCTGGGACGGCCGAGCCGGGAGAGGATCCGCTCACGACCGCGAAGCGGGAGCTGCAGGAGGAGTGCGGCCTGCACGGCGGCGAGTGGCGCGAGCTGGCGGCGTTCTGGACGACGCCGGGGTTCTGCCGCGAGCGGATGCATGTGTTCGCGGCCGAGGGCGTCGAGCGGGGCGAATCCGCGCCGGCCGCCGACGAGGAGCTCGAGCTGGTTCGCTGGCCGATCGCCGAGGTCGATGCGCGGCTGGGGGAGATCGAGGACGCCAAGACGCTCGCCGGGCTCCTGCTCTACGTCAGAACGCGCCGGTAGCGCGGAGATCCGCCGGCAGGGCGGCTCTTGCCACACCCCCGCCCAAGGGTGGGGAGTCGTCCCTCCGCCCTCGCAACCGACGATATCGCCGAAACCGTGCCGAGGGGTTCCTTTCGGGTCGCGAATGGCCTGCGATTCGCTCACGGCTTCGTGTCGCGCTCCAGGCGAGATAGTGTCTCCGGGCTTTGAGAATCGGCGTTGCGAAAGAGATCAAGACGGACGAGTACCGCGTGGCACTTACGCCTGCGGGCGCTCGCGAGCTGATCCAGCGCGGTCACGAGGTCCTCGTCGAGACGGGCGCGGGAGAGGGAAGCGCGTTCCCCGACGAGCAATACGAGCGCGCCGGCGCACGGATCGTCTCGGTCGACGATGCCTGGGGCGCGACCGACCTCGTCCTCAAGGTCAAGGAGCCGATAGAGCCCGAGTACTCGCGGCTACGGGAGGGGCTCGTGCTCTTCACGTACCTCCACATCGCCGCCGACGAGCCGCTCACGCGGGCGCTCGTGGACAGCGGGATCACGGCCGTTGCGTACGAGACGGTCGAGACCGGGGATCACCGGCTGCCCCTGCTCGCGCCGATGAGCGAGATCGCCGGAAGGCTCGCGCCGCAGGCCGCGGCTCACTTCCTCGAGAAACCGCTGGGGGGCCGCGGCGTGCTCCTCGCCGGCACCCCCGGTGTCCAGCCCGGCCACGTGGTCGTACTCGGCGGCGGCATCGTCGGCTACAACGCCGCCATCATCGCGCTCGGCCTCGGGGCCCGCGTCACGCTGCTCGAGCGGTCGATCGACCGCATGCGGCACCTCGACGAGATCCTTTCCGGCCGCGTGTCGCTGCTCATGTCGTCGAGCCTCGAGGTCGAGCAGTCGATCGCGCACGCAGACGTGGTCATCGGGGCGGTTCTCATCCCGGGAGCGCGCGCTCCCAAGCTCATCAGCCGGGAGATGCTCTCCGAGATGCAGCCCGGCGCCGTGATCGTCGACGTGGCCATCGACCAGGGCGGCTGCATCGAGACGGCGCACCCGACCACGCACTCGGACCCGGTCTACGAGGTCGACGGCATCATCCACTACTGCGTCGCGAACATGCCCGGCGGCGTGCCGGTGACCTCCACGAAGTCGCTCACGAACGCCACGTTGCCGTACGTCGAGGCGATCGCCGACCACGGACTCGCCGACGCGGTGGCACGCGACCCGTCACTGGGCCGCGGCGTCAACGTCCTCGACGGCAAGATCACGCACGAAGCCGTCGCCGACGCACACGGCCTCGACTACACGCGGCTCGCGGATGTCTTGCCGCTCGCGCCGGTCTAGCTACGCGCCGAATCGCCGGTCTTGCGCGTCGGCGTGAGGCGGACGACGATCCACGTCACGCCGGCCGCGACCCCGACGACCGCAAGGACGTAGACGACGAACGCGAGGAGGCCGAGAGCGGTCGACACGGGCTCCCTAGAATAGCCCGATGCCCAGGGCGTGCGTCATCGTGCTCGATGCGGTCGGAGCCGGCGAGCTTCCGGATGCCGAGCAATACGGTGACGAGGGATCGGACACGCTCGGCAACATCGCGCGCGCCGTCGGCGGCCTGGATCTGCCGAGCCTCGAAGCGCTCGGGCTCGGCAACGTGGAGCCGCTCGAGGGGTGCCCGCCCCAGCCGGGGGCGCCGGCGGTCGCCGGCCGGCTGATCGAGCGCTCGAAGGGCAAGGACACGACGACCGGCCACTGGGAGCACATGGGGATCGTTACCTCTCAGGCGTTCCCGACGTACCCGCATGGATTCCCGCACGACGTGATCGACCCGTTCATGCACCGCACGGGACGCGGCGTGATCGGCAACAAGGCCGCCTCGGGGACGGAGATCATCCAGGAGCTCGGGGAGGAGCACCAGCGGACGGGGAAGTGGATCGTCTACACGTCGGCGGACTCCGTCTTCCAGATCGCCGCCCACGAGGACACGGTCCCGCTCGACGAGCTTTACGACGCCTGCCGGGCGGCGCGCGAGATCCTGACCGGAAAGCACGCGGTCGGGCGTGTCATCGCGCGGCCCTTCACCGGCGAGCCGGACAACTACGTGCGGACGCCCAACCGGCACGACTTCTCGCTCGAGCCCCGGCGCCCGAACTACCTGACGCTGATCCGCGAGGCCGGGCAGAAGGTCTACGGCGTCGGCAAGATCGGCGACATCTTCGCGGGCCAGGACATCGACGATTCGCTGCCCACGAAGTCGAACATCGAGGGGATCCAGCAGACCGAGCGCCTGCTTCGCGAGCTCGACGACGGCTTCGTCTTCGTCAACCTCGTCGAGACGGACATGCTCTGGGGCCACCGGAACGACCCGGTCAACTTCCACCGCTGCCTGCAGGACTTCGACTACCGCCTGCCCGATCTGCTCGACGCGCTTCGGCCGGGCGACCTCCTCGTGATCACGTCCGATCACGGGTGCGACCCGACGACCCCGTCGACCGACCACTCCCGCGAGCATGGGCTCCTGCTCGCGTACGTCGAAGGGCGGAACGCATCCGGCCGGATCCACGAGGGCGAGTTCGCGGACGTGGGGGCCACCGTGAACGCCTGGCTGGGCGGAAAGGCTCCCTCGCGCGGCATTCCGGGCCAGCCCGTCGTGACGCCCTAGGGCGCTCGGCAAGCCACAGCCGCAGGGCTAGGCTGACCCCATGCCGGAGCTGCCGGAGGTCGAAAGCGTCCGCAGGCAGCTCGAGCCTGTCCTCGTCGGCCGTCGATTCGATCGCGTGCGCATCGACGACGCGCGTCTCGTCCGTCCGTACGACCCGGCCGAGGTTGCGGCTGAGCTCGCAGGCGAGCGCGTGGCGGCTGTCGACCGGCGCGGCAAATATCTCGTTGTTCGGTTCGAGAGCGGTCGGGTTCTCCTGATCCACCTCCGGATGACGGGGAGCCTGCTGCATGCGCCGAGCGGTTCGCTCCAAGACGACCCGCACCGCCGCGCCGTTGTCACGTTAGACGACGGATCGGACGTTGCGTATCGGGACGTCCGGCGGTTCGGCACCTGGCTCCTGCTCGAGCCCGGCGAAGCGGGGCCGTACCTCGACGAGCGGGTCGGCGACGAGCCGCTCGACGCGCTCTTCACGACAGCCCGGCTCGGCGAGCGCCTCGCGGGCCGCAGGACATCGCTCAAGGCCGCGCTCCTCGACCAGCGCACGCTGGCCGGGATAGGGAACATCTACGCCGACGAGGCGCTCTGGCGGGCTCGGCTCAGTCCGCTCCGCGCCGCATCGGGCCTCGACCGGGCGGAACTGCGGCGACTCCACCGCGCCATCCGGGCTGCCCTGGAGCACGGTCTTGCCCGGCAGGGATCGACACTGCGCGACTACCGGTTGCCGGACGGCAGCGGAGGCTCGATGCAGGACGAGTTCCGCGTCTACGGCCGCCGCGACGAGCCGTGCGACCGCTGCGGCACGCCCATTGCGCGCACGCAGGTCGCGGGCCGCACGACGTGGTACTGCCCCATTTGCCAGCCCGCGGAGCGGCCTCAGGCCGCGAGCAGCTCGTCGAGGCGACCCTCCCGGTCGAGCCGCCACAGCTCCGTGTAGCCGCCGATCGGCCGGTCGTCGACGAGGATCTGAGGCACGGTCCAGCCGCCAGTCGCCTCATACACGGTCTGCCGGAACGCCGGGTCGTCGTCGAGGGAGATCTCCTCGTACGCCAGCCCGCGGGAATCCAGGAGCACCTTCGCGCGCACGCAGAAGCCGCACCAGCGCGTCGTGTACATCCGGATCCTCGGCATTCTCGGTTACAACGCAGAAACGCGCGTGTCCGTTCCCGCCCGACGCCGTCCCTAGACTGGAAGGGCATGGCCGGACGGGCGTACAGCACCGAAGCCGTCGTGCTTCGGTCGATGCGGCTCGGAGAAGCCGATCGCGTCCTCCACCTCTACACCGAGGCGCACGGTCGCGTCGGCGTGGTGGCGAAGGGCGTGCGGAAGACGATGTCGCGGTTCGGGGCCCGGCTCGAGCCGCTCTCGCACGTCGATCTCGTTCTCCATCGCGGGCGCGGCGAGCTCGAGACCGTGACGGCGGCGCAGCTCGTGCGGTCGCACAGGGCGGCGCGAGAGGACTACTACCGCTTCTCGATCGGGATGATCGGGGCAGAGGCGATGCTCCGCCTGTTCAGCGAAGAGGAGGCGAACGAGCGCGCGTTCACCGCATTGACGCGCTTCCTCGACCTCCTCGACGACGCACCGCACGCCGCCGGCCGCCCGAGCCTCGACCCGCTGGGGCTCGCGTTCCAGCTCAAGCTGCTCTGGCTGGCGGGGTATCTCCCGCACGTCCAGGCCTGCGCCGAGTGCGGTGAAGAGGAGGAGACACTCGTCGGTTATTCGACGCGCGCCGGCGGCGCCGTCTGCGCTCGGTGCGCGCCGGCCACCGAGGCGCTTGCGCTGGCCCCGGAGAGCATCGCCGGCATCGAGACGCTCCTGGCCCGGCCGCTCGCGGACGCTCAAGGCCTCGGCCTGGGCGAACGCGCGGGGCGGGATGCTTTGCGTGTCGTCACCGCCTCGTACGAGTACCACGGCGGCTTCAGGATGCGGACGCTCAGCGCCTAGCCGGCGTAGCCGAACGCCTCGAAGTCGAGCGAGCCTTCCTGGCAGACGCTGGTCGGGGGGCTGATCGGGGCATCGAACACTCCGCCGCCGCTCGTCGTCACCTGCAGCGTGTGCGCCTCCGGCTGGCAGGCTCCGGACTGCGAGTCGCCGTCACCGGCGATGTCGGGCGAGAAGCGTGCGTCGGCAACCGCGGACGCGCCGGGTTCGAGCACGATCTGGCGCGCTCCTCCCGAAGCCGTGACGCGGGTCGGCAGCGCCGCTCCGGAGACGCCCAGCAGGAGCGCGCGGGGGGCGCCGCGCACCGAACACCGGCCATGGGACGTGTTCTTCACCGTGAGCGCGTATGCGATCTGACCCGCGCCGGCGCTGCCGGGGACGAGCGCGAACGTGCCCGTGAGCTGAAGACCCGTGCACGGCTTCGCCGACGCCGAGGATCCGGTCGTGGTGACGGTCCGCGTCGTGGTGACCGTGTGGGTCTGGACGACGGTGGTCGTCTTCGAGCTTCCGCCGAGCCCGCAGCCCGCGGCGGTCAGCCCGACCGCGGCGACGACCAGTCCTGCTCCAGCGCGTCGTCCAGCCATGCCCGCACTCCTCCGATCGGGAGTCGCTCCTGTGCGAGGGAGTCCCTGTCCCGCACGGTGACGGTCTCGTCCTCGAGTGTCTGCTCGTCCACGGTGAAGGCCCACGGCGTCCCTATTTCGTCCTGGCGGCGATAACGCCTGCCGATCTGGCCGCTGTCGTCGTGCTCCACGATGTGGTGGCGGCGGAGCTCCTCGTAGAGCGTCCGCGCCCGCGTCGCCATCCCCTCGTCGCGCGGAATGAGCGGGAGAATCGCCGCCTTCACCGGTGCGACCTGCGGATGGAGGCGGAGGACGACCCGCTCGCGGTCGCCGACGATCTCCTCGTCGTACGCGTCGCAGAGAAGGGCGACGAAGATCCGCTCGATGCTGACCGCCGGCTCGATCACGTGGGGCGTGTAGCGGTTCCCGTCGGGATCGATCCACTCGAGCTTCGTGCCGGAGTGCTGCGTGTGCTGCGTGAGATCGAACTCGCCCCGGTTCGCGACTCCCTCGAGCTCCTGCCAGCCGATGGGATAGAGGTACTCGACGTCGCTCGTTGCGCTCGAGTAGTGCGAGCGCTCCTCCGCCGAGTGCTCGCGGAGGCGGAGGTTGCTGTCCCGAAGGCCGAGGCCACGGTGCCACGCGAGGCGCTGCTCGAGCCAGTACTCGTGCCACTTGGGAGCCTCCGCCGGCGGGACGAAGTACTCCACCTCCATCAGCTCGAACTCGCGCACACGGAACAGGAAGTTGCCCGGAGTGATTTCGTTCCTGAACGCCTTGCCGAACTGCGCGATCCCGAACGGCGGCTTGCGCCGGGCGAGCTGGGCGACGTTCTTGAAGTTGATGAAGATCCCCTGGGCGGTCTCCGGGCGGAGGTACGCGGCGGAGCTCTCGTCCTGGAGAGCGCCGACCCGGGTCTCGAACATGAGGTTGAACTGGCGTGCCTCGGTGAGGTCGCAATCCGGCGTCTCGCCCGGCCGCTTGCTCGGCTTGCGGCCGCACTTCTCGAACTCGAGCTGGTCGGCGCGGAAGCGGAGCTTGCACGTGCGGCAGTCGACGAGCGGGTCGGTGAAGCCCGCGACGTGGCCCGATGCTTCCCAGACCCGGGGGCTGAGGATGATCGCGGAGTCGAGGGCGACGATGTCGTCGCGCTCCTGCACCATCGCGCGGAACCAGAGCGACCGGATGTTGTTCTTGGTGAGGACGCCGTAGTGGCCGTAGTCGTATGTCGAGCCGAGGCCGCCGTAGATCTCCGAGGACGGGAAGACGAAGCCGCGGCGGCGGCAGAGGGAAACGATGGTCTCCATCGTCAGCGGCTTCGCGGTCTCGGCCATGGGCGGAGGTTACCCGGGCGGTTCAGCACGGACGGCCGGCTCTCGATCGCAGACATTCGAGGTTCCAGAGTCCCGGCGCGAAGTTTCGACGCCGGCGCCAACGGCGCCGGCGTAACGTGGCCTCCCCGTGGTGGGTGGGGGTTTGGGATGGTCAAGGAACAGCACCGCAAGGGAACAGCACCGCCAGCAAGCCGCACGCTCCCCGTTACGCTTGACCGCCGATGCCGAAGCCGCCGGTCGAGCTCCACGTCGTCTCCGACGCCACCGGCGAGACCGCGGCGCGCCTCGTTCAGGCCCTCGAGGCGCAGTTCCCGGACCAGGAGTTCGTCGAGATCCGCCACCCGCGCGTCGAGTCGGAGGACGATCTCCAGCTCGCGGTGAACCGGATGCGCGGAAGGCCGGCCGTCGTCGTCTACACGCTCGTCCAGCCGCATTTCCGGGACGTGATGCGCACGCTCTGCCGCCGGGCACGGCTTCACTACTGCGACCTACTCGGGCAGCCGATCGACGCCGTCGCGCGCGTCTCCGGCCAGGCGGCGAAGATGACGCCTGGGTCTCGCCCGCCCCTCAACTCGGCGTACTTCAAGCGCATGGAGGCGATCGAGTTCGCGGTCCGCTACGACGACGGGGTCGCGCACGGCCTCCACGACGCCGACGTCGTGCTCGTCGGGGTCTCGCGCACGTCTAAGACGCCGCTCTCGATCTACCTCGGCTACCTGGGCCACAAGGCCGCGAACGTGCCGGTCGTGAAGGGGATCTCGCCGCCGCCGGAGCTGTTCGAGATCGACCAATCCAGGGTCGTGGGCCTCACGATCGACCCGGACCGGCTCGCCGAGATCCGCCGGGCCCGGGTTCGGGCGATGGGCGCACCGGGCCGGAACCGGCAGTACGCCGAGCTCGCGGAGATCTACGACGAGCTCGAGGAGGCCACGAAGCTCCACCGCCGCCTCGGCTGCCCCGTGATCGACATCTCCGAGCTGTCGATCGAGGAGACGGCGCACCGCATCCTGCGTGTCGTCGAGGAGCGGCGGGCCGACTCGAAGGTGGAGGCCCGGTGAGGGCCAAGCCCCGCATCCCGCTGTGGCGCTGGGCGCTGTGGTGGGTGGTGCTCGTCGTCGCGGACGTCGTCTTCTACGTCCTCATGACGCCGGTCTGGATCGGGCTCCGCACCCTGGCCTGGGTGGCGGAGTTTCGTGCAAGGCGCGGCTAGCGGGGAAGCACGCCGCGTATGACAACATCTGCGACCCGATGACCCGCTACGTCTACGACTTCGACGAGCCCGCCGAGGGCGGCCGCGAGCTCCTCGGCGGCAAGGGAGTCGGGCTCGCCGAGATGACGCAGCTCGGGATCCCGGTTCCCGCCGGATTCACGATCACGACCGACGCCTGCCGGGCGTACATGTCCTCGGGCGGCGCGGTCGAAGGGCTCGACGAGGAGATCGCCGAGCACATCGAGCGGCTCGAGAAACGGACGGGGAACCGCTTCGGCGACCCGGACGATCCGCTGCTCGTGTCCGTCCGCTCCGGCGCGGCGATCTCGATGCCCGGGATGATGGACACGATCCTCAACGTCGGGCTCAACGACGACTCCGTGACCGGACTCGGGCGATCGACCGGGAACGACGAGTTCGCGCGGGACTGCTACCGCCGGCTGATCCAGATGTTCGGGGAGACCGTGGACGGCATCCCGCACGAGAGCTTCAGCGTCGACGATTCCGCCGAGCGAGCCCGCGAGATCTACGAACGGGACACCGGACACGGCTTCCCGCAGGACGTTCGGGAGCAGCTGCGCCGCGCGATCGCCGCCGTCTTCGAATCCTGGAACTCGTCGCGAGCGCAGGTGTACCGGCGCATGTACGGGATCCCGGACGACCTCGGCACCGCCGTCAACGTCGTCCAGATGGTGTTCGGGAACAAGGGCGACGACTCGGCCACCGGCGTCTGCTTCACCCGCGACCCCTCGACCGGCGAGCAGGGCGTCTACGGCGAGTACCTCGTCAATGCGCAGGGGGAGGACGTCGTAGCCGGAACCCGAACGCCGCAGCCGCTCGCGGAGCTGCGCAAGCGCATGCCGGAGGCGTACGACCAGCTACTCGAGACGATCGGCGCGCTCGAGCGCCACTACCGTGACATGCAGGACATCGAGTTCACGGTCGAGGAGGGCCGGCTCTACCTCCTCCAGACGCGCACCGCGAAGCGGACGGCCGCGGCCGCGATCACGTGCGCCGTCGACATGACCTCGGAAGGGCTGATCGAGCGGGAGGAGGCCGTCGCGCGCATCGATCCGTCGCAGCTCGACCAGCTGCTCCATCCGCGTCTCGACCCCGACGCGGAGTTCGAGGTGGCCGCGCAGGGCCTCAACGCCTCTCCGGGCGCCGCGTGCGGGAAGATCGTCCTCGACGCCGACAGCGCCGAGGAGCGCGGGAAGGCCGGCGAGTCGGTCATCCTCGTCCGCTGGGAGACGACGCCCGACGACATCCACGGCCTCATACAGGCGAGGGGCGTGCTCACGGCGCACGGCGGCATGACGTCCCATGCCGCCGTGGTCGCGCGCGGGATGGGGAAGCCCTGCGTCGCGGGCTGCGACGGTCTCGACATCGACACCGGCGCGAAGACCGTCCGGATCGGCGGCCACGCGCTACGCGAGGGCGACGTGATCACGATCGACGGCGGCACCGGCCGCGTCATCGTGGGCGAGGTCCCGCTCGTCGCGCCGGCGATCAACGAGGACTTCGAGACGATCCTCGGCTGGGCCGACGACCTCCGCCGCCTCAGCGTCCGGACGAACGCCGACAACGCGAACGACGCTGCCAAGGCGCGCGAGTTCGGAGCGCAGGGCATCGGGCTCTGCCGCACCGAGCACATGTTCTTCGGCGACGAGCGCCTCCCGGTCGTGCAGGAGATGATCCTGGCGCGCGACGAGGCGGGCAGGCGCGAGGCGCTCGACCGGCTCCTCCCGTTCCAGCAGTCCGACTTCGAGGCGATCTTCGAGGCAATGGCCGGGCTGCCGGTGACGATCAGGCTCCTGGACCCGCCGCTCCACGAGTTCCTCCCGTCGCTCGAGGAAGCGCCCGACGAGCGGATGCGGCAGCGGATCCGCACGCTCTCGGAGGCGAACCCGATGCTCGGCACGCGCGGCTGCCGGCTCGGGATCCAGTGGCCCGAGATCTACGAGATGCAGGTCCGCGCGATCGCGCGCGCGGCGAAGGCGGTAAAGGAGCGCGCCGGAGAGGCGCCGCTGGTCGAGATCATGCATCCGCTCGTGGGCTTCCGCGAGGAGCTTCGCCGGCTGCGCGAGCTCACCGAGCGCATCATGGAGGAAGAGGCGCCGGAGCTCGAGTACCTGTGCGGGACGATGATCGAGCTACCGCGCGCGGCGCTCCGCGCGGACGAGATCGCCGAGGTCGCTGACTTCTTCTCCTTCGGCACGAACGACCTCACGCAGACGACGCTCGGGATGTCGCGCGACGACGCCGAGGGGAAGTTCCTCACCTTCTACCTCGAGGATCGCGTGCTCGAGCGGAACCCCTTCGAGGTACTCGACCAGGAGGGCGTCGGCGACCTGATGCGGATCGGCGTCGAGCGGGGGCGGGAGACGAAGCCCGACATCAAGCTCGGCATCTGCGGCGAGCATGGCGGCGAGCCCAGCTCGGTCGAGTTCTGCCACCGGATCGGGCTCGACTACGTGAGCTGCTCGCCGTACCGTGTCCCGCTCGCGCGTCTCGCGGCGGCGCAGGCCGTGCTGCACGAGGCCCGCCGCGCGGAGTACGTGCAGGCCGGCGGCTAGGCGTAGCCGCGGACGCGGAAATACGCGATCGCGACGCTACCCGCCGCCACCGCGGCCAGGCCGAGCACACCGCCGAGCCCGAGCTGCCCGTACTGCGCCCGTCCACTGTCGCGCCAGTGCGCGTAGGCGAGGGTGATGAGGATCCCGCCGATCAGGCCCCCGACATGGCCGCCCCACGAGATGTTAGGGATCGCGAACGAGATGACGAGGTTGATCACGATCCACGTCATGGCGTTCCCGGCGAGCCTGCCCGTGACCTGCCACTCGATGATCATCATCGCGCCGAGGATCCCGAAGATCGCGCCGGACGCTCCGAGGATCGGGATCGCGGGCGCCTGCAGCAGACCTCCCGCCGAGCCGGCGAGCCCGGAGACGAAATAGAGCCCGAGGTAGCGGACGCGGCCGAAGTACTGCTCGACCGGCGTCCCGATCACCCAGAGCGCGTACATGTTGAACGCGATGTGGATGATCGACGCGTGCAGGAACATCGCCGTCACGAGCCGGTACCAGCCTCCGTGCGGAACGAGTGGCCCGAAGAGCACCCAGTGGACGTACAGGCTGCCGCCGCGAGGATCGTTCAACCCGTTCCCCTGCACCGCCGTGATGAGGTAGATCGCGACGTTGATCGCGATGAGCGCCCGCGTGATGGGCGCACTCCCCGAGGCGAGCGCGACGCCGGGCGCGCGGCGCACCGGCCGCGGGCGAATCCGGGTCGCCGGGCTGCGGCGGGCTCCCGCGTGATCCGGACACCGGATGCCGACGGGCGCGAACGTCGCGCAGTCGGCGCAGATCGGCCGCCCGCACTCGGAACACGAGAGCCCGGTCTCCCGATCGGGGTGGCGGTAGCAGTAGCGCGTCTCCACAGTCGACATCGGAATTAGCCTAGTCCGGTGCGCGTCCACGTGGCCTTCACCCCCGGGGAGCAGACCCCTGCTCCGGTCGGCATCGTCGTCGACGTCCTGCGCGCGACGTCGACGATCTGCCAGGCCCTCGCGTCCGGCTACCGGCGGGTGCTCTGCTGCGCGGAGGTGGACGAGGCACGCGCGCTCGCGGAGACCGAAGGACCGGCGAAGCTCGCCGGCGAACGGCTCCTCGAGCACATCGAGGGCTTCGACTTCGGCAACTCGCCGCGCGAGCTCGACGGCGAGCCCGGAGCGGAGACGCTCGTCCTCACGACGACGAACGGGACACGGCTCCTCGTCGCGGCGGCCGAGCGGTTCGAGCGCGTCTACGTCGGGTCGCTCCTCAACGTCGACGCCGTCGCCGCGGCGGCGCGCAAGAGCGGGGAGGACGTCGCGGTCCTCTGCGCGGGCGTACTCGGCGAGCTCGCGCTCGACGACGCGTACTGCGCCGGCCGCATCGCCGACGCGCTCGGCGGCGAGCCGGAGGACTCGGCGCGCGCGGCGATCCTGCTCGCACGAAGCTTCCCCAGCGCGATCGAGGGCCTCGGAGCCGGCCGGAGCGCTGCGAACCTGCGGCGGCACGGCCTCGAGGCCGACGTCGAGCGGTGCGCGCAGGAGAACGTCCTCGACGTCGTCCCGCGCTACGTCCGCCGCGTCGGCCCCGCAGCCGAAGTGACGCTCTGACTATGCCTTCGCGCGAACGGCGACCTGGTACTTCGTGACCGACGTCCGCTGACCCGGCGTATCCGGCCCCGGCATCGCTCCGAGGATCTCGTCGGCCTTCCGATAGTCGTCCTCGCTGTCGACGAACACGATCGCGAGCGACCGCTCACCGTCGGGATCGTGCAGGATGACGAGCTCGGCCGGCGGCATCCCCTCCGGCCGGTCGCCGCCTTCGATCTCCCCTTTCAGGTGCGACATCCGGTCCGCGCTGACCCCTTCGAACGAAACAACCCGTGCCAAAGCCATCGAAGTCCTCCTTTTTGGAGTGCGTGTCGGCGGAGCCTACGCGTCGGCCGCGAGCTCGGCCAGCTTCGCCACCGTCCGCCAGTTGCGGTGTGTCGCCTGCACCCCGAGAAGGCGCTCGAGCCGCGCAGCCGAGAGCCGCGATCCCTGAACTCCGGCCGGATACAGGAGGTAGACGTCCGTGCCCACGAGCTGAGCCCGGTCCGGCGACTGGTCCGCGTCGGCGAGCCGCCTGGCGTCCGCGGCGTTCGGCTTCCCGCTGAGGAAGACCACGTGCGACTGCGACGTGTCCCGGCCGAAGGGATGCCCGGCGACGAGAGCCACGAGCTCGCCGGGAGTCCGCATGATGGCGGTCGTCTCGACTCCGAAGGCGTCCGCGACCAGCCGCTCGATCCCGTTCGCAACCGTCCCTCGGCCCCTCGGCCCGTCGAGGATGACGTTGCCGCTCGCGATGTACGTCCGGACGCTCCCGTAGCCGGCGTCATCGAGCAGCGCCCGAAGCCTCGCCATCGGCACCTTGTTGCGAGCGCCGAGGTTGACCGCCCGGAGGAGCGCGACCCATCTCACCGCCGGCGCTGTCCCTTGCGCAGCGCGTCGAGCCGCCGCCGCTCCAGCTTCGTGGGCCGGGCACCCAGGTCGGCGCCGAGCGGACGCGCCAGCCGCCGCTCGAGCCCGAGGCGCTCGCGCTCCTCGCGCGACTCCGGCGTCTCCTCGTAGAGCGTCGCGGCGACCTTCGCAGGGCCGCGGCGGTCCGCGAGGCCGGTGACGACGACCGTGCGGCGAACGGGGCCGGTCCGGATCTCGACGGTGTCGCCGGGCGCGACCTCCCGTGCGGGCCTGACGCGCTCTCCGCCCACCTTCACGTGTCCCGCGAGCACGAGCTCGGTCGCCGCGCTCCGCGTCTTCGCGAAACGCGCCGCCCACAGCCATTTGTCGATGCGCACCCGCTCCACCGGGTCATCCTGCCCACGGCAGTTCCGGCCAGGCGTCCGGCTGCCCGAGCCGCCAGTGCGAGAACCTCGCGTACGCCTCCCTCGGGTCGTTCGTCTCCGTCTCGACTCCTGCTCCGCGGGCCTGAGCGTGCTCGGCCGCCGGGTAGAGAAGCGTCCTCCCCTCACGGCGGGCGCCGGTCATGAAGATCACGCACGGCCCGTCGCCGGTGCCGACGAACGTGTGGCGCGTACCGGCGGGGCAGTGGACGAAGTCCCACGCGCGGAGCGGACGCTCCTCGTCCTCCACGACGAGCAGGCAGCTGCCGGCGAGGACGAGGAAGTCCTCCTGCGCGGACTCCGCGTGGAACATCCCCGACGGCTTGCCCGGCTCGAGCACCGCGAGCGTGAAGCCCGTGTCGGCGAACATCTGCGGCTCGGTGTCCGGCCGCTCGGCGAGCACGCGCGGGCTGCTCTCGAACACGCAGCGGCCGCCGAACGCGTCGTTCCGCAGCCAGGCCGCCTCCCCGACGTTGACGACGAACCAGCCCGGCGAGACGGGGGCGAGCCCCGAGCCGACATCGTCCAACCGTGCTTCCTCGACCATCCGAGCTCCTTTCAGCGTTTGGCGTGCAGCTTGACGGGAACTATCCCTTCGAGGGAGAGACGCGATACTGGGATTCGCGTGAGACCTGAGATCGCAGCCCAGCTCGTCGGCGCAGCCCTCAACATGGGAGCGTTCGCGTTGCTCCACTTCGAGATCGCGCCCTCTTCCGCCATGCGGTACCTCGTACCGAACCTGCTTGGCTCGATCATCCTGGTTATCACCGCCTGGATAGATAGCCAGTGGGGATTCCTGCTCTTGGAAGCGGCTTGGGTCGTCGTTCTCGCCCATGCAATCGTCGCGCGAAAACCCGCGACACACTGACCGGCAACGTCCGACCCGACCCCTAATATTTGGCTTAGATAAAGCGAACGCGCGCCAGGTTGCACCCCGACGCGCGCTCTTGCCAACAAGGAGCGACGCTTGCCCCCCGTTGACCGCCGTAACCCTATCCGCGCACTTTCCTCTGAATCTTCGCTCTCGTTCATGGAGTTCGTGCGCGAGTTTCCCGATGATGAGACCTGCCTTCGCCATGTCTGGCGCGAGCGGTTCTCCCCGGACGGGGAGCACGCCTTCTGCGAGCGGTGCGAAGCGGAGAGGGTGTTCAAGCGGTATGAGACGGCGCAGAAGCGGCCGTGCTGGTTCTGCCAGACGTGCGGGCACCGCATCCATCCGCTGAAGGGGACGATCCTTGAGCGGTCGTCCACGTCGCTCCAGCTTTGGTTCTACGCCTTCTACCTCATCACCAGCACTCGATGCGGGGTCTCGGCCAAGCAGTTGGAGCGTGCGCTTGGCGTGACGTACAAGACCGCATGGAGGATGTTCAACAAGATCCGCAACCAGCTCATGGCTGACACCGATGCCGAGCCGTTGTCCGGTGACGTTGAGGTCGATGAGACGTTCGTCGGTGGGAAGCCGCGCGAGTCGTACCGGCGCGAAGTCGCCCGCAAGGGCTGGAACATGCAGACCGCATATTGGGACCGGAAGGCGGTCGTATTCGGAGCGGTCGAACGCGGCGGACGCATCCGCGCCTCGGTCATCCCGAATAGTCGGGGCACGACCCTTCACGCCAAGATCGGCGAGTACGTGCTGCCTGAGTCGATGATCTATACGGACGACTTCAAGGCATACCGCCAGCTTGGCAAGAAGGGGTACCAGCACCAGCGGATCACCACTCGGCCCGCATCTACGTGGACGGCGACGTACACACGCAGACCATCGAAGGGTTCTTCGGCCTGTTCAAGAACGGCGTCCGCGGCTCCTACCACGCCGTCTCGCAGAAGTGGCTTCAGGGCTACCTCAACGAGTACGTCTGGCGGTACAACCGCCGCGACTCCGAGACGCCGATGTTCTACGACCTGCTCGCCGAAGCGACGCGGGACTAGGGCTTCCGCGCGGGCTGGACGAGCTTTCTGAGCGCGTCCAGCACGTCCTTGCGCTTCGGGACGAGGATCTCCAAGCCCTTCGGCGTCTTTTGCTTCTGCTCGTCTGGCATGGGTCGAGGCTACTAGCAACGGGGTTAGCTCGCCCCCTTGTCGCGTCCGAATGGGCGCCTGCCTGCACGCCTGCTCTTGTCCTCGATCCGCGCTTGGATCTCCGCGTCCTTTGCCGGTCCAAGAATGAAATGGTCGAATAGCCGCAGCACGAAATCGAGCGTCCATTCCGCTTCCTCGCGGTCGATCTCGATCACCGTCCCTGCGTCTTCCTGATCCTCGCTTTGGTCTTCCTGCGTGTGGGCGGACATATCCGCGGCTTCGCGGACGTGGTGCAAGCCACTCGTAATCCAGCTAGGGATTCCCGGCTGCGCTAGATAGCTGTCGATCTGTGCTGTTAGCCGCTTCTCGTCCCGCTTCGCATACTTCTTCAGAAGGTCGCTGACGATCTTGCGAGCCAGAACCGAAGCCATTCGCGGACTGAGTTCGAGAATGGCTCCGGCCTCGTCGTAGTCCTTCCGCATCGAGTCAGGAACGCCCAGAGGTGCGGGATCGCGTGACGACGCGGACGGATAGAGGTTGCGCGTCTCGCTGTGCTGGAGCGGAATATTCGAGACCCAATTGACCGTGGTCTCATGGACACGCACGACCGTTTGCAGGCAGGCCTCGTCCTCACAGCGCATCCAGTCGAACTTGATGAACTCTCGTCCACTGTCACCGAGTGGCAGCGTGTCAATGAACATCGAGGCGAGGCTCATCTCTCCGCCGCCCCGGAACTCTTCAGCGGGCCGGGGGATGTTCGTCTGAAGCGGCTTCCAAGCGTCTGTCGTGTGCTGGCCGCATCTAGGGCACTTCATTTCGCCTCCAGGAGATCCGGGGATGTACGGCTCCCAGATCATGGCCGTACCCGTCTCTCCCTTGAAGGGATAGTTGCCAGCTTGACAGGAGAACACATGTTCGTATAGAACATCTGTTCCCATGATTGCGTGTCTGACCATTCCAGGGCTCGAGTTGAAGGCGGCGTTGCGCCGGACGCCGACGCTCGCCTTGCGGCCCGCGGCGCTCGCTCCCGAGCCGCAGGGGGAGCCGCTGCTCGGGCCGGTGACGGCCGCCGCCGAAGCGGCAGGCGTGCGGCCGGGGATGCGGCTGGGTGAGGCGCTCGCGACCTGTCCGTCGCTCGCGCTCGTCGAGCCCGACGCGGCCGGCGCGGAGCTCGCCTGGGAGGAGATCCTCCATGCGCTCGAGGACGCAGGCTTCGCCGTCGAGCCCGCCTCGCCCGGCGCCGCGTACTTCGAGACGCAGGGAGTCGAGCGCCTTTACGGCGGCCTCGAGCCTGCGTTGCGTCGCGCGCTCGCCGCGGTCGGCACCGAGTGGGACGCGCGCATCGGCGCGGCCGGACGGCGCTTCGCCGCGCTCGCCGCGGCCTCGGTCGCGCGTCCGGGGCAGGTCGTCGTCGTGGCGGACGAGGAGCTGCCGCAGTTCCTCGCGCCGCTGCCGCTCACGCTCCTCCCGCTCGAGCGCGGCCGCTACGAGGAGCTCGAAGCACTCGGAGTTCGCAAGCTGGGACAGCTTGCCGGGCTCCCGGGTGGCGCTGTCGCCGAACGATTGGGGCCGGACGGCCGGCGCGCCTGGAGCCTGGCGAGAGGCGGGACGGCCGCGCGGGTGCGCGGTCGTCGCCCGCCCGCGCCCGTCGCAGCATCGTTCGAGTTTCCCGAGACGGTCGGCAACGAGCTGACGCTGCGGCGCGCGCTCGCTGGACTCGTCGAGGCGGCGCTCGCCCGCCCTGAACGGCGCGACCGGTTCGTCCGCAAGGTCGCGCTCGCGGCGAGGCTCGAGAGTGGCGGCTCGTGGCGGCGCACCCTGACCCTGCGCGAGCCGAGTGCCGATCCCGACCGGATCCGGGTCGCGCTCTCGCCGCGGCTCGCCGAGCTGCCGGCGCCGGTCGTCGCGCTTCGCCTCGAGCTCGTCGAGCTGACCGAGCCGACCGGCCACCAGCTCGAGCTGCTCGCAGCAGGTGCCGAGGATCGCGCCCGGCTGCGGAACGGGCTTCGCCAGGTGCGGGCGAGTACCGGCTCCGGCTCCGTCTGCACCGTCGTGGAGGTGGCTCCGTGGTCGCGCGTTCCCGAGTCGCGGGCCTTGCTGGTGCCGAAGGACGAGTAGTCGCGCGCTTCAACGCGCCGCGGGCGGCGCGGATCGAGGCGAACGCGAACGGCACGCCGCTCGAGGTGAACCACCGCGCCGTGGCGCTCGTGCGGGAGGAGTGGCGCATCGTCGACCGGTGGTGGACCGAGGAACCCGTCGTACGCCGCTACTTCGAGCTCGTGCTCGAGAGCGGCGAGAACACCGTCGTCTTCCACGACGGCGCCACCGGCGGCTGGTATACGCAACGGGGCGCATGACCGACTTCAGCGAGGTCGAGCGGGACGAGATCGCGGTGCAGTTCATCCGCGTCCCCGACGGGCTCGAGCACATCCGCCGAGCCTGGGACGAGCTCGAAGCCGTCGTCTCGCTGCGCGGCCGTCACTTCTACGGCGCCTTCGACCCGGTCGCGGACGACTATCGCGCGTGTGTCGAGGTGCGCGAGGGAGACGAGCTCGCACCCGGCCTCGAATCCGGAACGCTTCCGGGCGGCCGGTACCTCCGCGCCCGGCTGCGAGGCGAGCCGCCCGCGATCTACGAGCGGATCGGACCGACGTTCGAGGAGCTGATGCGACAGGCGAAGCCGGACGCGAGCCGGTCCAGCCTCGAGCACTACCGGCGTCACGACGAGATCGACCTGCTGCTACCGATCTAGGGCACGGCGCAGCTCGCGCGCGGCAGCCTCGGGATCCTCCGCGTCCCGGATCGCCCGCACGACCGCAACACCGGGAGCTCCGGCCGCGACGACCGCGTCGACGTTGGAGAGCTCGATGCCGCCGATCGCGAACCACGGCGCCGTCAAGCGCGCGGCAGCGGCGCGGACGAGCTCGAGGCCGCCGGGCGGCGAGTCGGGCTTCGTCGACGTCCCGAAGATCGCGCCGATCCCCCAGTAGTCCGGATCGCCGCTCTCGAGCTCCTCGGAGCTCGTCGCCGACAACCCGACGATCCGTCCGGGCCCCACGCACGCACGCGCCTCGGCGAGCGACATGTCGCCCTGGCCGACGTGGACGCCGTCGGCGCAGCACGCGTCGACCAGATCAGGCCGATCGTTGAGCACGAAGAGCGCGCCATGCTCGTCGCACGCCGCGCGGAACGGCTCGGCGGCAGCGGCGAGAGCATCATCGTCGAGGTCCTTGTCGCGCAGCTGCACGATGTCGACTCCGCCGCGCAGGGCCGCCTCGAGCAGCGGTCGGGGATCCTTGCCGAGCGAGCGCGCCTCGAGGACGAGGTAGAGTCGAGACCGGGCGAGCCGCTCCCGGCGAGCGTGACCGTCCATCCAGGGGAAGCCTACGATCGTGCATCTTCGTCGCTGCAGCTTTCCCGTCGTGCTCGCGACCTGCCTGCTGGCCGGCTGCGGAGGGACGCATCATGCACAGCCGCCCGGGCCGAAGCCGAAGCAGCGTAAGCCTGATCCGAACCGGGTAGTCACGCCTCCCGGGCCGCTGCCGGGCGGGATGCTGATCGCAGACCGCGGGAACGACCGGATCCTCCTCGTCGACCCGAAGCGGCGAATCCTGTGGAGCTTTCCGACCGCCCGCGACAGGGCCAGGGGCCGCAAGCTCGTCTTCGACGACGACACGTTCGTCGAGCCCGGCGGCACGGCGCTCGTCACGAACGAAGAAGAGAACCACGACATCCTCTCGATCGACATCGCGACTCACCGGGTGACCAACCTGTACGGCCATCCGGGAGTCAAGGGCGGAAGCACCGGCTATCTCGACACGCCCGACGACGCGTACGTCCTCCCGGACGGGACGATGACCGTCGCGGACGCCTACAACTGCCGGGTCCTCTTCATCCGCAATCGCCGGATCGTGCGGCAGATCGGGCAGACCGACGTCTGCGTGCACGACCCGCCGCGGACGATCGCCTCCCCGAACGGCGACACGCCGCTACCCAACGGGGGCGTCCTCGTCTCCGAGATCACGGGCTCGTGGATCGACGACTTCAGCAAGACCGGGAAGCTCCTCTGGTCGTTCCAGGCGCCGGTCTCGTACCCGTCCGACCCGCAGCCGCTCTCCGGCCGGCGGATCCTCCTGGCCGACTACGCCAGCCCGGGCCACGTGCTCATCCTGAATCGGCGAGGGCGCGTCCTTTGGCGCTACGGCCCGAGCTCGGGGTGGGGGGAGCTCGACCACCCGTCCCTCGCAATCGAGCTTCCGAACGGCGACATCGCGGTGAACGACGACTACAACGACCGTGTCGTGATCATCGACCAGAAGGAGGGTCGGATCGTCTGGCAGTACGGCCACCTCAGAGATCCAGGGAAAGGTCCGAACCGGCTCAACACACCGGACGGGATGGACTTCGTCCCGCTCGGCGTGGGCGAGAAGCCACTCTGGCAGCTCGTGCACCACCCATAGCGCACGAACATACGTTCGCCTAGACTCCGGGGATGACGCTACCCGTCCCGCAGTCGTCCGATGAAGCCGGCGTGCGGCGTGTGGAAGTTGAGCACTCGGACCGACGTGCCGCAGGGGCGGAAGCCGTGCTCGACGTTCGGGGGCACCGAGATGAAGGTGCCGGGGCCGGCGCGCCGCCACTCACCGCCCTCGAGAAACTCGACCTCGCCTTCGAGCACGTAGAACGAGTCGGCGTGATCGGGGTGGGTGTGCGGGTCGACACCCTCGAAGTCCGGTCCGAACGAGAGCTCGAGCGCCTCGATCTGCGGCAGCTCGGCGAGAACACGGTGCTGTCGGATGCGCTCGCCCTCACCCGCCGGCGTGAAGAAGGGTTCGTCCATCGGCCACGATCATGACGTACGTCGAGCTGCACGCGCATTCGGCGTACTCGTTCCTCGACGGGGCGTCGCAGCCGGAGGAGCTCGCGGCGCGTGCAGCCGAGCT
>Ga0308175_100000035_pt1 | contig 112134 bp, 109 predicted proteins | sample PhyCR1_3_FD_203893 | JGI IMG/M metagenome (GOLD analysis project Ga0308175, IMG submission 203893) | Soil microbial communities from UC Gill Tract Community Farm, Albany, California, United States - DLSLS.C.R1 | ecosystem: Environmental > Terrestrial > Soil > Agricultural land | place: USA...
CGGTTATGGAAAAGAGTTGTACTTCTGGTCATTCATTGTTTGCATCTTGATTTTTGGTTTGGGTGGAGGCTTGTCCATTTACCAGGGCATTGTTCACATTCTTCATCCCGAGCCGCTTAAGAATATTGGATGGAATTATGCCGTGCTTGGTTTTTCGTTTTTCTTCGACGGCTTGTCTTTTGTTATTGCGGCAAGAGAATTCAACAAAACAAGAGGCGAACTTTCTTTCTGGCGGGCCATCGTAACGAGCAAAGACCCGCCGAGCTTTTTGGTATTGTTTGAAGACGGCGCTGCCGTTCTCGGCCTCGTGGTTGTTTTTATTTTAATGGTCTGTAATCACGCTTTTCATTTGCCGGTCTTGGACGGTGTTGCGTCCTTGCTTGTTGGCTTGATTCTCGTTTTTGTTTCGCTGATTTTAGCAAGAGAAAGCCGCAGCCTTTTGATGGGTGAGGGCATTGCACCGGAGACACAGAAGAAAATAAAAATATTGGTAGAAAAAGACGAAGCGGTGATGAAAGTGAGCAATATCCTTTCCACGTATCAATCGCCGGAAGAAGTAATCTTGATGCTCATCGTTCAGTTTAAGCCCAACCTTGATACCGAAGATATTACCGACGCCATTGCGAGAATCGAAAACACCATAAAAGAAAAATTCGACCGTGTGGAATTCATTTTGATACAACCGCAGGCCAAATCGCTTCCGTAAGAAATGTGAAGCAAGAAGAATATCGCCGGAAGGAAGTTTTTGGTTTGCCTCTGCACAACAACATAAGCAGAGAATATTATTCGTTGTTGTATAAACGCAGTTCTTCATTATAAAAAAGCAATTCCAATAAGTGCGGTGTACAAACGAAATACAACTTGCCCGTTCCTAAACAAGATAATTCTTTAGTTTTGCTCCGCGGATTGCAAAGGGTGAAGAAGGTTTCTTGTTCTTATTCTTTTTCTTTGCCTTCAATCCAACGTATTTTTCTATTATTGAGAAACTTAGGAGAGGTGCCAGAGCGGTCGAATGGGACGGTCTCGAAAACCGTTGTATGGGCAACTGTACCGAGGGTTCGAATCCCTCCTTCTCCGCAGCAAAGCCCAAAATCTGTAAACTTTTGTTACGGGTTTTGGGTTTTACATTTACTATTCCGCTGCAAATCAGATGGACGACTGACTTTACTCAGTTCCATCGTCTGCTCTAAAGCTACCTTTGTGTCTCTTTATGATTCGGCAAGTAGCGGCCATATTTCTTTTGTTCTCCTTTGCTCTGCAGGTTTTCAACCGCAGCATCATTGTGCTGGACTATTTTGCCAACACCGCTTCCTTTGCGAAGAACTGTGAAAACAAGGCAAGGCCGATGCTGCATTGCAACGGCAAATGTCAGATGATGAAGAAGCTGAAGGAAGAAGAAAAGAGCGACCAACAGAACCCCGAACACAAAAGCGAAAACAAGAACGAAATTGTCTCGTCCAAATCGTTTTTTACTACAGTGTCTGCTAAGAAAGCAAGCCTTCCAAAAGTTTTTATAGCTTATCATTCCACACTCTTTCCGCAACCCTCTGCTGCAGATGTCTTTCACCCTCCGGCCGTTGTTTGATCAATTCATTTCATTTTCCGTTCGGTTAAGCCATCCTCTTTACCGCAGAAACTTGTGGTAAACAAGCCGTGCCTGCATTTTTCGATTGATTAAACAACTTCAACCTATGTTTCGCTTTATAAAACAAACGCTATTGGCGGTGTTTCTTTTTACCGCAGCAAGCGCACATTCACAAACCATTGTCAAAGGAAAAATCATTGACGCCGCCACCAAAGAGCCTGTTATCGGCGCAAGCATTCATTGTACAAAAGAAGGCTGCAATTGTGGTTGTGCTACCAACGCTTTGGGCGAATTTGAAATGCGCTGCAAAGATTGCCAAACCTTGTCAGTTAGCTACGTAGGTTACGCACCGCAAACTTTTGCCGTATCCGATAAACTGTACCTCGTGGCGCTCAACGCTTCTTCATCACTATTGCAAACAGTAGTGCTTACTGCCAATCGCGGCGAAGGCGGAAAACGTTCCGAAGCGCCGGTAGCCATCACCACTATTAGCAACAAAATTCTTCAGGACGCAAAACCCACCACCGTTGACCAGGTACTGAACAAGGTGAGCGGCGTAAACATGATCAATCTTGGCAACGAGCAGCACGAAATGAGCATTCGGCAACCAATGACGACAAAGAGTTTGTTTTTGTATTTGGAAGACGGCATTCCTATTCGCACATCGGGCCTTTACAACCACAACGCTTTGCTGGAAATGAACGCGGCCGCAACCAAAAGCATCGAAGTCATAAAAGGCCCTTCTTCATCACTTTACGGCAGCGAAGCCGTCGGCGGCGTGGTGAACTTCATTACGGCTGCGCCAACGGCCGTTCCCGTTTTGAAATTTTCTGCGCAAGGCAGCAACATCGGCTACAAAAGAACCGACTTAATGAGCAGCATTTCGAGCGGTAAGTGGGGCTTTTTGCTGAGTGGTTATTATGCCGACAGAAAGAACAGCTTTTTGGATTACAGTGATTTTCACAAAGGCACGTTTACGGCAAGAGTTGATTACCGCTTCTCGGACAAAACAGCGCTGACGAACAGCCTCACGTATTTGAATTATTACAGCGACATGGCTGGCGGCATTGACAGCGCCATGTTTGCCAGCAAGACTTTTTCCAACCCGCAAACCTTTACGTACCGCAAGGTAGATGCGCTGCGGTATCATTCTACTTTGACACAGGTTTGGAGTGATAACAGCAAAACAACGCTGACAGCTTTGTACCGTGACAATACCATCGGTCAAAACCCCGCTTACCGCGTGAAGGACGATTACAAAAAGCTGAACGGCGTTTATGTGGGTAAAAAAGATTTAGCGCACGGCGAAATCAACGCGAGTTCTTTTCATTCTTATTCCTTCATTGCGCAGCACCGGCAAAACATTGCGTGGAAAAAAGCGGTTGTCATCGGCGGATTGAACGTTGATTTAAGTCCGTCAACTTATGGTGCCAATTACATCCGCATAAAAAAAGATACGCTGACAAAAAAATACGTGGGCTATCAAAATGCCGATAGCGTGCTGACGAATTATGCCACGAAATTGAACAACTATGCGGCCTTTCTAAATTTTGAATTCAATCCTTTGGAAAAGCTTCGCGTGGTGGCATCATTGCGCTACGATTATTTTCATTACGGCTTCGACAACCATTTAAAGCCATCTGCTTTTAGCGGTTCGCCGGACACGATAAATAATTTCGGACGTGTGAGTCCGAAGCTTGGCTTTACGTACAACTTCTCTAAAAGAACCGGTGTTTACGCCAATTATTCCGAAGGCTTTGTGCCGCCGCAAGTCACCGATCTTTACACGGGTGTGAAAGTGCCCAACCTGGATCCTTCCGTCTTTTACAATTACGAAGTGGGCGGCTGGATGGAGATTGTCAAAAACCATTTGTCACTTGATGTTAGCGCATACCGCTTAAGAGGCACCAACGAAGTGATATCGGTAAAGCTTGACGACGGTTCCTTTGCCAACGAAAATGCGGGAAGAACCTTGCATCAAGGCATTGAACTTGGCGTGAACGCAACGTTTGTCAAAGACCTTTCGTTTCGTTTAAGCGGTGCATACAGCAAACACCGGTTTGTTGATTACGTTGAAAAAGGCATCAATTACAACGGCAACGAAATGGCCAACGCACCGCACTGGATTTACAACGCCGAACTTTGGTACAAACCTTCGTTTGCAAAAGGCTTGCGCATGGGTGCGGAACTGCAACACGTAGGCGGCTACTTTATTGACCCGCAGAATACTGCAAAATACAACGGCTACAATACGCTCAATCTTCGCGTGGGTTATACTGCAAAAGGTTTTGACGTGTGGCTGAACGTGCTGAACGCAACGGACAATTATTATTCTTACATCACGTCGAAAAGTTCTTTCGGTTACAGTTATCAACCGGCCGAGCCACGCAATTTCAACCTTGGTGTGTCCTATGATTTTGCAAACCTTTTTAAGAAGAAATAATGAAACGATTTCTTTCCATCATCTTCCTTGCTGTTTGTTTTGCCGCCTGCAAAAGCAGCCAAGAGAAAACAATAATCACGGCAAACGAAGCGGTGCAAATTGATGCTGCGCCTGGCGAATGCCCTTACCTCACAAAAGACAACAAAGGCAACGCGGTGCTGAGTTGGGTGCGTATGATTAACGACAGCACAACCGCTTTTTGTTATGCAATAAGCAGGGATGGGAAAACATTCTCTTCACCAATTGTTATTCCCAACAGCGGCAACATTCAACCGCACGGTGAGAACCTTCCGAAAATTGTTTTCAAACCTTCGGGTGAAATCATTGCGCTGTGGGGAACAAAAAGTACCGGCGCAAAAAACAAATACGCGGGACTGGTTTCGTACACACAATCCTTTGACGGCGGCAAAACCTGGACAGAGATAAAGCCCTTGGTAAGCGATACCGCCGGCTATGACCAACGTTATTATGACGTGGCGCTTCTGTCCAACGGTGAAGCGGGCATCATTTGGCTGGACAATCGTAAAACGATAAGCAAAGAAGGTTCGGCTTTATACTTTGCCAGCACAGATGGAAAAAACGGTTTTGGCGGCGGACAATTAATCAGTCAACCTTGTTGCCAGTGCTGCCGCACAAGTTTATACGTAGATGCAAACGGCGGTATTCATGCTTTGTATCGCGGCATTATACAAGACAGCATTCGCGATATGGTGCACATCGTTTCCACCGACGGAGGCGAAACATTTTCCGCGCCAAAAAGAATCAACGAAGACAAATGGGTGTTGAATGCCTGTCCGCACACAGGCCCGGCAATGACAGAGAACAAAAACGGCCTTCATTTCACCTGGTTCACCGGCGCAAAAGACAAAGGTTGCTATTACATCAAAACAACCGACAACGGCAAAAGCTTTGTTGCACGCGACAGCGTAAGCGCAGCCGGTTCGCATCCGCAAATTGCATCGTTGAAGAACGGCGAGTTGCTGATTGTTTGGGATGAAACACACGTGAACGGTAATAAAGCCGTCAAGCAAATTGGCATTCAGAGACGAAATGCCGAAGGTAAAAACGAAGGCAAAAATTACCTCACGGCATCAGCGGTAAACGCAAGTTATCCCGTTGTGGCGCCGTTAAACGAAGCCGCTTCGATTGTTGCGTATTCAACGGCCAAAGCCGGGAAGAACTTTGTAACGTATCAAGTCATCAGCCTTAATTGAAACAAGCAAACAAAGCAGTGTTTTGCAGCTTTCTCTTTCATTCGGCTGAAATAGCAAACGCAGTTTGACTAAGAATGGCATACACAGTGTATGATGAATTTTAGAAAGTGAGCAGCTTCGTTTTTTCAAATGGCTCCCGGTAAGTGACAAAGCATCCTTTGCGAAAGGAATAAAAGTTTGGTTTGTTTAGTGTCCTCCTAAGAACTTTTTGCCGGTTGGGCAAAGCTCCAGCAAAACGCAATGTTTGCAGTTGGGGCGAAAGTGAAAACAAACCTTCTGTCCGTGACGCATCATTACCTGGTGATGATCGTAAACGTCCTGCGCGGTAAAAGAAGGCGGCAGTAAATTTTCAAGTACGCGGTTGGCTTTTGCTTCGCCTATCTTTTCTTCAATGATGCCGAGCCGAACGGCTACGCGAAAGTGATGCGAATCAACCGGCAAAGCCTTTGCCCGCAAGGTGCTGAACGACAGGATGCAAGCCGCCGCAAACATTTTGAAAAAAGATTAATGACCGGAGTCGCGCTTTCTTTATGGGAGCCTTTTGCGCCGAGTAAATGGATGGGAAAAGAACGGTTCGCCATCGGGGAAATTCCCCTCTTTTTTGACTGTGCAAACAAGACATTTGTATTGATTTTAGAAACGAGAATTCTTTTAGCGGGTGCGCCGGTTCGGGAATGAAGCAAGAAAACATTTTGGAGCGGTTGCCACGAATAAGCGCTGCCAAGGATACAGAGAATGGTTTTACGCAGCGCAATTAAAGTTTTGGAAGTGCTGATTAATTATATTAACTTTTTGCTACATTTCTCACCTTTAAACTAACCTTTATGGCTTTCAACGCAAAACTCAAAATTGGCGGCAAAGACAACATTGACGTTATCCGGTGCAATTATGCCCTGCACAGAGATGTTGATTCAAAGGGCCGTCCTTCTTCCGGCGTTTACGGCGGAACCGTTAACCTTTCGGTCGAATCAACTGATGATACCTCCATCATCGAATCCATGGTAAACCAGTACAAACCCGTGGACGGCACCGTTACTTTTAAAAAAGGTGACGAAGACGCCAAAATGAAAGAACTGACTTGGGAAAAAGGCTATGTCATCCGCTTTCAGGAAGGCATCGACATCACGGGCACACAACCCATGCTGATTGACTTCACCATCTCCGCCGAAAAAATCAAGATCGGCAACGCCGAGCACAAGAACGAATGGCCTAAGTAATTACCGCTTCATTATCTTTTTAAGGAAATGTTTCCCTGCAAACATTCCGTTCCTTATCAACCGGCTACTGCAAACCCTCCGTACATCCATCGCCTCAACCCATGAACCTACTTCTTGGTACAATGCCCGCCCTTTAAAACCTGTAGCGAAACATTTCCGCTTTAACGCCATCCGCTCACGCTAATCTTTTGGCTTATGGAACAGCAGGTTATTGCCGACATTGAAATTGAAGACGAGAAAATTGATTATTACAGTTCCATCGTCATTCGTCAACAGTTTAATGCGCACCATGAGTTTGCCATACGCATTCGGTACGATGTGCTGGAGAGGATTGGTGCGTTTACCTTGAAAACGGCGCAAAAAAAGATCGGTAAACTTGCCATAATCAAGCTGATTAAGGCAGGCAACCTGGAGCCGGCCTACGAGTTCAGAGGATTGATTTGTGAAATCAGCATGGAGCAATCCGACAATTTTACCAGTCATCTCGTACTAAAGGGATACAGTCCCACCATCCTGCTCGAAAACGGTCCGCACCTGCTTTCATTCTATAAAAAAGGATTGCAGCAGATCGTGCAGCAAATCACGCAGCCCCTGTCACAAAGTTGCCGCGTAAACGTAAAGCCGCAATACAAATCGTCGCTCAAATACATTTGTCAATACCGCGAAAGCACCTTTCATTTTTTAAACCGCCTTTCGTCCGAATACGGCGAGTGGTGCTATTACAACGGCATTGATTTGTTTTTCGGCAAGCCTTCCTCTCCACCCAACATTGAAATCACCTACGGCGCCGACGTACATCAACTGCAACTGAAGTTGCGGATATTGCCGTTAGCCTTTAGCAGTTACGCTTATGTGTCCAAGGACGACAAATTCATTAGCGCCAAAGCACCTTCCAGTGTGGATGGCTTGGATGAATATGCGCACCATGCTTTGCAGGAATCGAATAAGGTGTTTTCAGAGCCGGTAAGTTTTCCCGTTCGCCAGCGGGTGGAAAGTAAAGGGGATTTGGACGGCTTTGTAAAAAAACAAAAGGCGGCAATGGCCGCCGACCTTGAAGTATTATCCGGCAGCAGCGACAATCCTTCTATTTGCATCGGCGCCGTTGCCGATGTAAAAGCTTCCACGCGGGAGAACAATGCGCTAAGCCAGGAGGCATACGGAAAATTTCTCATCACCAACATTGAACATCACCTGACCGAGAACAAGCGGTACTACAACAATTTTGAAGGCATTCCGGCCGGCGTGGAAAACATCCCGGTAAAGAACGTGATCATGCCGATAGCCGAACCGCAAATTGCCACGGTGGTGGACAATGCTGATCCTGACAATTCAGGCCGTATAAAGGTGCAGATGCTGTGGCAAAAAGAAAGCAACGGCATGACTGACTGGCTGCGGGTAATGACCTCTGATGCGGGCAGCAGCGATCAGGTTTCAAAGAACCGGGGCTTTATGTTTATCCCTGAAATTGGTGATCAGGTTTTGGTTTGTTTTCGTTACAATGATCCGGACAGACCGTTTGTGTTGGGAAGCATTTATCATGGGAAGACAGGTGCTGGTGGCGGAACAGATAATAATAAGAAAAGTTTAAGCAGCAGGAGCGGCCATGTGATAGAGTTAGATGATACCCAAGGTAAAGAAAAAATTACGATTACAGACAAAAAGAAGAATACGATTATTATTGACACACTCGCAGATTCAATCACCATTAATGCAAATAGTGATATTGAAATGAATGCTCCTTCAATAACAATGAATGCAACAACAATAACGATGCTTGCAAAAGGAGCAATTACTATGAATGCAGGTGCGGCGATAGAAGGGGCGGCGGGAACGATGGTGACGTTTGGTGCTGGTGTTTCTACGTCTTTGACTTCCGTAAGAGATACCATTATACTCGCTGGGAAAATGCTTTCTGCATCAGGAGGCAAGAACGCAAAGTTTTCTTCCGGTGCTGGAGCCAATATTGAATTGCAAGCGAAAGGTGAGGCTACATTCAATAGCTCAAAAAAAATGGATATAACATCTAAGCAATCTACTATATCGGGCAGTGAGAAAGCTACGCTAAAAGCAGATAAGACAGTCGTCGAGGGTTCCTCGAAAGCTGTTGTTAAGGGCAGTCAGGTAGATATTAGCTGAAGTAAATCTTAACAAAATGGCAAAAGATGACGCAATGGTCGTAGAAGGCGCATCCATGAAATGTACTATGGGTGATAAAAGCACTACACTTAAAGTGAGTAGTAACTCTAAGTATAAAATTAATGGGAAGCTGGCAGCTACAATGATGGACATGATGCCTGGTGCAAATCTTTTTCCTCCTGTAGCAACCTTCGGAACTTGCAAGCCTTATAAAGCACTTCCGCCTCCCGGATGTCTTTGCACCCCCATTCCGGCTGGCCCATGGATGAAAGCTTTCACAAAAAAGAAGATAGGAGGCAAGCCGGCTATTAAAGGTGATGCTTGCTTGATGTGCACTAGGGGTGGCGGAACAATAACCTTCGAAGATTCCGGACAATAAAAGAAGTATATGTCAGATAGGGCAGAAGATAAAAAAAATAAAATTATCTGTACGTTTTGTGACGAAGAGCATATTAAAAATCCTGCCTTTGAGGGGCAAGGAACTCATATAGGGAATAGTCAAAATCTAGCAAAAGTGCTAATGAAGGAATATTATGGCAATCAACCACAAAGAAATCATCCCCTATCGATGCCGAAAGGTATAGGCTCCTGTGCCCAAGCGCATCATTTAATTTGTTGTGAAAGTATGGATGATGATGATTGGGCTGAGATTTGCTCCAATTATGGGTATAATATTAATTGTAAAGAGAACGGCATCTTTTTACCTGCAGACATGGGTATTGCCTGCCAATTATATATTCCATTGCATCGAGGGAATCATTCCGCTACAGAAACAGACGAAAGTGTAATTTATGTTGAAGCTGTAAGGAACAATCTGGAAACAATTAAGAAGGAGGCACTTAAAAAAAAGAACGAATTCTGTAAAGGTCAAAGAGACATTATATCAGAATTCAAACAAAAAAGTAAGAAAATATGGTCTAAAGTTGAAAAATTCGTATGGACACTAACATATGATGGCCGAGACTATTCGGGTGGCCCAAGGGGTTGTTTAGGAGAAAAAAGCCTGAGAAAAAAAAGGGAAGTTGATAAAGCCGATGCAAAATGTACTTTAGGAAGGAAACATAATCTAATAATAGAAGGTACTTACTATATAGAACAATCAAACTAAAGATAATGTTTATGAACAAAGAGTTTTGTTATTATAGAGTGCATAGAAATGGCGACAATTCCATTCCGTTGTTAGCATCTGATACAGGAAACCCGCGTTATCTGTATCAAGAAGACCGCATTGAGAGCCCTCAAATAATGTTGTTTAGATTAGGAAAGCCTGTGCCTAAAAAACCTAAAATGGCAGATTATCTATCTGCGCCTAGTTCAATAGTTTCAAAAAAAATAGCGGATGTGTTGATGCCCCTAAAAATTGAAGGAATACAGTTGTTGCCTGCAAGAATACGCGGAAAAAATGATCAACTATTTATAGATTACTGGGCAATTCACATTTACCATAACTTAAAATGTATTGATGCAGAGCGATCGGATTGTACAATTGAAAGCTCTGGTCTTGAAGATGTAAAAAAAATTTTTTTGGATAAAAAAATACTTGGCGCGATGCCCTTAGAAAAGCGCCTTGTTTTCCGTTTGGGAGAAGATAGCGCTTATCAACTATTTCATTCTTCTGTAGTCGAAGCCATTATAGCAGTAAATCCTGACGGCGTCAAGTTTACTAATATTGAAGATTGGCATGAAGGAAGTTTTTTTGATAATTAAACAAAGAAAATGGCTGTTTGGAGATTAGAATCGGACACCAATTTCACCGAGTTTTCTTTTCCTCTCGAAGAGGACCAAAACTTCTTCCGCCAATTAGTCAAAGAAAGTTTTGACGAGGCCAAACCTCTTTCTTCTAAGTGGCGTCCCCTGCACTTGCTAAGGGGTGAACCCAGGAAACACCCTGATTTTTTTGAGATAGACGATACCGGCGTAATAGCAGTGAGTTCAAAGTCGTTGCATTTTTTGCGTGATTTTTTGAACGCTAAAATAGAAACATTGCCGATTGAGACCGATGCTGGCCGATATTATGCGCTTAACGTTTTGAACTTTGTTGACTGTTTAAATAAGAGGGATTCTGATTGTGTAGCAACAAAAGAAGGGCTCATTGTAAATTATTCTTTGTTGGAGTTCGATCCCGAAAAGCTAGGACATCACTCAATTTTTAAAATACCGGAACTGCCTTATCAGACATTCGTTTCCGACGATATTCAGGAGCAATGCGAAGAAGAAAACCTGCAAGGCTTGTTATTTGATGCTGAAGTAAATTTAGTTTGGTACCCCGAGTAAGCACGCATTATTCGTTAGTATGAACGAGCAAGTTAACCTTCGGTTTCCGCTAATAAGCATCAAAAGTGTAAAGCCGCTTTTGAGCCAAGGCCCAAAAGTGTTTGCCTACCAAATAGAAGCGTTAACCGAAGACGGAAATTCGATAAGCATTTATGAAAATAAAGGTTTGGACCTGCGAGAATACATAGGGGCAAAAATGGAATGTCTGCTGGAAATTACCCGTGGAGAACTCAACTACAAAAAGGAGCTAAGTGCGATGCCTGAGAACGCCCTTGTTTTTAAATACCTGTGGATAAGGAGGCTACATGAATTTTTCCCAGAATTAATGAAAATTCGTGAAAGTTTAAGTGGTGCTAATAATAAGGAGGAAGTTTCTCTTAAAAGGCAGTTTGAAACAGCGGCTAATACCCTGTTTACCGAGTGGGGATTAAACGGCTTGGGCGTGGAAATTTACCAAGATAAGCCACTGCTAAGTTGTGCTGATGGTTTTTACTTGTTAAATGAATATGAGTTCGAAGATGAAATTGATGCGTTGGAATTAGGACAGGAAGTGTATATAAAAATCGAAGAGGCTTTTCTCCGGGGCATTCGCCCCTGCGCGACTCTTGTCAAACCAGGTCTTAAACAAGAACGAGCACAAGAGAAGCAAAAAGAAGAGTGTGAACCAAAAAAAAGAAGACTCTTATTCTAATTTTCGTTTTGTAAAATGTTGTCGTTGTCCATCTTCTTTTCAAAACAAAGTAACCTTTAAACCAAAACCATGTCAACCCACTTCCTCACCGTCCACGGCTGCATCACCCAAGAAAAATACATCAAGGGCCGCACCTTGTCCGAACTTGAGAGCATCCTTGGTTTTCACGCAGGCCGTTTGGCGCAGGGTGCTACCGTGGCCGCTTTACTGCAAGTGCCCAGCAAAAGCCAATTCAATCTACTTGGCTACACGCAAGTGGCGGAGCACAAAATCAACCAGCAAACATTTAAAGGATTGGATACTGATAAGCTGAAAGACTTACTGCTCGGCGAAACCTTCACAACCGTTGGTGTAAACCGCCTCGTGAAAGTGCTTGCCAAAACAAATCATTCAAAAGAAATGAACGATGACGAACAATATCCGCCCGGCTGGGGCGTACCGCAATGGAAACTCACCGCCGAAATGCCCGCGCAAGTGATTGCCGACCTTAACCCTGGCGAACGATACATCTAAATCAAAACCTTCTTCAATACCAAATCATACAAAATGCCCATTGACGGTTTCGATACACAAATCTCATGGTCGGGGTTTACAAAGGTGACGACGAAGCCGCGGAATTTTGACGGTGATGCTTACACGTATGCCACTTTTCAAAGCGATGTAAAACCGGCGCGGGGAGAAGGCAAAACAATCGTAGTAAAAAGTGCTGACGTTGCCGTTCGCCTGAACGCAAGACAATCCTGGGCTGTTGATGGCAAACTAACAGATGATTTGCTGACGCACGAACAAGGCCATTATAACATTACGGCCTTGGGTGCACGGGAATTTTATACCGCCTTGCTCAAGTTGAAAGCAAAAGATCCCAAATCGCTCGGCGATGCCATCCAGGATTTGAACGATAAATGGGAGAAGAAGATTGATACCTTAAATAAACGCTATGATGAAAAAACAGACCACAGCAAAGTGAAAGCCGAACAGGAAAAATGGAACAAAGCCATCGCCGCTGAGAAACAAAAGGCCGATGGCAGTCTTGATAACCTGCCGCAGTAAAATTTTACAAAAACGTATCCGTCCCCAGCACACTGTTCAAACTACTTTCCTCGTCGGCGAAACGTATCGTGCGAGCTTCGTTCCGCAAGTCAAATTCGGTTACAACGTCAAGGTGTACGGGTAGGAAATGATCAATCAATGCTTCCAGCAATTTTTCTTTTTGTCCGCCCGGCATAAACTGCTGAAATACGTCTCCGCTAACCGGGCCAATCTTCACCAGAATTTCATCAACGCCTTCATCATAAACTTCATTGCCGGTTGTAAGGGTTACACCCAACACACTGTCACCCATAATGGATAAAATCGGCTCTGCCGGATGAAAAGGCTGCTGACGTCTCAAGCGAACTTGCACCGGTAAATCCAGCATCATCTCCATGATCGTTTCTACTGCGGGATGGTTATCACGCAAGTGATGAAGAATCGGAATGAGGTGGAGAAACAAATTGGCCTGCTGTGCATTGAGGTGTTCAAAAATTTGCCAATTCGCTTTAAAGATGTTTACTAGTTCATCGTACTGACTTCGCTTGTCAAGACGATTTTCATAAAAAGCGGCCTGTGTACGCAAGTAGTTAATAGCGGCTTCAAAAGGAATAAAAAATTTTCTTGCTTCCTGCTCTTCTTCCTTGCGCCGCTTGATGGCTTTGATTACTTCCTTTAGCGTGGCTGCCGACTTGTGTGCCGTCGGGTGATGAAACAAGCCCTCGGGTAGCATGTCGTAAAAACCTTCTTTCGGCGTTTTAATCACCACGTATTCGGCACGGTCATGGGCAGATGATTCTTCTTCGATGGATTGCACGTCTTTGCGCAGCGAACGCTTCATGGCACCCTGCATCAAAATCACGATGCGGTCAGGCAGAATGCCCAGTTCTATCATTTCAGCAGCGGTTACTTCTGCCTTGAAATCCTTTTCAAGGTTGCCAAAATGCGTTAGCGGGAGGTCACCTGCTTTCATGAATGATGGTTAATTGTTGTTTGCTTTTTGCGGTGTTTCTAAGTCTGTTGAAAAGTGAGAAAAAAAGAAACACATCGAATTCAGACATGCACAAAACTTCTTTCGTCAACTTTTCTCCAACACAATGCGGTAATCATTGCTCATGCCCGAACGGGTTTGCAGCTTTGATTGCAATTGCTCGCACAGCACCTGCCATTCTTTGCTGTTGAGTGCTTCGGCTTCGTGCGGCGTAAGTACAACGTTAACGGTTCGTTTGAATGCTTCTTTTTCACTTGCTGATATTTCAAAGCCTCTTTGGATGCTCACTTTCTGAATGCGGGAACCCAATTCGTAAAAGCAAAAATTGCGGATGTCTTCTTTTGTAACAATCCGGTCTCGCGTCATAATGCCGTACCGGAAAGCGGCCAGCCTTTCTTCGGGTCGCAAGCGATTTTTTCCACCAGCGGTCGTGGTAAGCAAGACAATCGAATCCTGTTTCACTTTTACTCCCTTGCCTTGTTGCAGCCGCGTTCCGGCCCGCAAGCCATTGGCGGCTTCGGCAAGCGTTGTCCAGTATTCAACGTACATCATGTCCTCGCCTTCAAAAGGCTTTGCAATAATGTAATTCGGCACTTCAGTTCCTTCGCTCATGTAGCCTTTTGTCTTTTGCTCCATCAACGAAATCTTTTGATTCATTTCCTTCAGCGTGCCCGCAATAAAATCATAACCGTAAGCGGCAAAGGCAGCGCTTTCGTTGCGCAGCATCTCCAACAAATAACTGATTAGCTCGCGGGCATTGCGTTCATCAAAACGTTCAACACCGCCGCGGCGCAGAGTGTACGTGCCGATTTCGTCACCTTCAGTTTTTCTGTACGGTACGCTTTTATATTCGTGTGTTTCGTCGGTAAGCGAACGCACCGAAAGAAACTGATCGAGTGCTGCTGTTCGCAGCGGAATAATGTTGCTGCCGCCTTTGAGCCGATACTTCAAATCGTTCAATTGCCGGTTCATTACCGGGAAAGCATTTGGATAAACATAAAGGTCGCTCAGAAAGCTGGGTTGCAGGGTTGAGGGGAAGATAATTTTGATCCACAATAAGAGTTCTTTCAGGTTCTGCAAATCATTTTCGGCAAAAAGGTTTTTAAAGGCTTCAGGGTAAGGCTTTTTGCCTTCATGAACATTGTTAACACCTGCGTGATAAATGCTGATAAACTTTGGCTCGTAGTATTGTTTGACATCTTTTTCCAGCAGGCAAAGTGTATCGTATTCAAGAAAAATACTTTGGTAGGCATCCGGCGCATTAGCGGGTTGCACATAAGGCATGCCCGGCGTTGTTTGCAGTTCTTTATCTTCCAAAAACCATTTGGCAAGCGGCAAAAGTTGATAAGTACGTTGAGCCAATGCCGGCCCCATATTTTTCCAATCAAAATAAAAAGCCAGGCCGTTAAGATTTTCAACTTTATCGTTCACACGCAGACCGATCCAAAAAGCATTGTTGTCACCGGAACGTGCCCTACCGGTTCGCGAAGTCAGCAAACGGTTGTAATTCGTATCGTACGAAAACAAATTGCTGCCCGTGGCCAAGTAAGCAATTTGCACGTCGAAGAGTTGAACCGCATCTACTGGCGTAAAAAATACATCCAGCGCTGCATCTGTTGCATCGTTTTGCTGCGCAGAAAGTTTTGCTTGCGTAATAAAACTGGCTGTGGCCGAAAGTATTTCCGTCGGCTCTACCGGTGCAGCATGCAAAACCGCATGGGCGGGATTGGGCGTGGTTAAAAAATCAGGCGCCAACAGTCCCGCAATCTTTTCCAGTATCCTTACCTGTGCATCTTTCGTTTCGTTGCCAAGATTGTATAACTCCAGCGAAATGGCCTCAAGCATCAACTTCACTACAGGGTCAAGGTCTTCAACGTTTTTAATGTTCCAGTAATTAAGCGCATAGCGAAGCATCCGCGCCTTAATGACTTCTTTCGAATTGTTGTCATCGGCAAACATGGTATAAGATTTAATCAACCGAAAGCGGACTTAAAAACAAAGCCGTGTGGAAGACAAACATCTCACCAGTCTTTTTCATTTGCCCCGTTACTTGTATGTCCACTCTTTTTTTTATCTCGGTAAATTGTTTTAGCACGTTGAACTTTTCGATGTCAGAGATGGCCGCGTTTATCTCAACGTTTGTCAGCCGATGCTCGTGCGAAGTGATGGATTTGAGCAAGGATTGGCGCAGCTTTTCTTCCCACAACCGTGCGCTAACGATGAGTTCAAAATCAAGGTTCCAGATTTCGCAGCCAAACGTCGGGTCGCTGCGGTGTTCACCAAACTTTGTGGTGATGATGAGCTCCAGGCTTTTCTGGATAGAGGTTTCCAAATCGCAAGCGGGCAGTTCCCGGCCTTCGGTAACGGCGTGCAACAGCAACGGAATTTTGTAGTAGCCCATGTTTCGCTGTTTGGTAAGCACATTAAATGTGCGCAAAACGTTTAAAAGGCAGCCGGGTGAAAAAGTCAAACAAGTACGGGAAAAATCCCCTCGTTCACTGTTCCAAAACGCGGTAACATCGCATCTTAAATGTAAAAAGCAAAATTGGTTTTTCAAGTTATATTTTCTAATTTTCTGATGATTTGACAGCGGTTGTTTTGCAAAACGAACGAGCGATAAGGCGGATCAATTAGCAACAGGATACAAGGACTTCTCAACAACCAAAACCGGCTTTGTGAATTCTCACGCACTCCAATCATCAGAGAAAACAGTTGGAGAACCGTTTAAGCGTCTGTAGCCTTTGAAGCATGAAACGTACAAAGCTTAAAGAAAATTCATGCTTACACTCTCTTTAAATGAGTCAATGAAAACGGCGGTTGAAATTGCACAATCGCTGGCCAAAGAATACCACAACGAGTATTTCTATCCCGCGCATCTTTTGCGGGCACTTCTTCACAAAGACGTAGGCTTAAAAAATTTTCTTGAATCCATTGGCAAAGATGCTGGCTACATTCTGGAATGGGCCGAAGTGCGCATGGATGAATATCCCAAAGCGTTCAAAATAAAAGAACAAGTTGGCGGTGATGAAAAAGTGCAACGTGTGTTTGAAGAAGCCGACAACATTCGCATGAAACTGGGCCTTGATGCTGTATCTCCTATCTGCGTTTTAACTGCCATTGCCAAACCCGGCGTGGCCTTCAGCAGCGAACAGTTAAAGTCCTTTCCCGTTAAGGAAAAAGAAGTGCTGGAGGTATATTTTAAAGAAGACAATCTTCAACAAGCGGTAAACGGAAAAGAAGTGCACAAGCCTTCTGCGAACACCGGCGCACTTTACAAATACTGCATCGAACGAACGGCACTGGCAAAAGAAGGAAAGACAGACCCCATCATTGGCCGCGACAAAGAGACACGCATGATGATGGAGATTCTTTGCCGCAGAACCAAGCCCAATGTTATCATCACCGGTGAAGCCGGCGTGGGCAAAACAGCTTTGATTGACGGCTTTGCACTCGACATTGTGGCCAATAAAGTGCCAGCACAACTAGCAACATCGCAGGTATTTGAATTGGATCTCGGTGCTTTAATTGCCGGCGCCTCTTACAAAGGCGAAGTAGAAGACCGGCTGAAAAATATTTTGAAAGAAATAAAAGCTTTGCCCAAAGCTGTTTTGTTCATTGATGAAATTCACACATTGCTTGATAACAAAAGCGGGAGCATCGGCAGCGGCGCGGCCAATCTTTTAAAGCCCGAACTGGCCCGCGGCGAAATCACGGTTATTGGTGCAACAACTACGGATGAATACCGCAAGTTCATTGAAGCCGACCAGGCTTTTACACGCCGTTTTGAAGTGTTGAACGTAGCCGAACCGGATGAAGAAACAGCGGTAAAAATGTTGAACCGGCTTGCGCCGAAATTTGAAGCGCACCACAACTTAAAAATTGAAAAAGATGCGGTAAAAGATTGCGTTCGTCTTTCAAAACGTTACCTTAAAGACAGAAGGCTTCCCGATGTAGCCATTGACCTTTTGGACCGCACGATGGCCGCAATCAAACTGATGGTGGACACCAATAAAACCGACTTACAGCAGTTAAATGAAGAACTTCAAAAAATAAAAGAAAGCAAGGCTGACGAAGCCGATTTATTCAACGACCTCAAATGGCTCAACAGCGTTTTGCAAAACAAAATCAGTCCGGTGTTGTTGGGCAAACTGGAAGATGCCACACAAACCGACAAATTTGAAGCGGCCGAAGAATATGAAGCCTTTCTAAGTGAAAGCTTGAAAAAATTAACCGCTTTAGCCGAGGACAAAAAAGACAGCGTAAACAAAGAAGACATTGCCGCTGTCGTCTCATACAAAACAGGCATACCGCTGGGCAAAATACAGGCGCAGGAAAAAGAAAAGCTGTTGAACATGGACGGCTTTTTAAAGCGCCGCGTAGTAGGACAAGACCATGCCGTGAAAGCTCTCTCAGAAGCCGTTCTCGAATCAAGAAGTGGCTTAAATAAAAAAGGCCAGCCCATTGGTTCGTTCTTCTTTTTAGGCCCCACCGGTACGGGCAAAACAGAACTGGCAAAATCCATCGCGGAATTTTTGTTCAACGACGAAAAAGCCATGATTCGCTTCGATATGTCGGAGTTCAAAGAAGAACACTCTGCCGCATTATTGTATGGTGCGCCGCCGGGATATGTAGGTTATGAAGAAGGCGGTATGCTGGTCAACAAGATTCGTCAAAAGCCTTATTCGGTTTTGCTGTTTGACGAGATTGAAAAAGCGCATCCATCAGTGTTCGATACCTTTCTTCAAATCCTTGACGAAGGCCACATGCACGACCGTCTGGGCAAAGAAGGCGATTTCTCCAATGCGCTCATCATCTTTACTTCCAACATTGGCAGCGATTGGATTACGGAGCAATTTGCCAAAGGCGAAATACCTACCTCAACAAAGCTGATGGAAATTATGACCAAATATTTCCGTCCCGAATTTTTGGCGCGGCTCACAGAGATTGTGCCCTTTGCACCTATCAGCGAAAACAGCATCGTACGCATTTTCGACATACAAATGAAAAGCCTTTTGGAAGCGCTGGACAAGCAAGGCATCCGGTTGCAACTATCAGACGACGCGAAGAAGCATTTGGCACTGAACGGCTTTACCCCAAAGTACGGTGCAAGGCAAATTTCCGGCGTCATCCGGCAGCAGTTGCGCCGCCCCATCTCAAAGTACATCATCGCCGGCGACGTGAAGCGCGGTGGCACCGTAAACGTGGGCCTGGAAAATACAGTACTGGCCTGGAACATTGAATAATCCTGCCGTATTAAACGAACGACATATAATTCGTACATTCACTATGACGCTTTGATTCACACTAAAAACCCAACGCTATGCCGCAAGCAAAACCCGGAATCGCTACAACCATCCTCGCTCCCGACCCCGTGGGCGAAGGCTTTGTAGAAATCTCCCCAAACAAAACCCTGTTCCTTCAAAAGCTAACCAATGAAGCACCCATCAAGCCCGAACTGACGGAAGGGCTCACAACCGTTGAACAAGTGTTTGAACATTTTAAACCGAACGTTAACGTAGAACTGGAAAAAGAAGACGGTTCAACCACGAAAGAAAATTTTGCTTTCGCCGGCCTCGGTGATTTTGATACAAAAAGCCTCACCAACCAAAGCGCTTATTTGAAAAATCTGAGTTTGGAAAACGATGCTTACCTCAAAATCATCAAGCAACTAAAGACAAACAAATCACTCAAGAATGTGATTGAAAACCCCGAGACCAAGGAGGCTTTCATCAATGCGTTAAAAGCACTTGCTTTTGAATTAGAAACAGCCGATCAATCATAGAAATATGACTGCGGCGGGCGACATGAACTTAAAATCTAAAACTTCAAACTAATCCATATGGCTACCGAAGTACAAGACGTAAGCGCACAGGAATTTAAACCCGATGTGAAGCAGCAACAACTTGAGTTGCCTGCGCTTGAAACCTCCGTGAACAGCCTTGTGCGTTCGGGCGGGTTTGATTTTTTGGAAGCAGTAGTGGACGGCGTGGACAATCTAAACCCGGTTCGGAAAGCAAAACGTTCCATCTTCTTAACCGATGAAAGCAAAAAAACGCAACGCGGCGAATTAAAAAAGAAGCTGCAGATGTGGGTTGACTTGCTGGAGCAGTGCGGTACCGTTTCGGAAATGGCCGGTGAGTCAGTGGAAAAAGCCGAAACAGCCGAAAAGCTCTTGAAAGGCAATTTGAAAAAAGTATTGAATGCAAGCCGCGATTTGGAGCAGGCCTATCGTTCGGTGCACTTGTTTTACAAAAACACGGAATCGCCCAAACTGAAGAACGTGGCGATTTTAAATGCTTCAATGGAGCAACTGACCAATCTTGACGAGCCGCGGTTTATTGAATTTGTGGCCAAAGAATTAAAAGCCAAATACGACCGCCTCGACCTTCGGCAGAACTATTCGCTGATGGTGATTCCCGGTTACCTTAAATCAAACACGATTGTTGACAAATGGGCCAAGATGGCTTACAACAACAAGGTGATGATGGTAACAGATTTTGTAAACGTGGAAACACCGGATGATGCGCTGGATTTGTTCAACGACGCCAATCTTACCAGCGGCGATCCGCACAAGGCAAACATCATCATGACCTGCAACTACATTGTGGGCCGCGGCAAAAAAACAGAAGTGGGTGAAGAAGATGACGTTTACGTTCCGGGTTCAGCGGCACTTGCGGGCAAGTTGTATTGCACCAAATTATCACAACCCGTAGCGGGCAAAACCTACGGCTCTATTGACGAAGTAGATACGGTCCGCTTTGACCAACAGAAAGGGGACATTTCGGAACTGGAAAACGTAGGCTTGGTTCCTTTGGTTGGCGAGTGGGGTCGCGTGATGCCTTTCTCGGCAAAAACCTTGTTCACCGGCGATAACCTTGGCATGCAGACATACTCAGTCGTTCGTGTATTTGATTTCATTGCCAAAGTGCTTTCCGACTTCTTGAACCGCCGTGCCTTTGAGCTTTGGAACGTGAAGATGGAAAAGAACCTGCGCACGCAAATCGTCAAATTCCTCGACGGCATACAAGGTCCAGACAAGCTGATTGAGAAATTTCAAATCATCCGTTTTGAAAGAGATGAGAACCAAAAAGACCACATCTTTTTGGACATCCACATCACGCCTTTCTTCCCCGCGAAAAGCTTCTTGGTAAAACTGGATGGCTACAAAGGCGACGATGGCGAAGAATGGAAAGCATCGTTTAAACAACAATAAGTTTTGCACGATGAGAATTGTGTTGATAACCGTCTTGTGAAGAACGCAGTTGCTAACACAGCTAACAGGTAAACATGGTGATTCAATTTTTTCTGGCCTTTTTTGGAAGCGTTTTGGTTTGTGCAATTGCCTTGGCGGTGGTAGTAAAGAACCTGTCTGAAGGCTTTGCCTCCAGCGGGAAAAAGCCTTTTGTTTACGGTGCGTTGTCCGGCATTCTAACGTCCCTGGCCGGTTACCTGGCGGCTTATCTTTTGACCAACCCTTTTGAACTGTTCTGGTATTTGGGCGGCATCTTTTTGTTGTTCGGTATTGTGCATCTGCTCTTTGTTCACAAGCGTTATTTTGGCGGCCAGAAATACGATCAAAACAAAGTCCTGGTTGCCGAAATAGTGTTTGGCTTGTCGGTTGTCTTCTTTGCCATTGTCGTGTTCTCATCACTGCAATATTTTTTAAAAAAAGACAGGGACTTTCTTTTCTATCCGGTTTTGTTAAGCTCCCTGCTGTTCTTTGTGCCGCTGCTTTTTTTTCATTCGTTTCACGCGGCCTTTGACATACCCGCAACCACCTTTCCTACCTGGCAATATCCGTTGAACAACCCGATAGAACTGCCCGATCCTGAAGACATGCCGAACGAACGGATTCTTGTTATCGGTTTCGAGATTGCAAAAAAGACAGCGGACGGCCGGAAAACTTATTTCCGCGCCAAGGGCCCTGAAAGCATGAAGCTGGGAGAGTTTTTTTACCACTTCATGAACGAATACAACGAGAGTTACAGCGAAACCCCGATTGAATACGCCGACCGTGCTTTAAGGCCTCACGAATGGTGGTTTAGTCAAAAGACAAAATGGTTTGGAGGCCAACGGATTTACAATCCGGAAATCTCCATTCGCGAAAACGGTATCAAAGAAAATACGGTTATTGTTTGCGAACGCATACCCCGGCCCGAACCCATTTCAAGCAAGATTCAACAACGCGTATGAGAGACAGGCTTCAACATTATTTCGTCAACTGGGTTGACGGCATGAAGATCAACAAAAGCCATTTTGTGGCGCAGAACAACGCCATCAGAGATGTTTTGCACGATGCCACGTCTCTTCACCTGACGCCGCACCGTTACGGTGTTCTGCCGCCATCCGTTGCGGGTGAGAATACGTTCAGCGTTCGCGTTTCGCTAGACAATCAAAATACTTTACGCGTGGTGGTAGAAGCTTGTCAGGCGGTAACGCCCGGTGGTGTGCGCATTTCGCTGCCGGCTTTTCAGTCGCTTGTTTCTACCGAAGCCGACGTTATGCCCGCCACCATCCTTCCGTTTTCAGCGGCCAGCGGTGAATTGGATTGGTGGATCGTGCTGATCGTTCACCCCTACGAAACCAAAGCCGCCGGCGCACCGGACCTATCGGAGAACCCGCCGCGTTTTCCGTTTGAGGTGCCTTCTTATACCATTGAGGTTGTTCCGCAAAGCCAGTACAAACAATTCACCTATTATCCGTATGCACTCACGGTTGGAAAGTTGTTCGTGGCAAACAACGAAATCAACCTCGTTGACTTTTACATCCCGCCCTGTTATTCGGTGAATGCACATCCCGAATTGATTTCGCTTCTCGGTGAATTCGATACGTTTCTTTCTTCGCTGGAAAGGCATTGCACGGTGATCGTGCAAAAGATATTCAAGAAGAGCCAGCAGAACGATGTGTCGGAGTTGGTCATGTTTCTCTGCGACCGCGTGATGTTGTATTTGGGTCAGGCCTTAACCGCTGCGCGATGGAACTTGTTGTACGAATCGCCAGCCGCTTTGTTTTTTACAATGGCTTCTTTGGCGAGAGTGTTAAAGAACACCGTTGATCTTCGCATTGGTGCGGGCAAAGATGAATTGATGGAATACCTGAGCGAATGGTGCGAACTAAAACAAGGTGAATTGGAAAGCATGTTGGCCAGCATTGCCGGCATGAACTACGACCACAACGATGTAAACAAAAACATTTCCGAAGCGGCTGTTTTTGTACGGGTGATTGCAAAGTTGTTTGGCACCTTAAGCCGTCTCGAATTTATTGGCAAGCGCCGTTCGGGTGGCTTTGTGGTAAAAGAAGAAGCCTTTGCCGACGAACTGCCAAAGAAGACAAGCAAGCCACGTTTTTTGGGTTAGGAAAAGAAAGACTTATCCGCCTTTGATAACGCCGTTCCCCTTCACTTTTAAACTTGTCTGTTTATGAAACCGCTCAACAGCGCCGAGAGGACCAATGCCTTTCTTCGTTTTCTGCTCCTGTTTCTCATCACCGTTGCGTTGATTGTTACCGTCATATTTTTTAGCGTAGAAGTACCTCGGAAAGAGAACGAACAGTTGCGTAAAAAGATGCTAACCTTTCAAACAGAAAAAGAATCATCTGAGGCATTCGTCAAAGACATGCAGGGAACGCAGGTTGCGATGAAAAACTACATGAACAAAGATGAGTTGACGGTGGCTACGCAAGTGCGGGTGCAAAACTGGATTGAGAAGTTGCGCAACAGAGTCCGGCAAATGCCCAACGGCGAAAACTCCATTTACGAACTCATTGTGGAAAACCTTTCGGAGCTGAACGATGCAAAAAAGAAATTGAAAGATGCGAAGCTTGACCAATAAACAAGCGAAATCAAATTCTCTCATCAAAATTAATTTATGAGTGTTGCCACTGTTTCTACCCGAAGAATAACCGGCCTGGATTACCGCATTTGGCTGGTAATGTCGCTGTGTTGGGTGGCTTGTGCGGGTTGGTTTGTGTACGAAACAATAAACACAACAAAGGCTCAGTACTGCAGCACTACTTTTCACATCATCGTTAATGGCGAGGGAGGCAATGGCATTGCGGTTTGCGATCTGGATGCAACGGCATTCTTTCAAATTGATGCGCCGCCCGATGCCAAAGTGGAATGGAATTTTGATGACGGCTCAAAAATAATCGGAGACAATCGAGCCGGGCACAAATTCAAGGCCGAAGATAATTATACGGTGGTGGCAACCGTAAACGGCCGTTGCGAAACAAAAAAAGATGTAACGGTTAAAAAAGCGGTTGCAGTTGATGCTGTAAAACCATCCGTAAAAATTTTTGCAGACACCGGCAGAACCGTTGGCAGTCGCATCCGGTTTTCGGCTGTGGCGAACGTTCCTATTAGCAGCTACCAGTGGGCATTGTTGCCGACCAACGAAACACAAACTGGAGCGAACGCCGCGTTTGATTTTCCCCGTGCGGGCGAGTTCACCGTGCAGGTAACAATAAACAATGACCCAACGACAAGGCAGGAGCAACCGATAACAATCACCGATCTGCCTTTGCCCGCTCCGGTTAATCCGAATCCTTTTCCGGGTGCAGGTGGAGCAAGCGGCGGCGGTTCCGGCGTCATTCCCCCCCCATTGTTTCCATCAGGAGACGCTGCTAACAGTGGAACGAAGACGCCAAACACAAATGCGGGTGCTAACAACGGTGCCGGTTCAACAACTGAACCGGCAAAAACAGAACAAGCCAAGCCGAAAGCAACGGTCATTGATCCTGATGGTTTCAAAAGTCTTTTGCAGGAAGTGTTGGACGGCAGTAAAGAACTTACCGACTTGTACCCGTTTCTCGACTATACGGGAAGTACAAAAGTGGTTGTGAACGGCAAGGATGAAATGAAGATTACTGATTTCGTCAGGGAAAAAAGAAAGAAAAAAATTGAAGCACTGGACTTTCAAAAAGACGACAAAAATGGCATTCAAAAAATTAAGGTGAAGTTGAGACACGGCCTTTGGCCATTCTCCAATTAAAGTGGAAAGGTCAAATTGTAACACAAACGCCGACAGGCTGAAAAACGCAGACCATGAAGCCAATTTATTACGTGCAATGTTTACTGCTTGTAACGCTGTTAACGAATACGCAGGCAAAGTCACAAAACATCATTAACGATACGATTGTAGTGAGCACGGGCGAGGCCGTAACGGTAAAGTTCCCGTCGGATGCAAACGGTAACATGCCAGACGGCGATGGGTCGTATAGCGTGAGCGGTCTCAAAAAAGCCTTGCTGATAAAAGCCGGCAAAGCAAATGCAAGTTCCCAACTGTTGCTTGTTACGGAAGGCGATCGTCAACACGAGTTTGTTTTGACATATGCTGATAAAGCGCCGACGCTCACCATTGACTTCTCAAGCAAGAAAAAATTAACCGTACGTGCAAACGAAAAAAAAGAACAAGCTGACGCTGTTCACGCCGAAGCCGATGCGTTGTTTGCCAAAGGCGATTACGATGCAGCGCTTTCAAAGTATAGCTGGCTGCTGCACGCCGTAGAAGAACCGCAACGCGAAGCGATCAGGGTTGGAGTTGCCGAATGCGAAAAGCAATCGCTTGCCGGCAAACAAAAAAAATACAGCGACGCCATGACGCGGGCGAAGGCCTGTGAAACTTCGGCCAAATTTAAAGAAGCCGAAGCGTTTTATACCGTTGCTCTGGATGCGAAGCCCGGTGATGCTGAAGCACTGGTGCAGCAGCAAAAAAACCGCGACATGTGGTATAAAGTCTATACAAAAAGGGCCGACAGTGCTGACGGCAAAAGAAATTACATCCTTGCTCAAGCATTTTTAGAAGAAGCAAGAATAGCTGATCCAAAAAGTTTTAAACAGGGGTACGATAAAAAATTTATACGGATAGCTAATGATGCAGCCGGCCAGAGATACGAAGATCAAAAAAAGAAGGGCAACGAGGCATTCGACATACACGATTGGACTGCGGCAAAACAAGCATACGATTCTGCGCTGGCCGTAAACAAGGATGATGACTATTGCGGCAAACGATTAATCAAAATAAAAGAAGCAGTAGAAAAAGAACGCGACGATGAAAAAAAGGAAGCCGAATACTATGCTCTTTTGTCGAGCGCAAAAGGGTTTGCAGCGGCGAAAGAATTAGACGCGGCCATTGCAAAGTATGACGCAGCCATGAAGCTTTTTCCGGACAGACGATTTGCAAAAGAAAAAAGAGAAGCACTGACGAAACTAAAAACTAATGCCTCCGCAAAACGCTAACAAAGCCTTGCCATGCGAAAGAAATTTTTTCTCTTTTGGCTCATTCTAAACTCACTTGCGCTGGCCGCTGGTGCCAGAGACATTACCTTTTGCGGAGAACGCATTCCCGTTGACAACGCCTTCGTCGCAAAGAAACTTATGGACGCCATTCGCAGCCAGCTTAAATACGTTGACCTGCCGGGTTTGCACCGCGATGCGCAACGCTATTTTCCGATGATTGAATACATTCTGAAGAAGTGCAACATGCCCGACGACCTCAAATACATTCCCATTGTGGAAAGCGGTTTTCGGAACGCAACCTCACCCGCGGGGGCACAAGGTTTTTGGCAACTGATGAAAGGGACCGCGACGGACTTTGGTTTAAGGGTAGACAATACCATAGACGAGCGAAACGATATTTACAAAGCCACCATCGTAGCGCTGCGCAAACTGGCCGGTGATTTTAAATTGCTCCGTAACCAGCAAAACATTGCTTCGTGGGTGCTGACGGCCGCTGCCTACAACTGGGGCATCGGGCGGGTAATTGGCAGAGTTGAAAGGGGTAGCACCAACTATTTTGCGATGCAATTAAATCCCGAAACCGCTGTTTACGTGTACAAGATCGTGGCCATTAAAGAACTGTTTGAATACCCGGAACTCTACCTCAAAAATTTTCAATACAACGTGTTTAGTCGTACAAGGCCTTTTGTCACCGCACCCAATCCAAACCTGAAAGATTTTGAGAATTTGAAACTGGGCGTAAACAAAGACATGGCGCCGGACGATGAGGTGATTAAGAATACAGAGAAGCCTTCGGAATCAGAAGTAGAAAAAGCACGCAAGGAAAGGGTAAAGGCGGCTGCAAAATTGGTAGATGCGCAGATTGACGGCAAATATCCAGGCTTTAAAGACGGTGATTCAATCACTATTAAACTAAACGATGATTTGCAAACCCTGAACGGCTTTCAGCGCAAAGGCACCCGCATCACCGGCAAAGGATGGATCATTGACGACCGTGTGTTCATTGATTTGGGCTTTAACTCGGACAACGTGATTTTGTACGACGGCAACAGCGAACAAGGTATTGCTTTAGACAACGTGAAGAACAAAGCCCAGGTGATTTTGCGTGTGCAGAACTGAACCTGGAAAGGTTTTGATAGAGACGCATTGATAGCTGTTGAATTCGTGCCAAAAAATGCATTGCATCACTTTCTAATCTAATCCAATTGCCCTAACTTTTAAGTGAATTAAAACGAACATTCTTTACCGTTATGGAAAAAGCAGAAGCACTGGAGTTTATTGGTTTGAAGGAACCGTTAACCGAAGAAACGGTTCTGGCCAAATGCACCGAGCGGTTTAATTATTACCACATGCTTTACGCAAACGCACCAAGCAAGGTCATCGAAAAAATTCAGCAGCAAAACCTGGAAAAGCTGAACCGTGTAAAGCATATTTTGCTGGAAGACATTGCCGCAAAAAAAGCTGCTTTCAACAAGCAGTTTGCAGAACCCGCCATCAATCACCAAACCACACCAGCGCTTGCAGAAAAGAAACAAGTAGTGGCCTGGCTGATTGTACACACCGAAGACAAAAAGGCCGAAACCTTTCCCGTGTACGAAGGCATTAATTACATTGGCCGAAAGAAAAAAGAAGACGGTGCAAACAGTATTGTTCTTGCAGACGATCCCTTTGTAAGCCGCACGCACGCCTTCATCAAAACCAAGCGAATTAACGACGATCTGCAAGCCGCTTTGTACGATGGCGACGGCAGCAAACCCAGTGCGAACGGCGTGTTTTTAAACGGGAAAGAAACACGCATTAACCAACATTGCTCCCTGGCCGAAAATGACACAATGCAGATAGGAACAACAAAGCTTGTATTTAAAATAAAAAAAGAAGACAAGACCATTAGCGGCGAACTGGAAGGCGTTCTGCGCACCGGTTTTATCCGCACGGTTGACATTAAGAAAATGTGATATCGGGATATTGAGATATTGCGCTGTTCCGCGTTGCAGGCAATAACTCAATATCCCAATATCTCTCCTGCCCTTTGCGAGCAACTAAAATAGTAGCAAATGGATTTTCAAACACGATACGAATTTGATCCAAAAAAGGACCTGTTAGGAAAGGGTGGCTTCTCAAAAGTGTACAAGGCTAACGACATTTTGTTGGAGCGTGTTGTGGCCTTGAAATTCTTTACAGCCAAAACCGCGGACAAGTATCAAATCCTGAACGAAATAAAAAAGGTCATCCGTTTCGAGCATCCAAACCTGTGTAAATATTACGACGTTGCCCTGCTCAATTACAAAAACGTGCTGGACGAAACCGAGCAAATGGAAGTGGGCATCATGGAATACATTGATGCCGGCGATTTTAAATCATACATTAAGAAACACCCGGAATCCACCGACAAGCTTTTGATTGATGTGTTGAAAGGGCTGGCTTACCTGCACAAACACGGCATGGCGCATCGTGATCTGAAGCCACAAAACATTTTAATTAAGATGGTGGACGACGAGCCGGTAGGAAAGATTACTGACTTCGGCATCAGCAAGCTCATTGACTCCGGCGACGACGCTAACTCAAGCGCCTTGCTCGGCACCATTGAATACATGGCGCCCGAACAATTCAACCCCAAAAAATACGGCATCAACGGCCGCATCACCACCAATCTTGACCTGTGGAGCTTTGGATTGTTGGTGTATGAATCCATTTGCCGCCAGTCTTTGTTCGGTAGCCGCAGTTCGGGCATTAGCGCGGAGCAGGTAATGGCAAACATCTTAAGCGACATGCCGCTTGAAAAAGCCGAAAGCCTTCCGCAGAAATACCGCGAAATTGTGAGCCGTTGTCTTGTAAAAAATGCAGCCGACCGCGTGCAGAATGCACTTGAATTAATACCCTTGTTTCAGGAGGGTAGCGTTCCTTCGGGACCCATTCCGGTTTATTCCCAAACCGACTCGGGAAAAATTTCAATCACCGAAACGCAAGTACTTACACCACCGCTCCCCATTACTACCGATGTAACGGAAGTGCTGAACCTTGTAAACGAATCTCACGAGACAAAAGAAGAACAACCGCCGGAACAATTAGCCGAAAGCTTACGGGCTGAAGAAACGCAGATGCTGGATTTGCACGAACCAAAGGAAGAGGAATCGCAAACGTTTGAAACAACAGAAGATTTTTCTTCAAACGAGACGCAGGTTTTGCAACCGGTTAGCAGCACCGAAGAAATTACGCAAGTGCTTCCCCAGCCAATGCCCGTTGCAGAAGAATCGCGGATATTGATAGCTGAGCCGGAAGTAGAAGTTGAGCAAGCAACGCAGGTTCTCAACAAGAACACAATAAAGCCGCTGGCCAAAGAAGAAAACGGCTACGACCGTTTGTGGACGAAAGCGTTAACGGAAAGCAAGCGCCGAAAAGAGGCGGAGAGAAGAAGGAGAAAGACCACCCTGCTCTTGCTCGCGGCCATTCTGTTGGTAGGTGCTTTTGTTGCCTTTGTTTTGTTGAAATCTTCGTCTGGTAATAAAGTAGCAAAGAAAGAAGAAGTGAAACCACCACCACCGCCCCCTTCCTTCAAAGCACCGGAAACGGTTTACGTGGCTGGCGGTACGTTTATGATGGGCGATGGGAGCGGCAATGCCGGCAGCGAGGCCGTGCCAATTCACGCAGTAACCGTTAACGACTTTTCGATTGGCAGGCACGAAGTGACAATTAGCGAATTCCGTCGGTTTGTAAACGACGCGAAGTACACAACCACAGCCGAAAAAAGCGATTCAAGTTTGGCAGTGGTAAACGGAACCTGGGCCGCAAAAAAAGGCATTAACTGGCGGCACGATGCCTACGGCAATTTGATTGATTCAAACCTAAAGAACGTTCCCGTTATTCACGTGAGTTGGATAGACGCTGCAGAGTATTGCAAATGGTTGTCGAGGAAAACAGGAATTGTGTATCGTCTGCCGACGGAAGCCGAATGGGAATACGCAGCTAAAGGCGGTAGTTCATCAAAACACTTTCTTTTCAGTGGCGGCAACAACGCCGACAGTGTAGCGTGGTACGAGCAAAACTCTGGCGGCAAAATTCACGAAGTAGAAGAAAAGGCGGCCAACGAATTAGGTGCGTACGACATGAGCGGCAACGCCCTTGAATGGTGTGCTGATTGGTACGATGAGGCTTATTACAAGTCCAGCCCCAAGGAAAATCCCAGTGGTCCCGCTTCACCAGGCGCTAGCAAAGAACGAGTGCTTCGCGGCGGTGCGTGGAGGCTGGATAAAAGCTATGCAAATACGGCTTACCGGCTGAATTTCGGTGAGGAAAAAAGCGGGGGGAATATTGGTTTCAGAATTTGTAAAGGAGGTAAATAAAGGTGTAAATTTTTTTAAGAAGAACTGTGTCTATGCTTAAAAGATTCAACATATTATTTTTTGTAATTGTCTTCTTCTCACTCAGTATGCAGGCGCAGGGTTTTGAGAAACCGAAAAAAGACAAGCCCGTGCACAAAACCGAGAAAAAGCAAAAGCCGGTTGTTGAAAAAAAATCTGTTTCCATGCTTCTTCAGGCAAACCATGATTTTTATTTAACCCTTGACGGTGAAAGGTACGGCGGAAAAATTTCGAAGAGCAGTCCCGAAAAAATTACGTTGCCCGTTGGCGTGCATAAGCTTTCTTTTGAAGAAGCCGACTCCACCGGCGAAACCCAAGAGCGTTATTTCCGCCTTACACCCGAAATGACAAAACAGAAAGATTCGGTTTTCTCAATAAGTTTTAAAAACGATTTTCAGGCCATCATGAACGCTTATCCGTCCACGGCAATAACGACGGTAAGTCATACGGCTGCTGGCGATCAGGATGCACAACTAAAAGCCGTTGCAAAAGAGCTTTTCGATAGCATGGTTTTAATACAAGGCGGCAGCTTTACCACAACCGTTAAAAGCGGGCAAAAAACGGCCACGCCGCAGGTTGTAACAGTGCGTTCGCTGAACGTGGGTAAATACGAAGTAACGCAACGGCAATGGCAGGCGGTTATGGGCATGCACAGCAATTCTCAAAAAAATTGCACTGATTGTCCGGTAGAAAGCGTGAGCTGGAACGAAGTAAATTCTTTCATCCAAAAGCTGAACAAAGCAAGCGGCAAAAAATTTCGTCTTCCCACGGAAATGGAGTGGGAATACATAACCGACAAATCTATCAGCGATACAAAGGGCCGCTCTTCAGATCCAGAGACAAGCAATCAAATTCTCAGAAGCGCAACCGAAACATCGGCCTGGTACGAGCAAAGAACTGCACACAAGGTTGGCGAAAAACAACCGCTTGCCGGTGTGTATGATTTATTGGGCAATGTAGCCGAATGGTGCGCCGACGGCGGTGATAAAAAAGTTTTCAAAGGCGGTTCGTACAAAAGCAAAGAAGAAGAATTGCGCATCGCAGCACGCAGCACAGCCCGTCCCGATGATAAACCGAATGCTGTGGGTTTTCGATTGGTAAAAGACACCGACTAACGCGATAAATTTTTCCCTTGATTTCAGCTACGGAAATATTTTGCCTGAACGAATTGGGCGGCCGCGCCAACAACGAAGATTTTGTTTCGCCGCGAAAGGGCACGGCCACGGTAAACGACAAACTCTTTATTGTTTGTGACGGTGTGGGCGGCGAAAAAAAAGGCGAGGTGGCCAGCCAAATTGCCTGCCTTTCCATTCAGGAATACATCAAAAAGCAAGCACCGCTGAATGGCCGCGAAAAAGGCGTCATACAAAATGCCGTGTATTATGCAAACGAAAAATTGGCGGCCTACGTGCAAACCGATGCCGATGCAAAACGCATGAGCACAACGCTTGCACTGGTGCTTTTGGGCGAAGCCTCTGTAACGGCTGCATGGTGCGGCGACACACGGATTCACCACGTTCGCAACGGCGACATCATTTGGAAGAGTAAAGATCACTCGCTGGTGAGTGAATTGGTAAGTCAGGGAGAGTTAACAGAAGAAGAAGCGCGGCGGCACCCGCAACGAAACATCATCACCCGAAGTCTGAACGCGTTAAACTATAACAACGTTGTTGACTACCACGAAATAAAAAATTTTGAAACGGGTGACTATCTGCTCTTGTGCACAGACGGTTTACTGGAGCAAATCAACGACGGCTTGATTGGCGAGATACTGACGAATAAAAATGAAAAAGACAAAGCCAAATCCTTTCTCAGCTTTTGCGAAGGAGTAACAAGAGACAATTTTTCCATGTATCTCATTCTCGGGCAAGTTACAGAACCATCCAAGCGCCGCAGGCCGGTGCCGTTCATTGTTTTGGCAATCGTAGTTTGTCTTGTGCTGTTGTGGCTTGCCTTTTTCTTTTTCAGAAAATCTTAGCCGCAAGGGTTTGCACCACAATTCGGAGCCGCGAACTTTTTCAATTCATTTTTACCCGTCAACCGTTGGTGCAAAACAATTGCAGATCATTTTCTAAACAAGCAAAATGCTCAACGAAAAAATCCTTGCCTTAAAACAAGAACAGGTGCTCTTGCAAATAAAGCTTGATCGCTTAAAGAGCAAACTATATCTGAAAACTCTGTGCATAGAAGTTGGCTTGGCTGCGATGGCTGCCGGTGTTTATCTTCTTTTTCAGCAAGATGTTTTCAACAGGAAATTGTTGGCTTTTGCTTTTGTGCTACCCGGTATTTTTTTGTGTTTGGCAGGCTTTTTAAAAAGAAGCACAACGCTTTCCGAAAAGAGAAAAATGAAAACCAGGATTGACGAACTTGACGCAATCGTACTGAAAGAAGAACAAAGCGATGAAGGCTTTGGATTGCCGCGCCGATACCGGCATCGTTTCAAATAAGAGAGAAAATAATATTAGAATAAATAAAAGAAAAAGGAGGCCGCAAACAGCGCCTCCTTTTTGTTATGCTTCGTTGTTGGAAAGCTTGCCTGTGGCGTTTAAAAAGACTTGCCGCACGTTGGCGGGTTGGCCAACTTTGAACGCCGCTCTTCGAATGGCATACAAACGGCTTTTGTCAATGCGGGTAATGCAAACGCAATCGCTTTGGTTGCCGCCCAATATGTGATAGGCCGCTTCGTCTTCGCCTACGTACATGCTTACGTGACCTGCTTTTGCACCGGTGTTTGTTTTGCGAATGAAGGTGAGTACATCGCCCAGCATGGCGGTGGGCTGGCTTGTGCCGAAGGTGCTCCAGTTGAGTGCCCAGAGGGGATCTTTCGGTAAATCGTAACCGGCTCGTTTAGCGCAAATGGCCATGAACAATCCACACCAGGGAATTTCATCGGCCTTGTACACATCGGCCACAGAGCCGCCAATTTCTTTTGCCCAACCCGTGATGTCGGGATTGTTATCGGGGCCTTTTGCTTCCAATTCACCAAAATGGCTCAGTGCTTCGAGCAGCATCTTTGGCCCGGGTTCTTTGGCAAGCCATTGATAAGCCTGTGGAATTTTGTTAACGGGAATAACAGGCGTCGCAGAGGTTTCAGGCATAAAATAAATTTTATATAGAGTTACAGAATTTATTTTATAACGACAAGAAAGTTTAGCCTTGTTCCGTACTCTTTGCGGCCAGCGCTTTCTTTACCTCTGGCGCTACTTTGGTTCCCAACAATTCAATGCTGCGCAGGGCTTGGCCATGCGGCAGCGCACCAATGCTCATTTGCGCAAGAAAACGTGTGTGGCCAAACAATTTGTGCTCGTAGAGAATTTTATCAATCACTTGTTGCGGACTGCCGACAAGCAAAGCGCCTTCTCGTTCGGTTGATGCATCAAACTGTCCACGGCTCATGCCCGGCCAGCCACGTTCTTTGCCAATGCGTGTCATCACTTCTGAATAAGGCGGATAAAATTCATCACGGGCTTGTTGCGAAGTGTCGGCAATGTACGTATGTGAGTTAATGCCGAGTTGTAAATCGTTTGCGTTGTGACCGGCTTTTGCATAAACATCGCGGTAAAGTTTTGCATAAGGCGCAAAGCGTGCAGGCATACCCCCAATGATGGCCAGCATCATGGGTAAACCATATTGTGCCGCACGTACAACCGACTCCGGCGTACCGCCAACGGCCACCCAAATCGGTAACTTGTTTTGATAAGGCCGGGGGTACACGCCACGATCGTTGACGGTTTGCGTGTGCTTGCCTTGCCAGACCATTTTTTCGCTTTCGTTTATCCGCACAAGCATCTCCAACTTCTCCGAAAAAAGTTCGTCATAATCTTCAAGCTTGTAACCAAACAAGGGAAAGGGTTCAATGAAGGAACCGCGGCCGGCCATGATTTCCGCACGTCCGTTAGACAAGAGGTCAACGGTTGAAAATTGTTGAAAGACACGAACGGGATCATCGGAACTCAACACCGTCACGCCGCTGGAAAGTTTGATGGCCTTTGTTCGTTCGGCCGCGGCAGCAAGAACAACAGCGGGTGAGGAGATTGCATAATCGGAACGGTGATGTTCGCCCACGGCAAAAACATCAAGATCCAATTCGTCGGCGAGTTGTATCTCTTCCATCAGGTTGCGCAGACGTTGATGCGGCGTAACGGTTTCTTTTGTGATGGGATGCGTGCCAACATCGGCAAAGGTGCAGATTCCGATTTCCATGCGGTTGAATTTAGAATATGTTCCGTTAAAGCTTGTCGCTTTGCAAAGCTAAACGCAGAGTAGCCGTTGTGCGCAACGTCCTCAATCCTCCTTCTCCTTAATTTTACTGTCTCAAACAAACCCTTATGCACACAGCGTGGAAAGACTATCAAAAACAAAACGAGCAACGATTTTTGGACGAGATGCTGGAGCTTTTGCGCATCCCTTCGGTGAGCGCAAAGAGCGAACACAAAGACGACATGCGCCGCTGCGCCGAACTGGTGAAGCAACGTTTGCTTGACAGTGGTTGCGACAAAGCCGAAGTGATGGAAACTGCGGGACACCCCGTTGTGTACGGCGAGAAGATTGTTGATGCATCAAAGCCAACGGTTTTGGTTTATGGCCACTATGATGTGCAGCCGGCCGACCCGCTGGAACTCTGGCACAGCGGGCCTTTTGAACCCGTAATCAAAGAAGGAAAAGTTTTTGCAAGGGGCAGCGCCGACGACAAGGGACAGTTTTACATGCACGTAAAAGCGCTGGAAACAATGGTAAAAACCGGCGACCTTGATACCAACGTAAAGTTTTTGATTGAAGGCGAAGAAGAAGTCGGATCGCCCAACCTGGGAGCTTTTGTTCGCGATCACAAAGACATGCTAAAGGCGGATGTGATTTTAATTTCCGACAGCTCGATGATTAGCATGGAGAACCCTTCGCTTGACATTGGCGTTCGCGGACTTTCCTATATACAAGTTGAAATAACCGGTGCCAACCGCGATTTGCACAGCGGAACCTACGGCGGTGCTGTTGCAAACCCCATCACCGTTCTTTGCAAAATGATTGCGGACATTCACGACGAGAACAATCACGTTACAATTCCGGGTTTTTATGATGACGTGGTGGAAGCCACAAAAGAAGAACGTGAACTGATGGCCCGTGCACCGTTTGACGAACAGGAATACAAAGACGAATTGGGGGTGAAAGAACTTTGGGGCGAGAAAGGTTTCACTACTAACGAACGCACCGGCATTCGTCCAACGGTAGAACTGAACGGCATTTGGGGCGGCTACACGGGCGAAGGAGCGAAGACCGTGTTGCCGTCGAAGGCTTATGCAAAAGTTTCGGCGCGGTTAGTACCCAATCAATCTTCGGATAAAATTTCAAAGCTGCTGATTGATTATTTTGAGCAGAATGCACCCGAAGGCGTAACGGTTAAAGCCGACTTGCACCACGGCGGCGAACCGTACATGACGCCGATTGATAGCAAGGGTTACCGTGCTGCGGCCAAAGCTATTCAAACAACCTTTGGCAAAGAACCGGTGCCGGTTCGCGGTGGCGGCTCTATTCCCATTTGCTCAATTCTTGAAAAAGAACTGGGAACAAAAATCATCTTCATGGGCTTTGGCTTGGACAACGACAACCTGCACTCACCCAATGAAAAATACAACCTGGAGAATTATTACAAGGGCATCGAAACCATTCCGTACTTCCACAAGTTTTTTGCGGTGGAAGCATAATAGAAAACAGCGTTGCCGTTTTTGTCGCGGCAACGCTGTTTAATAGTAACCGTGTGAAAAAAGAAGCGAAAGAAAAGCTACGCCTCGACAAATACCTCTGGTCAATACGGTTGTTTAAAACACGAACGCTGGCCGCCGCTGCCTGTGATACGGGCAAGGTAAAACAATCCGGCACGTCGGTAAAAGCAGCAAAGAGTGTAAGCATTGGCGACGAATACGAAGTAAAGACCGAAGCCAAAAAATGGGTGATCAAAGTAACGGGACTGCTGCACAACCGCGCCGCTTATTCCGAAGCCATAAACTATTACATTGATCTTACACCGGCTGAAGAAATTGACCGCTTGCAGTTTCAGGCAGCTTCGTTTCATACGGGCAAGCGGCCAAGTAAAATTGGAAGGCCGACAAAGAAGCAAAGAAGAGAGTTGGATGAGTTTCAGGGCGAGGGAGAGGCGGAATAACGTACAAGGCTTGCTGCTGTGGCGGCATTCAATGAACGTCCAGCCGATAGCCGATGCTGAAAAAATTTACAAATGTTCATTGATTGTTTTATCGCTCAATAGCGTTCGGTCACGCTGGAACAATAGCTGATTAGCGATTTACAGCCGATTGCTTGAACGTCACCCCGCCATATGCGCCAATGCACTGTTGCCTGCTGTTGTTAAAATACCGAAAACTGATTACTACTCCTGACTAAATTAACATCAAATCTCCCTTTTGTAAGCGAATAGTTCGTTGTCATGGACAAATCCATGTTCAGTTGCCCTGCAACAATATAAGGATGTTTTATAGGATTGTTAGGCGATCCGTCTCCATAGGTAACGTTACTTATAACGCTTACTTTTCCGAAAGTTATTTTGCCAACCGCCTTTCCCTGCTTATTGTATCCATAAGCTTCTGAGAAACCACCATAATTTGTATTGCCATCTAAAATAAATGTCCTTTCATTTAATTGAAGCAAATCATCATCTGTTATTAGTTTAAGATTTTTGATAACAACAAATATGGTTCTCAAATTCTGGTTTTGAAGAGCGGTGTCTTTAAAGTTACCATTGAGCAACACGACTATTGAGTCCCCACTGGGATAGCTAAGAAGTTGTAACGGTCGGGAAGTTGTGAATAACCCAAGTTTTACTGTTAACCATGCTTTGTCATTAATTAAAATTCCACCAACGTTTAGACCTTGCTCAGAATAGGCAGGCAAGTCTGGATTATCTGGGTCGGACTTAATAGACACTTTCCTGCAAGATGCAAATACTGCAACGATTAATATTATAAAAAAGAGTTTCGTTCTCACGAAAAGATGTTTTTAGTTAGACGTTTTAAAGTAATAGAATGCTGCATTACAATTGCAGCCAACGGATTAGGGCTTGCCGATGTACCGGCATTAGTATTCCGTCAGCTTAAATTTATTACAAATGTTCAATAGAAATAATCAGTATAGCGGCTGTTGTTCAGCCGGTATATTGGCAAACCCCTGTTAGCGGTAGTTTATTCGGGACGCACTAAGTCCTGCATGCCGAAATTTGTCAATTGTGCATTAACACACCTGATAGCTTCATGATGAGCAAGCCCTGTACACCAAAGCCGTTGAACTACAGGATTGAAAGATTGTGTGTTATAATCGTACTTGCCTGTAAAACAAATAAACAGGTCACCCATTTTCTGATTATGTATCATCTTCTCTTCCGGGAAGCTTTCCAAAATGTCAAACAATTTTGTAAAACTCTCTCTTATAAACACAGGGTCATGAGTTGTTTTACCTGCGACATTAATTTCAATGCTTTGCCCTTTTTTTACCACATTCCAAATGAAAAGCTCTCCATTGTTCTTTTTACATTCTGCTACCAACTTGTCAAAGTCGTAAAGTTTGTAATCGCCAATTTCTATCCTTGCTCCTTCAACGTACGGTGCACCACAAAACTCACATTTTTTCTTATCGTCCTTCATCCACTTTTCTAATGTTTGAGCAAATTCATATTCTGTCTGCTTTTTGAACTTCTCTACATCTCCATTAACCATGTAAATTGCTCTTGCACCATTCGAAGTCAAGCAAAATCTGCAAATTTTATCGAAAGAAACGGGTGTCATTGAGTAAAAGTTAATTTAAGCCTTGCATATATCGTCTTGTATCCTTTACTATGTCTGGGTCGTAAAACAAATTGGATACATGCTGTCTTACAATTTTGATTGTATTTTCTGGCTCACCTTCAACTACATTACGATACGCTTGTATGACTTGATTAAAACATCATCAACGATTTGTGCTGGAAGAACGCCGTTTGCTTTGTCTTTAAATTCTATAAGTAGGTCAAAAAAGTAATACCGAAGCAATGTGACAGGGCTGCACTTTGTATCATACCTGTTTTCAAACTTCTCCCAATAAACAATTATGTCATTTTCAAAAGTTTTCGTCATGTCCGGCAGACGAAAGTTGCCATATAAAGGATGGTCAACCTGAATGCTTAAGGGGTTTGGTTGTCCGTGTTTAAAAGAAACTCTAAAAACGTCCGTGAAATTCTCCATAAGCATTTTTGATGGTTGTGCTAAATTACCGCTAACACTAAAATAGCCGACATCTGCTAAACCGGCAAAGATTCTTACCTCGTTTATTTTCAACGACATCGTTATCGCTTTTTCAAATTGCAAATGTCGGCAAGCAAACAGCGGGCTTGCCGAATAGAATTGCCGAACGCACAAGTGTGCGACGCAACAAAAGCCGCATAGCAGCACTATAGTTAAGTTCATAAAATGCTTTGTTATTTTCCCGCGGATGACTGCGGCTTTCCATAAAACCGCCCAATCACCGGCAAGCGGCTGAATTCCTTTGCTTCCACAAGACTGATGAACCAGGTCCACACAAATAGCAAAGCAGCCGCAATGCCGTAGTTTATCCACTTGGCCAAATGCAGCAACCCAAACAAACTGTAAATACCGTAGAGCATTATGCAAATCACCAAATAAGCCACAAGCTTCTTCCACGCATACGGCACGCGGTAAACTTTTTGTCCCCACACAAAGGAAACCACCATCATGCTGCCGTAACAAAAAAACGTGGCCCAGGCACAAGCGAAATAACCAAAACGCGGGATGAACAAAGCATTAATAAGCAAGGTAATTGCGGCGCCAATAACGGTGATCCACGCACCGGCCATGGTTCGGTTGGCGAGCTTGTACCAAATGGAAAGATTGTAGTAGATACCAAGAAACATGTTGGCCAAGAGCAGAATTGGTACTACGGGAAGGCCTTCCCAATAATGCTCGTTAGTGATGAAGTGTTTCCAAACATCAAGAAACAGCACCACGGCCAAAAACATAAAGCAAACCGTGATGACAAAAAATTTCATCACTCGTGCGTAAATGCGTTGCGGCTCTTGTCCGCGTGCCGCTGAGAAAAAGAAAGGTTCGGCGGCCATGCGAAAGGCCTGCACCGACAGCGTGATGAGAATGGAAAGTTTGTAACAGGCGCTGTACGTGGCTACTTGTATCAAGGCGGCTTTTTCGGTGGGCGCAGAACTCCACCACTTGAGCATGATGCGGTCGAAGGTTTCATTGATCATGCCCGCAAAGCCCGCCAAAATCAGCGGCGAGGAATAGATAATGATTTCACGCCAAAGCTTTGCGTTGAACCGGAAGCGAAAGGAAAAAAATTCTTTCGCCAGGAGCAGGATGGTAAACAAGGACGCCAGGAGGTTGGCCAACAAAATATAGCCCACGTTAAAGTCCTTGTCGTACAAAGCACCGATAAAGCTGTTGGGGTCTTTTTGTTGCAGCTTCGGGCAAACGGACAAAAAGAAAACCGTGAGGCCGATGTTGATCAGGATGTTGGCAATGCGCACCAGCGCAAACTTGCGCGGACGGCCTTCGTGTCGCAATTTGGCAAAAGCCAATGTGCTCAGGGCATCGGATGCAATGATCAGAGCCGTTAGCGTAAGGTATTCCGGGTGATGCTCAACGCCCAGAAGCGTCGCAAGCTTCTGCCGGAATAAGAAGAGAATGGACGTAAACAACACCGTGCTGCCGATGAGCGAAAGCATGGCCGTGCTGTACACATCTTTCTCGTGTTCTTTTGATTTGGAAAAACGGAAATAAGCCGTTTCCAGTCCGTAGGTAAAGATGATGTTCAGAAAGGGAATGGCGGCGTAGATGATGCTCATTTCGCCGTAGGCCGTTTCTTTCAACACCGCCGCGTTGGTAAGATAAGGCGTCAGCAAATAATTAATGAAACGAGCCGCAATAGACGAAACCCCGTACCACAACGTTTGCCCTGCCAGTTTTTTTATGCCGCTCAAGTAGGTTTTTTAAGGAGTGAACAAATTTAGGGGAATAGTAAGTACTGAGTTGCAAGTAGCGAGTAGGGTTTGGGTGCGACATTCTTTTCTTTCTCCATTCTTCGCAAAGCGTACGGTTGTTTTTGGTAAGAATGATTGAGTCCAATGGCTACTCGCTACTTGCTAATACCGGTAGCGTGGGTTGTTTAAAAACGTTGAGTCGGTCAGCGTGCGAATGAAAGCCACCAGCGCATCTTCTTCAGTGGTGCTGATGGAAAGGCCGTTTGTAAGCAGTGGGTCAAGCGTGGCAATCTTTACAATGCTTCCGGCCCGGTAATGCTGTATCATCAGGCGAAAAAAACTGTAGCGTCCGTCGTGGCCGTAATACGAGGTTAGATCACAATTGCGCAAACTGGGTACGCGAAATTTTAAATCGTCGTTGCTGTTTCCTGTCACTCTCATTCGTCCGTGATCGTTCAGCGAAGAATCAATCGCCAGGCCGTTGTTGCGGTAGGTGTAATCGGTAAACATTGGCTCTTTGTGACAGGCGGCGCATTTTGCTTGAAACACTGTGTATCCCTGCTGTTCCTGCGCATCAAAGTTTGCTTCGCCGCGTTTTACCTTGTCGTATTTCGAATCAGCCGAAACAAGGCTCAGCACAAATTGCGAAAGCGCTTTGTACATCCGGTCTTCGGTAATTTTTTCGTCGCCAAAGGCGGCTTTGAATAGTTGCTTGTAAGTAGCGTCTGCATTTAATCGGCTTAAAACTTCCGGAACGTTTTCCGCCATCTCATGAGCATTGATAATGTGGCTGCGGTAAACTTCGTCCAGTGTTTTGGCGCTGCCGTCCTGGTTGTATTCCTGAAGCCAGGCTATGTTAAACAAACCCGGTGCGTTGCGCAGCGTGTGCGAGTGGTTGTAGCCGTGGCTGCGGTCGTGTTCAAAGGTGGTAAAGTCAGCAACCGGTTGGTGACAAGAGGAACAGGGAAAAGCACTGTCAAGCGAAAGCCGGCCGTCGAAGAACAATTTTTTGCCCAACTGAAAACCTTCTTCCGTTAACGGGTTTGAACCAAAATTGTATTGCGGTTGCGGAAAACCGGAAGGAACCGTAAACGCGATGGGAGTGATGTTCAGCCCTGTTTTGCGGCAACCGTTCATGAGCAGAGAAGCAGCGGATACAAAAAGAACAAGAAGAAAAATAACGGCTTTGGATTTCACCGGAAATTGTTTGCCCTAAAGTAAAAACAATTCAAAAGGCCGGGTGTTAAAAGTCTCTGGGACGAAACTTTTTGCGGCCTTGTTTTGCTTCCGATGTTCGCTTTTTGCTTTCGATGCGTTTTTCTTTAGCGGCTTTGGAAGGCTTGGTGGCAATGCGCAATTTTTTCTTTTTCAGTGCGCCTTCAATCAGCTCGTTGATTTTGCGAATCGCTTCTTCCTTGTTCTCTAATTGTGTGCGAAACGTTTGCGACCTTACCACCAATTCTCCTTCGGCGTTGATGCGGTTGGACAACTTTTGTAGAACAATTGTTTTTTGCTCATCGGAAAGAAACTGCGATGCGGCAATGTTTAAATACGCGATGACGGCCGTTTCCACTTTGTTTACGTTTTGTCCGCCCTTGCCGCCGCTGCGGGTGGTTTGCAATTTTATTTCGGAAGTGAAATTCATGATAAGACAAAAGTCAAAAGTAAAAATTGTGCCTTCCTTTTTTGATTTTTGAATTTCTACTTTTGACTTTATGCGTGTAGTTATTCAACGGGTAGCAAAAGCAAGTATAAAGGTTGATGAAAAAGTTGTTGGCAGCATTGGCACTGGCTTGCTGGTTTTGTTGGGTATTGAAGATGCCGACACCGACGAAGACATTCAATGGTTGAGCAACAAACTTGTGAACCTGCGCATCTTCAACGATGAAAACGGCGTGATGAACAAATCGCTGTTGGATATTGGTGGAGAGATTTTGTTGGTGAGTCAATTCACTTTACATGCGTCAACAAAAAAGGGGAATCGTCCAAGCTACGTTCGCGCCGGCAAACCTGACTTCGCCATTCCGGTATATGAGAAGACGATTGCTCAACTGGAAAAAGATCTCGGCAAAAAAATCCAAACAGGCATCTTTGGCGCGGACATGAAAGTGGAATTGTTGAACGACGGACCGGTAACGATTGTGATTGATACGAAGAACAAAGAATAGAGGTTAAGATTTCTTCAGCAGCTTGTTGATGTACGCAATCTGCCCCGAGTGATAAACATCGTGGTCGCGAATGCCGTTGAGAAGTTTTCGGTAGTTGTATTTGCGGCCTTGCACAATCTCGCCAAGCAGTTTGTCGTCTTGCTGTTTCAGCACTTGCATAAACGATTGGTGCGCCTGCCAAAAACGGCCAAGGCCTTCTTGCCAAAGCGAAGCGTTGTTGTGATCCAGTTCGCGCCAATCCAGTTCTTCAAAATGAGCTAAATCTTTATCGCTTCGCAGCAAACGGTTCAGCGCAAATTCTTTCCAATTCAGCATGTGCCACACCAATTCAAGGATGCTGTGTTGTCCGGCCGGCCTTTCAAAAACAATCTCCGGCGACACATTATTAAGAATTGCTTTAACGCCTTTGCCGTGCCAGGGTTCACGTTCGTAAATTTCGTCGAGTTGTTCGGCAAGCAACAGGATTTCCGCGTTCTTCTTTTTGAAACCTAACATGGTTGTGAAAGTAAAAAGTCAAAATTCAAAAGTCAAAATCGGATGTCCTGTTTTTTATTTTTGAATTTTGACTTACTGGTTATTTACTCAGGTACATGCTTCTATCCTTGTACAATTGCCGGAAGTAAGGATCACGCAAATCTTTGATAAAGCGAATGGCTTCGCCGGTGCTCTTCATTTCGGGCCCCAATTCTTTGTTCACGTTCGGGAATTTGTTGAACGAGAAAACCGGTTCTTTGATGGCAAATCCCTGCAAATTCTTTTTAAAGTCAAAATCTTTCAGCTTCGCTTCGCCCATCATCACTTTGGTAGCGACGTTTAGGTACGGAATGCCGTAAGCTTTTGCAATGAACGGCGTGGTGCGTGAAGCCCGTGGATTGGCCTCAATCACGTACACCTTTCCGTCCTTGATGGCAAACTGAATGTTGATAAGCCCTTTGATGTTTAAGGCTCTCGCAATCTTCTCGGCGTAATGTTCCATCGTTGTTACAACGAGCGGCGTCAGGTTGAAAGCAGGAAGAACCGCGTTGCTGTCGCCGCTGTGAATACCAGCCGGCTCAATGTGTTCCATCACGCCCATCACGTGAAACGTTTCGCCGTCGAAGATGGCGTCAATCTCCGCTTCCTGGCAACGGTCCAAAAAGTGGTCAATCAAAATTTTGTTTCCGGGAATGTGTTTGAGTAGAGAAATAACGGCTTTCTCTACTTCGTCATCATTTATTACAATGCGCATGCGTTGTCCGCCCAACACGTAGCTCGGGCGAACGAGCACCGGATAACCAACTTTGTTGGCTACTTCAAGGGCATCGTCAACGCTAAAGGCAGTTCCATATTCAGGATAAGGAATCTCCAATTCTTTCAGCCTGTCGCTGAAGCGGCCACGGTCTTCGGCAATGTCCATGTTGTCGTACGACGTGCCGATGATGGGAATGCCTTTTTCGTGCAGGCGCTTGGCAAGTTTAAGCGCCGTTTGTCCACCCAATTGTACAATTACACCTGCGGGTTTTTCGTGCTCAATGATTTCCCACAAATGCTCCCAATACACCGGCTCGAAATAAAGCTTGTCGGCCATGTCGAAATCGGTGGAAACCGTTTCGGGATTGCAGTTCACCATGATGGCTTCGTAGCCGCATTCTTTGATGGCGAGCAAACCGTGTACGCAGCAGTAATCGAATTCAATGCCTTGTCCAATACGGTTCGGTCCGGAGCCAAGCACAATGATTTTCTTTTTATCGGTCACCTTGCTTTCGTTGCTGTGACCCTCTTCAAAGGTTGAATAGAAGTATGGCGTCTTGGCTTCAAACTCCGCACTGCAGGTATCCACCATTTTGTAAACCCTGGTGATGCCTGCGGCTTTGCGTTTTTCGTAAACTTCGTCTTCTTCGGCATCGCCCAAAATGCGGGCAATTTGTTCGTCGCTAAAGCCGTGAACTTTTGCTTTCCGTAACAATTCAATTGGCAAATCGTTGATGCCATATTTCTCCAGTTCTTTTTCGATGTTGACAATCTTCTGAATTTCGTAAATAAACCAGCGGTCAATGCCGGTGGCTTTTGCGATGGTGTTTACAGAGATGCCCAGCATCAGACAATCTTTCAAACGAAAAATGCGGTCCCATTTGGGTATTTTGATGTAGTCCAGAAGTTCTTCGGCCTTCATGCCGCTCTTGCCATAATAGCCAAGGCCAATGGCGTTGTTCTCCAAACTTTGACAGGCCTTTTGAACGGCTTCGGTAAACGAACGGCCAATGGCCATTACTTCGCCCACACTTTTCATTTGCAGGCCAAGCGTATCGTTTGCCCCTTTAAACTTGTCGAAATTCCAACGCGGAATTTTTACGATCACGTAATCCAACGCAGGTTCAAAGTAGGCCGACGTTGTTTGCACAATCGGGTTCTTTAATTCATCCAATGTGTAACCAATCGCTAGTTTGGCAGCAATTTTTGCGATGGGGTAACCCGTGGCTTTTGATGCAAGTGCAGAAGAGCGGCTTACACGCGGGTTAATTTCAATGGCAATGATTTCTTCGGTGTCCGGGTTAAGCGAAAACTGCACGTTGCAACCGCCGGCAAAATTGCCAAGATCACGCATCATCATAATGGCTGTGTCGCGCATCAATTGGAAAGCCGTATCGCTTAGCGTCATTGCGGGTGCCACGGTGATAGAGTCGCCGGTGTGCACGCCCATCGGGTCGAAATTTTCAACCGTACAAATAATAACCACGTTGTCGTTTGCATCACGCAACAATTCCAATTCAAATTCTTTCCAGCCCAACACCGCTTTTTCTACCAGTACTTCATGAATCGGGGAAGCTTCCAAACCTCTTGTCAGTGCTTCATCCAAATCATCTTTGTCGTGAACGAAACCGCCACCGGTTCCGCCGAGTGTAAACGAAGGCCGAATCACCAGCGGGAAACCGATGTCCTGCGCAAATTCTTTTCCTTCCAAAAAAGAGTTGGCCGTATGTGCCGGTGCAACGGGAACGCCAAGCTGTATCATCCACTGCCGGAATTTTTCGCGGTCTTCGGCTTTGTCAATGGCTTTGATGTCTACACCAATTAAGCGAACGTTGTATTGCTGCCAAATGCCCAAGTCTTCGGCTTCTTTCGCAAGGTTAAGCGCTGTTTGTCCGCCCATGGTTGGCAACACCGCGTCAATCTCGTTCTCCTGCAAAATCTGTTCAAGGCTTTCCACCGTCAGCGGCAACAAGTAAACTCTATCGGCCATCATCGGGTCGGTCATGATGGTGGCCGGATTGCTGTTGATCAGAATAACTTTGATTCCTTCTTCGCGCAGGCTGCGTGCAGCTTGCGTACCAGAATAATCAAATTCAGCGGCTTGCCCGATGATGATGGGACCGGAACCAATAATGAGAACGGATTTTATCGAATTGTCTTTTGGCATGATGTAATTGTTTACGTATTCACTTGTTTACTCTTCTCTTGGCGTGCTTCAGAGAAAAATGAAACACGTGATTGGTAAACAGGCAAACAGATACAAAAAACCGGGCTTTTGCCCGGGGTGCAAAAGTAATAGAAAACCCTTTTGATGGCGGGTTATTTTTCGCTGTGTGGCTTTCACGAAAAAAGCTGCCGAAGCAGCTTTTTCTTGTTCTATGCGATTTGAAAAAAATTGGAAGATCGCGGCTTTTCTTACCCGCCGTAGCTGACGTCGTTGGTAAAATGACTTTCCCGTGCATCGGGTGAGGAGCCGTTTCGTCCGAAAGCATTTTTCAGTTCACCCAAATTATCGTTCACGAGCTTTTTGCCTTTGTTCAACAAATCGCTGCGTTCTTCTGCACTCATCTTCGAGACCTTGTACAAGCCATAAGCAGCGGCTCCGGCCAAAAGCAATGATCCTAAACCTGGTTTTCTTGCCATGATTCTAACGTTTTATTGTGAAAAAATAATTGGTTACGATGCCGTGGTGGCCTCGTCGGCCGGTGCTTTTGCTTCTACCTTTGCACCGCCAAAAAGATTGTTGAAAAACTCCTCCACTTTGGGCATGTGCTCTTTAAACGCATCGGTGCCTTTTGTTTTGAGTTCGTTGAAATAATCCAGGGCCTGGTCTTCGGCGGCCACGGCCTGGTCTTTTAATTTATTGGCCTTCTCTTTTAAAGATGCCGCGAGTTTTTCTTTTTCCTCATCGGTCATGCTACTGTATTTGTACGCACCAAAGGCGGCGGCTGCGCCCAATAAAAAGGTTGCCCATTGTTTGCTGTTTACGTTCATACAAAAAAGTTTTTGTTGGGAGACTATGCACTACCAATTTTGTGCCTGCTATTAAAACGGAACGGCCGGCAGGCACACAACCGCCGGTCTTGAAAAAGGAGAGGGGATGTACAAAAGATTACGCAATTTATTTTTCCTGGTACTGTTGCAACAAGGTTTGGTGGCGCAGGATTATCCGAAGAACTATTTCAGAAGCCCGCTTAATATACCCATGGCGCTGGTGGCTAACTTCGGTGAAATTCGGCCGGACCACTGGCACATGGGACTGGATGTGCGTACACAGCAAAGGGTAAACCTTCCTGTTTACGCCGCCGCCGATGGCTACATTGCCAGAATCGTTGTTGAACCCGGCGGCTTTGGCCAGGCGATTTATATCAATCACCCTAATGGCTTTACCACGCTCTATGCGCATCTTAATGCTTTCTTCCCGGCCTTGCAGCAAAGAGTAAAAGAAGAGCAATACAAACACGAGTCGTGGCAAATTAATCTGGAATTTGGCCCCGATGAATTTCCCGTTAAAAAGAACGATTTCATTGCTTTGAGCGGCAGCACCGGCGGTTCCGCAGGCCCGCACGTGCATTTCGAAATCCGCGACACAAAAACCGATAAAGTTCTCAATCCGCTTTTGTTTAGTTTTCGCATCGCCGATGCGGTTCCGCCAACGGTAACGCGGATTGCGATTTACGACAGAAGCAAAAGCACTTACCTGCAAGCGCCACGAATCATTGGTGTTGCAGGCGTAAGAAACAACACCATCAAAGTAAATTCCAACAGCATCAGTTTTGCCGTTGGCGCTTTTGACCGGTTCAGCGGTTCAAACAATCCGAATGGAATTTATTCGGCGAAAGTTTACGTGGACGAACAGCCGGTTTCTTCTTTTACTTTAAACAACATTGGTTACGATGAAACGCGGTACATCAATGCGCAACTTGATTACCCATATCAGGCAAGAGGCGGCGGGCATCTGCAACACATCACGCCATTGCCCGGTGCAACGGAAGTTGCGTACAATACATACGGAAGCGACGGCATTATTCATCTAACCAATAACAACGTTCATGCAGTACTAATCGAAGTGAAAGATGCGAACGGAAACACAACACGCATTCCATTTAGGCTTCAGTACGAAGGCTCGATAAGCGCTTTGTCTTCTTTAAGCAATGCTGAACAATTTTTGCCCAATAACGTAAACGTGTTTGAGCGGGAGAATTTCCAAGTTGTAACAACGGAAAAGACAATGTACGATACTGTAAATATTTCGTTCGCGGCCGCAAACAACGGCGCTGCGAACGCTGTTTCTTCTCTGTACACTTTTTTGAGCGCAAGCATTCCTGCGCATGATTCGGTTACGTTGCGACTAAAGCCTTCGGTAAACGTTGCGGATGAGTGGAAAGATAGAATTGTAATAAAGAATATTTTCGGCAGCAAAACGGTTGTGGAGAAAGCCATTTGGCAAAAAGGCTGGCTCATGGCGAAGTTCCGGCAGTTTGGCACCTATCAAGCCTTCGTTGACAATGTGCCGCCGAACGTAAACGGCGTGGTTGCAGATTTATCCAAAGCAAAGCGGATCGTCTTCACACCAACCGATAACTTTAATTCAATAAAAAGCTTTCGCTGTGAAGTGGACGGCAAATGGCTCCGTTTTACCAATGATAAAGGGCGAACGTGGATTTATACATTTGATGAACATTTTCCTAATGGCGACCACGAATTAAAAGTAAAGGTGGAAGACGAAGCGGGAAATGTAACAGAGAGAACTTGGAAGGTGAGAAGATGATGAGCCGCGAAACAAATGAATGATGAATGACGAAGTGAATGATTGAATTCAAGAACCGCAAACCACCAACGACAAACCACAAACCAAATATGGCGACTCATTTACAGGAAGGACAAAAAGCACCGGCATTTACCGGCGTTGACCAGGACGGAAACAAAATTTCCCTGGCTGATTTGAAAGGACAGAAAGTTGTTTTATACTTCTACCCCGAAGACGATACGCCGACTTGCACCATACAAGCTTGCAACCTGCGCGACAATTACGGCTTGCTGCTGAAAAATGGTTTCACCGTCATTGGCGTTAGTCCTAACAACGAAAAGGAGCACCAAAAGTTTCGCGAGAAATTCAACCTTCCTTTTTCGCTGCTTGCCGATCCGCAGCACAAGATCATTGAAAAATACGGCGCGTGGGGAATGAAGAATTTATATGGCCGAGAGTACATGGGCCTTCACCGTACCACTTTTGTCATTGACGAAAAAGCCATCATCAAAAAAATATTTCTGCGGCCAAAGAACAAAGCCCATGCAGAGGAAATCGTAAAGGCAATGGGCAATAGGCAATAAACAACAGGCAATCTTGAAAAGACGGCAAGGAACTCTTGCTTATTGCCAATTGCTTGCTGCTTATTGAAAAACCCACTCCACTTCGCCCACGGCAAACCGCTCTTCCACCGCGTGTTGAACCACCAGCTCGCCCAATGCTGTTACGTCTTTCACCACGGCATCAAACACGCGGCTGCCTTTTTTTAGGCGCACGGTTTCGTTCATTTTGTAGAGATGATTTTTATACTCCTCAATAATTTCCGAAGGCAGCTTTTGAAGAACCTCATAGGCTTTAGACAGGTGTGTACACAAGGCCTTGGCCAATAAAAGCGGTTCGTATTCTATTCCCGTAATTTGCTTTAGCGAAACCGCTTTGTTTGTAAAAGTGCCAAACGCCGTCTGGTTAATGTTGATGCCAACGCCGATGATGGCCGCCTTCCACTCACTGCTTTGCACAACGTTCTCAATGAGGATGCCCGCTGCCTTTCTGTCACGCCAATAAAGATCGTTGGGCCATTTAACTTTTGTTTCCTCACCGGCATAGGCCGCAAAAAAATCCCGCAGACCCAAGGCTGTTGCCATACTGAGCAGAAACGCCTGCGACAGAGCCAGGTCTGGTGGTTGTAAAACAAGGCTCATTGCAATGTTTTTTCCGGCCTCGCTTTGCCACGTACGGTTATGCTGTCCTTTGCCCTTTGTTTGGTGGTGCGTAAACACAACCATGCCGTGCTGTGCCAACCCTGCATGAACAACTCCGGTGGCATAGTTGTTGGTGCTTTCAACCTGCTGTAGTTCTATAAAGGGTTCACCCAATGAAAATGTTGCCGCCAATTATCATTTATTTTTGGCAAAGAAAAGCACTCTTGAACTACCTTGTCGGAATCGAAAAAACAATTTGAAAAACAAAAATTTTTGAAGTAGTTGGAACAACCATTAGACGTATTGACGAAACGGAAGAAAGCTCCCGCCCGGCTCACCAAAGCCTCCAAGATTTACAAAACCATTATCAAGGCTATCCAGGAAAAAAAAGGCGAGAACATTGTCTCGCTTGACCTGCGCAAAATACCGGAAGCGGTTGCGGACTTCTTTATCATTTGCGAAGCCAACAACCAACCGCAAATCAGGGCGATTTCCGATTTTGTAGAAGAAGAAGTAAAGAAGAAATGCGGCGAAATTCCTTACCGGCAAGAAGGCAAGCAAAACCTGCAATGGGTTTTGATTGACTATGTAAACGTTGTGGTGCACATTATGACCGGTGAAACCCGCAAGTTTTACAAGCTGGAAGAAATGTGGAGCGACGCGCCGCTGGAAGAGCACAACGGCTGAAGCGCCGTTTTGTTAATCTCTAAAATAGATACGTCACGATAGCTAAAATTCCATTACTTGCAGCTTTCATTTTAAAAAGAAAAAATGGCACAGGAACCTTATAATAAGAACGATAAAAAAGCACGGTTGCCGCGGTTTAACAAGAACGGCGGGGAAGGAGATAACAACGCACCTCGCAAAGGGCCACGGTTTTCTTTCTATTGGGTTTACGCCATCATCTTTGCCGTGCTCATCGGGTTGCAATTGTTCAACGGCCCGTTTTCTCCGGCTTCGAAACAAATTACAAAGGCCAATTTTGAGCAAATGCTTGCGGCCAATGACCTGCAGCAATACGTTGTCATCTCCAACCGTAACATTGTAAAAGTAACCGTAAAGAAAACCAGCCTCGGTAAATACAGCGACCTGTTGGGCAAAAACGTTTCCGCTAACGCAGACGGTCCTCATGCTTATTTTAAGATAGGATCGGTTGAGTCCTTTAACGATGACATGCGGGACTTTTACAAGAATCATCCCGGCGTTGCCGACGTGGGCGATGCCGATACAGAAAGCAACTGGTTTACCCCGATTCTGCAAACAATTCTTCCTTTCTTGTTGCTCATCGGCATCTGGATTTTGCTCATGCGCAAAATGAGCGGTGGCGCTGCCGGCGGCGGTGGTCCAGGCGGAATTTTCAACATCGGTAAATCGAAAGCAACCCTGTTTGACAAAGGCACAAAAGTAAACATCACCTTTGCCGACGTAGCCGGGTTAGACGAAGCAAAAGTGGAAGTAATGGAGATCGTGGACTTCCTTCGCAATCCCAAAAAATACACGTCGCTGGGCGGCAAAATCCCGAAAGGCGCACTGCTTGTTGGCCCTCCCGGAACGGGCAAAACCCTGCTGGCAAAAGCGATGGCCGGCGAAGCGCAAGTGCCTTTCTTCAGCCTTAGCGGATCGGACTTTGTGGAGATGTTTGTAGGCGTGGGCGCAAGCCGTGTTCGGGACCTTTTTAAGCAAGCAAGAGAAAAAGCACCCTGCGTAATTTTTATTGATGAGATTGACGCTATCGGTCGTGCCCGCGGCAAGAACATGATGATGAGCAACGACGAACGCGAAAGCACGCTGAACCAGTTGCTCGTTGAAATGGACGGCTTCGGCACCGATACCGGCATCATTGTTTTGGCAGCGACAAACCGTCCCGATGTATTGGATACTGCCTTGTTGCGTCCCGGCCGTTTCGACCGTCAGATTTCCATTGACAAACCTGATGTGAAAGGCCGTGAAGCCATCTTCAAGGTTCACCTTAAACCCATCAAGGTTTCGGAGAAAGTGGACATTCACAAACTGGCCGAACAGACACCCGGTTTTGCCGGTGCTGATATTGCCAACGTGTGCAACGAAGCAGCATTGATCGCGGCCCGCAAAGGCAAAAACGCGGTGGACATGAGCGATTTCCAGGACGCCGTTGACCGCGTGATTGGCGGCCTGGAAAAAAAGAACAAAATCATTTCTCCGGAAGAGAAGAAAATCATCGCTTACCACGAAGCCGGCCACGCAATATGCGGCTGGTTTTTGGAACATGCTTATCCCTTGTTGAAAGTGACGATTGTGCCCCGCGGAACGGCAGCTTTGGGTTATGCCCAATACACGCCTAAAGAGCAATATCTCTATAACACTGACCAGTTGCACGACCAGATTTGCATGACACTCGGCGGACGTGCTTCGGAAGAAATTTTCTTCGGCAAGATTTCAACCGGTGCGCAAAATGACCTGCAGCAAATTACCCGCATTGCCACCGCGATGGTAACGGTTTACGGCATGAGCGATAAAGTGGGCAACATCAGTTATTACGATCCGCAGGCAGAGAATCAATTTCAAAAGCCCTACTCGGAAGAAACGGCCAAGATGATTGACGATGAAGTGCGTCTTCTGATTGATGATGCCTATACAAGAACAAAAAATTTGCTGACAGAAAAGAAGGGCGAAGTGGAAAAATTAGCCGAAGCTTTGCTTGATAAGGAAGTGTTGTTTCAAAGCGACGTTGAAGCTTTGATTGGTCCGCGTCCGTACGAAGAAAAGAAACCGTTAGATGATGGGCTTGAAGCACATCCCGAAGGCGGCATAAGTGAAGGCGTACCACCTTATGACCCGAACGTAACCAACCAGCAACCCGCCGCAAAATGAGTGAAGCAAGAAGTAAGATTCTAAACAAAATACGCATGGCGTTGGCAAGTCCAACGCCATTGCCTTTTCCGCAGGCCGAAGAAACAGCGGGCATCCCCGTACAACCGCAAAGCGGAGATTTGGTGGTAGAATTTGCCGAACAATTTTCGGCTTTGCAAGGCAAGTTTGTCTTTTGCGTGGACGAAGCGGAGTTGAAAGCAGGCTTCGAAAAGCTTTGCTACCAAAACCAGTGGACAAAGATTTATTGCGAAGAAGAAAAGTTTCGCGGAATCGTTGGGCCAAACAGTTTACACAACGACATTGCTTCCTGCGAAGCCTCTATAACGAGTTGCGAAGCATTGGTGGCGAGAACGGGCAGTATTGTGTTAAGTTCCGTTCATCAGGGTCGCATCCCGAGTGTATATGCGCCGGTGCACGTTTGCGTGGCTTACACCTCGCAATTGGTGTACGATATAAAAGACGCCTTGCAGGCCGTTAAAGACAAGTACCGCGATTATCTTCCTTCCCTCATTACGCTTGCCACAGGGCCCAGCCGCACGGCCGATATTGAAAAGACCCTCGTTGTTGGCGTGCACGGCCCGAAAGAAGTTTATTGTTTTGTGGTGGAAGGCCCCCTGTCCCCCGGTGGGGGAACTTAGGTGCAACAAAGCTTTTCGTTGCAATCATTCGTTTAATGCAGCCTTTTCTATTTTTTATGAAACCAGCACAGAATATCTATTCAGCTTCTGTCGCGTCGCACACGTTACAATTGAAAGCAAGATTGTACCGGCTACTTTTTCGCAGCGCTAACAATAAACTATGATTGGAGAAGAGAAAGAAAGTTCAAATCTAAGTTCCCCCACCGGGGGACAGGGGGCCGTACTTCCACCCGGCAAAAATGTTTACTTCCTTTCTGATTTCCACCTCGGTGTGCCCAACACCGCCGCCAGTTTGGAACGGGAAAAGCTGATAGTCCAATTTCTCGATTCCATTAAAGACAAAGCACACACCGTTTTTCTTGTGGGCGACATGTTTGACTTTTGGTTCGAGTACCGCAAAGTTGTGCCCAAAGGGTTTGTGCGGCTCTTGGGAAAGATTGCTGAATTGAGCGATGCCGGCATTCAGCTTCATTTCTTCGTGGGCAATCACGACATGTGGATGAAAGACTATTTTGAAAAAGAGTTGAACATCCCGATTTATTTTGAACCGAAAGTTTTCACCTTTAACAACGTATCTTTTTACATCGGTCACGGCGATGGTCTGGGTCCCGGCGATCATGGTTACAAGGCGTTGAAGAAGGTTTTTCGTCACCCGGTTTGCCAGTGGCTGTTTGGCGTTTTGCCGCCGGCGGTGGGCATGGGTCTTGCCAATTATTTCAGTGGAAGAAGCCGCGGCGCGGAACATCACCCGGAAGAAAAATTTTTAGGCGAAGAGAACGAATGGCTGATTATTTACAGCAAAGAAGTATTGAAAAAGGAACCGCACAATTTTTTTGTGTTTGGACACCGGCATTTGCCGATTGATTATCACCTTACCAACGAAAGCCGGTACGTTAATTTGGGGGAATGGATAAACTATCAAACTTACGCGGTGTTTGACGGGAAGGAATTGCAGCTAAAATCATTCACTGGAAAGGAGGATAAAATCATACGCAACGCATGAAGGTTCTGTTCAGCATATTCGCCTGCTTCGTTACGCTTTTTGCCGCGGCGCAAATCACCGATTCTTCTTTCTCGCTCATCAAAACCTACAAAGGTGATGTTGCCGGCGCGGCGCTTGACAACCTTGATAACCTCTACATCATTTCATCAACCGGGCAGGTAAAAAAGTTTGGACCCAAGGGAGATTCCATTGGCGTGTTTAACGGCATCCGCAACTACGGAAAACTTACGGCCATTGATGTTACCAACCCGCTGAAGCCCTTGTTGTTTTACAAAGATTTTTCCAACGTGGTTATTCTTGATCGCTTTTTGGCGAGCCGCAGTTCGCTCAACCTGCGCAAGTACAACATTCTTCAGCCTTCGGCTATTGGCCTTTCGTACGACAACAACATTTGGGTATTTGATACCTACGACAACAAGCTCAAGAAAATTGATGAAGCCGGAAACCTGCTTTCACAAACCGACGATTTCCGCAGCTTGTTTAACCAAAGCTTTGCGCCACAAAAAATCATTAACGAGAACGGCTTTGTTTATCTCGCTGATTCTGCGGTTGGCATTTTTGTGTTTGACAATTACGGCACGTACAAGCGAAAGATTCCGCTCAAAAATTGGAATACAATTGATGTGGCCAACGGCCGCATTGTTCGCTTAAGCAAGGCTGCAATTGTGGTTTACAACCCGCTGAATTTTTCAGAGAAAAGCTTTGCGTTTCCTTCTTCGTTCAAGCCATATTTGCATTCGTTCACCACGGGCAATAAATTGGTGACGTTCTCGCAAGATTCGTTGCGCATTTACCGGATAGGTTATTAGGTATTAAAAGTAGCACGCAATTATTTGCATGCTGCTTTTAAAAAAAACTAAGCTATTTCTGAACAGGATTTTCTCTGGCATTCTTCTCCAAGAAGCAAAAACTTTTTGCTCTTCTCGAGTAAGGCTGCCTCTTAAAAAATCAATTCTATGCGATAGTAGGGTCTACCCTTTTCGCGTAGCTATATCATGTATTCTTACAACCGGACAACCAAACTTTCTACCGAATTCCCTGTCGTATCGAAAGAAACTACCTTTTTTATCACATCTTAAATAGTTGATGCTGGAGAAATCTTTGTTTTGCCATCTGTAATTAACTCGAAACCTTTCATACTTCACATCTGCAATTATAGTATCAGTTAATTGTATATAGGACTTTTCCTCCAACGTATTTGAATAATAAAAGTTCCAACCTCCAACAATGCTTACTGCATCTGGTTGTGTATATTGTCTTTGGAGCCTTGCTGTATCAGAAAATGAGGCATATTCATAAAATGACCTTGTATGTAAATCAATCTATACATAGCCTTTAATCATTTCGCTAAGCTTAAAGAAGCCAAATTTGTCTTGTTCAGCCTTAATGCCTGTTAATTTTTCTATAACCGAACTGTCTTTATACCAAATTGTCCCTTCCGGCCAAGAAGTAGGCGAATAAACAAACATTTGTGCAGTTGTATCATAGTAAAAGATAACTGTTCTCACTACCCCGTTTTTCGAGCTGTTACTTGGCGCTGGCACACAGCGAGAAAGCATTAAAACAACACAAATGGAGAAATAAAAATACTCAAACACGGTTTCGTTCTCATGGATATACTTGATTAAAAAAGAATTCTTGTGCTTTGATATCAAGTGATCGGGTTCCGGATCGTTGATCAATTATAGAGCCTGTAAAGGTTACAGTGGCTTTACCAATATTTTTTTCATGTTTCATAAAATCTCTTTGCCAAGAAACGTATGGGCTTGTGCTCATAAACCCATCTGTAACGTGGATGAAATTGGTAAAATATCCGCCATAAGGAAGACTGCGTTTCCTCATACCGTTAAATCCCTCAGTAGGTACAACAGCCCACCATCCAGCTTGATCAATTTGGTATTCCCAATCTCTAGTCTTGAAAGTCATCGGTTCTTCGTAGTCTGGACTCGATGGATCACTACTGCCGCCACTGCCGCCACCTCCGCTTTGGGTGTCGCCCGGTTGACAAAAGCTTTGATTCATCGGATCGCTGCACCCTCCATCACAGGTAGTAGTTAAATACTGAGTTGTTTCGGACGTCGTTCCGTCTGAATAATAATAAGTCGTAGTCAAATACCATTCGGTGCATTTTGTTGCCCGTTGCGAGGTGCTAGCTGACGAGTTATTTGGCGTAGGTTTCATACCAACAGATCCTGATGAGAAAAGCCTCCCATCTTTATATCCATATTCGTATAATAATTGGTCAGCGATATTCAAAAACGAAAATTTACCACTGACGTCTAACTTACGAAAATTATACATCTTATTAAATATACCCACAGGAAGTTTTGTCTCATTGCCGTTAGCGGGAATGTATTGTACGATGTTCCCTTTCCGTAATTCTCCAGTCTTATTGAGTATTAGTAAGAGGTTTGCGTCTACCTTCCTCCCATTGTTTACATCGGAATGGTAGTCACTCTTGATGGGAATTACCACAAACTTTTCACCTTCATTCAATTCTTCGGTTCACAGGCTCGGAAAATCAAGGTGTTCCAAAAGATTTGCAATTTTTGGTTTGTTCGCAGCAACGGTTGTTATTGATTTTTGATTTTCCAATCAAGCAGTTACCTTAAGTGCAAGAGGGGAATTAGATGCGTTTGTGGTGTGATCGTTCTTCTTACAAGAATAAAAAGGTAGAAAGCTTGACAGTAATAGAAGCCATAGAACATAATTTGCTTTTCTCATGTTTGATTAATTTAGGGAAAAAAATTGTTGACAACCCGAAACTACCAGTGCATTCTTTCGCAAGAAAGAATTTCCGATGAACTTTGTTTCGTTGAGTTAGATGTTTGTTTATTTTCAGCGCACCAACTCAACTGCAATTCATCATGAAGCCTGAACAAAACAAACCATCCATCGAAACCATTGGCCGCAACATCCGCCGCTGGCGCGAACACCGCGAAATAAAATGCGAAGACTTCGCTATCAAATTGGGCTTTGCAAAGCATCGTTAAGCAAGATCGAAAACGGTCAAACGGATTTGTGCACCAAACGAATTGCAGAAATTGCACAAGCCTTGGGCCTTACTTCTTATCGGTTGTGCTATGCCGATCCGCAAGCTATCGTTGCGCAATGGCTGCAATCGGGGGGGTAAATTCTTAAAGAAGTTTATGATTACGCCTTCGCTAAATTGAATGCAGGAATTTTATTGAATCGTTTCCAAAGGATATAAGAAGTTTGCGCAAAAGAAAAGAAATGAATTCTTTCCTTGACCGCGTTATCTGGAACAACACCGTCGAAAGTTATTTGTGGACGATTGGCATTGTGCTCTTTGTTCTCCTTCTTAACCGCATTATTTCACGCTACCTTGCTTCGCTTCTTTACCGTGCCTTTCACGGCCTGCTCAGGAATTACGACAAGCAGAAATTCTCTGACCTTATTGTTAACCCGCTGGGAATTTTCCTGGCAATCACTGTTAGCATCGTTGCGTTCTATCAGCTTCATTACCCCGATGCGTTTAAGTTTACGCTGTACAAATATTCCTTGCAGCAAATTTTGCTTTCGCTGGCCATTGCCGTGCAGGTGCTAACGTTTACATGGTTGCTGTTGCGCATTATTGATTTCATCGCCAGCATTCTTCAGCTAAAAGCCGATGCCACGCCTTCGCAAAGCGACAACCAACTCATTGTTTTCTTTCGGGATTTTATTAAGGTTGTTGTTGGCGTGCTGGGCCTTATTGTGATGCTGAACAAGGCTTTTGATTACAACGTTTCCACCTTGCTTACCGGCTTAAGCATTGTGGGCGCAGCGGTAGCGTTGGCTTTGCGGGAAAGCCTCGAAAACCTCATCGCTTCTTTCGTTATCTTTTTCGACAAGCCTTTTCACATTGGCGATACGGTAAAGGTGCAAAACATTACCGGCGTGGTGGAGCGCATCGGCTTGCGCAGCACACGCATACGCAGCGAACAAAAGACGTATGTAACGGTGCCCAACAAACAAATGGTGGATACAATACTTGACAATATTTCGCAACGCACACAACAACGAAACGAATTGCTCTTGCCAATCAGTTTGAACACGCCTTCGCAAAAAATAGAAGCGGTGATGGAGGAACTGCGGCGCTTTTTAAGCGGCATTAAGGAGATACAACTTTACAATGTGTTGTTCCTCGACATTAACGTGCAAGCCTACACCATTCAGGTTGAATATTTTGTACCTGCGGCTTACCTCTCGCAGTTCAACAGCCTTCGGCAGAAAGTGAATTTGTTTGCGCTGCAACTGCTGGAAAGGGAAGGATTGAAGATTGCTGGTTCGGGAAAAGAGGTGGTGCGTTGAGTGAAACGTGAGACAAGAGTGAACGACAAAGCAAAAGACTTCACGGTTTCACGCCTGACGTCTGACATCTCACGTAATTTATTTCTTCGCTGCGTTGGCTACCATCTCGGCCACTTCTCTTTCGGGGTAACCGGTTGTGCCAAATTCTACCACACGGCCAATTTCCTTTCCGTTTTTCATCACAATAAACGTGGGCACGTTGGTAATTCCAAATGCTTCTGAAAGATTGTAGAGTGTTTTCTTGCTGCGGTCAACACCAATCAGCGTAATGCGGGCCGAAGGGAAGCCTGCGGCATCGGCGGTAACAAAAAAATGCGGCAATGCCATGTGCGTGTCTTCGCACCAAGTGCCGCCAAACACAACGATGTTCACCGCGTCTTTTCCCGCCGCAAAGCCTTTTACGGCATCGGCATTGGGCGTGAAGCTTTTTTGTCCCGATGGAAACCAGGCAAAGGCTGTATCAGTCAGTAATTCCTGTTTGGAAAGAAAGCCTTTGACGACCTTGTTGCCCGCGGCGTCGCGGCTGATTTCGGCTGATGGTGTTTGCGCAAAAATGTATTGGGCAGAAAGAATTGCAAAAGCAAAGAAGAAAAACTTTTTCATGGCGAATGTTGTCGTTCAAAATTAAGTGCCGAACGATATAACGCTTGTTAAAAACAAAGCCGCTATTTCACCTTTTTAAGCAGCATCACGTAGCCGCACAAATCTTTTTTCTTTTGCTTGTTTTGCTGCACGGGTTTTATCATGTGAAACTCGGAGAACTTCGGGATGTAGGAGAATGAAATGATGTTGCCGTCTACATCGCCCCACAGTTTCTTTTGATACACCACCATCTTCTCATCCCAATCGTACATGCGCACTTCGTAAAGGCGGGAACTCATGTCGCCGATGAAGACAAACTGGTACCACGAACCTTGTTGCAGGGGAACTACCACCGGCATTTCGTATTCGCTTTCCATGGCAATGGAAGCTTCTTTAATTACCTGGAAGCCGTCGTGGGCATAAATCTGTTTTAAGCTGTCGGCTTGTCTTTTTATATCGGCATTTTCGCATTCCCGCAGGCGAATAACGTCTTGTGCACGCAAAGAAGAGAAGCTGGCGCAAAGGATGAGTACAAAGGTGGGAAGGAGGAGTTTTTTCATAGTTTTTAACAGGTTATTGGAACGGCTTAAAAGTAACCGTTTTTCTTTTCCGCTCAAAGTGAACGGCGCTTTAAATTTTAGACCTTAAGGTATCTAAAAATTAGCGCTTGCTAAGGTACAAACGCAGGCTGGCAAGGACAAGGGCTGCATGTTAGAATTTTCCAAATCTTGGACGATATGTTTACTTGTTCATGTGTTCACCTGTTGTCGTAATAAATTGATGGGTGCTTCTGCATCGAGTCAAAGCAAGTGAACCCGTGAACAAGTAAACAGGTGAACCCTCTCTATCCTTCGCGGTTAAAATAAATGCCGTCGGCTTGTTGCACGCAGGTTACCACAAGGTCATTGATGCAAACGTTAGGCGGCAGCGTGGCGCAATAAAAAATGATGTCGGCTACGTCTTTTGCGGTGAGCGGTTCAATTCCGGTATAGGTTTTTTTTGCAGCGTCTTCATTGCCTTTGAAGCGTACCAGTGCAAACTCGGTTTCTGCGGCGCCGGGATGAATGGCCGTGACCTTAATACGATGCGGAAGCAATTCGATGCGCATGGCTTTGGAAACTGTTTCCACGGCGGCTTTGGTGGCGCAATACACGTTGCCTTTGTCGTAAACGTCCTTTGCCGCAACGGAGCCAAGGTTAATAATGTGGCCGCTATTTCGCGGAATCATCAGCGGCAACACGGCTTTGGAAACGTAAAGCAGGCCTTTCAGGTTCGTGTCAATCATCGTTTCCCAATCATCAATATCGGCTTCGTCAAAGGAATTGCGGCCCAGCGCCAGGCCTGCGTTGTTGATCAAAATATCAACGTCTTTCCATTCTTCGGGAAGCGTGTCAATGGCGGTAAAAACGGCGCGGCGGTTCTGCACGTCGAAGGGTAGCAGGTGACAACGAGTGCCGTAGTCGTCTTCGAGTCTCATTTTAAGCGACAACAGGCGGTCAACGCGGCGTCCGTTTAAAATGAGTGCATAACCGTTCTGCGCAAACACATCGGCACAAGCCTCCCCAAAACCCGAAGTGGCGCCGGTGATAAATACAGTTTTCATGCCGCCGAAGGTAAGCGAGATTCAGCTTTGACGTTTGAGACAGGCTAATTGTCCACGTCTTTCAACGAAGGCCGCACATCCTTTGGGTCGCGGCTTTCGTATTTTATTTTAAAGGCAGAAAGGTTAGGCGTGTACGGCCGCTTTCTTTTCAATTCGTATTGATAAATAGTTTGGCCTAATTGATACAGGAACGGATGACCGATGCTTTCGTACTCGTACTTGTTGTCGTTTAAAATTTCATCGCTGTTTACGTACAGGGTTGCGGCCAGCATAAATTCAACCTTGTTTTCAAAATCCACCACGTAACTCACGTCGGTTAAAAAACCGTAAGCCCAGCCTACTTTGTTAAACACTCTTATGTTTGGTGGCTTACGATGTGTGCTGTCGCGAAAAAAGAATTTTACATAGCTGTCGTAAAAAGTTGCGGTATCGTATTTTGGGTCGGGTGTTTCGGATGGGTATTGCGAAAGATAGCGGTACAGAAAACGGTAATCATCTTTGGTTAAATTAAAACGCTGTGTTGCCGCCACTGATTCAGGAAACAAAACCGATTGTAAAATCTGCCGCAAGTCTTCCAATGAAATATTGTTGTGAGGCGTAAAGTCAAAGGGTTCGTTAATCAAACTGTCGTTGCGGTCTAAATGCGCTTTGCCAATTTTAATCACCCGGCTAAAATCAAACGAATCTTTGTTGTACGCAGGCGGTTGTGCGTACAACGTATTTCCTTCCGCATCAACAAAACGCAGCGCATTGGTATAGCGATTTTGCTCCGGCGTCAGTCCCAAAAATTGCCGGGTAATGCGCACATCGGCATAACCTTTTTGATGAAGGTTGCGGTTGATTTCTCCCTGCCCCAGAAATTGATAAAAACGATTGTACGGATCGTTCTCGCTGATTAAAAAAGCCCGTTTGATGAAATGCGCAAGACTTGGTTTTCCGTTACGTGCCGTCGTGTCGTTGTACAACGGATGTTGCCAGGGTTGGCTGCTGTCGAAGAGAAGCGTTGTGTATTTATTGGCGTCGTTGCGGTGAAGGTTGTCCAGTTTTTCCAGGGAAAGAAAGGCCAGCGGCATCTTTACGGTAGAAGCGGGATTAAAATAAAGCAAGGAGTCGTAATGAAAGAAATAGTTCGTAAAACTTGGCCGGTTTTTCTTGTCGCGGTCAATTTGCGTGTAAACAATCTGCAGCCGGTATTTGTCGGGATGCTGAAGCACTTCCTGAAAAGCGGCGGTCTTGTTCGCGTTTAAAAGATCAAAGGGAAAAGCATCCGTTTTTGGTTGGGCGGAAACTGCAATAAACAGACTATTCGCAACGATCAATAAAACCAAAACCGGATAGCGCATCGGTATTTTTATTTTTCAATTTACCACGATACAATTTCCCGTGGTTGGTTGTTTACAAAGAACTGAATTCTGCGGGCACTGCCAACTTTGGGTATCGCCGCCATTACAACGGCACTTTTTTCACAAGTTGAATCGGCGTCGCGTTGACAGTTTTGAGCGTAAACGTTCACCGTTTTTCCCGCTACTTCTGCCCGCATAAACCGAAAGGCCTGCGAAGGGAATTGTTTGGTTAAAATCGCAACTACCGTCAAAATTTGGTTTGCGTGCTGTTGAAGAAGCGGTAAAGCTTGCGCGAAAAGTCGTTGCGTCCTGAATAACCTGGTAGGTTGTGTCTGTTTTAAATAAAACGTTTTGTGCGCTGTATTGCAAAAGTGGCACGATGCCAATGGCCGAAGGACTTTTTATCCGCGACGATGAGCAGGCTGTTGCCGTAAGCAGTAAAATGAAGGCGAGTTGAAGGCGCAAAATTTTCATAAAAGCTTTTGCGGCAAGATATTTCTTTTGCCCTAAAAATCAGGTAGCGATGTGTTCTTGTATAGAAGAAGGTTCAGTGCTTTTCTTAACCTTAAATGCTACTGCTCCGTTCTCACGCTGTCCACAATATATTCGCTGTCGCCGCGCCAAAATGCCGGGCTGTTTTTTTGCTTGTAGTGAACGGTAACGCCGTGTCCCTGCAGATTGTCCATCTGCTGCGCAACGCCTGCATCGGTTACGGAAAAATAAAATTTCTCAGAAGCCAGCGGAACATTGTTATTGCCTTTCACACTGCTTAAAATCATTTCACCTTCGTAGGTTTTAAAGAGGTTGCCCCGCTTTGAAAATTTTTGCAGCAAGCCATAACGATAACCTGAACTATAGGTAAAGTAATAGCGCCACCACACAAAAAGTGCGGCGGCAAACAGCAAGATCAAAACAACAATTGTGAGAATGCGGCCACCTCTTATCCTGCGCTTCGGTGGCAGTGGCGTTGCGGTTTGTTCCATACAAGGCGATTTGAAAAGGAGGTTGAAAAAATCATTCTGCCCAGAGCCGGGCGCACGGTTTCAAAAATAAAAAAGCAGGGTGACAATGGCCGCCCTGCTTAAATTTTTACCCGCAACTGACCGGGCTTTTGAATCTTACTTCTGAATGTTGTTGTTCACAATCTTGGCCAGTTCAAACATCGAGATTTGCGCTTTGCCAAACAGCGGTTTCAGTTTTGCATCAGCGTTAATCATGCGTTTGTTTGTCTTGTCCTGAAGGCCGTTCTTTTTAATGTAGTCCCACACTTTTTTTACGATCTCGGTGCGGGGCAAAGGTTTGTTGCCTACTACTTCAGCCATCGTACTATTGGGTGTCAAAGGCGCCATGAAGGCGGCGTTGGGGGTTCTTGCCGTTTTTTTTGCGGCTGTTTTTTTTGCAGGGCTTTTTGCCGCAGCTTTCGTCGAAGCCTTTGTCGCAGCTCCTTTTTTTGCGGCTGTTTTTGTGGCGGCTTTGTTTGTCGCTTTTGCCATGATAAATTGAATTTAATGGGTTAGTATAAACGAGTTTACCGCTACTAAAATTAATGCTATCCGTGTAAAGCAGCCAAAAGATTTTTCCAGAGGTGTGCACGGGGGAAAAAGAGGGTATTGACGGCCTTTTTTTCGCTGCGATAAAGAGCCGCTATCCGACACAAAAACCGACGGGCTTCTACAATTTTTATGACTCTTGCTTTGCGGTAGAATCTGGCTTTACGAAAAATGTAAATTCAACTATTATGGCACAAAAAACGAACAGCGACAAGGGACGGCCATCGGGCAACAAGCCCATGTCCGGCACGGCACCCACGAAAGTAAACGACGGAAACAGACCGGACGACGAGCGGCTAACGAAGGATTATACCTACGACGATGAAGAGCTGAACGAAAGCGTACGCGAAAGGCACCCCAATCGAAACGTGGACAAAGGAGCGTAGCACATACTGTTGACGCTTGTATAACGCAACCTGCGTTTGTGTAAACACGCACCGGCTGCGTTCGTTTTAAAGCGATTGTTGGTATACAATCGGTACCTCGGGCTGGTCTTCAGCAGGCTGCACGTAAACGTGCCGCTTTGTTTGTACGTAGTCGGATTGTTTAACCAGGTTTTGCTGCGAACGGTAGCGCAACAATACAAAAGAGAATACGACGATGCCGAGCAACGTCAGCAAAAAAATCCAGGCTCTTGTATTTAACGAACGCATCTTCTGTTGATCATTCCTCGCTGTCATACCTACGGTTTTTCTTTCCACGATTTTGTTGACGAGAAGAACAGGGCAGAAATTGTGCCCGTACGAAGAAGCAGAAGCCGAAATAAAAAGGAGAGAGCCAACTATCGGAGTCGAACCGACGACCTAATCATTACGAATGATTCGCTCTACCAGCTGAGCTAAGTTGGCTGGTGCCGCAAATATAAAAACAGGGAATTTAAAATTTAAAATGTAAAATCTAAAATGAGAGGCTATAAAGCAAAGGGAAACAGTTTTACATTCTACATTTTGCTGTTTTACATTTCTTATTCCACATCCGCTTCCCACAAACCCTGCTCAATTACTTCCAGCAGGTTTTTGTCCGGATCGTGAAAGTAAAAGGAGCGATGGTGTGCGCCCCAGTTATGCTCGTGTAAAATTTCAATACCGGCCTCTTTTACTTCACGCACGGTTTTATCGTACTCGTTCCTCTCTACTTCAAAGGCAAAATGAACCGGGCCGCTTGCGCCGTGCGGCGGCAATTCTTTTTCCTGCAATGTTTTGGCGGCCACAAAACAAAGCAGCACCGACTCGCCGGCTCTAAAGAAGACGTGTCTTCCTTCCACAAATGAAATCAATGGCAAGTGAAGCTTAACGGTGTAAAACTCTTTTGTGGCTTGTAGGTCTGTTACGTAAATGCAGGTTTCTTTAATACGGGCAATGTTCACGGCAAGGCTTAATGATTGCATAAATTTAATTCAAAGAAATTTTTGCAACGCGATGGTTACACTTCCTTCTTTACTCGACAATGATTTCTATAAGTTTACCATGCAGCAATGCGTGGTCAAATTGTTTCCGCGGGCCAAGGCCCGCTATCGTTTTATTAACCGCGGCGGCCACCTTTTCCCGCACGGTTTTGCCAAAGCTTTGCAAGCATCGGTAAACGCCATGGCTTCGCTGCAGCTAAGCGGCGAAGAAAAGCGCTGGCTCGCGCAAACCTGCCCTTATCTAGACCCGGTTTACCTCGATTTTCTGCAGGGCTATCGTTACGATCCATCGGAAGTGCTAATTGAACAAAACGGTGATGAAGTAAGCGTTTCGGTAGAAGGCCATTGGTACCGCACCATTTTGTGGGAAGTGCCGCTGCTTTGCCTCGTTTCCGAAAACTATTACCGCTTGCAAAATGCCGTTCGCGAAAGCGACGCTGAAGTGGAACAAAAAGCAAAACAAAAGATTGAAAGCTATGCCGATATGAACGTAACGGTTGCGGAATTCGGTACACGGCGGCGGCATTCCTTTAATGTGCAAGAGCATGTGATAAAAGCGTTGAAGCAATACGGAAAAACTTTTGTGGGTACGAGCAACGTTTACCTGGCCATGCTGCACGAAACAAAACCCATTGGCACTCACGCACACGAATGGTTTATGTTTCATGCGGCGAGATACGGCTTTAAAATGGCTAACGCATTGGCCCTGGAAAATTGGGTGGCCATTTACCGCGGCGATTTGGGCATTGCGCTTTCCGATACATTTACGACTGAAGAATTTTTCGAAGTTTTCGATAAAAAATTAGCCCGCTTGTTCGACGGCGTTCGCCACGACAGCGGCGATCCTTTGCGCTTTGCCGACAAGACCATTCGTCATTACCAAAGTCTCGGCATTGATCCGTTGAGCAAGGCCATTATTTTTTCGGATGCGTTGAACGAAGAGAAAGTTGCCGCCATTGCTGCGCATTGCCGGGGCCGAATTGGAATGTCTTTTGGCATTGGCACCAACTTTACCAACGACGTGGGATTAACGCCAATGAATATTGTGATGAAGATGACCGAAGCCTTGCCGGAAGGACAAACATGGACACCGGTTGTTAAACTCTCCGACGAACCCATGAAGCATACCGGCGATGAGCGAATGATTGCGCTGGCGAGGGCCGTGTTGCAGATGGATGAAAACAAAGAGTAAGACACTCGTCTGGTGTCAGCTTAGTTCTTTTTGCATTTTGTGATGGCCGACGCCTACTTCAAAAAACTGTTCGCCGCGAATTTTGTAACCGCATTTTTGATAAAAGCCAATGACCGCATCTCTTGCGTGCATCATCAGTGTTTGGTAGCCGCGTTCTTTGGCAATGCTTTCGGCAAAGGCAACGATGGCTGCGCCAATGCCTTTTTGCTGAAGTACGGTATCCACGGCCATTTGGCGTAATTGCAAAGTGTTTTCGTCAATGTGTGTGAGAATGCAGCAACCAATTAGTTTGTCTTCTTCAAAAGCGCCAACCAATGCATCACTTTTTTCTTTTTCAGGGTTGATGTAGGAACGCGGGATGCCGATGGGATCGAGCAAAACCTTCATGCGAAGAGCAATCATGGCCTCGTATTCGGGTGTGTTGGTGGTGATTGTTTTTAATTCCATAGCCGGGTTAAATATAAGTCTCGCAAATGGACGTTCCGGCGAAGAAAAGAATTGTGTCGTTGTGGTTTTTTTCGTGCTCAACAGCGAACAAAGCGTACAAGTGTGCCCTTCGACTTTGCTCAGGATAAACTCGCAACAAAAGCTTCATAGAAGCGCTGTAGTTTGGTACATAAATATTTTCGCACAGAGCCAAGAAGCAAAGGAGAAAGAAAAACATTTGCCCTCATCACCAACCTCAAACTTCAAATATCGAACCTCAAACTGTTTACACAGCTTTCATAAACGGCCGGCGCACTTCTTCCTCTTCGTGTAATTCATGCAAGGCCACAGCGAGTTTATTCGTCTTTACAAAATTGCACCAGTGGCAATCGTCTTTGCCGCAGCCGGTGTAAAAATCCTTGCGCTGAATTTTCATCCATACGTCTTTGATCTGCTGTTTTACAAGGTCAATGTCAATGGAAGAAATGGAAATATTTTCCTTGCGGTATTGCTTCTTTTTATCGGGTTCTACAAAATCAAATTCAACCGATGTAACGTTCCAGTCTTTGGGATAGAGGTCCAGCAAAATTTTGTAAAAGACTGCTTGCCGCCAGTAATCGCCGCCGTGCGGTTCTTTGCCCGGACGGGCCAATTTATCCACGCATTTTTCGGGGTCGCCGGTTTTGTAATCAATCACCGTGGCGTCCTTGCCGTTGAACTCAATCTTGTCAATTACGCCGCGCAGCGGAATGCCGTCGAGCATCTGGTTGCGAACGTTTAATTCTATTGCCACCACCTTGTTCCATTTGGTGATGTAGGTGTTGTAGTAATTCTTTAAAATCTCCACGCCGTATTCAAGCCTGCGGTTGTATTGTTCTCTCGTAAAGCTTTCGCGATGGCGCTTCATGTGCCAGGTGAAGTCGCCCAAAAAATCATCAAGCAGGGGAAAGTTCTCCGTCTTCTTCATTTTGTTGAACAAACTTTCGAGGGCATAGTGCACGGCCGAACCAAATTCCATTGCTTCATTTTGCGGGGAGGGAATGCGAACCACGTGCTGGTAATAAAATCCAAGGGGGCATTTTAAATATGCGTTCAGGGTAGAGACGCTCATTGTAAAATTTTGCACGTAACGGTCTATCACCTCGTCGTCGAGGTGCGCCACTTCCGGCGCCGCATTTTTTTGGAATTGCAGCACGCTGAATTCGGCAATAACATCATCATTTAAACGCACCGGCTCTTTCGGCAGGTTGTGCTCCGTTTGAATTTCGGCAAGGAACATCGTTGCTTCCAACTGCTTGCCTTCGTTTGTATATGCAGGGTAAGAAATGTAAAGATGTTTTTTCGCTCTTGTCAACGCCACGTAAAACAGGCGGCGCAATTCCTCGGTATCGTTGGCCTTTGCACCCGTTACAAACAACGTATCGGGAAAGGAAAATCCATTGAAGGGCTTGCGTTTTTTCTCCCAACAATTTGATGCATTGCCAACGAAAAACACGTACTCAAATTCCAATCCTTTTGAGCCGTGAGCGGTCAGCAGGTTCACGCCTTTTTCGGCGCCGCTTACCTGCACCAGCGGAAGAACCAAGCCTTCTTTTCGCATCAGTTCAATGCGGTTCATGAACTCGTGCAGCGGCAGCAAAGGATGGCGACGTGTTTCTTCTTTCACGTGTTCGTAAAAGCCGGCAAGAAGTTGCATCAATTTGTTTTTCTCTGCGTGTTGCATGATGTGACCGAGAAAGCCCGCTTCACGAACAACTTTTTCCAGCAAGGTTTGCAGTGTTTCGTTCGATACGGCTTTGATCAATTCTTCAAACGTTCGCGAGGCTTCCTTCAATCCGCCGTGCAGACCTGTATCGAACAAGGTCTTTTGCGGTTGCGCCGCTTCTTCACAAAGCCATTGCCGCAGCGAGGTTTGCTGCCCTTTGTAACATAATTCAGAAACTCTCATGCTGGCTTTTGCAATTTCAATGGAAGGAATATTGAGCCATTCAAAGTGCAGAATCTCAAACAGCATTTCATCGCCGCTGTACGGAATGTCGTGTTCGGCAGTGAGATAATTTAAAACGAGAAGCAACTGCTGAATCAACGGCTGATCGAGAATATTGAGATTTCGTTTGCTGTAATAGGGAATGCCTTTTAACCGCAGGTAAGCTGCCAGTTCTACGCCGTATTTGTTCTCGCGGTAAATAACGCCGATGTTGTTACCGGCCACGTTTTGATTAATTAGTTCTTCAATCTTCAGCACCGCGCCGATCATCTCGTCACGTTGCGTTTCGTACTCAAGTATCGTTGGTCGTGGATCGTTGTCCGCTGTTCGCAGTGCTCCGTCGGCCAACGGCAAACGATCAACGGCTAACAACTCTTTACTCAGGCCTTCAATCTTTTTCACCAACCGCTCTTCGTTGTTTTCAATAAGTGTTTTTGAGATGTCAAGAATAGGTTGCGTAGAACGATAGTTGTTAACCAGCACAACCTTTAGCAAATCTTCTTCGTAAACTGAAGCGAAGGATAACATGTTCTCCACGTTGGCGCCCTGAAAACGGTAAATGCTTTGATCGTCGTCTCCTACGACAAACACGTTGGGCTTGTCCCAATAATTAATGAGCAGTCGCACAATTTTGTTTTGGCTGCCACTGGTGTCCTGGTATTCGTCCACCAGAATGTATTGAAATTTTTCCTGGTAATTGCGCAACAAATCTTCGGCTGTTTCAAAAGCTTCAATCACCCAGGCAATCATGTCGTCAAAATCGTAACGGTTACGACCGCGCATCAGACTTTGAAATTTCTTGAACTCGCCGCAAGCCGCCCGCAACTTTTCCATCTTTTCTTTCTGTTCTTCAATCTTGTCCCATCGCACGTCGCCTTTCTTGAAATCCTTTGTTGCTCGCTTGCAAATGAAGTCTTCGCGGTATTGCAGGTCGTTGATGTATTCGTCAATCTTTTCGCAAATAAAATTACCCGTCCATCCTTCGCGTTTCATCAGGCTAAACAGATTTTGCAAAGCATTTATCTCAAAATACACATCGCCGCGATAACGCTTTAGCGGATGTTCTTTCGGGAAAGCGTCAATGAGTTCTTTCATCAACTCAATGCGCTCCAAATCGGAAAGCGGATCGAGCGCCGTTTTTTCAAACAAGCCAAGATTGTCCTGAATGACGTCGTTGCAAAAAGCATGAAAGGTGGAGATGTTCACGCGGTAGGCATCGGGGCCGATGAACTGCGATAGGCGGCGGCGCATGGCAATGGCGCCGGAATCAGTGTAGGTAAGGCAAAGAATGTTTGAAGGTTCTGTGCCGATGTCCGTCAGCAATATTTTACCGATGCGTGCACTGAGGATTTGCGTTTTGCCCGTGCCCGGACCGGCAATCACCATCACGGGACCTTCGGTTTGGTCAACGGCAAGACGTTGCTGTTCGTTGAGGCGGTTGTATTCTTCGTTGAATTTCTTGAGGAGATGGTCACGGTTAGCCATAAGCCAAAACTAAGATTTTTAGGAAAGACGGCCGACGGCTTTTCGGCCAGAAAGAAAATTTATGCGTCTTGCATTCACGCACTTGACGGTAGAGCATAGGAAGCCTCTTGCCGTAAACAAAAAAGCATTTGAACCGCCAGAAGGCCTTCAAATGCTGTTGATAACAAATTTGCAACCCGGTGGGTTGCAGCTATCCTAATGCGTTAACAAGTAAAGGACGATAAATCCAATGGCAAGTGATCCGAAAATTAAAAGACCACTCATTTTCTCTGAAATTTTGCTGTTGCTATTCATACTGACAGATTTTTTAAAGCAAAGGGGCTTTCAGAGGGGTAGACAGGAAATTCAGAGGAAGGATGCGGCAAATGTAAAGGCCGCAAGCCAATTCTGCAAACCTTAGCCGGTTCTGTAACAATCGTTAATTTGGCTCAACCTCTTTAATACATTTTGCGGATGAAAAACGTTTGCCTGCTCGCCTTCGCATTTCTTACGCTTGCGGTTTGCCGCGTTTACGCCGGTGAAAACAATTCAGCAACCGACACGATGCGTTATCAATTGGTTTGGGCCGATGAATTTAACGGCAACAGAATTGACACAACTGCCTGGACGTTTGAAGCCGGCAACAGCGGCTGGGGCAACAACGAACACGAATTTTATCAGGCGTCGAACGCAACGGTTAAAAACGGAAACTTAATCATTACGGCAAGAAAAGAATCCGTTGGCACAGCGTCGTACACATCAGCGCGAATGAAAACACAGGGCAAGAAAAAATTTTTATTCGGTCGCATTGAAGCGAGAATAAAAATTCCCGTTGGTCAGGGTTTATGGCCTGCCTTCTGGATGCTGGGAGAAAACATTTCGAGTGTGGGCTGGCCGAAGAGTGGCGAGATTGACATCATGGAGCACATCAACACCGACAGCCTTTTGTACGGTACGGCGCATTGGGACGGAGGAAAGGGACACGTTCAGTCGGGCGACACGATTTTATTTTCACCATCAGTTTATCATGCGTACGATGTAGAATGGACGCCTGAAAACATCATCTGGCAGGTTGACGGAAAAGAATATCACCGCTTAAACATTGCAAACGATACCAACAACACCGCGGCCTTTCATCAACCGTTTTTCATCCTGCTCAATTTTGCCGTTGGCGGCAACTGGCCGGGCCATAAAATAGACGAGAGCAAATTGCCCGCCAGCATGTACGTTGACTACGTTCGCGTCTATGAGTTGAAGTGATGTAATTATTCGCCGGTTTGCTTTTGAAACAACAATTGCTCATTGGCTTTTGCAAGTGTGATTAACACGCCGTCTTTCTTTTGCAGCAAAGGCAAGGATGTGTAATTCCATTCCGGGTGCGTACTGGCCATCCAATCAGCAGAAAGATTCAGCGTCACCACAAAATTGTTTGCCGTGTCGGTGGGCAATTCAATCCGCTGGCTGAAAAGTTTGTTCAGGGTTCGAAACACAATCTTGCCGCCGCTTCGCTTGTACACAAATTTTTTTGTGCCCGAAGCATCGTTGCTGAACAAATAACTTCCGCGTCCGCTCAGTTCAAGGCCAACGGAAATTTTTGCACTCATGTTCACACCGTCTTTATCAAGAACGGTGAGCCAGATGCTGTCGCCCGGAACCGTAGTGGCTTCGATACTTTTTACGACGGCAAAAGTTTTTGGATTTACCGGTGTGAACCTGATAATCTCTTTTTCTTTCATCCATTTTCCAAATGAAAGTTGCGCCGATGCTTCGCAACCGATTTGGTAAGCATAAGTGCCGCCGGTATAAAGTTTAAGCGTGCTTGTACAAGTCGTGCCGCTCTGCTCTGCTTGGTAAGTTTCGTGCGGTTGTGCTTTTGCAAAGAGGACACAAGAAGTAAAAAGAAGGCCGAAAGAAGATTTCATGGCAAAAAGGTAAGCGTAAATATAAATTGCTTTTGTGCGACGCAGCCAAAGCGTCATAACAGCAATAAGGCTTGTTACATAAAGGCAATCGGAAACGAACGCAGGTTTGAAATGTACCGTGCAAAACGGCGTTGGTATAAGCGTACTTGTGCATTACGGGTGCGGCCAGTATATTGCGCCAACAAACAATTCGGATGGAATCAACTATGTCGGCAATCAACAGCGCCACTTCTTCAGCGAGTATAGAAACCGTTTTGCGAGTCGAAAACCTGCGTGTGACCTACGGTTCTTTTACGGCCGTTCACGACGTTTCATTCTCCGTGCAGGGCGGCGAAATTTTTGGTCTGCTCGGGCCGAACGGCGCCGGCAAAACCAGTAGCTTAAGTGCCATTGAAGGACTGCTAAAACCAGCGGCGGGCAACATTGCCGTGGGCGGTTACAACCTGAAAGAAAAGCCACTTTACGCCAAGGCAAACATGGGCATTCAGTTGCAGTCAACTTCCTTTCAATCCGAACTGACCGTAACCGAAATCATTCGGCTATATGCCGCTGTTTATGGCCTCTCGTTTTCCGATAGCGAGATTGATGCTTTGCTTCAAAACATAAAGCTTGAAACAGCAAGTAGTAAACGTTTTGGGCAATTGTCGGGCGGACAACAGCAAAGGGTTTCGCTTGCCATTGCCACGATGCACAAACCCAAACTGGTTTTGTTGGACGAACCCACAACGGGCCTTGACCCCCAATCGCGGCGGCAGTTGTGGGAGCGCATGGAAAGTTTGCGCAACGCCGGACACGCCATCCTGCTCACCACGCATTCAATGGAAGAAGCAGAAGCCGTTTGCGACCGCATTGCCATCATTGACCACGGCCGCATCATTGAAATAGATGCGCCGCAAGCCATTATTGATCGTCACCGGAATGACGCTGAAGTAATTCGTGCTTCACGCAAAGGAAAGATTACACTCGAAGACGTTTTCATTGGTTTAACCGGAACGGCCATCCGTTCTTAAAAAAACATTTATGCCTGCTGCATTACCCAAAACATCCGCTGCCATGACAGCCTTGCTTCGCGCCGATTTTACCACGCAATGGCGCAACCGCCGTTCGGTCGTTCTTGTGTTGCTGGTGCCCGTTATTATTTTAATGTCCTGGAAAGGTTTGGTAAGTAAGCTCGGTCCGGCCTTTGTGCTTTCTACCGGCATTACCATTGGTTTAACGGCCATTGGTTTAATGGGTTATTCAAATGCACTTGCAAGAGATCGTGACAAAGGAATTTTTCAGCGCTTGCGGGTAGCGCCCATTCCCACGTCGTACATCATGATGAGCCGCCTTGCGGTGCAAATGGCCATGATTATTTTGCTCACAACGCTGGTGTTTATCGTGGGCTACCAACGCCTGCACATTGAATTGCCTGCACAGAGTTATGTGCTTGGCTTTTTAACCGCCTTTGCCGGCGGTGCTTTGTACTTGGGTTTGGGACAAATGATTGCTGGCCTTGTAAAAAATTCCGAGACCGTGAATTCGACGACACGCCTTGTGTATTTTGTTTTCATCATGGTAGGCATGTTCGGCGATTTGGGCATGTTGGGCGACCAGATAAAAAAGATTGTGCACTATTCGCCGTGGGGCACGGTGAAAACCATTGTGTCAGCGGGGCTGCAACCCAACGGTTGGAGCAACGAAGCCACATTGGCTTTGTTGCTGACGGCTGCTTATGCCTTTGTATTTTCTTACCTCGGCATTAAGTGGTTTCGGTGGAACGTAAAGTGATGAATGATGAATGATGAATGATGAATGATGAATGAAGTCTCTTCTAAACGCTTAGAAATTTCATTGCCACGTAAAGCCATGCTTCTTTGCCAGAGCTAAGTTTCACTTTAATTCTTCCATAACCTTCTGGCTCGTATTTGTCAGCGTTAAGAAGCTCTTCTTCTGTTAATTTAAAAACAGTTCCCTTAATGCTGTCGCTTTCGTTGTTTGTAGCCACGGCTATTTGCTGCGTCTTTTGTTCCCCTTTGGCAAGAAAGGCTTCGTCTTTGATTTCGATTGAAATTGCTTTGTAACCGTTTAATACATCCGGCCAGCCTTGTAAGCTCCTTCCGAATAATTCTTTTTGAACGGTTTGTTTCTGAAGCGTTCCGTAGGAAAAGAGGTAAGTGTTCATGTCTATTCGTGAAGGGGAACAGAAGAAGTTACAACAAGCGATTTTTAAGTCATGGTTTGGAAATGCCCCGTTGCGTGCTCATTATTTGGTTAATAACTTTTTCAACTAATTACGTATCCATGGGAATAATAACATTCCCTATTTTTTGACCGGTTGCTACGTACTGATAGGCCTCAACTATTTTATCCAGTGGATACTTTCTGTCTATAACCGGTTTGAAGTTTCCTTTCTCAATCAAATCTTTAATAAAGGCAAGGGCTGCTATAATACTTGTAGAAAAGTAGAAAACCACTTTTTTGCTTCGCAGAAGTGGGGTGATAATTAGGAGGAAAAGGTTTATCAACCCACCCGATGAAGTATAAACGCCGTTCGGCTTTAAGAGCCTTTTGCATTTAAAAAAACTACTCTTGCCTACGGCATCAAAAACAAAATCATAGCGTTCGCTATCTTTTGTGAAATCCTCCGTTGTGTAATCAATTACTTTATCAGCACCCAATGACGTGATGAGTTCCCTGTTTTCACTCTTGCACACTGCCGTGATATACACTCCATAGAATTTTAAGAATTGAACATACGATGAACCGATTGCCCCCGTTGCTCCATAAACCAATGCTTTTTGCCCGGGCTTTGGTTTTAACGGGATAATTTGTATTGCAGCGTAAACCGCACCTTCCAGGCAGGCTGCTGCCTCGTCGTATGATACGTTGAGAGGCATTGTAATCATCACTTTTGTTGCTTTCTCTTCCGGTAGTGTAAAATATTGCGTATGAGACCCACAACCAAAACCGCCGCCAAAGCCCATGACTTTATCACCTGCTTTAAAGGATTGCACAGCAGAACCCGCGGCTACAACTTCGCCGGCAAAGTCAGTTCCAATGATTGATGCCCGTGGTTTAAATAATCCGGTAAAAAACCGCATAGCAAACGGTTTGCCTGAAAGTACATGGCAATCACTTCTGTTTACGGTGGTGGCATGCACTCTTATCAGCACTTCATTATCGGTTGGCGTTGGAATGCTGATCTCTTGTACGCACAAATCACCGGGTAAACCATATTTAGAACGTATCGCGGCTTTCATACAAGTTTTAAATAATGCACAATTATTGGTGCACCCTCTTACTCCAAACCTACTTAATTTTTAACGCCAAACAACGCAAGAACAGCCGTTCATTCCTCTTCAAACCAGCCGTACCTCTCAGTAGTTTTGCCCTTCACTCTTAACCACAAATCATGAAAGCAATTATTCTCACCGAAGCCGGTTCAGCCGATAATCTTAAACTTCAGGAAGTAGATACACCGCGGCCAAAAGAAGATGAAGTCCTCATTAAAGTAAAGGCCATCAGCATCAATCCCGTTGACGTCAAAACCCGCAAGGGCGGCGCTTTGCTAACCAGTCTTCAGGAAAGCCCGCCCGTAATTTTAGGCTGGGACCTTGCCGGTGATGTAACCGCTGTTGGCACGGACGTTACAAAATTTAAAACCGGCGATAAAGTCTTCGGCATGATCAACTTTCCCGGACGAGGCAAGGCTTATGCCGAATATGTAACTGCCCCTGAAGCGCACCTTGCGCACATCCCCAAAGGCATTGGTTACGAAGAAGCGGTGGCCACAACGTTGGCTGCACTTACGGCCTGGCAAGTGCTGGTGCATCAGGCCGAAATAAGGGCAGGGCAACGAGTGCTTGTTCACGCAGCGGCCGGCGGCGTGGGGCATTTTGCCGTGCAGATCGCAAAGCAATTTGGCGCTTACGTTATCGGTACGGCTTCGGCTGCCAACAACGAGTTTTTGAAAAGCCTTGGCGTTGACCAAACGGTTGATTACACCCGCGAAGATTTTTCGCAAACGCTAAGAGATATTGACATCGTGCTGGACCCAATCGGCGGCGAAACCACCATCAAATCTTTGCAGGTACTAAAGCCAGGCGGAACACTCGTGTCCATTGTGAGCGGTGTGAAGGCAGAAGCGCAGTCTATTGCAGGAGAAAACAACATCGCCGCAAAAAATTACCTCGTTCATTCCAGCGGCGAAGACACGGAACAACTTGCCGTTTTGCTGAAGGAAGGAAAATTGAAGCCCACAATCTCGGGTCGTTACACGCTTGAACAAATGCCCGAAGCACACCGCAAAATTGAAACGGGAAAAACCAGAGGAAAGATCGTGGTTAACGTTGGTTAAAGAAATGCGCTTGCAACCTCACGGCTTCAAAAAATTGAATAATTTAAACGGCTTCTGTCGCAGAAAAAAACAGAAGCAAAGCCGCTGATGAAAAATATCGTTACGCTCCTTCTGTTCTCCTTGCTTGCTCTTGCCTCTTTTGCACAAAAAGAAAAGCTGGCAAAAGTTGTTGCGGGCTTCCCGGTGAATTACGAAGAAGACAGCGTGGGCACTTACCTTCTTCCTGATGTACTAACGTTGAACAACGGCCAAAAAGTGGGCGATGCAAAAACATGGACCGAGAAGCGCAGGCCTGAAATTATAAAGCTGTTTGAAGAAGAGCAATTTGGCAAAATGCCGCCGCGTCCTGCGGCTATACGCTTTGATGTTTTTGACAAGGGAACGGAAGCCTTCAACGGCAAAGCCATTCGCAAACAGGTGCGTGTTTATTTTACAAAGGACACGGCGCACAAGATGGATTTGCTCATCTATTTTCCGGCAAAGCAAACAAAGCCTTCACCGCTTTTGCTCATCATAAATTTTTCTGCCAACAGCAGCGTGGTTGACGATCCCGGTGTACGACAAGGTTTCATCTGGAACAGAGAAGGAAAGAAAGTTCCCGCACCGAAAACCTCGTTCGGAAAGATTAACGTGGACACCTTTGTTTCGCAAGGCATCGGCATTGCCACGGTTTATTACGGCGACATCGAGCCTGACTTTAAGGAAGGTTATAAATACGGCATCCGCGGCGCTTATTTAAAGCCTGGACAAACAACGGTAGCGAACGATGAATGGGGCGCTATCTCTGCCTGGTCGTGGGGTTTAGGCCGTGCGATGGATTATTTCGAAACCGATAAAGACATTGATGCAAAACGCATCGCCTTGCACGGCATTTCAAGGCTGGGCAAAACCGTTTTGTGGACGGGTGCACACGATCCGCGATTCAAATTGGTGATTGCAAGTTGTTCGGGCGAAGGCGGCGCGGCAATCAGCCGCCGCAATTACGGTGAAAGCATCAACCACATGACCGATACTTCTCGTTATTATTACCAGTTTGCACCCAACCGTCACAAGTACGCAAGCGACCCAAATAAGTCTCCGATTGATGCGCACATGCTCGTTGCGCTGATGGCGCCACGGCCGCTGCTTTTGCAAACCGGCGACACCGATTATTGGTCCGATCCGAAGGGTGAATTTTTGGCGGCCATTGCCGCCGAACCGGTTTATAATTTGTTCGGCAAAAAAGGCCCAGGCACAACGGTGATGCCGCAAGCCGGTGATCAATCTCTATTAAACACGTTAGGTTATTACATGCACGCAGGCGGCCACGGAACCGTACCTTCCGATTGGGTGGTGTACATGACGTATCTGAAAAAATATTTGTAGTTCTTCAGGTCAAAATTCAAAAGTAAAAAGTCGAAACAGCGAGCACCAGTTGACAATTCTTTTTACTTTTTACTTCTTTCTCATGCACAATAAAAAATCCCGCCGCCGCTTTTTAAAACTTGGAGGACAAGCATTGCTTCTAAGTCCTCTTGCTTCTTCGCTTGTTGGTTGCAGTACAACAAAAGCATCTGCGAATAATACGCCAACCACAAACCACAAACTGCCAACCACAAACCTTTCTTTCAACGTTCGCGATTTTGGTGCAACGGGAGATGGCAAAACAAAAGACACGCTTTCCATTCAACAAGCTATTGATCGTTGTTGGGTGCTTGGTGGCGGAGAAGTTTTGTTTCCACCGGGTGATTATTTCACCGGTGCCATCGCACTGCGTTCAAAGGTTATGCTTCGGCTGGAGAAAGGCGCCAGCATCATTGGTTCACCCGACTTTGCCGATTATCCTGTGGCACAAGTGCGTTGGGAAGGCAAGTGGATCAAAGGACATACGGCATTGATTTATGCTTTTGACGCAAACAACATCGGCATCCTTGGCGAAGGAAAAATCATAGGCAACAATGCCTTGGGCGGAAGGCCAACGGCACAATATCCTTTGCGTCATCCGGCGCTGATTGAACCCATTGGATGCAATGGCATTCACTTCGAAGATTTCTCCACGAGCTATCATCTCATGTGGTCCATTCATCCAACGTATTGCGACAACATCACGATAAAGAATCTAACCATTCGCAGCACCGGCGGAAACGGCGACGGCATTGACCTCGATTCCTGCAAGCATGTATTGGTTGATGGCTGCGATATTGAAACCGGCGACGATTGCATTTCGTTGAAATCGGGGAGAGGAATGGAAGGTTACACCTTGTTGCGTATCACCGAAGATGTGCACATCACCAACTGCACCTTTGCCGACACCATCTTTGCCTGCATCGGCATTGGCAGCGAAACATCGGGCGGCATTCGCAACGTACTCATTGAAAATTGCAAATTCACCAAGGCGCAAACACACGCCATCTACATCAAAAGCCGTCCGGGCCGCGGCGCTTTTATTGAAGACGTTACCTGTCGCAATCTCGATGTATCGGATACGTCACAAGGCTTCCTTCGCTTCAATATTTTGGGCAGCGGCATTCAGGATCCGGAACCTGTGCCCGGTGAAGAAGGAATTCCGACAATCAAAAATTTTCGCTTTTCCGATATACGGCTGAATGACGTTCCTGTATTGGTTGACGGCAGGGCCGTGCATCCTGCGAAACCATTGGAGGGATTAGTTCTGGAGAACATCAGCGGTACGTGCAAAAAAGGAATTACGCTGGCGAACGTGAAGAACGCAAGGCTTCGCAACATAAAAGTTAGCGGTTACAGCGGCCCGTTGCTTTCAACTCATAATGTAAGTGGAAGTGGATTGGAAGGCGCTGTCGCAATTGACGCACCCAAACTTCCCGAACCGATTATTGCACCAACGCAACCGTACAAACTTCATTGATCTTGATTTTCTTCGTTCTTCTTCTCACGGTTATTCAAAATCCACACAGCAATTGTTCGGGCAATGCCTTTTTGTTTTGAAAACTTCGAAGACTGTTCGACACCGGTTAAGTTTTTACAGAAGCTCTCCTTAGTAATTGTGCACAGCCGCACGGCTTTTCCGAACCGTTCTTTCCACTTTGGCTAAAACAAACGAAGGCGCCGCTTTTTTTTGGCAACGGTTTGAAAACTCAATCTCTTCTTTATCTTTGTCTCGCATTCAATTTGTGCAGCCGCACAGGGCCTCGCCGCCTCACTTTACTTGTTTCTTAGTTAAGGTCAGTTTTACAGTTTACGCAAGTTCAGTTCGAATCATTGTTCGTGTCACTTTTACGTTCACGCTAAAAACGACAACTATGAGGCTATCTGATTTTATCCTGTTAAGCGAAGAAGAAAAGAAACGCACGGTGCTGCACCAGGGAGCACTGCTTGCCCGAAGCGAGCAGGATGACCGAATGGTCTTCCTGTTTCAGATGGAGGACTATTACGTGGAAACCTTTTGCAACCCACAGAGCAAGGCCATTGAGGAGTACCGGGCTTTTGGCGACACCGCGCTTTTGCAACCGTATTTACAAGCCATTTCTTTACGCGGCTTGCTAGCGAACGAGTGAGTGCATCGGGCAAAAGGCTTTAAGATTGTTTTGGCAACAAATTAAACCGCAATCATTATCTTCACGCCGTTAATTTGAGCCTCGCATCAGTAATCGTTAATTAGTCTGCCTCGTTGCATCTTAGTTAGTCTTACTTCTGCCTTTCTCAAGTATTTCTCATTTTTTAATTTCAACAGAACATGAACATTTATGTTTCCAATTTAAGCTTCAACGTACAGGATGAAGATTTAAAAGAATTTTTTACACCTTATGGTGAAGTAACCTCAGCTAAAGTGATCAACGACCGCGAATCAGGCCGCTCAAGAGGCTTTGGTTTTGTGGAAATGAGCGACGACGAAGCAGCCAAAAAAGCCATTGCCGAATTGAACGATGCAGCCGTTGACGGCCGCACTATTAAAGTCATGGAAGCCAAACCCAAGGAAGACAAACCACGCGGTGGCGGTGGTGGTTTCCGTGGCAACGGTGGCGGTGGCTACAACAACGGCAACAGCTACAACAAAAACAGGTATTAAGTTTTTTGCTTTATAGCCTTCAAAGCCCCGGTTCATCCGGGGCTTTTGTTTTGCGTGGTTGGAGAAAAATATACCAAAAGAAGTTGAGGGAAACGATTGCTCTGCCTATCAATCGTTGTATGATCTGCGCATTGCTCAACGGCAAACAAAACGCACAAGCGACCCCACAATCTCAATCGCTAGATGAACGCTTGGCTCTAAAAATGTTCTCTGCACAAGGTTATCGCGGCTTCAATTTATTACCGGTTCTGTTTTCTCTCGCAGCGCATCTTCCACATAACCTTTTTTCAATTGTTCGTAAAAGGAATGTTTGTCTATCAATAACGCGGCAACGTTGGAGACAAGCGCTGCCACCATCAGGTGAAAAATCACGCTGTGCCGGTCGGTCATTTCCAATACCAAAATAGCCGACGTAAACGGCGTGCGGGTAACGCCGGTTAAGAAGCCCACCATGCCGCAAAGAATGAGCAAGTTTGCGTTGGAGCCCGTTACATCAAACAAAGACGAAAGCCAGCCGCCAATCGAAGCGCCGGCCGCCAGCGAAGGCGCAAACACACCGCCTGCCGCGCCGGTGTTGAAACAAATAATTGGGCCGGCAACTCTCAACAAGGCCGTGTCCCAGCCGGCGGCTTTGTCGCTTGTAAACAACAACTGGTTCATCAGCACTTTGCCCGAACCTAAAACAGCGGGATGAACAAAGTAGGCCGCAGTTGCAACGGCAAGCCCGGAAAGGAGCAAAAACAAAACGGTTTTTGCGGTACCGAAATTCCGTTTCCAACGCATAACCACCAAAATGGCTTTGCACATTAAACTGCCCAAAAGACCGGCAGCAATGGCCGTTGCCATCACGCCTAGAAAAATGGAAAACCGCAATCCCGTTACTTCGGGATAACCGAGGTAGAGATAAGGGCCGAGGAAGCCTTGTGCGGTTAAGCCCGCAATGATGACTGCTGAAAAAAGCGCCGTGCGAAAATGGCGCACGTGAATTTTTGCGAGTTCCTCAACGGCAAACACAATTCCGCCGAGCGGCGTGTTGAATGCTGCCGCCAGACCCGCGGCGGCGCCTGTTAACACAAAGCTTTGATCGGAAAGCCGCGACCAGGTTTTGGGTATCCATTTGTGAACGATGTAAAACACCGAGCCGGCAATCTGTATCGTTGGCCCTTCGCGGCCAATGGCGCCACCGCCTAAGACCATCACAAAACTGGAAAGGATTTTTACGGCTGCAATGCGCAGGCTTAACAGGCGGCCAATCTTGTCTTCGTGTTTGGGTGTAGCCAAATCAATGGCGGCCATCACTTGCGGTATGCCGCTACCTTTTGCGTTGGGCGAAAGTTTTACTACCACCACCCAGGCCAGTAAAAAACAAAATGGCGTCACCAGAAAAATGAGCCAGCCGTGCCAGGCGAGTAAATGATGGAGAATGTCTTCGGCCAAGCCAAAAAGTTTTGTATAACCAACGGCTATAAGGCCCACAAACAGCGAAGCAATCCAAAACGGAATGGCCTGCTGTGCGTTTGCCCGCAAGCGGTCGGGGATGAGCAGATCCGTTGCAAAGGTGAATCGTCGCTGAAGGCGAAGTTTAAACGGTTCTTTCGGCATAGGTTATACGTGGGTAAGGGTGTTTTGTACAATCGTGCAAAGCTAACCGAAAGAAAGTGCGGCGTGGCCTTTGTTTTGTATCCTTCAAAATTGCTTGTTAAAATCAAGGGGCCTTTCCTTGAAGGCCAGATTTTTTGTTAATCGTAAAAAACCTTTTATGACAGCAGGATATCACCAGTATCAATCGTGTATTGAAGCTTGTTTGAAATGCGCCGCTATCTGCAACCATTGCGCTTCATCGTGCACAGAGGAAGAAGACGTAAGAATGATGGCGCGGTGCATACAGTTGGACATGGAATGCGCGGCACTGTGTTACGCATCGGCGCAATTAATGAGTTTGGGAAGTGAAAAAGCAAAAGAAATTTGCCGGCTTTGTGCTGATGTTTGCCAGGCTTGCAGCGAAGAATGCGGCAAACACGAAACCGAACATTGCCGGGAGTGTGCGCAGGCATGCAAGCAATGTGCTGACGAATGCAGGAAGATGGCGGCCTGAGTCTTCGCAACACTTTTGTTGCAAGCGCAGCGATTGATTTATTTTTATCACTTAACATTTCACTTCAAACCCTTTTATGCCTTTTGACCAGTACCACGAACCGCCCGAAGAACTCTCGCAACAAACCCGCACGCTGGCCCGCATGATGGCTTCGCTGATTGAAGAAATCGAAGCCATCAACTGGTACGAGCAGCGCATCTCGGTAGAAAAAGACAAGCAGGCGAAAGCCATTATGGAAAACGCTCAGGAAGAAGAATTCAAGCATTTTGGAATGGACCTTGAATTTCTCCTGCGCAAAAAAGAAAAATGGCGCACCACGTTGGAAGCAATTCTTTTCAAAGATGGCGACATTGTAAAACTGGGCGAAAAGGGCGAGAAGAAAGCGGAGTAAATTGTCCGGCTATTTTTTAACCACAAAGAACACGGAGGGATTTACACAGAGAGACACGGAGAAATTCTTTGTGCTTCTCTGTGTAGTTTTCTTTGTGGTTAAAAATGCCGAGCAGCGAAAAGGCGCTGAAGTGTGCCCTTCGACAATGCCGGGATAAACTCCACGAAAGATCAATGGATAGACGAACTTTTGGCACATAAAAAAGCCGCACCTTCTGATGCGGCTTTTCCTTTTACAAGAAATTTTTAAAAGCCTTTCTTCTCGTCGCCGCCTTCAGCGTTTACCATGTCAATCATTGCCGTCAGTTCGGTTACAAGTTCATCGGCGCTACCACCGAAGCCCACGGCTTTAAAGCGAATGTTGTTGTTCCGGTCAATTACAAATTTTGTGGGTATGCCTTCGACCTTAAAGTTTTCTACCACCACAAAATCGTTTCCTTCTTTTGCTTTTGCATCGTCGTACAATACGTGAAAAGGATATTTGTTTTGCGCAACAAAGTCGGTCACTTTTTGCACGCGGTTGCTGTCATTTTCCCAAGTATCAATGAAAAGAAAAACAACGCCGGGATTGTTCTTGTATTTGTTCACCGCCGTTTGCATACCGGGGAAAGAAGCACGGCAGGGTCCGCACCACGTGGCCCAAAAATCAACCACTACAATTTTGCCTTTCAATGATGCTAGCGAGACTTCTTTCCCTTCCAAATCTTTCAACGCAAACTGTGGCGCAGGCATGTTGATCATTTGTTTGGCCAGTTCGGCTTTGAGCTTGTTGTAAGCGGCTTCCTCAAGGTTGCTTATATACGAAGTCCATTGCGCTTGCGTGCCGCCGTTGGCGATGTACAGTCGTTGCAGTTGTTCTTTCATGGCCGGCGTGTACTTGCCTTCTTCCAAAAATTTTTCCAGTTCGGCTTGCGCTGCTTTTGGGCCTTTTGTTTTCTCCGTCAACGCTGTAAAGGCTTCGTTCATGCTTGCGTCTTTGCGTTTTAATCCTTCCATTGCGGCTTTCTCAATGGCGTAAGCTTGTTCGTAATCGCCTTTGTGATAAAGTAAAGTAGCGTACGTGTCGGCGTACATGTTGTGCGTGTTATCAAGGTTGCGCTGATATTGCTTTGCAGTGAGATAAGCCGGTTTGTTTTTCATTGCTTTCTTTTCTTCTTCCACCAACGCCAACGACTGTGCAGAGAAATCCAATCCTGCTTTTGCGTCTTTCGGTTGTTTGTTGATTCCTTCGCCGGAAAGCTTCCAGGCAATGCTGTTCAGCGCATTGGCGTGGGCCTGTTTGTTTTCGATGCGTGCCAGGTATTTTTTGGCTGCCTCATACTTACCTGAATCTGCATACATCCCCGCTATCACCTGGTCAAAAAACGCCAGACGGTTCTTTGCCAACTCGTTGCCGGGGCTACTTGCGGCAGCAAATTTTTGATAGATTGCTTCTCTTTCCGGAAGCGTTTTGGCTTTGTTCCATTCGGCTACCAATTCGGTTTGTTGTGCGGCGGAAGGGTAGCGGCTTTTCAGCAAAGCGGCCACGCTGTCGGCCATGGCTTTATCCTTTAATGCATTCTGATAAAAGAATCGCGTTTGTGTCAGGTCTGCTTCCGAAATTTTCTCGTTCTTTAATCTCTCAGTCAGTAGTTTCCGTAAAGCATCCTGATCGGCCGCATCTTTTGATTGACTCAGATAGCTTGCATATTCCGTTGCAAACTTTTTTTGCGACGCTGTGTTGGCAAATTCTTTTTTATTCAACTCAGCACCTTTTTGCTGGTTGCGCTTCAAACCCCAGATGCCGCCGAAGTTGCCGAAAGCCGACGCAAGGGCCGCATTAGCACCGGGAACTTCTTCACCTTTTTTATCGTACAACGGTGTATAATAACCTTCGTCGTTGTTGTTGTCGCGAATTTCGTCTTTGGTAAATGCAAAGAACACGGTTCTTGTGCTGTCGGCCGTTTTTACGCTGCCGCGAAAGAGGCCGCCTTCCTGTTTCAAAGGAACCTCAACTGCGCGAGGCAAGCCGCCTTCGAGCAAATAAGCTGTGGCCTCAAAATCTTTTACGCCTTGCAGCACGGTGTTGCGCGGCATGTATTCAATAACAACGGTGGAACCCGGTGTGGGTTTTTTCGTCATCACTTCAAAAGCTTGCTGGGCAAAGCTTGCGAGAGTTAAACAGAAAGCAAGGAGGAGCGAGGTTAGTTTTTTCATACACTGGTTTGTTGGTTAGAAAAGTCTGGCTTAAATGTAAGAAAGATGCCGATGCAGAATTAAAAAAATAAGGCATAAGAGAAATGCTGCTGAATGCCGGGCGGTAGCTTTGCCGCGATGTGTGGCGAAAATCTGTGTTGGTTAGAAAAAACCGTTGCCTTGAAAGCACGGGTTATCTTTCATGGCAAATCAAAATGATCAGCACTGTGAGCAAAATCACCATAACGCGGCCAAAGGAATGGACCAACCGGCTGCGTTCTTACTCGCTTTATCTTGACGACCAAAAACTCGGCACGCTTGCCAACGACGAAATCAAAACCTTTGAAGTGCCGCCGGGTACACATACCCTTCGTGCAAAAGTTGACTGGTGCGGCAGCCGCGAAGTAGAGTTCAATCTTGCCGGCGGCGAAATGAAATACTTCCACCTCTCCGCTTTTCGTTATTCCAATTTTATCATGCTCTTGTTTTCTGTCATTGTCATTCTGCATTTTTTGTTGCGGCGTTTTGCCGGGTTTCCTTACTTGGTTTGGCTCGTTATTCCGGGGTTTTTGGTGCTGGTTTATTACCTTACCGTTGGCCGTAACAATTATCTCTGGCTGCGCCAAAGCGATACCTGGTGAGCGGCTACAAATTGCGATTCTTGTGAAGATGCTAACAGCTTTGCTTCCTAACTTTCGGTTTGAAACACACTAGAAACATCCTAATTAAACGCATCATGAAAAAAGGAATCTTGTTTTTCTTGTTGATAGCTGCTTTCGCGGCAAACGCACAGCAAAAGCAATCGCTAAAGGATCTCTTGTACGGCGGAAAACTGAAAGCGGACTCCAATTCGGTTGTGCGCAAAGACGAAGACCTGAGTGCCCGAATTGATACGAGTACGAAAAAGCCAGCGGAGCCTGAAGCGCCGAAAGTCGTGACGCCTGTTGCCGGCGAACCGCAAAAAACGGAAACCACCACGACCAATGCTGCAACAACAAGTGGCGAAGCCACCGATTCATCTGTCACCACAACTGCGGCAGCAAAACCTGCTCCGGTCAAAAGCACAAACAGGATTTGGAAAGAATACGCAGATTCGTTAACAAAGGTTTTGAGCGCCGAAGTATTGCCTTCAAAAAAAATTAAGAAGGACACGTACTTTATCACGGTTGAATACGAAATTAATACCGACGGTACGGTGAATGTTTTGAATCTGACCTCATCGCCGGAAAACGCTTTTCTGCAAAGCGAGGTAAAGACCCGCATGGACCTCGGCACGCCGCATCTTGCGCCGGTTTTGGACAGTACGGGCAAGGCCCGCAAAGTGAAAAGAAGGACCAGCTTTTCGCTGACCAAGGAATAAATCTTCGCCACCCGTAAATGAAAAAGGTCGCAGCTTACAACCGCGACCTTTTTCATTTGAACGGAATGCCAAAAATTTCTGAAGGCATTATATTGCACAAGCGATTAAACAATCAAAACCATGAAAACAAAAGACGCTTTCGGTCGTACCGCTTGTTACTTTCTTTTTGCACTTCTTTTATCCTTTGCGTCAAAAGCACAACAAGGCAAGCCCGATACCGGTAAGCTTGTCCACGGCAAATACGGTTGCACCGCTTCCCGCTGGCACAACGGTGATGTAGAATACACACCAAAAGGCTCGTTCGTAATTAACCCCAACGGCAAGTACACTTACTTTGGTTTTGAAAAGCCCAGCACCGGAACCTTTACCGTTGACAAAGCGGGTAATCTTTGGTTCTCGGGCGGGTATTTCAACGGTGGCAAGGCTGAGAAAATTGACCGGCCCAACAAGTTCTTTCTGACGTTTCCTGCTAACCCCGACAACCGCTGGACCTGCAGTTTGGTCAAATAAACCCGTGTATTTTTCATCTTGTTTCGAAACCCGCAAGGCAAGCGGCAAAAAACGGCAGAACGCTGATTACAACGGTGGCATAAGTTTTTTGCCACCCGGAGTATGAGCAAATGTTTACTCCACAGCGTCAAAATCATTTTCCTTTTTTCGGCTGTCCTGCTGCTTTGCTGCCGCTCTTTTGCGCAGAACGATACAACGGCTTTGAAAACTGACACAACGGCGCTGAAAGCTGATACGACAACCGCGAAAAAAAACATCCAGGCCAACCTTAAAACCGTTGACAACACAGCGCCTGCCGTTTACAACATCAATCCCTGGAGCACGGCCATTATTGGCGTAGCCGCAACGGCTGCCAACATGGTGGCCATAAACAACGTGCTGCACAACAAACGCGACCTGACGCCGGTAGAAGTGCAGGCCTTGCGGCCCGACGTTTTAAACGGTTTTGATCATTGGGCACTTGAACTTGATCCGTCAAAACGCGATCATTTTTACTCGCTTTCCGACAAGTCGCTTACCGTTGTTCTGGCCGCATCTGCCGCCACCTTCATTCTTGGCAAAAAAACAAGAAAAGACTGGCTACGGCTTGCCCTGATGTATTACCAAACGCAGTTTCTTACGTTTGCTTTTTATGACTTTAGCCCGTTTGGACCTTTGTTTCAAAACCGCCTGCGGCCTTATGTTTACTACGATTATTTTCCCTACGACGACCGCAAAGGCGGCAATCAGCGCAACTCGATGTACAGTGGTCACGTAGCCAACGCAACGGCAGCTACGTTTTTTGCGGTGAAAGTTTACCTCGATTATCATCCCGAAATGCGCAGTAAGAAAGTGTTGCTGTATGGCCTTGCTTCGCTGCCGCCCTTGTTTGTGGGCTACACACGCATAAAAGCCCTGGCGCATTTTCCGTCGGATGTATTAATGGGTTATCTCATTGGTGGTGTGTTTGGCATTGTGGTTCCCGAACTGCACCGCATCAAAAGTTCCAACCTGAAATTGAATACGTATTACAACGGACAAACCGGCGGTGTGCAAATGACCTATCATTTTGGCAAACAAAAGAAAGGCTTGCTGATGGAATGAATGATTTTCCTTCAACACAAATCAAAATCATTAGGCATAAGCCGCGGGTTCTATCTTTAGCGGCAAAGTTCCCATGCTATGAGCGCAGGTGCAGTACTGATTATTCGAATGCGGCGGATTGTTCAGGCATTCCGCAATGCCGGCGCAACACACCCGGCGAGGGCTGTGCGGCCCGCTGATATCAACGTCAAACCTTCTTTTCTTTTTCAACGCCTGGTGCAACGCGGCGTGCTGGTTGCCATTGGTACGGAACGCTATTATCTTGATGAAAAAACAGAAGCGCATTACCGTCGCCGGCGGCAAACGGTTGCTTTGCTGCTGCTGGCAGTGGCGCTGGTACTTTTTATCGTGTCGTTGAAAACAGCACACAAATAAACCGGTTATGCAAGCCTAACTTAACACCTCAATTCATCTCTCCATGGTGCGTCTCATTTTTTCTTTTGCCGTTTGCGCCGGTTTTCTTTTGGCCGGTGCGCAAAAGCCTTCTTCAGCAAAGGCAGGTAATCCTGTTTTTCCCGGTTGGTATGCCGATCCCGAAGGCGCTATTTTCAACCACCGGCTTTGGATTTATCCAACCTATTCCGACAAGTACGAGAAACAAGTTTTCTTCGACGTTTTTTCAACAAGTGATGGCTTGCAATGGACAAAGCATCCGCATATTTTGGATACGGTTGCCGTGAAGTGGGCAAAGAAAGCCATGTGGGCGCCGGCCATTGTAAAGAAGGATAACCTGTACTATTTTTTCTTCAGCGCCAACGATGTGCATCCCGGCGAAGTAGGCGGCATTGGCGTGGCCGTTTCATCGCAACCCGACGGGCTGTTCAAAGATTTGTTGGGTAAGCCATTAATCAACAACGTTGAAAACGGTGCGCAGCCCATTGACCAATTTGTATTTGCCGACAAGGGAATTTATTACATGATTTACGGCGGTTGGGGACATTGCAACATCGTAAAACTGAAACCGGATTTTACTGGCTTGCTGCCATTTGACGACGACACAACCTTCAAAGAAATTACGCCGCAAGGCTATGTGGAAGGGCCGGTCATGTTTAGAAGAAAAAGCAACTATTATTTTATGTGGAGCGAAGGCGGCTGGGGCAGCCCAAACTATCGCGTGGCTTATGCAATGGCCGATTCGCCAACCGGTCCTTTTCAACGTATCGGAACGGTATTGCAGCAAGATTCAACGGTGGCGACGAGTGCGGGCCATCATTCGGTTGTGCATTTACCAAACGACGAATGGCTGATTGTTTATCATCGCCGGCCTTTGGGCGAAACAGCCGCCAATCACCGCGTGACCTGCATTGACCGCATGTACTTTGACGAAAAAGGCTTTATAAAGCCGGTGAAGATTTCGTTTGACGGTGTTGGCAGAATAAAGCCATAGGTTAAGCGTTCTTTCTTTTGCGTTCGAATTGTAGCATCACCGCAAGGCAAGGCCATGTGTTTGTGCGTGCCGATAAAACCGGTTATTTTGTGTCAACTGAAAAACACCATGAAAAATCTATTCTTCCTTTTTTTGCTTGCCGTCCTTTCCGCGACAGCATCCGCACAAGACAAGCAAGCCGCCGATAGCAACGTTACACCGAAAGGATTTCCTGTGCTTCATTCATACGTAGCACCGGATGTTATTGAAAGAGCGAAAAAGAAATACGGCCGTTCGCTTTACAGCATGGAAAAAAGCACCGCAGCCAATTGCCAGAATTCTTACTTGGTGGGACTTATTCGAAACCGCAGGCTAACGATGGAGTGGATGTGCGATGACCCAAAAATGGTGCTGCATACCGATGCGGTAAATTTTTACGCAAGCATCAAATCGAGTAGATATTAAGGTAAAGAAGATTGCAGGAAAAATGGTTTGCACCGTTCTTGAACAGCGCTGTGTGCTTTAAAAGAACACTAATTAAGGTTCGTTAGTCCCTGCTGACACATTAACAGGCGTTTTTATCTCTGTCCGGTGGACTGAATCTCATGTGGTTATACATAATCGCAAATTTACCTCCCTCCAAAAAGCTATGACTTACGGTTTTGCCGGACTATGTTTGTCGCTGGTTTCAAACTGAAAACATTTTCCGGATTGAAAAACCTGTTTATCCGACCCACGGAAAATGATGAGCAAAACCTCCCAATATCTTCTGAAAAATTCGCCAATCGCCCTTTGACAAATCTCTAATCCAAACCCAAGGGCCGGCATTGTTCACCTAAAACGAAAAACAATGTTGCGCAGAAACCTGATCTCGAAAACGTTCTTTGGTCACTTCGTTCTGTTGATGGTTTTGGCGACGCTCAATCAGGGCATTTGTTATGCTGAACCGATCAACACAGCACCGGGCAAAACTCTTCCTTTCCTTTCGTTGTACAACGTAGCAATGAAACCTTCTCCTGATTCACTGACTGCGAAAGCGGTAGTCACAACGGTAACGTTAAACAGACACGTCATCGGCTTTGTAAAGGCGTACATAAAAAAAGAAGACGAGTTCCTGCAAAAAATGAAAGGCAAGAGCGGCTCATTTTTTCGCACCATAGAAAACGTGTTTGATCAATACGGTATTCCTTCTCAACTAAAATACCTGGCCATAGTGGAATCTCAACTTCGCACAAATGCTTTATCAAGAGCAGGCGCAAGAGGATTGTGGCAGTTGATGCCCGTGACGGCAAGCGAACTGGGCCTGCACACTTCGGGCAAAGCAGATGAACGTACCCATACGTACCGCAGCACCGTTGCGGCCGCAAAATACCTGCGAAGCTTGTACGCTGATTTTGGCGACTGGCTGCTGGTGCTTGCCGCCTACAACAGCGGACCCGGAACTGTTCTCAAAGCCATGAAAAGATCCGGCAGTAAAAACTTTTGGGCACTTCAACGTTTTCTGCCGGCCGAAAGTCGCGGACACGTAAAGCGGTTCATCGGCATTCATTATTTCTTTGAAGGCGAAGGCAGCGTTGCCACGCAAACAGCAGCCGGAGCAAAAGCATACCGGGAAAAATTTTGCACCGGTCAAACCTCTTTGTAAGCGGTAAAAACGAGAGGGGCTTTCTTAAATTTTAATGCCTTTCCATTTTCCAATTCTGTTTAAACAAAAACAGCGACAGGCGGTGGATTCACCGGCTGCATTTCTTCGAGATGCGCTTTCATCAGCATCGAAAGATGCATGGCTACATTCAGGTTTACCTTCAACGGCGCATCTTCTCTTGCAAGTTTGTTTATGATGTTTGCAGGCAAAAAAATAAGAATCGAATTTCAACGCAGGACTGTGAACGTTATAGACTTTGGTGATGGAAGGAAGCGGGTTGCGAAAGGTATGCGCCGCGCCTTTGGGTACAGTGACTGTTTCGCCTTGTTTGAGTGTTGTCCATTTTCCGTTCAGCATTACATCAAGTGCGCCTTGCAACACCGTGTAAGTTTCATCAGTTGGGATGAATGTGTACCGGCGTGCCGGACTGGTGCGGCAGTAAAGTCCATTCCATTTCGAGGCTCTCGCCCTTTGTTTCTTCGGCTGTTTTGGTAACCTGCATCATCATTCCAATGGGAAGCACGTTTAATGCCTGTCCCTGAGTAAAGCATGGCGTTGTTTTGCGGACGAAAATGAATTGCTTTACAAAAGAGAAAAGAACAGATTGTATAGACTGAATCTTTTATGTTATCAATTGCTTTCTTTTCCAACTGATACAATCATGCTTGAAGGGAGTACCACTGTTTTATTTCACTGAATCAAATTCATTTCGCTACTGTAAAAGATAAAAGAAGGGCTGGTTTCCAAAACTTTGCTGTGAAGAAAGTTTAACGAGAAGAACCAGCCCTTCTTTGTTTTAAAGAGATGCTTTTGTTTTACTTAATGAACCACGTTTACTTTCATTGATTGATTCATGGTTGACGTAGAAACCTGGACCATGTAACCGCCTTTCTGTACCGAACTAACATCCAACTTGTATTCCGATGATCCGGAAGGGTTCACTTGTTTGATCATTCTGCCGGTAATGTCATAAAGCCTTATTGCGTTGATTTTGCTGTTGTCGTTTGACGTGATTCTGATAAAATCACTAGCTGGGTTGGGATAGATCGAAAGCGAAGCCTTTGCGCTCACGATCGCGTTTGAAAGAACGCCTCTTATCTCAACGTTGGTGATGGAATTGTTGGCCCCAACCTGGAATGCGTAAAATTTATTGTTCGGCGAACCGAGGCCAAAATTGGAATACCCTGAACCCCAATAGACAATTCCGTTCACCACGGCCGCGCCAGAGTTAATAGAACCACCACTTTCAAACGACCACAATTTTTCACCCGTAGCGGCATTGAAGGCATTCATTGTCCCCACTGCGTCGCCAGCGCCGGCAAACATGACACCGTTGGCAATGGTAACAGCACCTGTGTTATTGGCAATAGCGCCTGCTGGCGGCGGCGGAAATCCCGGAATGCTAACCGGCGGATTAACGCCGGCATTTTCCCAATTCACGGCTCCGGTAGAAGCGTCCAAGACAGCCCAAAATCCACCGTTCACCGTTCTGCCCGTGCTAGGTCCTTTGGTCATTGTATGCGGTGCATAGCCGTTGTTTGAAACGGCCGTGTATACTTGGTTGCCGTCAACCGCAGAGCCCCACTGCAGGCCGCCCAGCGTACCGCCCGGTCCTACTTCCGTATGCCAAACTTCCTGGCCGTTATCGGGGTTTACCGTCCAGTAGATGCCGCTTTTTTGTCCCGCTCCAAGTAATTCCCTTTTATCTGTGCCGGAACCAACTGTGAACAACGCTGCACCTTGGCCAAAATCGTAATCAGGCCCTGCGTTGTCGGGGCAATTTGGTCCGTCAAAAAAGCAGGAAACGTTCCAGGCGTCAAAGGGGATTCCGGACTTTATCCATTTGACGGCACCCGTGGTTAAATCAAGGGCTACAATCGCATCAAAATAGTTTTCGCTGCTTCCGTCAACGGCCATGACACAGGCACGTACTTGATCAGGTGTTCTTCCCGGTATGTTGCAATCAAGCGCTGCTTGCGGTACCCTGTAATTGTTGCCCGTTGTAATGTAAACGGAATTTCGTTTGACGTCAACCACTGGCGTACTGCCCCAAACGGCCACACCGGAAAAGCCTTTGTTTGCCGGTGTCATGTACGTCTTCCAAATGATTTGTCCTGTGTTTACATCAAGACAAACCATGCTTCCGCGGAAGGAACAACAGGGATAAGTTGGATCGGCGGCAAAGTTCTCTTCCAGTGAAGCAACGCCAACGTAGGCCCTGTTGCCCTGAACCATTGCCGATTGCGTGATGATGGACAAGGGGAAGTCTTCCACTTTGGTTTTCCAGAGCAATTCGCCTGTGACCTTGTTGATGCCGAGTACGTGTGCGCCAATGAACGGGAAGCCGAGTTGCGTGCCGATGATCAGCGTATTGCCGGCAATGGCAGGAGAGGCACGGGCAAAAGCCTTTGCTTGTCCCGTGTAGCTTGTGAAGGGCTTTTTCCAGATGATCTCACCCGTATTAGCATTCACTTTGTAAAGGCTTCCGTTGCTTGTGCCCACTGGTCCCCAATCGGGAAAGTACACAGCCTGACCATCTACTACCGGTGTTGCCGATACATCGCCATCCGTTGTAACCGTCCACTTTTTGGACAGTTGGCTTGCGTTGCCCGGTGTTATTTTGGTTTCGCTGACTGCGTTGCGGGAATTAGACGGGTCGCCGCCGGCGGTTAGCCAAAGCTTGTTTTGTGCACGGATTGAAAATGTCAAAAACAAGCAGATCGAGCACGTGAAAGCTATTCTGAAAAACCCGTACAGTTTGCTGTTGCTTCCTTCGCCATAGAGTCTTGATTGCAGATTCCTTTCTTTCATTTTAAAATTGTTTTAGAGTGAGTAAATAGAGCCGGGTTCAGGGTGTTTCTGAAAGGAAGCACATAACGCACTGAAGGCAGGAAGAGACAAAGCACCTTCTCACAGTGTCATAACAGTTTGGAACGAGGCGGAAGGTCTTGCTTTTGATTACAGTTGGATGCTGTCAATGCAACTGTCTTTTGTCACAAAAGCAAGCAAAAAAATTAGCGAAAGGTGTAAGACATAGAGACAATTGGTGGATTGAATAAGGTAAAATTGCTCGGCGTAATGATAAGGCATGTAAGTAAAGGCGGAGCGTCTTCCTAAAATTATTGTTTGCTGGTGATATAAACAAATGATTGCATTCGTTTGGAGTAGATAGTGCGCTCATCGGTTTGGCGTGCTTCCCTGCTGTATGCTTTTAACGCGATGCCCAGAGGCTAACGTTTTGCCGTATGCAGCAAACAGTAAAAAATTGCCCGATACTCACTTGACCAGTTTAGACAATTCTCTGCATTTAACGGTGGTCTTGTGTAAACCCGTTAAATATTCCTCACTTTTTGCGGCCAGCGTTTTAAATCGGTTGTATGAATTTGATTGACTGATGTGTAACGAACACTGGCCTTTTTAAAGTTGCTTTCGTTTTGCCGTGGTCTTTGCAATCAAGTCGCATCTTGCTTTGTCTTCTGCCGAAAGCGAATCCTCACGAGCTTTACTTTGGTATTCATTCGAGGCCGTTAGCGCCGAATCACCTCTTTTACGGGATTATCTCACTTCTTCAGGGCCGCCCGCCGTTTCCATTCCTCCGCCGGCATCACGTTCATCCGTCCTACTTGCTGCTTGCCGCGATAGGTAACCACTTTCAATTGCGCCGCGTCTTTAGGTGGCGTTAGCGGTGCGGTGTACTTCGGATAAAAACGGTCGGGAAATGAATTGTCGAAGCTGTAATAAATATCGAGGCCTTTGACTTCGGTTTCCAGCGCAATTCGCACGGTGCTGTCAGCACCACGGCTTACCGTGAAGATTGGGTCGTAAGCACTGGGTGCGTATTTTTTTTCGGCTTCGTTGTAGCGGGCAAAATGCTGTTCGGTGCGGGCAAAAAAGTTGTCCCAGTTTTTATTTCCTTTCGGCGACCACAAGTCCTCGGCCAAGGCAAAGCCTCTTGGCCAGAGCATGTATTGCACCTGGCGGTAATTGTATACTTGCTCCGTCCATAAGTTGCCCTGGCCGCCTTTGATGCGGGCAGGGTTTACGCCTTCGGGCAGCGGATCAAACTCGTAAGCCTTGCTCAACCGCAACGACGCATAGATGCGGCTTTCAATCACGGGGTCGGCCTGCATGTAATCGAGGTAGGCAAAGGTCGTTGGACTCATCACCACATCGTGGCCTCGCTTCGCGGCTTCCACTCCGTTCTTTACGCCGCGCCAGCTCATGATGGCGGTACTCGTGCTTACACCGGCATCCAACACCTCGTCCCAACCCATCATCTTCTTGCCTTTTGACGCCACAATTTTTTCGAGCCGTCTTTCAAAATAGCCCTGCACCGCATCCATTGTTTTCAGGCCTTCGCGTTCCATCAGGGCTTTTACCTGCGGATTCTTTTCCCAGAAATTGTGCGGGGCTTCGTCGCCGCCCACGTGTATGTATTCGAAAGGAAAGAGCGCTGCCATTTCGGTCAACACTTTATCCATGAATTCGTAAACCTTTTCGTTGGCCGGGCAAAGCGTATTGTCCACCAGGGCAATGGGCGGAGCGCCGTGACTCCAGTCCATGATTTGTTCACCGGAACGAACGGGGTATTTATCAGCTCCTTCGGTGCACGAAAGCTCGGGGTAAGAAGCAATGGCGGCAAGGCTGTGACCCGGCACGTCCACTTCGGGCAGGATGTTTACGAAACGCTCTTTGGCGTATTGCACAACCTCGCGAATATCGTCTTGCGTATAGAAGCCGCCGTAGGTGCGGGGCTCGTCGGGTGTGGGTGGCGAAAACGTGCCGAAATAGCCTTCCTTTTTTACGTTCCAGGCGCCTACTTCAGTAAGGCGCGGCAGGCTCTTGATTTGGATGCGCCAGCCTTCGTCGTCGGTAAGGTGCAAGTGCAGAATATTGTATTTGTAGCGCACCATGTCGTCAATAAAGTGCTTTACTTCTGCCTTGGTAAAGAAGTGCCGTGCCACGTCGAACATTAGTCCGCGCCAGCCAAAACGGGGATAATCGGTAATGTCAACAAAGGGCAATGACCATTGCACGTTGCTTTGTTTGTCAGCGCTTTCAATTTGCGGCGGCAACAATTGAATCAAGGTTTGTGCGGCGTAAAACAAGCCGGCCGGCGTGTTGGCTTTCAGCACGGCGCCGGCGGCGGAAACGCTGAGTTGGTAACCTTCGGTCCCGAGCGTTGGGTTTGCCGTCGAGTTGAGTTGAAGCCGCACGGTAGCTTTAGGAGAAGCGCTGCTGATGGAAACGGTACGGCCCGTTGCCGTCGAAAGCATTTTTTGCAGAAAGGCCGTTGTGCTTTTTAAGTCTGCATTTGAAGGTGCTTCAAGGCTGATGGATTTCGGAAGTGTAAATTGACCGGGGTTCGCCGTTAACGATACCGGTTCAGGAATGATGGCGATGCGCGGCGTTTGTGTAAAGGCGGCCGACGCAAAGAGGATTGTAAGAAGAAGCAAGCGAAATTTTTTCATGGCGATATTTTGTCTCGTATGGATGAGAAGTTTGTGAATGGGGATTAAAGATATTGCCTCGTGAAATGATTTGGGATAAATGATGGTTGAAAAAACATTTTGCGATTAACCGTTCCGAAATGCCGGCACTGTTTGCCCGTAAGTTCCGTATCATCGCGTAAACAAATACTTCACCATGAGGAAAATTGCAAACTGTCTTTTGCTACTTGTAAGCAGCGCTTGTTTTGCGCAGGTAAACGCACAAACAACAAAAGTAAAGGTCACGGAAAACAAGGTAAAGGTCAAAGACAAAGGCCCGGCGGCAGCTGCGCCGGCGGCTTCGCTTTACAAAGCGGAAATGACCGATAACTGGGTGCCCGGCAACCCCCAATACCAGCAAATGGTATTAATGGCCTGGAAAGGCTACGAGGCCAACCAGTGGCAAGGCGCCGATGCCATGTTTGCCGAGAACATCACCGCAACAATGGCCGACGGTACTGTGGTAAATGGCCGCGATAATTTTCTCAACGCCATTAAAGCCTACCGCGGAAGTTTTAGCAGCGTGAACATGTCGCTGGAAGCAGTGACCTCGTTAAAGAGTGCTGACGGCAAGTTCGACGTTGTTTGCATTTGGGGCACCGAAACCGACAACAAAGCCGACGGTAGCACGCAAAAGGAAGATTTGCACGAAGTGTGGATGTTCAACAAAGAAGGAAAGGTGATGTTTTTTAAACAGTACGTTGGTCAGACGCCAAAGAGCTAAGCAGATAAAAGGTTCATTTCGCAAACAACCCTCGCATTCACGAGGGTTGTTTGCTTTAAGGCAGTGTTTTTGGTTGAATGATTATCCGTTTTATTCGTTTCCCAATTCTCTTTGCAGATAGATTGCTGTTTTACTCTCTTTTACCTTTGCTACTTCCTGCGGTGTTCCTTGCGCTACAATGCGTCCGCCTTCTTCACCCGCACCGGGACCAATGTCAATCACCCAATCGCTTTGGGCAATCACGTGCATGTCGTGTTCCACCACAATCACTGTGTTGCCTGCATCCACCAAACGGTTTAATTGCACAACGAGTTTTTCAACATCGGATGGATGCAAACCCGTTGTGGGTTCGTCCAACACATAAAGCGTATTGCCTTTGCCCAACCGTTGCAATTCGGTTGCGAGTTTGATGCGTTGCGCTTCACCGCCGGAGAGTTCCGTGGCCGGTTGGCCAAGGCGCAAATAACCAAGACCAACTTCGTGCAGCATTTGCAAGGCACGGTGGATGATGGGGTCTTCGTCAAAAAAAGCCAACGCTTCATCAACCGTCATGCGCAACACGTCGGCGATGTTTTTGTCCTTGTATTTTACTTCCAATGTTTTTGCGTTGTAACGCGTACCGCTGCAAACGGGACAAGGTGCGTACACACTTGGCAGGAATAGTAATTCCACCATCACAAAACCTTCGCCCTCGCAGTTCTCGCAACGGCCTTTGCCTACGTTAAACGAAAAACGTCCGGCATCGTAACGTCTGCTTCTTGCTGTAGGTGTTGATGCAAACAATTTTCTTACAGCATCGAATAAACCTGTGTACGTCGCCAAATTACTTCTTGGTGTTCGGCCGATTGGCTTTTGATCAACACGCACCAATCGTTTGATGTTTTCCATTCCGCTTATAATCTTTCCACCAAGTGTTTGCGGCGCTTCTTCTTGCAACGCATCACCTTCCTCTTCTTCAACTTCAATCTCGTGTCCCAAATAATCAGCAACCAATTCTACCAATGCCGCACTCACCAAACTGCTTTTGCCCGAACCCGAAACTCCGGTCACACTCGTTAACACGCCAAGCGGAAAAGCCGCATCGAGATTGTTTAAATTGTTACGAGTAACACCGCTTAGTTTCAACCATCCTGTTGGCTGTCGGTTTGTAGTTTGTAGTTTGCGGTTTGTGGTTGATGAAGCCTCGGTCATTTCATCGTCGCTTTTAATGAATGAACGCCGTGCGCTGTCACCCTGAGCTTGTCGAAGGGTGACAGCGGGGGCTGTTTGAGTCGAGCTGTTCAAGTTCCCCGTCTTCGACAGGCTCAGACTGACAGTCTCATTGCTTTCAATCTTTTCCTGAGTTCGAAAAAGGTACTTCGCCGTCTTCGAACTCTTTGCATTCTTCAATCCTTCCAACGGTCCCGAATACAAAACCTCACCGCCCTTTTCTCCCGCTGCCGGACCCACATCTACCACCCAATCCGCTGCACGTATCACGTCCAATTCATGCTCCACCACAAACAAACTATTGCCAGACGCTTTTAATCTATCCAAGGCTCTTAACAAGGCTTCGGTATCGGAAGGATGCAAGCCCGCCGAAGGTTCATCCAACACGTACACCACGCCAAACAAATTGCTGCGCACTTGCGTTGCCAAACGCAAGCGTTGCAACTCTCCGGGTGATAAGGTTGGCGTGCTGCGTTCCAGCGTTAAGTAACCAAGACCCAAATCCAACAACACATTTAATCTTGCTACTAAATCTTCGGCAATGCGTTGTGCCACCATCGCTTTTTCTTCGTGCTGCGCCGCATGGTGTGCTTTGATGCAATCCGCCGTGCCATCCGCACAAGGCTTGAATATCTGGAGCAACTTTTTTAACGGTTGCCGCGACATCTCCGTAATGTCCATACCCGAAAACTTTATTGAAAGCGATTCTTTGCGCAGCCGCTTACCGCCGCAGGTCGGACATTCGCTGCTCACCATAAACTGCTGCACCCGCTTTTTCATCTGCGCACTTTGCGTGTTTGTGAACGTGTAAAACAAATTGCGTCGTGCACTGCTGAACGTGCCCATATAACCCGGAGGCATCTTTTGTTTGATGGCACGTTTCACTTCTTCGTGCGTGAACCCGGGATACACGGGCACCTGCGGTTGCTCATCGGTGAAGAGAATCCAGTCGCGGTCTTTCTTCAGCAGATCCTTCCAGGGCTTGTCCACGTTGTAGCCAAGCGTGATGAGAATGTCGCGAAGGTTTTGTCCGCCCCAGGCCGTGGGCCATGCGGCAATGGCCCGTTCGCGAATAGTGAGCCTTGGATCGGGCACCATGCTTTCTTCGGTGGCATCGTACACGCGGCCCAAACCGCTGCATTGCGGGCAAGCGCCTTCGGCCGTGTTGGGCGAAAAGGCCTCGGCGTAAATGATGCCCTGTCCTTTGGGATAATCGCCGGCCCTTGAATACAACATGCGCAAAAGATTGGAGATGGTGGTAACCGACCCCACCGACGAACGCGTACTCGTGCCGCCGCGTTGTTGTTGCAGCGCAACGGCCGGCGGCAGGCCTTCCACTTCGTCCACCACGGGCACGGGCATTTGGTGAAAAAGCCGCCGCGCATAGGGGCTCACGCTTTCGAGGTAGCGGCGCTGCGCCTCGGCGTACAAGGTGCCAAAGGCCAACGAACTTTTGCCCGAACCCGACACGCCGGTAAACACCACCAGCGCATCCCGTGGAATAACGAGCGAAACGTTTTTGAGGTTGTGTTCCCGTGCGCCGCGTATGTGCACAAAGCCGTCGTGAAGGTGAGAGTTTTGCTTCGACATAAAGAGAGGGTTTCAAACTTTATGCCTTGAGGGGATGATGGGCCAGAGGCCGGCGCTACTATTGAGTGGCGGTGGAGTTTACCCTGACGAAGGAAGGGTCGCACTCTTGTGCGATGGGAAGATTATTCGACAGTAAAGCACTAAAGAATTAAGATATAAATTCTCGAATGCGTTACCCAGCCATTTGCAGTTTGAAGAACGGCTCACTATATTGCCACCCTAAAATTTCAATATGCCTAAATTTCTTGATACGCAAGCTATTTCTCACGAATTAATGACTGTTATAAAAGAAGCAAAGGAAAAAATCATTCTTGTTTCTCCCTATCTAAAAGTAAACTCTCAAATACAGGAAAGGCTGAAAACCAAAAGCAAAATCGGCACCTTAGCTGAAATGGTTATAGTCTACGGGAAATCTGAATTAAAGCAAAGTGAGTTGGAATGGATTAAGGAGATTGATGACCTGAAAATCTATGAGAAGAGTAATCTTCATGCGAAGTGCTACCTGAATGAAGATAAGGCTATCATCTGTTCCATGAACCTTTACGATTATTCCCAGCAAAATAATATTGAAATGGGTATCCTCATTACAAAGCACCATGACCGGGAAGCGTATGAATCTTTAATAGAAGAGATAAACAACATTAAGGTTAACGGTGTTCGAATGCGATTCGATTCTTTGAATCAACCGGCACCTATAATGATTGCAAACCATTCCAGCACGCTGGTTCACTCAATTGAAAAGCACGAACTTACCGCTGACCAAAAATTAAAGTTTCAAATCCTTAAGAATTGGCGTTACGTAAAATCAAGGGAAGAAAAAACGCCAGCCTATCTCATATTAACTGATGAGGAAATAAGAAGCATAGCGACCGGAGATAAAATCGACGCCAATTTTCTTTACGAAACGTTGCAAAAGAAAAAGGCGATTCGGTACAACGAGGAAATACTTTATCAACTTGGAAGATGTAAGTATTATGCAATCGGCAAGGTTGTTAACGTCTGGTATCAGGATAACCAGAATTCTTATGACCGTGTAAAACTTAAGTTTGCTGGCAGCAACGAAGAAAAATGGTTTGATACAACCCAAGAGCTTCCTAAAACAAATTCTGAAGTTGCAGTCCAACTTAATAAAAGTTGGTTCAATGATTACTTCTACTTAGATGTATAATGCCCCTGCTATCCGTGGTGGTCTTGGTCTTCAAACTATAAACGAGCTGGCCTGAGTCTGTGACTCAGGTCTGTCAATTCAAGCTTGCAGTAAAATTCTTTTCTTGTTTCAAGCTGCCCTTTGGTAACCAAGGATTATTACTTCGTTTTTAATTAAATACCTTTATTCTTCTCAAAAAGATGGATTATGGAAACAATGCTGATTGAATTGACAAACGAAAAAGCCGCGAAGTTGCTGCACGAACTGGAGGCATTGAACCTTATAAAAGTGATTCAAATGAACCCTTCGCAAAAAGAAAGCCTTTCTACAAAATATGCCGGCAGCTTGCCTTCAGAAATAGCCGATGAAATGCAAAATCACGTTAACGAAAGCCGCAACCAATGGAACGGCCGCAGTATTTAATTGACACAAACGCCGTCCTTGATTTTCTTGGGGCCTGGTTGCCGGAAAAAGGCAAAGTCTTTATGAGCGCCGTTGTTGATGCGGTTCCTAATTTGTCCATCATTACAAAGATTGAATTGCTTGGTTATTCTGTTCAGGACGAACATTATCAAACGTTGATCAGCTTTGTCAACGACAGCGCCGTAATTGCTTTGAGTAATGAAGTTGCTGATGCGTGTATTAAAATCAGAAAAGCAAACAAAACCAAACTTCCCGATGCCATTATTGCGGCGATAGCTTTAGTCAATAACTTGACACTGGTAACACGCAACACTTCTGATTTTAAAAACATCGCAGGTTTGCAAGTCATCAACCCACACCAATTATGAGCAAGACGAAATAACAATCATCTATTATCGCTACGGATACAACAAATACTTTTTCCGCATATCCTTGTACTTGCTCAATCCCGGCTCCCAGCTTTTGCGGATTTCTTCTTCCGGCACATCGTCAATAATCTGTTGCTTAAAATTGGAGTCGCCCGTGCGGTAATCAATGTTGCCAATTTCCTTGCTTTGCTTGTAATCGAAAAAGGCCGCTTTGTGTGGCGAGGCTTTGTACAATTCGCGTATCCAGCCAATGTTCAACCGTCCGCTTTTGCGCCAGTTGTTTACATCGTAATGGCGCAGGTCAAGGCCGTAACAAACCTGGTTCATGTACAAGGGCGTTTCCGACATGCCGGGGATGGATACCGGCGTAAACGAAAAGCTGTATTTGCCTTTCAGGTCGGGACTGCCTACCACCGTAAACGGCATGGACGTGCCGCGGCCGTAATTGAGTGCCGTGCCTTCAAACAAACAAGTAGAAGGATAAAGCATAACCGCCTGCTGCGTGTTTAAATTGGGCGAAGGCTTTACCGGCAAGGTGTACGGCATGTTGTGATTATAATGCGCCACGGGAATGACGATGATCTTGCATTTAGCGCCGTCCTTTAGCAAGCCTTCGCCGTTCAGCATTTGTGCAAACTCGCCGGTGGTTAAGCCATACGAAATGGGAATGGGAAACTGGCCAATGCCCGACTTCAACTTCATGTCCAGTATCGGGCCGTCAATCAGGTAAGCATTTGGATTGGGCCGATCCAAAATCAAGAGTTCCTTGTTGTTCTCCGCGCAGGCTTCCATGATGCGGGCCAGTACGTTGATGTTGGTGTAAAAACGGCAACCCACATCTTGCACATCATAGATCATCAGGTCCACGTTTGCCAGGTCTTCCTTGCTTGGCTTTTGTTTGCTTCCGTAAAGCGACACAATGGGAATGCCGGTGGCGCTGTCCGTTTCATCTTTCACCCTTACACCGGCACTTGCGTTGCCGCGAAAGCCGTGTTCGGGCCCGAAAACTTTTACGATGTTGATGCCTAAGGTACGCAGGCTGTCAACCAAATGCCGCTTGCCGATGATGGTGGTTTGGTTGCCAAGGATGGCAATGCGCTTGCCTTTAAGCAGCGGCAAATATTTTTCGGTTTGGTCGGCGCCGGTTATGGGTCCGGCCTTTTTCAAAACGTTATCGTTGTTGTTATAAACAATGGAAGGTTTTGAAAAAAAGGAAGCCGGTTGAACAATGGAAAGAAGCAGCAGGGCGAACAAAGAAGTTTTAAACATGACAACGCATTTGGGCAGTCTAAATATAGTGGAATAACAATAGGCCGTTAGGAGAAACGGGAGCGGTCCCTCTGCTATCCGTAGTGTCCTTAAAACCATAACCATGCTGGCCTGAATCTGCAACGCAAGCCGGTCAATTCTAAAGCATCTTACCAAATGCTCTTTCTTAAAAGAGGCAACACGAAAAGAGGGTACCCAGCGGGTACCCTTGCATTCAAATTGAAAGTATTTTCTCAGATCACCTTTACATCCACGGCGTTCATTCCTTTCTTGCCGTTCTGCAGGTTAAACTCTACATGATCGCCTTCTTTGATCTGGTCAATAAGGCCGCTGCTGTGCACAAAGGTTTCCTTGTTTTCGTTGTCGTGTTTAATAAAGCCAAAGCCTTTATCTGCGTTGAAAAATTTTACGGTGCCTGTGTTTTTGTTGTCCATGATAAATTGGTATTAAAGTATTGAGCACTAATGTAACCCCTAACGGCCAGAAATACGCAATTCTTTTGCTGCCCGCTGTTCTTCCTGCTCTTCCATAAACGGGCTGGCCTGCAAAACGCGGTTTCGGCTAATACTGTTTTTCCGGCATTGTTTTACGCATCAACCCGCATCGAAGCGGCCAGCAAAGCCTGCATATAGGCCAATCCTTTCTGTTTGGCAAAAGCAATGTTCTTCTCCGGTATTTTGTGCGTATCGGGATAACTTGCAATGGCCTTGCTCACGCTCTCTTCCCGCAACAGGTGCAGCATCGGATAAGGCGAGCGGTTGGTGTAATTAGCCGGATCGGCAGACGAACTTCCGGCAAACAAATACTCGGGATGAAAGGACGCCACCTGGTACACGCCTTCGTAGCCTTTTTTCTTTATTAACCGTTCAGCACCGCTTACCAGTTTCAGGTAATCGGCAAAGTGGCCAAAGCCTTGCGGAAGAATGAGGAACATTGTTTCAATTTCGGTACTCCTGTCCATCGTTTTCATCGCCGCTTCAAAAGCCGTCAGCACCGTTTGGGCCGAACCCGTTTTTAAGACCTCGTAAGCAACGGTGCCGCGTTTTACTTCCCGCCCGGCGAAGGGACAAAAGTTGCAATCCACTACAACGTCAAGAATCCATTTTTTTGTTTGCGCAATAACGGTTTCGTTGTTTGCTTCTGGCGCGGGATGATGACTCATTACCCAAAAATACATTTGCCTGCATTTGTAATGGATGGCCGTTGATCAATTCCTTTCTTCATCTGCCAAAACGCTCGTTCAATTACGGGCTTCTCTCAATTCATTACCGCGCTAAGTTTAATCATCAGCGTTGCGTTCTAACATCGTGCCTTGAAACGCAAAACCAAATAAATGAAACAGCTTACATTCTGCCTGATCGCATTCGCACTGTTCTTTGCTTCTTGCAAAAAAGAAAGCAGAACCAGTGATACGGTTGACACTACATCCGGCGGCTCGTCAAACGGACAAACCGGCGGCTTAAACGAGCCCGGTTATGGTCCATCCACCGTTTTCCGCACCTGCCTGGAAACTGCCTGACGGCGTAGAATTGGTGGACAGCCTGCACGACCTTAATTTTTGTTTTTACATGAGCACACCGCCGCGTTTTGAAGAATACAAAAACTTTCGAGGACTGCCCGGCGGTGTGGCCCAGCTTTGCGGCACGCTGCGCAATAAAACCAATTTACCCGTCACCATCCACTTTCCCGATGCGCTGGTAGTAAGCAGCAGCAGCCTGATGTCGCAAGGCGTGCTGCTCTTGTTCATCGGCGAGGTTACGCTTACACCCGGCAGCACAAAAACCATTATGGCTGGCGGCTTCTGTATCAACCAGTCGCGCCACGCACCAAGCCCTTATGATGAAGACGGAAACATTCTTTCGTATTCGCTTGGCCCGTCCACGATACCGCCGGCGTTGAATGAAATAAAAGACATACTGAAGCCAAAGAATCTGGGTTATCAAAACGTGTTGAAGGCCGATGGTAAACCCGATATAGACAAGGTGTCAAAACTTTCGGTAATACAAGCGGCGATTTGGGAAGTAACCGATGGCGGACGATTGTCCGAAGGCACCCGGGAAAAGTTAAAAGACCTGACACTTTAAAAACCGGACCCGTAACAATCATACAGCAACCTGACGAAAAGGCCTGAGTTTGTAACTTAGGCTTTTTCATTTACATGACGCTCATATCGCAATGGATAGAACGAGCATACCCAAAACAATTCTGTAAACATGAACCAGCTTCCCCAACTCAGCACAAACAGGTTGCTGCTTCGCAACTTGCAGGTAACGGACATTCCCTTGCTTGTTAAATACGCAAACAACAAAGCCATTGCCGACAACGTCCTGAACATCCCGCACCCTTACACCGAGAAAGACGCGGTCTTCTGGCTCAATTTTGTGTTGCAAGGCTTTCAGAATAAAGAGCGTTTTGTTTTTGCCATCGTGCAAAAAGAAAGCAACGAATTTATTGGCGCCATTGGTTTGCACCCGGCCGGTAAACACGACAATGCGGAGATGGGTTATTGGCTCGGCGAACCCTTTTGGGGCAAAGGCTTTATGACGGAAGCGGCAAGTGTTGTATTGAAATTTGGCTTTGAAGAACTGAACCTTCACAAGATTTACGCAACGCACTTTACCGATAATATCGCTTCGGGAAAAGTGATGCTGAACAACGGCATGATCAAAGAAGGCGAACTGAAAGACCAGTACAAAGTGGGCGATGTTTATAAAAGCGTTATTCAATACCGTTTGCTGAAGGAAGAATGGCAAACAGTAAATCGTACTTCAAATCCGTAACGGCTCTTGCACAAGCCGCACGTAATTTATCCCCTTTAACAGAGACTTGCACCCGTCTTTACCTTCACTCTTTCAACAACCATTTAAACGAAAACCATGCAAGACGTAAAAAACAAAGTAGCGTATATAACCGGCGGTAGCAAAGGCATTGGCTACGGCATTGCTCAACAACTCTTGTCTGTTGGAATGCGCGTCGCCATCTCCGGAAGAAATCTAAACGCCGTGCAAAAAGCAGCGACAACGTTATCAAATGATCCATCAAAGGTTCTACCCTTGCAATCTGACGTAAGCCACATGGCCTCCGAAGCCGCTGCCGTAAAAGCCATCGTTGAAAAATTCGGACAGCTGGACGTGTTGGTGGCGAATGCCGGCGTTGGGCATTTTGCACCCATTGATACGTTGACCGATGAGGCCTGGCACCAAACCATCAACACCAATCTCACCGGTGTTTTTCACAGCGTGAAAGCAAGCATTGATGCGTTGAAAGCATCGCAGGGTTACATCATTACCGTTGCCAGTTTGGCCGGTACAAATTTTTTTGAAAACGGCGCAGCCTACAATGCCAGCAAGTTTGGATTGGTGGGCTTTACACAGGCCATCATGCTTGACTTGCGCAAATACAACATTAAGGTCAGCACCATCATGCCCGGCTCCGTGGCCACGGAGTTTGCCGACAATAAACCAACCGATGCCGACGCGTGGAAGATTCAGCCGGAAGACATTGGTCAGATTGTCGTTGACCTTTTGCAAATGCATCCGCGAACCTTACCGAGTAAAGTAGAAGTGCGGCCTTCAAAGCCAGCAAAGGGTTAGTGCGTTGTCACCTTGAGACTTCGGCGTGAGCTCAGTTGAACGCCTGTCGAAGGGTTGCAGCACAGGCTTTTGTTTGAAATACTTTTTTGAACACCGGCTTTGGCATTGTCATGGTGAGCCTGTCGAATCACAGCCTGACAAATTTTTTATTTATAAGGCCACTTAGTCTAATGCTTTCATTCATGTTTCGTGCGGTTGTTTGCACCGTCTTTTAATGTGCCAAAAATGACGGCGTCTTCATTTCAGCAGACAACCGCTCTTGCCCTATTTTTAAAATTCAATTCCGTTTATGCGTAACAAAATCTTTCTCTTTCTCGCTTTTTTCCCGCTTCATTTTTTAGCCGCGCAAGCGTACAAAAAAGCATCGCCGCTGGCACACACGTTTTCCATTGTTGCCCGTGATTCTGCAACCGGCGAAATGGCCGTGGCCGTGCAAAGCCATTGGTTTTCGGTAGGCACATCGGTTAGTTGGGCCGAAGCCGGGGTGGGTGCGGTGGCTACGCAATCTTTCACCAACAAATCATTCGGCATAAGAGGTTTGAATTTGTTGCGCAGCGGCTTAACAGCGCAACAAACTTTGGACAGTTTATTGGCCACCGATGAAGGCCGCGACGTGCGGCAAGTAGCAATTGTAGACGTGCACGGAAACGTGGCAACACACACAGGGAAAAGTTGCATTGACTATGCCGGGCACATCAAAGGCAACGGCTTCTCCGTTCAATCAAACATGATGCTGACGAACAAGGTTCCCGCCGCAATGGCCGCTGCGTTTGAAAGGAGCAAAGGCAAGGTTTTAGCCGAACGATTGTTGGCCGCTTTAGATGCTGCACAAGCGGCCGGTGGCGACATACGCGGCAAGCAATCTGCCGCCATCATTGTTGTTCCGGGCAAGAGCAACAACCAACCCTGGAATGAGCGGCTGGTTGATTTAAGGGTTGACGACAGCCCGGTGCCGCTGATTGAATTGCGTCGTCTCTACAACACGCAAGTGGCCTACGAACACATGAACAACGGCGACCTTGCGGTAGAAAAAGCCGACATGCAAAAAGCGATGCAGGAATACAACGCGGCGATGAAAATGTTCCCGCAAAATTTAGAGATGCAGTATTGGACGGCCATCACGCTGGCCAACAACAAACAGCTAACGCAAGCCATTCCTATTCTGAAAAAAGTATTCGCCGCCGATGCGAATTGGAAAGAGTTAACCCGCCGCTTGCCCAAGGTTGGCTTGCTAACGATTAGCAATGAGGACCTGAAAAAAATTCTGGCTTTGTGATTGCGTCGAATGGTTTCGCTGTAAAACCAGAAGCTTTTCAACCGCCAATTGTTCCTGAAGAATTGCCGGTACATTGGTTCGGGTCACCGATACAAACCGTTTGATCCGCAATAATTAGGACGGGTTTTTGTTAATCCTGCATGGCGTTATACTTTTTTTAGGTATGCCCCGTTAGCTTTATTGAAAACTTTTTTCCCATGAAATTCCTTTCTGTTTTCATCCTGTCGCTCTTCTTAAACAATCCGCCCGTTTGGCAAAATGATTTTGAAAAAGCGGCGCAGGAAGCAAAGAGCGAACACAAATACGTGTTGCTTTTTTTCTCCGGTTCAGATTGGTGCATTCCCTGCATTCGCCTGCACAAAGAAGTGTTCGACAGCAAAGAATTTACGTCTTTCGCCGAACCTCACCTTGTGCTGGTGAACGCCGATTTTCCCCGATTGAATAAAAACCAGTTGAGCAAAGAGCAACAAAAAAGAAACAATCAACTGGCCGACAAATTTGACCCCGAAGGACATTTTCCCTATACCGTTTTGCTGAACGAAGAAGGCAAGGTTGTAAAAACATGGGACGGTTATCCAAACGCCAACGCAGCGGAATTTACAACGCAGCTCAAAGACTTGGTGCATGTTCAATAGCGAAACGCTTTCCCCTTCTTTAGCGGTTCACAAAAAAGTTTTGCGGCTCATGGGCAACCGCTTTGAGATAAGCGTGGTGTGGCCCGATGAAGCCGAAGCGATGCAGCACATTGATGCAGCCGTTGAAGAGATTCGCCGCATCGAAGCCTTGCTGACAACCTACAACGAAGAAAGTCAAACGGCACTCATCAACCGCCATGCGGGAATTAAGCCCGTGCAAGTTGACCGCGAAGTGTTCGATCTCATTCAACGTTCAAAGCGCATCTCGCACATCACGCAAGGCGCATTCGACATTAGCTATGGATCCATTGACAAAAGCCTCTGGAATTTTGATCAGCACATGACGACTTTGCCCAATGCCGAAACGGCAAAAAAAATGGTGCGGCTGATTAATTATCGCAACATCGTTTTAAACGAGGCCGATGGTACTGTTTTTTTGAAAGAACGTGGCATGCGCATTGGCTTTGGCGGCATTGGAAAAGGTTATGCGGCGGAAAGGGCGAAAATAATTTTAAAACAGCGTGGCGTGCAAAGCGGCATCGTAAACGCGGCCGGTGATTTAACCGTGTGGGGACATCAGACCAACGGCGAAAGATGGACCATCGGCATTGCCAACCCAAACGAAATCACGCAGGCTTTTTCCTCCCTCGAACTGGGTGAAGGTGCAGTAGCTACTTCGGGCAATTACGAAAAGTTTGTTTTGATTGACGGCAAGAAATATTCGCACACCATTGACCCCAAAACGGGCCTGCCCGTACGCGGTATAAAAAGCGTTACCGTCATTAGCCCAAATGCGGAAATAGCCGATGCCATGGCAACACCTGTGATGATCATGGGCGTGGAAGTCGGTCTTGACCTAATCAACCAGATTAATGGGCTGGCTTGCATCATCATTGACGACAACGATAAACTTTACACATCAAAAAACATAAACCTGAAAGCATGAAATTTTATTGTTGGCTTTGCGCGGCTTTGTTACTGGCGATTATCTCGCTGGCCTCTTGCACAACGGTGAAAGAGTATCAAAAGAATAAACTCAACGACAGTGAAATGGCTTTGTCGGCCCGCAAGGTGGAGAAGACTGAAATGAGTTTTCAAAGCTACCGCGAAGGCGCATCGGGTGCTAACGGCGGCAAAACCGGCGGCGGCTGCGGATGCAATTGATACAGCTATCAACCGTCAGTAATCGGCTTTCAGCCATCAACGGTTTGTTGGCTTTTACTGATAGCTGAAAACTGACAGCCGATGGCCAACAATCAACTTACTCTTCACTTTTCTTCAATCCTTTCATGAAAAAAATTTGTTTATCCGTCGCCGGGATGTTCCTTACTTTCTTTGCGGCCTTTGCACAGGACAGCTCGGCCTACAAATCGCGTAAGCTGACCTTTGAAGAAGCCAATCTTGTATCAAGTTATTATCACCAGGACGGAAATAATTCGGCTGTAACCGGTGGCGTTGGCACAGAAAACCTGACCGATTATTCCAACACCATTGATTTAAAATTTGTGCGATGGGGAGCCAACAATGCGAAGCACAGTTTTACGCTGGAAGCCGGCATTGATCATTACACGTCCGCATCGTCGGACAAGATTGACCCGCGAACAATTTCTTCTGCTTCCAGCGCCGACACACGCATCTATCCTTCATTGAGCTGGATGGCCGAAAACAATGCGAAAGGAACAACCTTTGGCGCAGGCCTTTCTTTTTCCTCCGAGTTCGATTACAAATCCTTTGGCGCAAACGTTTTGTTTGCGAAGAAAACGGCCAACCGCAACGGCGAGTTCAGCGCAAAGCTGCAAGCCTATCTCGATCAGGTCAGCATCATTCAGCCAATTGAATTACGAACGAATCAAAACATCAACACGCACGGTGAAGATTACGCATCGCAGGCACGCAATTCGTTCAGCGGTTCATTTTCGTATTCGCAAATCATCAATCCCAGTTTGCAAGTAGCGCTCATTGCCGATGTAGTTTATCAACAAGGTTATTTGGGACTGCCTTTTCACCGCATATATTTTAACAACGGAAGCGAAGGCGTGGAAACGCTGCCCGGCACACGATTGAAAATTCCGCTCGGCATTCGCGCCAATTATTTTCTGGGCGACAAGGTTATTCTGCGCAGCTTCTACCGCTATTATCACGACGATTGGGGATTGAGTGCACATACGGCGCAACTGGAAGCCTCACTAAAGCTTTCACCTTTCTTTTCCTTCACGCCATTTTACCGTTATTACAATCAACAAGGCACAAAGTATTTTGCACCCATCAATACGCACAACGTGAGCGAAGAGTTTTATACAAGCAACTACGATCTCTCAACGCTGAACAGTGGCTTTTACGGCGCGGGTTTCCGCTTTACACCGGAGAAAGGCGTGCTGGGCATACAGCATCTAAGTGCGTTGGAGATACGCTACGGGCATTATTCGCGCAGCAACGAGTTGAACGCAAACATCCTGTCGCTGAACTTGCAGGTGAAATAAGGCTTATTCCCTTTTTATTTCAAAGGTGACCGGTTGGGTGTGGTAGCTGCGCACGGGACGGCCAAACTGTCGTCCCGGCGTCCAGCGAGGCGCCTGTCTGAAAATACTGATGATGGCGTCTTCTACGCCATTGCCGTAGTGAGTCAATGGTTTAAATTCCGAAAGACTGCCGTCATTTTCCACCACAAAGCGTATCACCACCGTAAGTTGCCCCGGCGACCACTCGCGGGAATTTGCTTTTACTTCCAGCATGGTTTGTAAGCCGCGTTGCAAATAAGTTTGCCAGCCTTTGGCCCCGCCTGCGGGTTCGGCTTCTTTTCCGCGGCAAAGGGCCGTGTCAAGTGCGTTGCCGTTTTCATCGTAACAACGGCATACTTGCAACTTTCCATCTGCATAATCTTCGGTTGCCATCACGTTGCCTTTCTTATCGTAATACTGCCACCGGCCGGCCTTCAGTGTGTCTGCTTTCCATCTTCCGCCACTGGCGGGTGTGCCGTCGTCGTACCAGCTTACCTGCACGCCGTTGCCTTGTCCGTCGAAGATGAGCGAGTCGTGCAGGAAGCCGTTGCCGTACCAATGATAAGCAACGCCAACGCGGCGATCGTTTTTATACGTTGAGGAATCGGTCATGTGGCCTTCGTCATCGTAGCCCAACCAAAGGCCTTCTTTTTTGTCGTCAACGTAAAACCCTTTCGAACTGGGAAACCGCGTGGTGTGATACCAAACCACCGGGCCGTGTGCAATCCTACAGGCTTCGTCTTTGTACCATCCCTGCATAGCAATGCTTCGCTGCGAAACGTACCAGGCTTCGCGATACCAACCGCTGTCTTTCTTTTCGGTAATCACATAATAGTAAGGACTTCTGTCATCGGGTTTGAAACGGTAATCGAAAAATGTCTCGCTTTTTTGTGCCGGTGCAAAAAAGTAAAGCAGGAGGACGGCCGCGGTTAGTAGTGTTTTCATGCAAAGCTGATGAAGCACCAAAGTAAAATATTTCTGCATATTTAGAAAGGCCTCGTGAAAACAAGCCGCGGTAGCCGGCAAACGAAACAACAACCCGGTCAGATTCCTGTTCTTTGCATACAAAAACAGGGCTTATTTTAGGTTTCAAATTCTACTCATGGAGAAAAGTTTTTTGCTTCTGCTGACGCTTG